>Ga0315314_1003882_pt1 | contig 11470 bp, 11 predicted proteins | sample TDP9_MG_FD_203631 | JGI IMG/M metagenome (GOLD analysis project Ga0315314, IMG submission 203631) | Freshwater sediment microbial communities from Lake Towuti, South Sulawesi, Indonesia - TDP9 | ecosystem: Environmental > Aquatic > Freshwater > Lake > Sediment | place: Indonesia: South Sulawesi...
CTCAACAAGAGATACCTGAACGATATCGGCCTCCGGACTCCTGACTTGGAAAGAGCCGGACCAAACGACCTCGTGACGGCAGTTGAAGCGGTAGACGACAATGGTCTGGAGGCGGCGCTTGCGGAGGTTGACCGACTTCTCTCCTATCGAGAGGCAACAGAATCTACAGTGGCAAGACCGAGCAGTCTTGAGGGCGCCCTGAGGTTGATGCCTGATGCAAACTTGGTGGTGATATCAGTGCCAGGGCAATATGCAAAGCGGGAAGCTATGAGTGCTCTTGAGAGAGGGCTCAACGTCTTTCTGTTCAGCAGTAACGTCCCAATCGAAGCTGAGGTCCAACTCAAGACATTCGCGAGAGAGAAGGGGTTACTGGTGATGGGTCCAGATTGCGGAACGGCGATAATCAATGATGTCGTTCTAGGCTTCGGGAACTTAGTTAACCGAGGTGCAGTTGGGGTTGTGTCCGCGTCTGGAACGGGCCTGCAGCAGGTCTCTACTCTGATTAGTGATGCCGGGTTCGGCATATCTCAGGCCATAGGAACAGGAGGGAACGACCTGTCCAAAGAGGTGAGAGGGATAATGATGACTAGAGGAATCAAGCTATTGGAAGAAGACAAGAGCACTCGCGCAATAGTGCTCATTTCGAAAACACCGAGCCCGAGCGTTGCAGAGGAGATCCTCGATATGGCGAACTCATCAAACAAGCCCGTGATTGTGAACTTCCTGGGCTCAAGTCTTGAGAGCAGGGGAAAGAGATGGCACGCAGCCGCCACCTTAGAAGACGCAGCAGAAACTGTGTGCGCCATTCTCATGAACGAACGACCAAAGAGGGTCGTCTTCACATCCCCAAAGGAGAAGATCATCTCCCTTGCAAGCGCCGAATTCTCGCATTTCTCGGACATTCAAAGGTACGTCAGGGGCCTCTTCTCAGGAGGGACCCTATGCTATGAAGCTCTGACAGTACTGTCGCCACTCTTGGGAGGTATCCACTCCAACACGCCCCTCGAACCGAGAATGAAGCTAAAAGATGAAAACAAAAGTGTGGAGCACACATGCGTAGACATGGGCTCTGAAGAGTATACAGCAGGAAGGGCACATCCGATGATTGACTTCACGCTAAGAAAGTTGAGGATCCTTCAGGAGGCGAGGGACCCAAAGGTGGCCGTCGTGCTACTGGACGTTGTCCTCGGGCGAGGAGCCCACCCAGACCCAGCTGTGGAACTGGCGCCGACGATAGCCGAAGCGAAGTCTCTGGCGAAGAAGAGCGGGAGGTTCCTTTCATTCGTCGTGTCAGTCGTAGGCACCTCAAAAGATCCACAGAATCTCAGAGAACAGAAAAGTAAGCTAGAGAAGGCGGGGGTAGTTATCATGCCAAGCAATGCTCAGGCAGCGAGAATGGCAACAGTCATAGCAACAAGAAACGCAGAGACCAGACTACTGTTTGGCGGGGGCTCAAAGTGAGCAACAAACCCCTCTTTGGAGCGACGCTCAAGGTCGTGAACATCGGCATTGAGACCTTCGCATCCGACCTCGAGGATCAAGGGGTGACAGTAATCAGGGTTGACTGGAAGCCTCGGGCAGGTGGAGATGCAGATATGCTGGAGCTGCTCGAAAAACTGGGCGGATAGCTGCTAACCTGCACTGTGGCATCTAATCGAACTACACAAATTGCCGACAAGGACGGTTGCTGCCGAGCTTCCGTTCTGTTCGCTCAGGGCTTACGTACCTGACAAGTCGAACTAGTCATTGTGCCTTGATGCTAGATTTGAAAACGATGCGCTGTCGTAGAACACCTTCCCTCTCCTAGTTTTCCGCGACTGGAGCATTAATACCGAAGACGTAGGTCGCTTTCCATCTTCCTCCACGGAGGCGTAAGCAGGAACTCGTGACCTGCGAACCCAGAAACGAAACGACCAGCCACGCAAGACCCGAAAACAAACCAGCTGCCTGCACAACGCAATGGGACCGCCCAAGAACACGTCAATGAGGTCGATGGGATTTGAACCCACGACCTCCTCTCAAATGCTTGGGTTTGAAGCTGGCGCTCACTCGCTCATGAGATGGCTGGTCTGAGGCTCGTCGTCCCACGACAACTCTTAAGCACAACCTCAGACAATTCGGAGGAAACTGGGCCGAAGAGCCGAACCGCAGAACGCAACTCGAACCGCGGGTTCGAGCTGGGCTAAGTTGGCCTCGCTCAGCTAACTTAATACCGACGAGGCATCCGCCTCCTCAGGCGGCATGGATGCCCTTGAATCGGGAAGCTCGGGGTAATAGCGAGGGCGCCCCCTGGTTGTATCTAGTGAGCAAGCCGATTCGCTACGACATTCTGGGATTGTTGAAAGCTTCTAAGAAATTGTCGTTTTCGGTTATGAGAAGAAAGCTAGAGGCAAGTTACGGTGCACTGAATCCGAATAGCTTTTGGCATCACCTCAAGATGCTTGAGAAAGGTGGTCTCATAAGCAGAGAGCATACAGGCGGGGGTGGAACGGCCGGCGCATACTCCTTTTATGCCCTCACCGAAACCGGCCGCCAGGCCTTTGACGCCACTCCGCGGCGACCTCGTGAGAAAGATTACCGCCCGCCGCAGGCGATGGCAGGCGGCGAACCAATCAAGATCGGTATGCTGCATTCTCTTACGGGCACGATGTCGATGAGCGAACAGCCTTTGGTTCTTGCTGCTAGGATGGCCGTCGATGAGATCAACGACAAGGGAGGCCTACTGGGTCGTCAGCTCATGCCGATCATCGAAGATGGGAACTCAGACTGGCCAACGTTCGCTCGGAAGGCACGTAAGCTTGTTGAGGACGACGGAGTCGGCTCCGTATTCGGATGCTGGACATCGGCAAGTCGGAAAGAGGTTCTTCCGGTGATAGAGACAAACAAAAACCTCCTATGGTACCCCGTCCAATACGAAGGCTACGAGAATTCTCGGAACTGCTTCTACACCGGAGCTACAGTGAATCAGCAGATCCTACCAGCAGTCGATTGGTGCCTAGAAGAGGGCTGGAATAGAGCTTTTCTGGTTGGCTCGAACTACATCTTTCCTCGAACTGCAAATAAGATCATCAAGGTGCATTTGAGGAGAAAGGGCGCCAAGTGGGTCGGCGAGAAATACGTGGATCTGGGCAACTGGTATTTCAAGAAGATCTTGAAAGCCATAAAGAGAACTAGGCCGGACGTGATCTTCAACACTGTAAATGGCGACAGCAACATTGCGCTCTTCCGTCAACTTCACGAAGAGGAGATCGGCCCCGATGAAATACCCGTATTTTCATTCAGCATAGCCGAAGTCGAACTACGGTGCATAGGCACACGTTTCACTTCTGGACATTATTGTGGTTGGAACTACTTCCAGAGCATCGACACGCCAGAAAATCGAAGATTCGTGCGCGCCTTCAAGAGGAGGTATGGCTCAGAACAGGTGACGGATGACCCGATAGAAGCTGCGTATTTACAAGTTCATCTCTTTGCAGAAGCTGTCAAGAAGGCAGGTAGCACGGCCATCGATGCCATTCGGACTGCCGCACGTGGGCTAGAATATATGGCGCCGGGAGGGCTTGTACGCATCGACCCTCAAAACCAGCATATCTGGTCGGAGGCGCGGATAGGAAAGATCAGACCGGACGGGCAGTTCGACATAGTCTGGAACTCTGACGGCCTTGTCCGGCCCAACCCTTATCCCTACAAGTTATGATTGAATCTAGCTCAACTTCGCGCGATATGATAGCGTTGATGTCTACAGGCAAGCCATGGAGATCTAGGAATAGCTCTGGGCACATGCTGGACTCCCCAAAGTTCATGCGATTCACCGAGCTCCGGAGCTGTTTTCAAACATAAGACTGGGAGGTAATGCCGGCTAAGTGAAGCCATCAGCCCGGTAAGTGCCGCTCAAGATCGATTAGATGTGGACTAAATGTCGGCCGAATTCCCGCCAAAGGAAGCGCTGTACACGTTTTTGCGTGGATCTGAACGAGTGCGAGAATCCTTGCTCCCGTGGAGATTGTTGAAAGCGATCTACTATTTCGGTATTAAGCGTTCACTCAGGGAAAACTGGGTGGCGAACCCCGGGCGGGTCTCGAATGCCATCTCCTGCAGAAGAGCCCGAGTCGGCGAAGGTACGCTTGAGCGGTGAGCTCGGACTCGCGGCTCACGTTATCGTAGCATCGCCGGACCTGTGGGTCCTTCAGGAGTGCTTTATGCGCCATCCTATGTGGCCTCGAACCTCCTCTCCGGTTACCATAAAAGCCGTGGAACAGCCGGTTCTCAGGACCTGCACAAGTAGTTTGGCGGGCCCGCGGGGACTCACCAGACTTGTTGGGCGGGTCCAGCTCACGCTTCATCAATGGACACCGCCAACAACTCAAATGTGCGAGCAAGTACTTGAGCTTTGTCAGTCCGACAACCAGTCAGAGAGAACTATTCCGGCCCAGAGGTCGTGGCTCCAAACCTCACCGGCCTCACCAACCCCTAAATGCGTTCTCGGGCAGTCTTGTTGCGTTCTGGACGCGATGCGCTTGCTTTGCGGTACTCAAAATCCTGTGTTGCTGAGGATTCTGCAATTCGGCTCACAGCACACAAGTTCACATGTCGACCCCAGCGGAGGCTCATCAATGACGGCTTCATGATCTCTCGTGTGAAGGTTGACTAAGGCTTTGGACTTGAATCACTCTTCACTGTCAAGGTTCTGCGGCTGCTTGCGGAAATCTCGAGCTGCTTTCCCAAATGGGGGCTATTGGGAATAGCCTTGGTCATGCTCGGCGCATAGAGAGAGAAGGAGACAAGGGTCGCGTTCGTCTCTGGTGCCTACAGTGGTACGGTAGTCGTTCGAGGTTCGGGAAGGGCCATCATCCTAGCAACGGGTATGAAGACCGAGATAGGCAAGATTGTCGAGCTCGTCGACACCACCAGCAAGGAAAGTACACCGTTTGAGCGGAAGCTTGAGCAACTGGCAAGATACCTGACGCTTGCATGCGTCTTGGTCGTTCCCCTCGTCGTGATACTCGGCCTGTTTCGCAGGAGACCAATCGGCGTCCCACTCGAACTCGGAATCTAGCCATCGCATACTCGGATAAGTTCAAGAGAACGACTGAGCTGTCCCAGGGCGACGTAAAGGGACTCGTCTTTCTCGGGCTCGTTGGGATGATGGATCCTCCGCGTCCCGAGGCCAAAGAGTCGATCCTGGCGAGTGAACATGCCGGGATCAGAACGGTCATGATAACGGGCGACCAGCTGCAGACAGGGCTGGCGGTTGCCCGTGAACTGAGTCTGGCCGAGGACGAGTCGCAAGCCATCGACTGCTCCAAGGCGAGGGCGGACTGTCGCGATCGAATCGTTCCTGAAGGGTCGGATGCATGGATCTCAGTCTACGCCAGAGTCTTGCCCGGATAGAAACTCTGAATAGCAATACAAGAATGATTGTAAATGCGGAGGGGCATGGGAGGCCCAACAAGCACACGCCACAGACTCGTGGGCATGCTTATTCTCTTTATTCTGTGTCAGATTCTGAACTGCCTCCCGCGGCAGGACTGCTTGTTAGGATCCTCCAGAAGACTTAAGGAAAAGGCTTCATACCCCATCTCAATGACGAGAAGCTGTTGAAAGCGGCCGCAGTCGCTGTCGTGCTGCTCCTCGTAGTTCTCCAGTCAGCCGCGACGTTCGACACTGCGGCCCTAGATGAGACCTCATTTGAACCCTTCACCCGATGCAATGACTTGGGTGATGCGGGCGATCTAACGTGGGATGGAAGCAGCATAGTGAGCCGAAGCGGAATCCATTATGCCACTGTCGAGGTCACGAAGCTTGTGTACGGCGGTGGGGTTCCAAGCGAGATCGGCCTCAAGGCTCCAGTCTCTATCGACGGCGTGACCTTCAGTAGCCCAAGCCCCGAATCATTCAACAGGACCATCGTTATGACGCTTGGCGTTCTCTACATTACTGTAACATTTGCTGACGGAACACAGCAGAAGCTAAGCGCAATCCTCTTCCCCCCAGCCTACAACATGGACGGCTCACCTCGCGGCTGTGCTTTGCTTGTAACCCATGAGGACCAGCAGGCCGGGTTTGCTTTCGTCTTCACACCGAGCACAGAGCCTCTCGATAACCCCGCCTTGGAATACTCAGGCGTCGCCGGGGTGTTCCAAGGAAGAATCTACGTGATAGTTCGAGCCAGTCCGGTTTCAACTTCGACCACGGTGATCCCGCCGCCGACGAACCCACAGACGACCAACGCAACCCTCCAATACGATTTGACGAATCCCTTGACAGAGGATGGCACTACATGCACCTATGAATGGGGACCGACGTACACGTTCTATCGATCGGGCGACATGTTCGAATTCAATTTCTCTTCAACCAGCCCGATAGATGTCTACGTCTTCGATCCCGACGATTACAGCGGCAGAGTAAGCTGCACCTTCGGTCCAATTCTCCATGCTCCGTACGGGCCTTCGAAGTTGACTGGCAGGCAAGGGCCATTCGCTTCGGCGTGTCTGGGCTGCGAAAAGGAAGGAGGGAAAGGATCATCCTTCTACGTGCTGTTCATCAATCGTGACCCTGCCGTCACGCCACACGTCACACTACGGATCGCAGTCAAACTCTATCCTACCATAACAACAACCACGCCTAGGATCGAGTCATTATGTACAGTCATTGGGCTGGGCTCCCTCATCGTCCACGTTGTCGATGAGAGGGGCAAGCCGATTCAGAACGCAATTGTGATGGTAAACGGGACTTTTACTTGCATCGTTGATGGAGAGGCACGGTCGGGCATAACAGACTCATCGGGCGTAACAGACTCAGACGGATATGTCTCGTTCAGCGTCTATCCAACCAAGTACAACGTATCCGTGATCCTCCCTGCGACTCTTCAGAGCCGAACAATCCTTGTCACCCAGATCACTGCCCCGAGGATAGGTACATTCAGCACAACCGTTGACATGACTTGTACACCCTCAGCGAATCAATGCACGATAGGTGCTCCGAGGTTCGAAACCTCGACAACACCCATCACGCCCGGCCTTCTTGCAGTACCTTTCCTGAGCTTCCCAGCGGCCATCATCGCTATTATTCTTGGTTTCTTTCTTCTGGCGAAATTGCGGAGAAGACGCGATTGAGTAGAAATCGATTCCTGATGGCTATCGTAGTCGTCATATTAATCGTCGCTGCGTTCATTGTGGGCAGCTACGTCTACCTCATCCCGCCTCCAAACATTGGAGTCAGCATGATCTCGGAGCAAGACGAGTCACTCATTACTGGAGTAACAACGATGATTCTGTGCCCCAGCAAGGCTAGAGATATGGGCCTATGCAACACGGATGAAAGAGATCTCCACGCCAAGTATACGCTTGTGGTTCAACCTCCACCTCCTCCAGAGGTCAGCCTCCGAGTCGAATGCAAAGTATTCGAAATCGAACCCGTTACGCCCCTCGATAACTCACTTTTTCCCGTCGCGCGCAGCTTTGCGTGGGAGAACCTGAAAACAGCTCTCACGGATGTGACGAGCAATTTCACCTGTAGCTATACGCGGATTGGCGAAGGCGCACTTGAGTTAGATCTAGCCCTCATTGCTGATCCAGATGATGAGCAGCTGATATTGCGCTACCTGCTGGTTGTCACGATCGGATATGATGAGCCTTTGCTGCCATTTGGGCTGCTCTCCCGAAACGCAAACGGCACCGACATAGGAGATCTCTGCCTTCTAGGTTACCACTTCGGCAAACATCCGCCGCCAGGGGCGCCAGAAAGCGAGAGGCCTCTTGGGGAGTTCTTGAGCTGCGATGAAGCAGTATTATTGCAGAGGGAATTGCTGAATATTCCGCCTCCTCCGCGTCTTCGCTCTCGTGCAGATTCAGGCGTGTTGAGAGTGCTACCTACCATAGATGGGTTCATGGGTCCTGGTGAGTGGTCTGACGCGGGCAAGCTAACTCTTGACGGTTACCGCGTGGATGTAGGTCTCTACGCAAAGAACGACAACGACTTCCTATATGCTGCAGCGGACGTAACTCCGAGCCAACAGACAGCCGCGTCCAGCCGTTTCGAGGTCCGACTGTTCTTCGATGTGGATGATGACTCCGCGTGGGTCGGGGGGAGGGATGTGGTTTATGTCTACTCGTCGAATCCAAGTTACAATGGATTCATACGCTACTCCGAGAAGTGCGAGCCCAACTTTCTCTCCTTAGACGGTCAGTACAGCGAACTGGCTCCCTGCCTTACGCCTCTGAAGGAGCCAGGAGCCATGCAAGGCCGCTATTATGATGAGTGGCCTGCTGGCCATTGGGTGGTGGAGATGAAGATACCTTTGCGCGGCGAAGGCGGAATCATGACTCAGCCTGGACAGGTCGTAGGGATGGAGATCGGGGTTTGGGGTGGCGCCGACAGTTACAAGGATCCTGGCTTCTATGGGCGGTGGCCCGCCCAGTTAATCGACCTCGCACTTGCTTCGGAGGTTGGTACAAGCGACGGAGTCAGCAGGATAGCCCAGTCTTCCTTACTGACTGAACGGCGAACAGAGACAGACGCTTAGCATTTCGATTGAGTCGCATAGTGAGGTTGAAGGGCATTCAGTGATTGGCGCCGCAGACCGTCTCATGCTTGACTCTAGGCTAAGGGTGGAAAGGGATCGGATTGAATAGAAATCGACTCTTGACGGCTTTCGCGATCGTCATCGCGTTCAGTCTGGTTTCAGGAGTACTCGGGGCTTGGGTTCCCAGTTCCAGCTGCGCATTCCTTGAACAGGCGGATTCGTCTGGTAGACGAGATGAGGTGGACTGGGTTCATTCCATCTACTCTCTCGACCGCCCGTTGTTGGGATGTCTCCTGACCTTGGCGGCTTGGACATTGCTTAGAGTCCTCGTGTATCCAGTACTCTTCGTGTTCGCATTATACTACGCCAGTAAAGGTCCAATGGTGTCTCGTATGGCGATCGTATCCACACTGATCGTCGCCAGTTTCGTTGGAGCTCTGCTAGAGATCCTTACGACGCGCCAGATGTCCATTCTCCTCTATGCCCCTCCTGATCGTTATTTCAATGAACTCTTCTGGTTCTTCCTTCCTCAGACGGTTCTGACGGTTAGCGTAACAAGGTTCTTTCTTGCTTTGGGAGCGTTAGCTCTGCGTGCATTTAGGGTTGGATCAGATTGATTCAGAACGGTTGGACGGTAGAGGGATTCAGTGTATGTCTGTCTTGATTCGGACGACGAGTCGAGCGCTAGTAGCCGCACTGGTTGTGGGAATCCTTGTAGGCTTAGGCGTGGGCATCGGCATAGGTCCGCTCATTTATCCGCCGAAGGTCGAAATACGGAAGGTCATCTTCTATGAGGGCCCAGGTGCTTGGGAGGACGCTCCAGTAACGCCAGAGGTCTACGACCAGATCCGACTCGCACTCTCTGAGAGGTTCGGATGCAGGCTGATGGAGTTCGGTCACCCCGACCTGAAGAGGGACAAGTGGCTTGTACTGCTTCACGGCCTCCGCGCTGCGCCAGAGGATATTGGATTCATAAGACGCGAATTCCCACGCAACGCGACTCTACAGATAATTGGTGTGACGGACGCCTGTGAAGTAATGGTGCTCTACAGCGGCCCTCCCGTAATCCAAGTCAACTGCTAGCACATGAAGGACCTTGAGAAGAGCCAATGCGAGCCCCAGAACTTGTTCTACCTGCCATTGCGGCAGGCTGAGGCATGACTTTCATTGTTGTAGGGTTTCACGTACAAGTACAAGACACGATAGAAGGGGATCGAACTTGCAGGGATGGAAGAAACTGGCCGTGATCGGGCTAGGCACAGTTACGGGAAGCATCTTAGTCGCCACTTGGCTGACCATAAAGGGACCTATTACGATGCCCTGCAGTCGACCTACCGATCCCAACCAGTTCCGGGGGTGCATTGGTCCTTACGTCTACTTCCTTGTTATGGGCACTTTGATTCCAGAAGGCATCGTTCACCAATGGCAGCGTCTGCTTGCTATTGCGGGGGTCGTCGGCGTATCTCTCATCATTGCAGGTCTCATGATGAAAGGCGGAGAGACTCGTTCCAATCGTTCTTCAGCATAGTCTTCGGGGATCGCATTGGTTCGACCAATCGCGAGTGTAGGATTGAGCATCACGCTCCTAGCCTTGACGCAAGGCTTCCTTGAGGAGTTCTTCATGCCCGTCATGCTCGACGTGATCAGGGTTCCAGCTTGGATCCCGATCTTTGAGACACCACACATCTACGCCTTCATAAGCGCCTTGCAATCCTTGATCAGCGTGCTTCTTTTCACAGCTATGTACTTCATTGGCAAACGGACAGCGCTCAAGCAGCACCTGCGGTTAGTCGTCACCATGCTAATGTTAGGAGGTTGGGGAGGTCTATTCCTTGGACAAGCACTAGGTATGGGTCCAGAAGTTTTCGCCAGACTCGTTGGGCGGGTCCAGATCACGCTTCATCAATGGACACCGCCAAGAAATGAAATGTGCAAGCAAGTAATTGAGCTTTGTCAGTCTCCACAAACATGTCTCGTTTCCCAAACATGCGCAAAAGTCAAAGATAGGATTCCAAACGTTTTTGTCTTCCAAAGACGTGCCGTTTGCAGGAGGGTCATACGGGATGCCTCTGGCCTTCGTCATGATAACCGCGGAGATCGGCAGAGAAGCCGAGGTCCTGAGTCAGCTCACGAAGATTGAGCATGTCAAGGAAGCCTTTCTGACCTACGGGGTTTACGACATTGTTGCAAAGATCGAAGCCGAGACATGGGACAAACTCAAAGAGGTTATCGCCTCTAGGGTTCGCAGGCTCAGCAGCGTCAGGTCAACATTGACTATGATAGTCATGGAAGGAACCTAAGACTTCGCAGACTTCGTCGCGGCGCTGCAGAGCCTGAACGGCTCCGACGACTTCGCAGTCTTAGAGACCCCACCTGCGTCCGGCCCTTGGACGGGTGAGATACTCATCGTAGGGGAGTATCCTTACCGTGTCGGGGTCGAATGAGAGGCTCTTCTCGCATTTCGGGCAGGTCCCATTGTATCGCAGAATTACCTCCGACGGTGATTCGAGTTCCAGCCCATCGTAGAGGGTTGCACCGCATGCATCGCAGAAAACGCGTTGAGGCACTCCAGCAGCCTCGGTGAAGGATTGGGAAGCGAGGTAGCGTATTTCAACTTCTTGCTGCTATGTACCGAACGTTATCCAGTCGATCTGTCTCGAGCCGTATTATGATACCTTGTATATCTTCAGAGGCTCAGGAACTATCAATCGGACATCTGGCGACTCCCTTTGAAGCCTCCTTACGAGCATGAGCTCCAAAATGTAGGAGATGTCTACCGATCCGCCGACTAATCGACCGTTCGGGCTCATTCCTTGAAGGCAGGGCAGCGGATGCCGCCAAACCCGTCCCGAACCAACATGACAGTCATTCATGCTCTCCCATGGCTTGCAGGAGATACCAAGCAAGCATGGCTAGCGGAAGCGCACACGCGACCACGACGGCGGC
>Ga0315314_1003883_pt1 | contig 11468 bp, 16 predicted proteins | sample TDP9_MG_FD_203631 | JGI IMG/M metagenome (GOLD analysis project Ga0315314, IMG submission 203631) | Freshwater sediment microbial communities from Lake Towuti, South Sulawesi, Indonesia - TDP9 | ecosystem: Environmental > Aquatic > Freshwater > Lake > Sediment | place: Indonesia: South Sulawesi...
AGAGACCACCCTCAAAGGTCAGATGGATTATGTGTTAGAGTGTTCACACGAAGCTATAAATCTACAGCGCATGATTCTTGATTCATGGTTTCGAAGGTCGCGTTGGTGAAGACGGATAGAGGTGTGTCGATGGCTTATCGGCGCGCTTTGGATCTGATCGGCGGCATAGATGATTTGAACGCTGAGGATGGAGAGGTCACCATCAAGGTTGGTGTATATGATCCTAGGAATCTGAACTACCCGACGGTTCCTGTGGTTAGGGCTGTGGTCAACTCTTTCACCCGCTCACATAGGATTCTTCTAGCTGAGTCGGATAATCATATGGGGAAAGCCTTGGAGAGGCTTCAGGTCTGGAGGGAAGTCTTCTCGGATAGGGTGGTACCCCTCGACCTTTCCCACGACCCAGATGTGTGTGAAGCTTTGGTTTGCGGAGAGAAGATCCGTTTTTCCCATGTTCTGTTCAAGCCGAACATCCTCGTGAGCCTCCACGTCCTCCGCAGAGGCACAGCGGGCTCTGTCTTCAAGAATCTTCTCGGACTAGTCCCAGACATGAGGAAGGAGAGGTTTCACGATAAGCTTGGGATAGCCCTTGTTGATATGGCTGAAGCTGTCGGAGGAGTCGACCTCGCGGTGATCGACGGCACATACGTCTATGGGAGTGAGTGGAGGGAGGGTGAGCCCTTGAATAGGGAGAGGAGAGACCTTCTCGTGGTCGGCAGAGACCCCGTGGCCGTTGAGACTGTTGGAAGCATACTGGCTGGAGAGGAACCGCTCTCTATCCCACCTATAGCCGTGGCGAAGGATAGGAGACTTGGTGAGGCAGATATCAATAGAATTGAGGTCCTCGGAGAATCGATGGAAAACCTCAAATGATGGATAAGTACAGCAGAAATTTACGGAGCGTCTCCATGTTGATTCTCTGTGTTGCGTCGGAGGACGACGTTGCGAGCAGAGGCATCGCCGAGAAGATCGTTGACGGACATGGCTTTGAAAGGCTATCCGAAACTTTCCGAAGCCGTCCGATGTATCGAAAGGTTCTGAATGGGAGGGAAGTGAGACTTATCACTGTGAAGGGTGAGCTCGTCTTCGAGCAGCAGATCGCGGACCCGTTCAAGCCTGAGCTAGTGGTCTTCCTCTCACGCCACGAGAGCAGAAGCGGCCGTCCAATTCTCTCCGTTCATGCTCCGGGAAACCTTGGAGACGCGGATTTCGGAGGAATCGCTGGGAAGGTCTCCATAGCGCCCGCGAACGCGATGAGGAACGTTCTCCGCGAGATGACTGTCGAGAGGGACAGGATGGGCCTGGAAGGGTTCGAGGTCTACTACGAGGGGACTCACCACGGGCCTTCGCTGGACTTCCCTTCGATGTTTGTGGAGATCGGCAGCACCCTCTCTGAGTGGGTGAATGCTGATGCGGCGGAGGCTGTGGCGCGAGCAGTCATGGGAGCTGTGAGCTGTGGTTCAACAGTTCCCGCCGCGTTAGGTATCGGGGGGTCTCATCAGAATAGACGTTTCACTAGGCTCGCTATCGAGTGTGACGTCGCTTTCGGACACATCATCCCGAGCCACCTTTTTGAAGTGTTGGACGCTGAGATGTTGAGGCAGTGTGTGGAGAGAACGTTGGAGAGAGTTCAGATGCTCGTCCTTGACTGGAAGGGGATCGACGGCAAAGACAGGGAGGGCCTACTTGCCAAGTTGAAGGAAGTCCCCTTGGAGGTTAGGCGGGTGAGCGATTTCAGAAGAGGGCTCTGAGGAACTTCTGCCGCTCATCCATGTCTGGGGAAACGATTATGAACTTCAACATCCCCCTCATTTCCAGAGCCTTTTCCACAGCATTTATGATATTTCCCACCTCGTCGGCCAAACCCAATTTGACGGCATCGTCACCCGAAAAGGTGGCACCCGTCTTAACTATATTGAGCGTATACTGAGAAAAGTTTGGTCGGTTTTTTCGGTTTTCCCATATGTCTGTAAGCAACTTTTGAAATATAGCGTCGACAGAGGCTCTGATCCTGTCATATTCTTCCTTTGTAGGCCCCCGCCAGTCAGCGCCGATGTCTTTTTCAGATCCTGTCGTCCAGACTGTTATGTTAATGCCCTGTTCTTTATAGTATTTGGACATGTCGACCCAGACGGCTAAAACGCCTATACTCCCCGTTATTGTGTTTCCGTGGGCGAAGATGTATCTGGCGAAGGAGGCGATGTAATAGCCTCCAGACGCGCAGACAGGCCCCATCGAAGCTATGACTGGTTTGACGTCATTCAACTCTTTGACGTATGTCGCTATCTCCATGCACGCGTCGGCGTACCCTCCCGGAGTGTTGAGGTAGAGGATAACCGCCTTCACGTTTTCGTCGACCCTCCCCAAGTGCAGCGCCAAGGTGGTCGCTTGAAAATCTACTATCGAGCCTTCGATGGGTATGACGAGGATCTGGTTCATGTAGAGATAGTAGGCGAAGGAGAACCATCCAGCCAAGAATACGAGCGTGAGGACTATCGCTAATCTTCTCCTATCTCCTCCCATCCTCGCGAAAAATCTCCTCATCCCTTCCTCACCTTCTCCCCGCATCGGGGGCAGAAGGAAGCCTCCGCCTCTAAAGCCATCCCGCAGTTAGGGCAGGTAGGGGTTGAGGGCGCGATGGTTGGGGTTGGAGGTGTTGATGGGCTGAGTTGAGTGGTTGGTGAAGGTTTCACCCTTTTTGTCGTGAGGTCGTAGAGGAGGAGGAAGAGGCCTACAGTGAAGAGGCCGAAGAAGACGGCTGAGTGCCTCAAAGCTCCAAGCAGTCCCACTATAACCAGAACAACCCACAGCACCATGGAGAAACTCAAGTACTTCCCTTCTCTATCCGTTAAGTATCGATTGGGGAGTTAAAAGAGTTTTCGTATCCGATGCTCAGCGATTGCTTAAGTATATGGAAGGACATTTCTACGTCAAACAAGAAGATAATGGCGGTCCAAGAGGGATGAGGGGGAGAGACTTCCTAACTCTGACAGACATAGACGCGAAGGAGTTGATGGAGATTCTACACCTCTCCACCAGATTGAAGAGGAATAAAAATCTCGAGTGGCAACGAAGGCTAGGCCTAAGGGGAAAAACCTTGGCCATGCTCTTCGCAAAGACCTCCACGCGAACGAGGGTCTCCTTCGAGACCGCGATGCACCATCTGGGAGGCCACGCCATAAATCTGAACTGGAACGAGACCAACTTCGTCAAAGGCGATATCAAGGACGAGGCGAGGATTTTGGGGCTGTACTGCGACGCGGTCATGGCTCGCCTTTACGAGCATGAAACGCTACGTCAGATAGCGGAGGGCTGTGAGAAGCCCGTGATAAACGGGATGGATGATCTCCACCACCCCTGCCAAGCCCTAGCCGACCTCCTGACGATACTTGAAGTGAAAGGGAAGTTTGAGGGACTTAAGCTCGGCTGGGTCGGCGATGGAACGAACGTTTGCAACTCGTTGATGCAGGGCGCGGATATGACTGGGATGAAGATGATTGTGGCTACCCCAGAGGGATACGAACCGAAAGTCAAGACGTCGGCGGAGCTTACACGAAAACCCGAAGACGCCGCCAAAGACGCGGACGTTCTGGTCACGGACACATGGGTCTCGCTGGGCCTTGAGAGCGAGAAGGAGACAAGGCTAAGGGTCTTCAAGCCTTATCAGTTGAACTCCAAACTCCTATCTCTGGCCAAGAAGGACTGTATAATACTCCACTGCCTCCCAGCCCAGAGGGGCTACGAGATAACCTCAGAGGTTTTGGACTCACCCCAGAGCAGAGTGTTTCAAGAAGCGGAGAACAGGCTGCACACGGAGAAGGCGTTGCTACTGAAGCTGCTCTAGAAAATCATTGTGTCAGAGTTAAGACGCTAATTAGACGTTTCCGAGACGTTCTGTGGGTTTACTTCTCTAGGAACTGGAAGGCTGAGATTCTGTGCGAGAGGGGTCAAATGGTTAGTGTCTACATAAGAAGAGTCTTCAAAGGAACGTGACGCGCAAGTTTGTGGTTGATGATTGGGCAAGATCATGGCCATGAAAAAGGCAGCTTTATTTACGTGTAGTACTACATGTAATATTGGTGTGTGCGCTGTACGAAGAGGAAATCCTAGGACTGCTATCAGCTTCTGATAAGCCCCTATCGATTGGTGAGGTTAGGGAGAGGTTGGCCGAAAAGCTGGGGGAGGTAGTATCCTACGAGACTGTCAGGAGGGATTTGATGAAGCTTGCCGCCAAGGGGGAGATCTACTCTAAAAGTATCGGAGGGGGGAAGAGGACCTCTTGGATCTTCTGGTGGGACGCGTCAATGCTGGAAACGCGGAAGCGTCCTCGGGGGATAGATCCCTTCGCCGTATCGATAGCGGAGAGGGATTCCATGAGCCCTAGACAGCTCTCGGAGCTATACGACCGCCTACTGGAGGAGTGCAGAGGGGTTATGGGGGAGTTCATGAAGCGCGGTTCACACTTCCTTGTGATATGTGATGGAAAGGTCGTGCTCACATCAAACCAAGAGATACGAGATGAAGAGGTTAGAGAACTTGAGCGGAAGTATGGGAAAGTATGCTACGTCGTGACTCAAGATCTCGTGGAAGAATCCGCGTGGGCGCCTGTAGGGGATGTGGACCATTATCCCACTGTAGAGGTCTTCCTGGGAGGCCCAGATTGGAGGGAGAGGGAGGTCTTTGAACGTGGTCTCCGAATAATCGCGGATTTTGATACTGGAAACCCCTACATAGCTGCCTTCGATGAGGAGCAGTTGATCCCCTTTAAGAGTGCTAAGCCCTGTATTCTGAGGAGGGCTATTCATCTAGTCAGACACTATGACTATTATTTGGTGGATGTTAAGATCGGAGTTCAGGACGACCTTGGTAAGAGGCGTTGCATAACCAAAGCCTGCAGGGGCGTCCTCTCTTGGCATGAAGTTAAGCGAAATCCGTTTCTGCTGGCGAATCTGGAGAGGAAGGGGTTTGTCGGCAGAGACCTCATGCTAGCTTTTCCCTTGGAGGTTCTACTTTTGGGCAAAACGAAGAGTTCCAAGGTTTATCTGGCCTAGAAACATGAAAGGGTAACTGTCTTCATCTTTTAGATGTGCTAAAATGGTGCAGGGGAGAAAGGAAGTACATGAATCAGCCCCCAATTTTCCGAAGCCCTACCCTTGTCCTCTTCTCAAGACAGTTCACTGATTTCCCGCGATGTAGGTAAAGCCTTTCGAATGAGGTATATGTAAATCATTTCTTCCTTTCTTTTGATAGCAGTTCTAATGCTGCTGAGATAAGGTCAGATTCCATAGCTTACTTTACCCCAAGAAAGTATAGGAAAGCATCTCATCGAAGAAGAGAAGAGATAGATGTCCGATAGGATAGCTTTATATATGTTTCCCACATAGTGGGAAGCGGAGTTGAGGCTCGTGGAGCGGGCTAAACTAGACAAGAAGGGACGACTGACTATACCCGCTGTGTATAGGGAGAAGCTGGACTTGGGAGACGAAGTGGCTCTGATCCTTGAGGAGGACCACCTGATAGTTTGCAAGACGGCATCTGTTGAAGAGTTTAAGACGGCTTCAAGAAGACTGGCTGAAGAAATAGCCAGAAAAAGGGATAAGCCAATAGGCTTTGAGAAGCTTTTCTGAGGCTTGAGAAGAAGGAAGATGATAGCCGTAGACGCCATGATATGGGTCTACAACTGCGATGTTAAAGCTCCTGAATACGAGAATGTTCATCCATGGTTAGAAGGGAAAGATGGGGGAGGAGTCATAGATTCGGAGGAGATACTTGTCAACGCAGTTATCGTCATGGAGGTTGTTCACAATCTCCGAAGGAGGGCACAGTTGCCACCTGAACTTGTTTACAACTATGTACTGAAGATGCTTGCCTTAAAGAACATAACTACCGCGCCTCTTGACAGGAACTTGCTCCACACCAGTATGCATATGTTTGAGAAATACTATGAGTCCGGGATCGGAGGCAGGGACGCAACCATATTAGCGACTATGTCAAGGTGGAATGTGAATACAATAGCCACCCACGACAAAAACATGCTACAAATAACTGATCTCCGAAGAATAGACCCGACCTACCATCCACCCAAAATCTTTGATATAGGGCAATCCGCAAAATAGAGCCAAAAAGCAGGGCTATAGGACGCCCACTTTCTCTGCGATAAAAAATTTTCAGACATGACCAATTTTGTCATTTCTCGCCCTGAGACCATCCAGTGTAACTTAGATTAGTAGCCCGGAGGCTATTGGCCGAGGATTCTTTCGATAAGGAAGTCTGGCTTGAATGGGATGAGGTCTTCGTAAGTCTGTCCTGTTCCAAGGTAGATCGTGGGCCTCTTTGTTACATAGGCTATGGAGATCGCTGCACCCCCCTTCGCATCCGCATCGGCCTTTGCGAGGATGGAGGCGTCGAACTCAACGTATCTGCTAAAGTCTTGCGCCTGCTCAACAGCGTCGTTCCCCGTTAGGGCGTCCCCCACGAAAATCGTGAGGTCGGGCTTGGTGACCTTGACGATCTTCCGCATCTCCTCCATGAGGTTTTTGTTAGTCTGCATCCTCCCCGCGGTATCAACTAACACGGCGTTGATCCCATGTGTCCTCGCATGGTTTATCGCGTCGAAGGCCACGGCCGCGGCGTCAGCGCCATAAGCGTGTTTGATAACGCGTATTCCGAGGCGTTTCGCGTGGCCTTCCAGCTGTTCTATGGACCCGGCGCGGTAGGTGTCGCTTCCCGCCAATACCACGGAATGACCCCTCTTGAGGAGGAGGTGGGCGACTTTTCCTATGGTTGTGGTCTTACCAGTGCCGTTGATGCCGATGAAGACCAGGACGAGGGGTTCTCTCGTCTCTCTCTTCTTCTCGGCGAGGGCTGGGAGGTCTACTCTCCTCTCCGTCTTTAAGACGTCGTGAAGGATCTCCCGCAGAGCCTCCTCAACGATCTTCCTCCTATCCTCAAACCGTCTAACTTCCAAACCTCTAAGACTCTTCTTGACCTCCTCGCAGATCTGGTCGGCTACGGATAAGGCCACATCGTTCTCGATGAGAGATAGCTTGAAATCCCATAGAAGGGGCTCCAGCTCTCTATCCTTCAGCTCTGTTCTTACAACGCTGTCTAGGAGCTTCCCTACACTCCTCTTAAGCCCCTCGAACATCTCCCGCTTCTCCGCTCTTCTGCTGCGTAACCCTCTGAATCTCCCTCTGCACCCCATCGATCTTCGTGAGGGTTTCTTCGAGCTGTTGCTGGAGGGATATCCTGACCTTCTCAAGCTCGAGGACACGGGCCTGAAAGTCCTCTTTGGCCTCTCCGACGGTCTTCTCCACAGCGACGTCCGCCCCTATGCCGACTATGAGCCTCTCCTTGTCGTCAAGTCTAGCCCTGATGTAGGAGCTTCCACCTATAGGCACGAGTAGTGAGTTCCCCGACTCTTCGCTGCCTATCCCCTCAAGGGTTGAGGCTGCTAATCGTAACTCTGTTATGGCAGTGTTCACGAGGTCCATCCTCTGCTGGATACTCTCCGCGATCCCTCTCAGGATCTGGATCTCATAGACCAACTTTCCCAAGGTCTCGTCGCTCTGCACGACCTCACACCCCACTCAGCTCGCGAATGATCGTATCTTCAGTCTCTTCAAGGGCGATCTCACTAACCGAAGCGATCCTCACATGAACCCTCTTCACTCTGTGCTGACCACCGAAATCGGCGTACACCTTCTCCACAGCATCCTCCACCCTCAAGGCCCTAACATCCTTTGAGAAGGGCGTAACACGATTCGGTTTGACGATGACCCCTTCAACTCTAAAGATCTTCACTTCCATTCCACACCCAACCCGTATCGATGAAGCAGCCCGCTAAGGCGTCTGTAAAGTGATGATGGGTAACACCTTCGCATATTTTAACATTTATCCTTCCCACGTATCTGGCAGTCGGATAGTTTATTCCAAGACGTTCGAGATCATCAGGATCTCTGGCCCAGTGGTGAGATCTCCGATAACAACGCCGCGATCGTTCGCCAAGATCCCCGACGCTACGAAGGGGCAGCCGCCGTTGATGGTTCCCACGTCTATGTGGACCTTCAGCGCCTCTCTCAACAACCCGCGTTCCTCATCCCTCAGCATGGGGTGGGCTAAGACGCCTCTGTTCGTGGCAACGGCGACGGAGCCGACGTATGGGAGTCCAGCTATTTCTCCGGGGACCAGTTCAACGTCAAGGGCTTCCTCGATCTTTCTGAGGGCTTCTCTCTCTTTTAACAGGATTTCACTGACGATGCCACCGCTGTCGTTGACCAGAACCAAGTTTCCGAGAGCGGTTAGCCTACTCTCAACTCTCTCCACATTCACGGGAAGCGCAGCCTCTATAGCCATGATCTCCTCATCGGAGGTGAAGTGAGGTAGTACGATCCCGTTGGAGTTTGCAGCCGCGAGGACGCCTATGAGCCTAGTTCCACCCACGTTGACGCGGATGACCTCACCCTTTAAGCACTCTCTAAGCCTTCTAACTTTCCCTTCAGAGGTTTGCGACGGAACGATGGTGTAGTTGTTTGTCGTGAGGGCGTAAACCCCTATGTTGGGGGTGCCCAGTAGGCTCATGCGATAGACGGCCAAAGAGTCTTCTATTCTCCCCTGATGAGGTAGACTCTCACAACGTTGTCCCTATCCCTAACCGCTCTCACACGGATCTTCCTGGACAAGCCTTCGATCCCCCTACCCCAAAGCTCCTCGTTGACTTCACCACTTATAATAACGCTGTCCGCCCTCATACTCCTCTTGACGAATCCTCTGAGAATCCTCATGGCGCGTGGGGCCCTCTTCTTTATAGGCGTGGTCCAAGCACGGTGTAAGGGAACTGTGTACACCCGCTCCTCCACAGCGTCTTCATCGCCAGACATGGCTCCACCCTATATCTTGAGCTTTCTCCTCCGCCAGTTTCTGCGCTTCGAGTTCACGCGGACGCGCCCTCTAGTCTTAACGATCACCCATGCGGGAACAGGCTGACCCTGCTTACCGGCCTTGGCCATGTGCATCTTCCTCGACGCGGGCTTATGTCTGGCCATCGTTCAGACCCTCCTAAACGTTATCTCCTTTCTAGAGGACTGGAGCTGTGCCAGGATCTGCTTCAGCTGTCTGTCATCTATCGGTAGACGCACCTTACCGCTCTGTGCTACCTGGATCAGCTGAAGCTCGATCTGCTCCACGAATTCTGGTTTAACCAGTCTTATCCTGTTGAGCCTCTGCCTCGCCTCATATGTCAGGATCTGTCTGAGCGCGGCTTCCTTCTGTACCTTAAACTCCCTCTGCTGCTCGCTCCTCTGCTGCTCCTCGGCGAGCTGTCTACGCAGCTCGAGCAACCTTCTTCTTCGAATATCTTCAAGCTCCTCATCAGAGCTCATAGTAACCACGGCTCACCCGTACTTCTTCAGCTCAGGGGCTTCTCTTTCCAGCCTTTTCAACACTTCTCCCGCAAGACCGTCAAGGAGTGAAATGCCCTTCTCGGTTAACATCCTCCCTTTCTTGTCCACGGTCTTTACAAGACCCGCCGCCTCGAGCTGTTTAAGGCACCTCATTATTATCACCCCGCCGCCTCTTCTTTTATGTTTGCCTACGGTGCCTCTGCTCGTTCGCCCGCCGTACTCCTTTCGGAGATGAGCGATGCCGATAGACCTGTGTACATATATCTTTCTTAGGAGGGATGCGCAGCGTATGTACCAGTAGTCAGGGTTCTGCGGCGGGTTATCGGTGTGGGAGCTCGTCTTGACGAGGGTGGACCAGGGTGGCGGAGAGGCTTCGAAGACGTTCTCACGCAGATACTCGACTGTCCTCCTTATCAGCTCGTCGGCTGGCACGTCGTAAACTGTTGGCAAATCGTTGTCGACTCCTTTGGAGTACTTGCTTAATCCACATTGGCAGATATAAAGGCTTTTGACGCTACACTTTTATCGTGTCAAGGCTCGTATATTTCAGTTTTACGCATCTTGTAGAGGACTAAACCGCATCCTCGACCTCAAGATACGGAGCAGCCTCTCGTAGCTGAATTAGAGGAGGTCTCTCCAACTCTTTTAGGTCTGGATGCTCGGTTTTCAGGTGGCTATTCTCTCTTAATTTTTTCTCTTCAGAGGTATCCGCATAAGTTTCCCACAGTTGAGACACGTGGTCACCAAGTGGGTCTCTCGTTCCTGTCTAATTCTGACTACGCAGTTCTTCCCGGGCAGTATGAGGCCTTTACAACGCCTGCAGATAATTCTTCTGAACTCCATGGGTATTCTAACCTTATAGCGCATACCGATTTTCCTAGCTAGATTCACATAGCGTTGAGCCAGTTCTGGCTCGCAATCAAAGGCTTCTCTCGCCTCGTTGAACAGGATGGAGATGCGTTCTAAGGCTATCCTCCTGTTTTCCCCACGTGCTGATGAACGTCGCCTACGCCCACTCATCTCAAAAAGTCTCTAAGCTCCACTCTAACCCTTCACCATGATAAAGCTTTTCCCACGACGCGTGTAACAAAGAGTTATGTTAAATCTACTCCTCGCAGAATCTGCTCTGGAAACGGTTCCGAAGCCTCTCTGGAGCCACCCCTCTGTCGTGAAGAGGGCTAGAGCTTTGAGCAAAAAGCCTGGAGAGACGCTCCTTGATAGAACATACCATCACAGGGCTATGGTTCGCCTCGAGAATGGGGAGAGAAGGGGTAGGCCCGACATTGTGCACTTCTCCCTCCTCGAGGCCCTCGGAACACCTCTGAACAGGGAAGGACTGTTAAGGGTTTACGTCCATACCATAGACGACCATGTAATCTCCATCGACCCGAGGGTTCGCCTGCCGAGGAACTACGATCGGTTCGTAGGATTGATCGAACAGCTTTACAAGGAGGGTAAAGTCCCTGTGAGGGATCGGCCTCTTCTAAAGTTGAGGAGAGGAAGCTTGGAGGATATGATATCTGAGATAGGGCCATCCTATGTTATGGCGTTCACTCGAAAGGGAGAGCCGAAGACCCTTGAAAGCGCTATGAAGGTCCTTTCGGAGCAGGAGAACCCCGTCGCTGTCATAGGAGCCTTCCCCCGCGGACACTTCTCTGGCGAAACGGTTAAACTTGCAGACTTATCTGTCTCCATCGACCCTGAGATGCTTGAAGCGTGGACCGTAACCTCAAGAGCGATATACGAGTTTGAAAGGCTGATGGGGTTGCCAGAGAGGCGTTGGGAGAAAAAAGGCCTGGGAAGTCGAGAATGATGGTTGAAGAGAGGACCCCCACGAGGGTTAGGGTCTCCCTAGGTTCGGCCATCCTCCTCGGTCTGACAGAGGGGACGATGGACGCTGTGCCGACAACGATCTACCTGCTGACGTATCACGCTGGGAAGTGCGTCGCGAACTGCGGTTTCTGCTCCCAGGCGAGGTCGAGCATGAGCAGAGCAGACATGCTCTCCAGAGTTACCTGGCCGGTGTTTCCTTCGAGAGGTGTCATAGACCGAATCGGAAGTGCTGGG
>Ga0315314_1003884_pt1 | contig 11465 bp, 10 predicted proteins | sample TDP9_MG_FD_203631 | JGI IMG/M metagenome (GOLD analysis project Ga0315314, IMG submission 203631) | Freshwater sediment microbial communities from Lake Towuti, South Sulawesi, Indonesia - TDP9 | ecosystem: Environmental > Aquatic > Freshwater > Lake > Sediment | place: Indonesia: South Sulawesi...
CTGAACCCACCACCTTACGGGGCTCAACCCCCTCCAAAATAATTGCTGGCGTGGCAATTGGACCCCATCCACCGCCACCTATCGCATCCGTAAAGGAGGAGAAGAGACCCAGAAATGAAAGCCACGAAGGCTTAACACGATCTTCTGAAGCTTTTCCCCCCTGCTTACCGCGTGAGGGGCCCGTGGGTGGTTCGCCTTTTCTTCCTATAAACCTGTGGAGGATCAGGACACCCATATCCTCCAGTAGGATGGAGACAAGGATCGTGAAAATGATCGGCGATTCAGCGGATAAGAATACACAGAGAGCTGCTCCAATCGCCCCTCCGATCACGCCGGAGAGGGCTAATGGCAAAACTATGTCACGCCGTATATTCCCGAGTTTGAAGTGGGATACTCCGGACGCAGCCGCGGTCGCGACTTCAGAAACATGAGCACACCCGCTAGCTAAAGCCGGTCCAACTCCTCCCGAGATAAGCAACGTAGTGCATACAACGCCATAACCCATTCCAATGGACCCATCGATTAACTGCGCTATGAACCCCGAGGCAAAGTAGAACAAGATTTCAATTAGATACATGTTTTTTCTCACCTAGCACTCTTTACTAGGCACCCAACCGGAGGCTGGTTGGAGTTCTTCCCCCTGAGCCCTGAAGGCTTCAGATGTCGACTCCGTATCGGACATGCCCGACGGCTATTTTCTATTGGGCGTAAAAAGTTTTCTGTGAAGTTAAAAAGTCCCGAACGCGTCCCGGCAAAACATTCTGGAGGTACGGAGTGAGCCGCAGGGCACTACGCGCGGCATTTTCGTTTGGACGGTAAACGTATGCCGGTACGTTCTCTGCGTAGCGGCCATTATGGTCGCTGTGTGGTAGCGAAAGGCCTAAAAGGGGGGTTTCGCCTCCATACGGTTCACTCACCCCGGTTCTGTGACGCCTACTGATGGGCACGGGGTGGCAGGCCGGCCTACCGGCCTAAGCACGGATCAGTCAGCGACGCAGGATGGGTGGAGGTAAGTGCGGTGGCGGCTCGGGCCTCGTTGGGGGGTCTGATCGCGAGCCTTGGCCAGTCCGCCCTCTCGATGTCCTTCAACCTCTGTGGGATGCTGGCCGGGACGCTGCTGGCCCTCTCCCTCGGCGTGTTCTCCCAGCATTCATGGGCGCTTGCCCTGTTTCCGGGTATGCTGAGCCTTAGGGGGGCCATAGGGGGCCTCTTCTGCGCTCGCCTGAGCACGGGCCTGCACCTCGGGACGGTGGAGGCCCGCTACAGGGGGAACACAAGGTACTTCGAGCTGCTCCTGAACGCGGTCGTCACGCTGACCCTCGTGAGCGGCGTCGCGATGGGTTCGGCGGCGTCCCTCTTCGGGGCCTTCCTCTGGGGGGTCACCCCCTCGGGGGCCCTGGCGATCCTGACCGTGGTCGTCGCGGCCATGGGCCTCTCCATCCTCCTGGTATCCCCGTTAACGATAGCGATTTCCGTGCTGTCCTTCAAACACGGTCTAGACCCGGACGTAATCGGGTACCCCGTCATGTCCACGATGGCTGATGTCCTAGTCACCACGTGCTACGTCTCCGTCCTCGCTGTCTACTCGTCCGCCAGCTGGGGGCCCCTCCTCCTCGGGGTGCTCGACCTGGCCTTTCTCGCCGTCGTCCTACGCGCCCTGATGAGGTACGCCGGAGAGGCCGACTACACCGGGACGATCAGGGAGTTCCTCCTCACCCTCGGGATCGTATCCGTCATCGTCAACTTCACGGGCGCCTTCCTGAACCAGATTGCGTGGATCATAGGTACCAGGCCCGAGGTCTACGTTGTCTACCCCGCGCTGATCGACACGGTGGGGGACATAGGATCCATCGTCGGCTGCACAGCCACCACAAAGCTCTTCCTGGGAGTCCTCAAGCCGTCACTCACCTCCCTCAGGCAGCACCTGACCGAGGTGGTTGGGGCGTGGGCGGCGTCGGTCCTGATGTTCGTCGTTTACTCGGCGGTGTCTTCTCTAAGCCTGGGCGCCACATGGGGCGACCTGGCGAAGTTGACGGCGCGGCTGCTGACCACCAACCTCCTCTCGGCCCCAATTATAGTCGCCATCACGTGCGCCACAGCCATCCTCACCTACAAGAGAGGACTGAACCCCGACAACTTCGTGATCCCAATCGAGACCTCCCTGGCCGACAGCGTCACCACCCTCTCCCTCCTGACGGCGCTGAGGACGATCGCCTAACAGGCCACACGGATGGGGCGGGCCCTAGCCCCCGATCGGGGTTAGAGTTCGGCCGCTCTACTTCCTCATGTCCAGCGTGGGGAGCAGGAGGTCTTCCAGGTCCTGCCTTATCCCGTCGACGCGGCCGTCGCAGAGGTAGGTGTAGAGCTCCTCGTGGGCCTTGGCCCTCCTGTCCCAGTCCCACACCTTCAGGGCGGTGTCCCTGCAGTTCTGCCTGATCTCCTCGGTCTTCCTCCCCTGGTACTCGCCCCGGTAGAGCCGATCGATCTTCTCCGCCGCCCCCGGCACGTCCTCGGGGTCCACCCACACGCTGTTGAAGCCATCCACGGTCTTCTCGCGGAGCCCCCCCATGCCGACCGCCGGGATGACGCCGCAGGCCATGGCCTCCAGGTCGATCTGGCCCTGGGGCTCGTACCTGGAGGGGCAGAGGAAGATGTCCCAGGAGTTGATGACCTGTATCTTCTGCTCGCCGGTGTAGAAGGTGTTGTCGATCTGGACCACGTGGTCCAGCCTGGCGTCGTGGATCTGCTGGATGAGGTCCAGGTAGTAGGGGTTCTGGGGCTCCGACTTGGTGACGATGTGGAACCTAACCCCCGGGATCCGCTTCTCCAGGAGGGAGGCGAGCGGCGGGATCATGTCGATCCCCTTGACGGGGCTGCACCTCCCGATGAAGCCGACCCGGAAGCCCTCCTTCTGGACGTTACTGAGGGGTCGGTAGAACTTCGTGTCCACTCCGTGGTAGATGGAGAAGACCCGGTTCTGGACGTCGCCGAACTTCACCCCGTGGGCCCTCAGCCCCAGGAGGTACTCCTTCCGGTGGATCTTGCTCACGGTGAAGAGGGCGGACTGCCTCTGCCTCCGGAGCACCCGGTACGTCAGCGGGAACTCCAGGTCCCTTATGAGCCGGAGCCCCGCGAAGAAGGACTGCTCGAAGTCTCCGTGAACCCTCATGGAGAACTCGTTCAGGTCCGTCCTCCCGGAGGTGCCCTGGTAGTTCTGGTGCCAGATTCCGCCGGCCCTCCCCGGCTCCGTGGAGTGGAGGAAGACCGCCTGGACCAGCTCGGGGTGCAGCCAGGCGAAGAGGGCGCTCCTGGGGTAGGACATCCAGTCGTTGGGCAGGAAGAGGTCCGCCTCGGACATCCTGTAGGGCGTGGGGACCGCGGCGAAGTTGGTGAAGTACCTGGGCACGGCCCCGATCTCCGCGGGGGTCAGGTAGCCGACATCGATCCCGTACTGGTGCATGATATCATAGGTCCAGGCGTAGGCGGTGTCGAGGTCCACATCCACCAGGGGCCTCCGGACGATGACGCCCATGAAGTCCTCCCTCTGGGGAAGGTGGTCCCAGAACCGCATCGAGAAGGTCTTCACCTCGAACCCGTTGTTCTGGAGGCGCGGGTAGAGGCTGTTGTGGAAGGCCGCCAGGCCGCCGATGGAGCCGGTTCCCGCCTCGTAACAGTCAACCCTCAACCGAATTACCACGTCGTCCCTCCTCCGTCCGTCCTCCGTCCCGAGATTCGACCATCTGAGGCCCCACTGCTTAAACAGAAACTAGGGCAAGACTTCAGTTTAAGTTTATGAAGCTAAGATCTAGAAGGTGAATACATATTTTCTGGCCCTTGGCAGATGTCGTTTCCATCCAGTATCGGGTAGAAAAGTTGAGTTTTCACATATTGGGATCTACGCTTTGAACCACCGGAAGATCAGGTACTGAATCTGTTTCCCGGAGGGATTAGGCGTGGCTATGATGAAGCGCTTCCGGACGGTGGTGGCGAGCCTCCCGGCCTTCACGATCTCGGTGGCGGTCACCTCGTCCTCCGGCCTCTTCACGGAGACCATGTAGGGGGCGTGGTCGACTCCGGGCCCTTGCTGGTAGACTGCGAAGTCGCACCCGTACTTCACGCCTGGGGTGACGATCCAGCCGTGGTCCCGGAGGTCCCGGTAGACCGCGTACTTCACGTCGAACTCCTCGTAGAGCCTCCGTGCCCTCTTCCGCAGCTCCCCTGCACTCACCCTGGTCCCCTCCGATCCCTCAGAAACCTGGAGCCTCCTCTTCTCCATAAGATACAGCCCCTCCATGAGGTCTAGGATGAGGGGGACGTCGAACTCCGCCTCCTTGGGCTTGGGGATGCCCACGGGCTTCCCGTAGAAGCCCAGGCCGTAGAGTTCGGAGCCCTCCCCCGGCTCCCAGACGACGAGAAAGTTCTCGACAAACTCAGCCTCGAACTTCTTGGGCATCTTCTCCCCTTTTCACATGGCGAAGGCCAGGATGCGGGCGGCGTCAGAGGCGTCCTCCGCCTTGTCCGTGGCGTCCTCCAGGAGCTGGGCCACGTCCCTGAGGAGCAGCAGCACGGGGATACGCATTTCGCTGCTGAGGATCGATACCTCCAGCCCCCGGAAGAGGTCGTCCACAATCCTCTCGGCGGCCTCCACCTCCGTGGCCTTCTCGAGGGCCTTGGCGGAGTTGTAGTTCAGGGTGATGGCGGTCTCCCTGAGCTTCACGACCGAGTCGAACATCCCCCCCGCGAGCTTCACCAGCCCATCCTTTATCCCGGGTGAGACCTCCGCCTTCATGTCCAGGATCTCCAGCAGCCGGAACCCTATGCCCTTGCAGAAGTTGGCGATCTCACTGGCCTGGTTGGTGAAGCGGAGGAAGTCCTCCCGGTTCATCAGGACCCCCCCTATCTGGGCAAGCTCCTGCGAAACACCCTGACTGGCGGCGTCCACCACCTCCTCCATCTTGGTTATGTCGGTGAAGGTCCGCTGGGCGGAGTCCCTGTCATCCTTGACAAAGCTGTCCACCATCTGCGTGACCTTCCGCACCACCTCCACCACCTCCCTCAGGTGGTCCTGGCAGAGGCTGAGGGCCCTCCGCCTCCCACGCTCCTCCGTCTCCACGGGGAAGACCATGAATTCCTCGCCCACTGAAGCCCCGTTACTCCTGCTTACACAATGCTCACCGAGCCTTAAAAAAGTAGCGCGAGAATTGACAGAAATTGGCTTCCTTCAGGGCGACGCGCTTTCCTCCGGTTGAGAGGAGCTAGGTTCTCTGAAGCCTCTGCCTCAGGCAGTCCGCCAATCCGTCGATCTTGACCCTCGTCTGCCGTCCACTGTCCCTCTCCCGGACGGTGACCGTGCCGTCCCTCATCGTGTCGTAATCGACGGTGACGGCGAAGGGCACGCCGATCTCATCCACCCGGTAGTACCTCCTCCCTATGCTGTCCCTCTCGTCGAACTCCGCGTCAAACTCGCCCCTGAGCCCCTCGTAGACCTCCCGCGCCTTCTCGGTGAGCCCGTCCCGGTCGACCAGGGGGAAGACGGCGACCTCCACCGGGGCCAGGTGGCTGGGCAGCCTCAGGATGGCTCTCTTCCCCTCCACCGTGTACGCGGCGTCCAGCACCACAAGGAGGGTCCTGTCTATTCCCATTGAGTCCTCCCAGACCCAGGGGAGGACCTTCTCGCCCCCGTCGACCACGCTCAGGTCCTTCTTGCTGCCCTCGGAGTGGACCCTCAGGTCGTAGTCGGCCCGGTAGTGGTTCGCCACCACCTCCAGCCAGCCGAAGCTCGTCCTGACCTCCAGGTCCCACGCCGACTGGGCATAGAAGGGCCTCTCATCCGCGGGCAGCTCCCGGAAGCGGATGTTCTCCGGCTTAATTCCCAGCTCCTCATAGAACTCCTTCAGCAGGACCAGGTAGTACGCCACCAACCGGTTCTGCACAATCTCCCTGTCCACGGCCTCCCCGGCCCCCATCTCCGTCTCCTTGTCTTGGCCCAGCAACAGGAAGTTCAGCCTCCTGTCCCTTACGCCGTCGAACTTCTCGAATTCCTCTACCTTTTTGGGATTGAAGAAGACCTCAACCTCGGCCTGGATGAGCTCCCTCAGCCGGATGAGCCCCTGCCTCGGCGAGATCTCGTTCCTGAAGGACCGTCCCACCTGGGCGACCCCTATGGGGAGCCTCACCCTCATGGTCCTGTAGAGCCTCGGGAAGTCCAGGAAGATGCTCTGGCAGGTCTCCGGCCTCAGCCCGATCTTGCTGTCCAGTTTCGGGCCGGCTGCGAACCTGAACATCATGTTGAACTTGACAACCTTGGAGAGGCTGCCCCCGCACTCCGGACAACGGATCTCGCTCGCCTCCATCAGGCCGTCCAGCTCCTCCGCGGAGAGGGCCTCCGGGACCAGCCTCCCCGTCTTCTCCTGGATCAGCCGGTCGGCCCTGAAGATTCCCCTGCACCGCTTGCACTCCGTTAGGGGGTCGACGAAGCTCCGGAGGTGGCCGCTCGCCTCGAAGACGCCCTCGGGCATGATCTGCGCGCCGTCGATCTCCAGCATCCTGTCCCTCTTCACGATCGTCCTACGCCAGACGTCGATAATCTTCTCCTTCAGGGTGACCCCAAGGGGCCCGTAGTCCCAGAAGCCGGCCGGCGTGTTGGGGTAGATCTCCGCGCTGGGGAAGAAGAAGCCCCTCCTCAAAGCCAGCTCCGATACCCTGTCGAGTTTGCCCTCCTCACTCAACCGCTCCGCCTCCGGCGAGGGCCCTTCATGCCTTTTCAACCCGCCTCTGCACAGCTACGGACCCTAAAGGCGCAACTCCATATAAAGTCAGCGTCGATGCGGAGGGCGGCCGCGGCCATGATCAGATATATATGGAACGTCGCCCCCATAGCGATAGTTCTCGAAGGGATTCCGGGTGTTTTGGAGGAGCCGGAGGTACGCCGAGGAGTACACGGAGGGGGAGTGGAGGTCCCTGTTCCGGCGGAGGGTCTACGACGACCTGGTCCGGTCCTTCACCAGGCGCTACCTCCCCAAGGAGAGGGCTGAGGTGCTGGACGCGGGGGGCGGCAGTGGGAGGTGGGCCCTCGACTTTACCCGCCTCGGCCACCACGTTGTCCTCCTCGACTTCTCCAGGCCCATGCTCCACCTCGCCAGGGAGAAGACCGGGAGGCTGCTCCGGGAGGGCGCGGCGGCCCTGATCCTGGCGGATGTCCACCTCCTGCCCTTCTCCGCGGAGGCCTTCGACTTCATCTTTGTGGAGGCGGACCCCTTCACGCAGGGAGGGAGGAAGGGAGACATCCTAGCCGCCCTGCGCCAGTTGTATCGGGTACTGAGGCCCGGCGGGTTCATGGTGGGCTCAGTCTCCGGCCGGTACGCCATCGCCGTGGAGGAGATCCAGAGGGCCAAGACCATCGAGGACGTGAGGCGGGCCGTCCAGGTCCTCAGGACGGGGGAGTACCTGGCGGCTCCCGGAGACCCCACCTCCCTGCTCTACCTCTTCACCCCCCGGGAGCTGAGGGAGACCCTGAGGGAGGTGGGCTTCCGCGTGGACAAGATAGAGTCCACCATCACCCTCTCCCACTTCCTGCCCAAACACCTCGAGGAACGGGGAGAGGTGTTAGAGTTGCTGCTGGAACTCGAGGGGTTTGTGCGGGGGACGCCGGAGGCCGCGCCCTACAGCCGCCGCATGCACTTCGCCGCCCAGAAGGAATGACTTCACAGAAAAACACAGAGGCATGTCGCCGTCTGGTGGAGAATCGCCTGGAGGTTATCCGTGCCGGCTTAGCTCAGCCCTCACCTAACACTTTATATCACCGCCGCCCCCTACCGGGAAGAGACAGGTGAGACGAGGTGTCGAAGTGTCCGAACCTGGAGGTCAACTTGAGGGACTGCGCGTGCACCTACACGCCCTGCGAGAGGAAGGGGCGCTGCTGCGAGTGCATCCGCTACCACCGGGAGATGGGGGAGCTCCCCGGGTGCGTGTTCCCGCCCGAGGTCGAGAGGACCTACGACCGGTCGGTCGAGAGGTTTGTAGCCCACTTCAAACGAATGTGACCACGGATCGGAGGTTTCTATGGAGCCCACAGTCCTGAGGGTCGACCCCGGAAAGCCAGAGGCCGAGAGCATCGAGGCCGCGGCCGGCATCATCCTGGGCGGGGGCCTCGTCGTCTACCCCACCGACACATCCTACGGCCTGGGGGCCAGCGCCCTGGACCGCGGGGCCGTGGAGAGGGTCTACCGGGTGAAGCGTCGGCCTCCCACCAAGCCCATCCACGTGGTGGTTTCGGACCTCGGGATGGTGGAGAGGTATGCGCACGTGGGCGTGGGGGCGCGGAGGCTCGCCGGCCGCTTCTGGCCCGGCCCGCTGACCCTGGTCCTGAGGAAGAGAGAAGGCCTGTCCGACGCCCTGAGCCCGGGGGGCACCGTTGGGTTCCGGGTCCCGGACCACCCCGTGGCGCTGGCCCTGGTGAGGCGGGCCGGCGTCCCGATAACCGCCACCAGCGCCAACCTCACAGGGAGGCCGGACCCCTACACCGTGGAGGAGGTACTGGGATACTTCGGGGGCGCCGTGGACCTGTACCTGGACGCCGGGAGGCTCCCGAGGCGAAGCCCATCCACCGTCGTCGACCTGACGAGGCATCCGCCCAGGGTCCTGCGCGAAGGCCCCGTCCCGAGGGATGAGGTGGAGCGGCTCAGCGGGCTCTCCCGGTAGATGGCGGCGGCGGGCGTTGGCGATCCTAAGGCTTTTGAGGGACATCCGCCTACCACAGGGCCGGTTGATGCTCCATGTCTAGGATCAGGGTTGCCCTGGTCGGCGTCGGGAACTGCGCCTCGGCCCTGATTCAGGGCGTCCACCACTACCGGGACGCGGAGGAAGAGGAGGAGGCCCTGGGGCTGAGGTGCCTCCTGCTGGGCGGCTACCACCCCCGGGATGTGGAGTTCGTCTCCGCCTTCGACATCGACGCCCGGAAGGTCGGTGGGGACCTCTCGGAGGCCATCTCCTCCCCGCCGAACAACACCCTGAGGTTCGCCGACGTCCCCAGGTTGGACGTCCCCGTCCTCAAGGGGCCGGTCCTAGACGGCGTGGGCGAAGCCCTGAAGACCGTGATAAGGCTCGATGGGAGCCGAGAGGCCGATGTGGCCAAGGAGCTCAAGGAGAGCGGCGCCGAGATGGTCGTCAACCTCCTGCCCAGCGGAGCCGTGGAGGCCCCGCGGCGGTACGCCGAGGAGGCGATCAGGGCGGGCTGTGCCTTCGTGAATGCCACGCCGGCCTTCATCGCCAGCGACCCCTCCTGGGGCAGGCGCTTCGAGGGGGCGGGGCTCCCCGTGGCCGGGGACGACCTGGTCGACCAGGTGGGGGCGACGATCCTCCACAAGGTGCTCCTGAAGACGCTGGCCAGCTACGGCGTGAGGGTCTCGGAGACGTATCAGCTGGACGTGGGCGGGGGGACGGAGTCCCTGGACACCATGGATAGGGCGAGGGACGTGAAGAGGGAGGTGAAGACGCGGACGGTGGAGGCGGCCCTGCCCTACAAGTCCTCGGTGGTCGCGGGGTCCACGGACTACGTCGACTTCCTCGGGAACCGCCGGGACAGCTACTTCTGGATCCAGGGCCACTACTTCGGCGGCGCGCCCATGCGCCTCGACATGAGGCTCAACACCGTCGACGGCCCCAACGCCGGGTCCGTCATGCTCGATGTCATCCGGGCGGTGAAGATAGCCCTGGACCGGGGCGCATCCGGGCCCCTCACCAGCCTGTCGGCGTACGCCTTCAAGCACCCGCCCCAGATGCTTCCGCCGGAGACGGCGGAACAGCGCTTCGACGAGTTCATACGGGGAGAAAGAGACCGGTAGCCACCTCTCACCTTTTCCACTGCTTAAAGCTAAAAGCTGGAAAACCAGACGGTAGGTTGAGAGGAGGCTGGTTTAATGGTTTCCCTGAGGAGGATCAGGATCAGAAAGGTCGAAGACCGGCCCATGGACGCCTGGCTGGACGTGGGCCTGAGGCAGATGCGGGAGGGAAAGGTGCGGTTCTACCGGGTCTGGGACTTCCTCACCGGGGAGTGGCTCTTCAAGGTCTGCTCCGACGGGGAGCTGGGCCGGGTGACGGTGAAGGCCGTGAAGTGCCCACCGGGAAGGGTCTTCTCCCAGCTGGAGGGGGGCCTCATGCTCTTCCAGAGGGCCTCCGCGGGGGGCTCCCTGTACGATGTGGTTTCCCTCTCCTACGTGGACGGGGAGGGGCGGCTCCGCCGGAACGTTGTGGAGAGCCTCGAGGAGGTCCCCTCCGTGATCCGGGACAACTTCGAGGTCAAGCCCTACGAGGAGGCCACGGGGAAGAGGGCACCGGGAAAGGGGTGGGTCACCCTCTCTAGGGAGGGCGATGAGAGGGCCCTGGTTACTCTCTTCATGCTTGAGAGGGCCTGGCCGGTCTCCCCGGTCTCCCCGGAGGTGGGGGCGAAGACGGCCGGCATCCTGGCCCTGATCAGGGAGCTGGAGAAGGCGGGGCTGGAGGAGCTCTACCGCGAGGCTGGGCGGCGACTCGGGGTGGAGAGGGGCGAGGTGGACCGCCTCCTGGCCCTGCTGGAGAAGGAGGGGAGCGTGGAGCGGCCCGGGCCCGGTTACGTCAAGGCGGCGGATTAGCGTCGGGGGACAGCCTCTTCAGAGCGTCCTCGGGCCTGAACTTGCCGCGGGACCTCACGGAGGCCTCCTCCACGTAGAGCTGGGCGGCGTACCTGAGGGCGTCCGGGTTCACGGGGACGGTGTCCTGTTCGGATCGGAAGTAGTCGATGAGGGAGGCGGCGCAGGCGAACCGGACGGCCCGGTCCTCGAGGCGCGCCGAGAAGTCCACGGTCTCCTGGGGGATCTGCTCCAGGATGGCCTCCCTGGCCCGCGTGACGGCCTCGTAGGCCTGGGGGGTGATCATCACCGGCTTCGGGGGGAACCGGTCCCTCACCAGGGGGTGGCCGGTCTCGATGGCGTAGACCAGGGTGAGGTGGTCCCTGATCCTCTGGGCGCTCTCGCCGATGTCGATCTCCCCGAAGGCGAGCCTCATCTGGCTCTCGGCGATCTCGACGAACCGCTCCTTGGTCAGCCGGTGGAGGCGGCAGAGCATCCGGTCCTCGATGGCGTTGAAGTTGGGGTCCTGGACGGTCGCGGCGTACCCCTCCCCGCGGGTGGCGACGTTGTAGTTGACGCTGAGGAACGAGGTGAACCGGTAGGGGCCGACGACCTCCCGGTGCATCTCGTACTTCAGCTCCCCCCGCTCCATGGCCAGCTTCAGCGGCTCCACCATGCCGGAGTACCGGAACCAGTCGTTGAACTCGGGGACGACGAAGTTGAAGGCCCGGCCGACGTAGGCCTGGCCGATCCGGATGAACCTGGCCGGCGTCATCCCGCCGCAGTACCGGTTCCGGCCGGGAACTCCGTGGGGCGGGACCTTCGCGTCCGGCCTGCCGAGGATCATGTCCCGGGTGGAGA
>Ga0315314_1003885_pt1 | contig 11464 bp, 8 predicted proteins | sample TDP9_MG_FD_203631 | JGI IMG/M metagenome (GOLD analysis project Ga0315314, IMG submission 203631) | Freshwater sediment microbial communities from Lake Towuti, South Sulawesi, Indonesia - TDP9 | ecosystem: Environmental > Aquatic > Freshwater > Lake > Sediment | place: Indonesia: South Sulawesi...
CTATCACCCCGGCTGCGACCCAAACCAGAAGCGAGGATGGACCGAGATAGCCTGCTCCGAAAGATGATGCCACGTATATGTCTGCGCCTATGATTGCGCCCACCACAAGATTTGTGACATCAAAAAGCGTGAGTTCTGACTGAGGTTTAGTATTGGGCATTTTTCATCTCCTAAATGCATCCATCGTTTTAAGCCTCTCACCGTCACCAACTCCAATTTTCTTCATCAAAATGAACTTGATCAGATCGTTAACGACTAGCGCGAATGTGCAAGAATAGGCTGCTGCGAGAAGTGTTACGGCTACAGGCAGAGCCTTGAGACCGGGGAAACCAACTGTTGATATGATGATGGCAACTATCACGTCGAGTATTATTGCTGTCAATAGAGTCTTGCTGGGCATGGAGTCCCAGAAGTGCCGCCTCTCCCTTACTACGAATAATGAGAATATGGCAAGGAAGAATAGTACCTCAAAACTGAAGGTTGCGAGGGCTTGATCATCCGTTACCAGATTGAAATAGTTAGATCCTATGTGTAGTAGCCCAAATGCCTCTGCAATCATGAGTAGTCCAAGGATTACGGCTACTTTTACTAGACGGTTTATGTTCCAGATGTCGGGTCTGTTAGACCACCTTGCGTTGTCTGTGGATAGGGATATCTTCACGAAATCCGTCATGAACACTAACAGTAGCATAGCAAATGCCGAGACGACGTACTTGCCAGTAGTGAGGAAAGCTAACACGACGAAGGAGGTTTTGAGGATCGTTCTTGCTATTTTGTTGAGTATCCACGTGTTTATCCTCTCAAACATCATTCTTCCAGTCTTGACCAGATCCACAATATTGGATAGCCCCTCACCGGTTAGCACAACGCTGGCAGCCCCTTTAGCTACGTCAGTAGCATCGCTAACAGCTACTCCTACCTCTGCCTGTCTAAGTGCTGGTGCGTCGTTCACGCCATCTCCGGTCATACCTACTAGGTGTCCTTTTGATTGAAGACTTTTCACAATGGTGTATTTGTCCTCAGGATAAACCTCGGCGAATCCATCGCTCTTCTCAGCTAGTTCGGCGGCTTTCGTTGGGTTTTCTTTTATGGACTCTTTCAAATCGGAAACTTTGATTATGTTTTCGCCTAGTCCTACCTCCTTTGCTACCTCTTTGGCTATTGGTAGCGCGTCTCCTGTCAACATCTTAACTGACACTCCCAGTTCCTCAAGTTCTTCTATCAGCTTTCTTGAATCGGGTCTTGGCATGTCGTATAAGGCTGCTAAGCCCACAAGTCCGAGATGGTTTTGTTTGTCGGTCTTAGCTACCGCCAAGGTCCTGTATCCCTTCTTCGCAAACTCATCGACCTTGGACTCTATCTGAGAGATTGCATTATCGTCAAGTCCACATGCCTGGGCTATGACTTTGACAGCGCCTTTTGTTACTCGGAACTCATGGTCATCCTTCTGTACTAATGCCTCGGTCCTCCGCGTCTTCGGATCGAAGGGAACAAAACTCTTCTGGACAAAGGAGTCGTTCAATAGTCCCTTTTGTTTCGCTGATGTTATGAAGGCCAGGTCTATGGGATCTTGATTTGCCTCCTGTGAGGCAAGGGCTCCGTATAGTGCCACTTCCTGTTCGTCGTGTCCGTTCAATGGGATTGCGCTGGCTATTGAGAGCCTATTCATCGTTATTGTACCGGTCTTGTCGAGGCAGAGGATGTCCATGCTAGCTGCGTCTTCTGAGGCGCTTAGCCTTGTCACCAGAACGCCTCTCTTGGCTAATTCCATAGACCCAATTGCCATACTAATTGTGAACATTGCAGGCAGGGCAACGGGTACGGCCCCTAATAGGAGTACTAGCATTAGAGGCAGTATTTCCAGCAGACTTATTCCTCTAAGCATTGAAAAGGCGGAGGTTACAGCTAGCAGGGTGGCAACTATGGCCAGTAGCCACCTCACAACCCTCGAGACGATCTCTTCCATGTGCAACCTTGGACGAGCCGTCTGGACTAGCTGTGCTGTCCTCCCGAAGTAGGTTCGGACTCCGGTGAGAATGACGATGCCGTTTGCCTCGCCTCTCTTCACAACCGAGCCGGAGTATAGTATGTCGTCGGATTTCTTTTCGGCTTCCATTGATTCGCCTGTGAGTGCCGATTGATCGACCCCAAGCTCTCCCTTTACGATTTTGACGTCGGCTGGGACAAAGTCCCCGGATCTGACTCTGATTACATCTCCGGGCACGAGTTCCCTAGCGAGTACTATTATCCACGCGCCGTCTCTGAGAACTCTTGCGTTGACTTGGAGCTTCTTCCTCAAAGCCTCTACTGCGCTTGATGCTTTCTGCTCCTCTACAAAACCTATTGTCGAGTTAAGAAAAAGTAGTGCCGTCACGATGTAAAGATCCGAGTAGTTTTGTAGTGTCCATGAGAGAACGATTATGATCTCGAGCATCCATGCGGTGATGCCCCAGAATTTCTTAGCAAATCTAGCGATTGGATTGGTTTTCTTTTCGGGTATCTCGTTATATCCGTATTGCTTCAGTCTGCTCTCAATCTGATGCTCTTTTAATCCCGAGCTCAGATCGGACTGTGGTAACTCTAACTGTTCTTCTGAGTTCCTCTTACGGGGGTTTGGGTTTTCTTTCTTTTGGGTCGCGATTTCCCCCTTTTCCATTTTTCTCATCGTTGTTTTCGGTTAGTGAGTCAGCCTTGAAAGATTTGGGAATGGTGCGGGGTCTGGCAGGAGATGAGCGAAGAGTCGCCTGAGCGGTGCTAGGGTTATCTCTGGTTAGTGTGATCTAACTACTTGTACCCCTGCGATAAGCTTCGGCGAGCAGGTTGGGAACGGAGTAGACTTTGATCTGCGCGCCCGCTTGGTTGAGCGAGTCTTGGATGTGGATCTGGCAGAAGGGGCACTCGGTAACGCAGGCCTCCACCTTGGTCTCTGTGATCAGCTCAGCCTTTCTCCTCCCGATCGCCGTGGCAATGGGTCTTCTGCCCGATCTGACCCCTCCTCCCGAGCCGCAGCATCGGTCGAACTCTCTCATCTCCACGATCTCGACTCCTGGAATCTTTGCAAGAACCTCTAAGGGTTCTTTGACTACGCCCTGACCTCTGCCGAGGTGGCATGGCTGGTGCCACGTTATTGTCATCGGGATCGCTTTCATGTCTCGTATGTTGAGGTTCTTGAGCCCGAGCTCATGAACCAGATACTCTGTCAGGTCGTACACTTTGAAGGATGGCTCTCTACCGAGAACTCTTCTCGCCACCTCGGGGTAGTTCGTCTTCAGCGTTAGACCGCATCCTGCGCAGCCTACCACAACCTTCTTGACACCCAAACCCTCGAAGACCTCGACGTTCTTCTTAACAAGATTCTCAGCCACATCGACCGCTCCGATCCTGAAGAGGGGAGATCCGCAGCAGACCTGATCCTTTGGTATCCGAACTCTAACCTTGTTTCGTCTAAGTGTCTCGACGAGGTCAAGCCCTGTCTGTTGCAGTCTGTAGTCCATTAGGCAGCCCGTGAAGAAGCCCACCTCGTCAATAGCCCCCTCGGAGTTCACGATTGGGGGGAGCTTCTCAAGGAGGGGCGTGGAGATCTTATCCACCGATTTCCCGATCTTCTTGATCAGATCTATCGGAACCAGATGGCCCTCTAGAGGGCCTATTCCCGCCTTTACGACTATGGCTCTCAGCTTCTCTATCGCTTTTCCTGGTATGTCGATGCTCTTCGGACAGACCTCGACGCACGTCTTGCACGTGGTGCAGTCGTAGAGTCCTTCCAGAAAGGCGATCTTAGCCCTGTCCTCCTGGTCTCTACCGTCGAGCTCGAGTCTCGCCAGCTTCCCGATCATGGCTGGACCCGCGAACTCGTACCAGGCTTCCGCCACCACAGGGCAGGCGGAGATGCACGCCCAACACTCGAGGCACTTCCTGAACTCCTTCACCGGCTCGATGTCCTTCTGCGGGATGATCTCTGGTCGCTGGGGCTTCTTCGTCCTCTCCACGAACGGGCGGATCTTCATGACCCTGTCGACCGCGCGGGAGGGGTCCACGACCAGGTCCCTTACGACCGGAAACTGTGTGAGGGGTGCAATTGTGGCCGGCTTGTCCTTCTCCACCTGCATCCGACAGGCTGCGCAGGGCTTCCCGTTGACTACCATGGCGCAGGAGCCACACTGTCCCGCCCTGCAGCTCCATCGGTACGCCAGGGTTGGGTCGAGGTTCTCGTAGATGTGGTGGAGGGCGTCGAGAATCGTCATGCCGGGCTTGTATGGGACCGTGAACTTGTCGTAACGAGGCTCTGGGTCAACATTTGGGTTGTATCTGAAAACTCTGACTTCGCAGGTCTCTTCACTCAAATCCAGATCCCCCAAGGGTGTTGCGTGCTGACCTTTCGACAACAGCCGTCTTCGGCTGCAGACGCGCTGGATGGGGCGCGTTGGACTAGATGGGTTGCTGACCTCTCTTTTAGGTGTTGCTTGTTTCTATGGGCGTTAAGGCGAGAGGATGGGAAGACCGCTTCAACGGTCACCGGAGGTGCGCCTCCAGCATGGTTTTACTGCGGTATGCCCAGCGATTGGTAGACCTTGGCTCGGTTCCTCTCAACTCGATCCGCGACCTCCTGGTGGAGGTTCCTGCTGGACGCGTCTATGGCCACGGTCATCGGTCCGAACTCCCTTACTCTGAGGATCCAGACAGCCTCGGGAATGCCGAGGTCAATCCACTCGACCCCCTCCACCCTCTCCACGGCTCTCGCAGCAACCACGCCGGCTCCACCTGTGAAGTCGCAGTAGACGGCGCCGTATCTCTTCATCGCCTCTGCCGTCTTCGAGCCCATACCCCCTTTCCCGACTATCACCCGCGGTCCCAGCCTCTCTATGAACTCCGCCTCAACCGTCTCCATGCGGCTGCTCGTCGTCGGTCCGGCTGCTAGGATCTCCCATTCCCCATCCTTCTTCCGCGCTACCGGTCCGCAGTGGAAGACGATCATCTCCCTGAAGTCGATGGGCAGGGGCTTGCCCTGCCTAGCCAACTCCAGGGCTCGGCGGTGGGCCTGATCCCGAGCGGTCAACATGATTCCCGAGGCGTAGACTATGTCCCCGACCTTCAGCTTTCTAACAGCCTCTTCGGATATGGGCGTCACAAGCTTGACTTGCGTCATTCGCGTCCACCCCCCGGGAGGTACTCCACAAGCCCGGTCCGATGAATCCTCGCAGATGCCCTCCTAGCAGCCCAGCACTGGAGGTTGACACCCACCGGAAGGCTTGCGGTGTGGCAGTGAGCGTACTCGATCTTGACACCCAGTGATGTGGTTGCGCCGCCCACGCCCATGGGTCCGATCCCAGTCAGGTTGATTCCTCTCAGGATCTCTCTCTCAAGTCTCGCAAACTCTTGTTCTGGGTGTGAGTCAGCGATCGGCCTAAGTAGCGCCCTCTTAGCCAGCTTGAGGGAGAGGTCAGCGGTTCCGCCGATGCCAACACCCACTACTGTTGGGGGGCACGGCTGGCCGCCAGCCCTGATCACGGCGTCGACTACGAGCTTCTTGACAGCCGTCTCTCCCTCGCTCGGCTTCAGCATTGAGAAGGTGCTCATGTTCTCAGATCCCGCACCCTTCGGGAAGGCTGTTACTTCCAGCGCATCGCCCTCGCCGTACTCCCAGTCTACGTAGGGGATCTCTACGCCCGTGTTGTCGTTCGAGTTCTTTCTTGTCAGGGGGTGGACCGCGTTCGGTCTGAGCGGCACCTCCACCGTTGCTCTCTGGGTGGCACGCCTGAGAGCCTCCCGAACTCCCGCCACGGATCCGAAGTCGGTTCCAACCTTCACGTAGAAGACGATGATCCCGGTGTCCTGGCACATGGGGGTCCTAAGCTCTTCGGCGAGGCGGATGTTCTCCAGAACGGTGGAGAGCGTCATTCTCGCAGTATCGCTCTCCTCGGAGTCGCGCGCCTTTCTCAGCGCGTCCTTCACGTCGGACGGAAGGTATGTGACAGCCCGACCGATGAGCCTGACAGCTGTATCCTCAACGACCTTCGGAAGGCTCAAGCATCTTCTCCCTCTCTGAGAAGAATCCCGACCTATTCGGAAGTAGGGTTATGGGGGGTCTGTCCAGTATTAAGCTTGCTCGGAGATGCCTTTCAAGAAGACTCGACAACTCTTAATAGATTTAGATCGCGATATACACGGCGTCCTATCGAGGCATGGAGGTTTGGTGGGTGTCGAAAGCCCTGTGCGCTGACCTAGTTCTGTTAAACGGACGCGTGATCACGGTTAACCCCAAGATGCCCCGAGCTGAGGCTGTCGCCATCAAGGATGGGAAGATTGTCGGTGTCGGAATCGATCAGGCGATCAGGCGGCTTGTGGGGCAGGGGACTCGGACCATCGACTTGAAGGGCAGGGCAGTCCTCCCCGGCTTCATCGACGCTCACAACCACCTCTGGGGCTTCGGCGTGGCTCTATCTCAGGTTGACTGCAGGTCACCCCCAGTCAAGTCTGTCAAGGAGATTGTGGAGAAGATCGGTGAGCGCGCTGCGAAAACCCCGGAGGGGAGGTGGGTGGTCGGCTGGGGGTACGACGACACGAAGCTTGAGGAGAGGCGACACCCGAACAGGTGGGACTTGGACACTGTTGTCCCAAATAATCCGGTTATGATCAGGCGCACCTGCGGTCACACCTGCGTCGTCAACAGCAGAGCCCTCGAGCTGGTCGGCTACAGGGCGGACACGCCCCAGCCAGAGGGTGGGGAGATAGAGAAGGACCCGAAGACAGGCGAGCCAACGGGTATCCTCAGGGAGACGGCGATGAAGCCAGTCAACGACCTGGCTCGAGCCTTCTCGGTTGAGGAGTTGATGGAGGCGATCAAGCTGGGGCAAGAGCGCCTGCTGAGCGAGGGCATAACCAGCTGCCACGAGGCTGGGCTCGATGCGAAGACGGTCAAGGCTTACCAGAACCTGCTCGCGTCTGGGCAGCTGAAGGTGAGGGTGTACATGATGGTTCAGGTTGACCTCCTCTCCCAGATTGTCGACACGGGTCTTGCGACGGGGTTTGGAAACGAGTGGCTGAGGATAGGCTCCATCAAGATGATGATGGACGGCGGGATGGGCGGGAAGACGGCGGCTCTCTACGAGCCCTACGAGGGCACCCGTGACAACAAGGGGATCATATACATGAGCCAAGAGAAGCTGAACGAGCTCGTGAAGAAAGCCCACGAGGCAGGCTTCCAGATAGGCATCCACGCGATCGGTGACAGGGCGATAGATGTCTCCCTGAACGCGCTCGAGGCGGCCTTGAAGGTGTTGCCGAGGAAGGACCACCGCCACCGCATCGAGCACTGTGGGTTGAGCACGCCAGCGATCACCGAGAGGCTGGTGAGGCTGGGTGCGATCCCGGTCGGTCAGCCCCCCTTCCTCTTCAACATCGGTGATAGCTTCTGGTCGAATCTGGGTGCAGACAGGATAAGGTGGACCTACCCGTTCAGGACTTGGCTGGACAAGGGTATGCCTGCCCCGGGGAGTTCGGACCGACCTGTCGTGCTGGGGGCTCCCCTCCTGGGGATATGGGCTTGTGTGAACAGGAAGACCGAGGGGGGTAGGGTGCTCGCGGGCGAGGAGCGGATAACTCCGGAGGAGGCGATCAGGATGTACACGCTGAACGCGGCCTACGCCTCGTTCGAGGAGAAGATAAAGGGCTCGATCGAGCCCGGCAAGCTCGCCGACCTGGTGGTTCTAGACGCCGACCCCTGCGAGGTTCCGGTTGACGAGATAAGGAACATCCGGGTCGAGATGACGATAGTCGGCGGGGTCGTTGCTTACCGGGCTAGGTAGCCGTGGTGTCGGCTCCTTCCACCATTTTCATGATGTGGGGTGCGTACTTCTCGGCGAGCTTCTCCCAGTCCGTCTTCATCATCCAGTAGATCACCGCCGCCAGCCCGACGGTTGTGACTACCATGCCGAGGATGCTGTTCTCTCCGTACGCGGCTAGTACGAGCTTGAATGATGTCTTCCCCGCGTAGGCTAGGATGAGGCACATCAAGATCTTTCCAATAAGAGAGGGCACAAAAGCTCTCACAGGGCTGAACCGCATGATCCCGAGGGGAATGAACAGCAGATCGTCTGGAAGAGGGGTGAGAGCGAAAATGAAGATCACGATCGGCCCGTACCTGTTGAAGAGCCTGAGCATCGCTGTGACCCTTCGCCTGCGCTTCTCGTCGATGACCCTCCTGCCGAAGTATCCGAGCACGTACCCGCCGAACTCGCCCAAAGCCGAACCGAGCCCGGCCGAGAGCGCTAGCAGAATTGGATCGAGGACGCTTCCAAGAGCGTAGATTATCAGCGTGTATGGGACCGGTACGACGACTGTGGAGGCGCCCAGGAGGCTGGCGAAGAAGACCCCCGTGTAGCCGTATTCGAGAGCGAACTGGTCAAGCCAGCTACTCAGAGGGTCTTCTCCCAGCTGGGCAACGACCGCTCTGACCGAGATGGGAGTGGCTGCCAAGATTAGAAGGCAGATTATTAGAAGCCTTGACCTGACCGAAGTCACACCTCACACTTGACTCGCAAGACCTATCAAGGTTTTTGTCCTGTCGTCATGAAACCGCCTGTCCTCTTTGAATGCTTATATAGCTCAACTCAAGCCCTTGGTTGACGTGAAACGGCGGGTTGTGGGATCCTGTTGGCTTAGGAGTGTTCGGGATTTTCGTCTTCTCGCTCGCTCTCAACCTGATTCCGTTCATGGGTCCGTCGAACCTTGTTATAGCTGGGATGATGGGAGTTCTCTTCCCCACGACCGACGCCCTCTACATCGCGCTTGGGGTGGCGCTTGGAAGCGCGGTCGCGAAGACTGCTCACTACTACGCAGTTTACTGGATTAGAGGAAGACTTCCTGCGGAGAAGAGGCTTCAGCTTGACCGCTTTCGAAATTGGTTTGGAAGGTGGGGGGCTGTCGCGTTATTCGCGGCTGCTGTTACACCAATCCCCGATGAACCCGTGGTGATACCGATGGGCTTGATGAAGTACAGCCCGAAGAAGTTCTTCCTGATCTTCTTCACTGGAAAGATGATCATAGCTTTTTGTGGTGCTTATGCAGGGCAGTACTTGAGCTCGGTGCTTTATGCTTTCTTTGACAGCTGGGTTGTCATCACGCTTACAGCCATCTTTACAATAGTGGTTACCGTCGTTATGCTGAAGTTTGACTTGGATGAGATTGTTAGAAGGCTAAAGCTGTTCAGGTGGAGTTCCTAACGGGAATCCACCCCAAGGATTTTATCAAGACTGGATAACCCTGATCAGGGGTAGCATCCCTGTTCGATGTTCTCATCCAGAACGGAAGGGTCGTCGATGGAACGGGCAATCCCTGGTCACGCGCGGATGTCGCGATCAAGGACGGGAGAATCGCTAGGGTAGGAATGCTCGGCGGGGAAACCGCCGACAGGACAATCAACGCCGGGAGTCTAGTCATTTCGCCAGGCTTCATTGACATCCACTCTCACTCGGACTACACGCTTCTTGTCAATCCTAGGGCGGAGAGCAAGGTGCGGCAGGGTGTTACTACTGAGGTTGTTGGCAACTGTGGGAGCTCGGCGGCGCCCGTGAGGAGAAACTATCGTGAATACCTGGAGAAGCGTGTTACCCCGCTCCTCGGTGGGGCGACGCTGTCCTACGACTGGACAAGTGTGGGGGATTACCTCGAACGCCTTGATCGTGAGAGAGTCGCCCTGAATGTGGTGTCATACGTGGGGCATGGGACTGTGAGGATTGACGTGATGGGCTTTGACGACAGGGAGCCGACGAGGAAGGAGTTGCGTGGGATGGAGGAGCTTGTGGAGGAGGCCATGCAGGATGGGGCGATCGGGCTCTCATCGGGGCTCGTTTACTCTCCGGGGTGCTACGCCAAGACGGATGAGCTGGTCAGCTTGGCAAGGGTGGCGGCGAGGCACGGTGGGATCTACGCGTCCCACATTAGAGACGAGGGCGACGCCCTGATGGAGTCGGTCAACGAGGCGATCGAGATAGGAGAGCGCGGGGGCGTCCCTGTGGAGATCGCGCACCACAAGGCGACGCTGCCGCGCAACTTCGGCAAGGTCAAAGAGTCTCTGAGGGTCATGGAAGAGGCGAGGGGAAGGGGGGTGGATGTCACGTGCGACCAGTACCCATACGTGGCAGGCAGCAGCGGGCTCACATACTTGCTACCGCACTGGAGCCTCGAGGGGGGCACGGAGAAGCTGCTGGAGAGGCTCAGAGATCCGGTTATGAGGGCGAAGATCCGCGCCGACATGGAGGGGAAGGGACCGGGCTGGGACAACGTGCTGCTCGCCTACTGTCAGAAGAACCGGGAGCTCGATGGCAAGAGCATCGCTGAGGTTGCTAAGGCGAGGCGTGTCGATCCGTACGATGCTGTATTCGACATTCTATTGGGCAATGAGACGGCAGTCACGATTGTGCTCTTCACGATGTCGGAGGAGGATGTTGAGACGGTCATGCGCAGTCCGCTCATGATGGTGGGGTCTGATGGGAGGGCTGTCGCTCCTTATGGTCCCCTGTCCGCTGGGAAGCCGCATCCCAGGTACTACGGCACCTTCGTGCGGGTGCTGGGGAGATACGTGAGGGAGAAGAAGATCCTCACCCTGGAGAGCGCGATCAGGAAGATGACCTCCCTTCCGGCGCGCAGGCTCGGAATCCTCGACAGAGGTCTGGTCAAAGAGGGGATGTGGGCGGACCTAACACTGTTCGCCCATAGGTCGGTGGCTGACAGGGCGACGTTTACCGAACCCCATCAGTACGCCTCCGGGGTCGCGTATGTGATCGTGAACGGCGAGGTCGTGGTGGAGAAGGGGGAGCACACTGGAGCCGGACCGGGCAGAGCCCTTCGGGGGAGTGGCTACTCCGAGCGGTGAGAATTGGTGAAGACCGTGGACTGGGAAGACTGGCGTGCTTGAAGGACACTACTTCCTCTCGCAGACGATGATCCTTTCGGCGTACTTCCTAACCTTCTCTTCGTCGAGGTTGACGCCTAGCCCGGGTCCTGAGGGAACCTCAGCGAATCCGCCCTCGATCTTGGGCGTCTTCTTCACCACGTCGTCTGATATCCAAGTCGGATAGCCCGAGAGCTCGTTCGCGTACTTCAGGTGCCGGTAGTTGGCGGCTATGAAGTGTGTCGCCGCTGCTAGCGAGACGCCTAGCTCCACGTCATCGTGCATCAGGCAGGGCACATCTGTCAGCTCGGCTAGATCGATCAGCTTCTTTGCGCTGGTGATGCCGCCCCCCGGTCGGTAGACCTTGAGCCCGAGGACGTCTGCAGCTCCTAGATCCAGCAGCTGGACGGCGTCTGAGAGGAGGTAGAGCGATTCGTGAGGCATTATCGGCGTGTCCACCGCTTTCGCCACCGAGGCGAGGCCTTTGAAGTCGTACCAAGGTGTAGGCTGCTCGACAAGCTCGATGTCGTACTTCTCCATCGTCCTGACGAACTTGATCGCCTTGGGGGGTAT
>Ga0315314_1003886_pt1 | contig 11463 bp, 10 predicted proteins | sample TDP9_MG_FD_203631 | JGI IMG/M metagenome (GOLD analysis project Ga0315314, IMG submission 203631) | Freshwater sediment microbial communities from Lake Towuti, South Sulawesi, Indonesia - TDP9 | ecosystem: Environmental > Aquatic > Freshwater > Lake > Sediment | place: Indonesia: South Sulawesi...
ATATAAAGGCGCATCTGTGAGTAGATTCCTTCAGAGGGGCCGGTAGTCTAGCTGGTTAGCCATCAAAGGGCCAAGGGACGTCGCCCTCACACGGCGGAGGTCGCCGGTTCAAATCCGGCCCGGCCCACCACAGATGAACGCGCGCAGCTACCGGCCTGCTTCATGTTTCTCTGATCCGAAACCTTTTCGTTCTCTCCAACCTACATATGCATTCAAACACGATTTTAGCAGCTTGAACCGATGTTGTGCCGCTATCGTAGCTGGGGGTGACCTCAGTGAGGTCGAAACCAACAACGCGGCTGTCACATACGTTGCATAGGAGGTCCAAGAGGATGCTTGTAGATAAGCCGTCAGGCTCTGGGTTCTGGACTGCGGGAGCGGAAGCCGGGTCCAAAACATCCATATCCACCGTAATGTAGACGGCCTCACAATCCTTCAGCAGTTCTTGAAGGTCCTCTGAAACCGCTTCGACGCCTTCTTTCATGATCCGGTGTGCAGTGAAGAATTTAACGCCCGAGGTCTTCGCATATCCAATTTCTTCCCGACACACAGCCCTCGTCCCGACCTCGACTATCGTTCTGATGTTAGGCTCCTCGGTTAACCTTCGCATGAATGTTGCGTGAGAAATCTTGCGATCCATATACACGTCTCTAAGATCTAGGTGCGCGTCGAAACTGATTATTGCCACGCCCGGGCTGAAACCTCTAACAGCCCCAAGCGTTACTGTGTGTTCCCCTCCGATCAAGATCGGTGTCTTTCCGGCTTCGAAGATTTCTCGCGTCACTAGTTCCACGCGCCTAATCGACTCCTCGAGATCTCCTGAGACATGCAGATCCCCTGCGTCGTGGAGTTTCGTCTCTTCCACATCCATCTCGGATCTAAAACTGTAGGTCTCGATGTTCAAGGAGGCTTCTCTAATGGACAGCGGGGCAAATCTCGATCCCGTTCGGTAGGTGCTTGTGATGTCGAGAGGTATGCCCACTATCACGTAATCGGCGTCATCTAACTCTTTCTGGAAACCTGCGAAAACAGGGGCGACAGATGTGTACAACTGAACGTAGGTCATGCCTATTGCCTCATGCTTAAATCTTTGTTATCGTCAATTATTCTAAAAACGTTTCCGCTCTTAGCAATGTGTCGATGTGGGAATGTCTCAGCTATGAAGTCGGCCAAGTTGAGTAGGAAGTCGCTATTTCCGGCCTTTTATTTCATATCAGGGCTCGTTATGGTAGTCATCTCAATAGTGTCTGGCGAGACGCTTCTGCATATTGCCTTGCTGGGGTTCCTAAATATGGTGACATCTTACGGCCTAAGCCGGACGGAAAGATGGACCTTGTACCTCGTCGTCATAGTCTTCTTCACCGGAGTAACCCTTGGTCTCTCCACACTCTATGTAACCATCAAATTGTTCGCCCCCAGTCCAACCGTATTATCTATCCAGGCAGCGGCTATTCTCTACTCGGCGTTGCTTGTGGCCTCCTTTGTTGACACCTTGCTAAATAGGAAAAAATTTGAATAAGAGATAGGCGAAACTTATACTCGGTTCTATGCTTACGCCAATCGGGAGTATGATATTTCTAACCCTTATCGTAGTGTCCTTGCTCGCCTGCAGCTTAGGCGTCAACAGCTATATTTTGCTATATCTTAAGGGCAGAGCGAGAAGAATCAGGAAGGAGGTTGATGTCAAAGAATGGCCTTTGGTTACGATTCAGATACCGACATACAACGAGAAGAGCGTAATAGAGAGGACTTTAGAGACCTGCCTCAAGCTTGATTACCCCAAAGAGAGATTAGAGATAGTTGTAGTTGACGATTCGACCGATGAAACAACTCAGATCCTGGACAGATATGAGGCTTTACACTTCCCAACAGTCAAGGTTACTCATCGCTCCGAAAGGGAAGGCTATAAGGGAGGAGCCCTAAACACCGCAATCAAGCATTCTAGTGGGGAACTTTTTCTGATCTTGGACGCAGACACATTGCCAGACAGAAGATTCTTGAAAGAGGCGATCCCCTACATGCTCGAAGACAATGAGGTCGGGTTCGTACAGGGAAAGATCGAATACATCAACGCCGAACACTCTTGGCTAACGAGATCTCTGGCCCTAGCTAACGATTGGTACAGAACCTTCAGCCAATCGGCGCTTTCAAAGGGCGGAATGTTTCTGAGTTTCCTAGGCCACGGCGGAGTTTTTCGGAGGACGGCCATAGAAGAAGTGGGTGGATGGGAGAGCGACACTATAACAGAAGATATGGACCTCTCTTACCGCGTCCAGATCGCGGGTTGGAAGGGTCTCTTCGCAGAAGAGGCCAAATGCTTAGAAGAGGTCCCAGCATCATATCCGGCTGCCGTACTTCAACATAACCGTCACCTGAAGGGGCCGATCCAGAATCTCCGAAAACACGGCCGCAGAATACTCGGCGATGGTAGAATGGGCGCACTGAAGAAGCTTGAAGCTTTGATTCAGATGGCCTATCCGTTGAGTTACCCTCTGTGGTTTGCCTGTGTCGTGCTTAGCGCTCTGACTTACCTAACCATTCCCGCAAGTTTCTTGATTGATTTCTGGCTATCACCAGCCGGACTTATTTTGTCCCTTTTCACATTGGTCACATGTCCCTACATCTCTTTGGTGATCTCATTCCTTGTCCCGTCGCTTATCGTAGCCGTCCTCTCTCCCTTCATTTACTTGGCCTCCCACAAGCGACGTGACGCTAGGATTTCTAGTAGTATTGGAAGCGTCTTGGGAATCCTGCTCATCTGGAACGACAACTTGCTGACGGGGACGAAGACATTAATTGAACTGATTGCAGGGAAGAGGGCGGTTTGGGTTCGCACACCCAGAATGGAAGATGAAAAACTGGCATCTAACTCGAGGAGGAGGCGAAAGAGAATGGGGGGTGATATGTCGGAGGGTCTGCTGAGAATCCTCTCTGGAGCTGTAATACTCATTTGTTTCATTCTCGTGATTCAAAAGAATTTTGTGATAAACGCTTTTGGCCTAGTGCTGCCCGTTCTGGGTTGGATTGCCTCCGCATACCTTCTGCTGAGATAGACCAATTCTTTTCGTTTCAAATGGGCAAATCTCCGAGACATGTGTAAGAGATACACTAAAGGCTACATGTTTCGGCCAATCCACTGCCTTTTCTTCTGGAGGTAGTATCTGTACATCTCGTACGAAACTTCTGGTGGGCATCGGTGGTCGACCATAGGAATGTATCCGCCTTCCTTGAGCAACGGGGTTAGCCTGGTCAGTTCCTTGTCAACCGCATCTTTTCCCTCGATCAGAGCTAGCTTGTTCACAGAGCCCATGAGGAGGACGTGGCGACCGAATTCCTCCCTAAGGTTGTATATGTCAGTATGACGAGCTTCCACGGGGAACATGCAGTTTATCCCGGCCCTGAGCCAACCGGGGACAAGTTGCGTTATATCACCGTCGCAGTCCAATATGTTTATCTTGACCCTGTGTTCCTTCAAGACATCTGTCACCTTCTTGTATCTGGGAACCATGAATTCCTCAAAGTGGCGAACGGATAACAGGGGGCCTCTGTTGTAGCACATGTCTTCCCACCATGTCGCGAAATCCACCTGGACTGATCTCAAGGCTCTTCGAATTGTCGCGATCCAGAGATTGGTCAAGGTGTCCATCGCCTCAGATATCCAGTCAGGGTCCTTGTAAAAGGCGATCGAAAGGCCGTTCACGCCCATGAAGTTTCGAAGCCAGCCGTAGAGGCTCCCCACACTTATGCCGAGGGGATAGTCACGGGATTCATAGCTCTTAGCAACCTCGTCCCAGTTTAAGGGGAACCGGCCGGGGGAGTCCGGATCGAAAAATGGTTTGAGCTTCTCCCAATCCTTCCTATTTTTGAGCGGATGACGGAGGTAATGTGGAGGTGAGGAGGTCTCGGTCGTCCGTATGTATGTCCCTCCCATGCCGTCGTCCATGAGGGCTCTGCCCTCTTTCTCTTGCAGTATCCTTTCGGGTAACGTTGGCCAGAAGCCGCTGCGGATTGGCAACGATTCTCCGCAGTCCCACCCTTCTAGCCCCAGGTAGAGCTCAATGTCCCTGTTCGTTCTCTTCTCAAGCGGAAGCCCCTCTTTGTGCCACCTGTCGATTGTCTCGGTCCAATATCCAAACTCATAGTCTGGAACGCGGTCGATATCCTTAAAGTCGAATACTCTCGAGAAGCGTTCCCTATGTTTCAAACTCAATCACCCTTTCGTCAATGTTCACGATTCGTAATTTGGTTCGATGAGGTTTAAAAACCTTCTAGGAACGGCTCTTCTAAATAGGTATCTCCGAGCTGTGAGCGAGATGGCGCAACAGCCGCGCCGAAGTCGAGAAGAGCTCAACTCTTACGAAGATATTAATGTGGAAAGGCACAGAACTTAGGACTGGAGACTTTTCTGCCTGGCGCGCGAGACAGTGATGCCATAGTGGAAGTAGCCTAGCAATCCGGTGCAGATGGATAAGAAGCTTATGGCTATGGGGAAGATTACATAGAGATCGGTGTGCTCGATGGCAACTGCCGTCACGGTCGGTTGAACTGCGGCGACGATGCCCTCAGCAAAAAAGTAGACGCTGTATCCGACGCCTCTCATTGAGCCGGGAGTCAACGTTGCAACGAGAGATCCTATGGGAGACCAGGCACCGTTGTTAAAGAACGAGTAAACTAGGTACGTCACCATGAGAAGGTTCAAGCCCTCTGCAAAAGATATTGGTACGAGAAAGAGCGCACTGCCCAACACCATGTATAATAGAGTCTTTGTGTCCCCAATCCTACTACAGAGGTAACCGCCTACCAAGGAGCTTAGAATTCCGACAAAAGGTCCCAACCCGTAGACCATGCTGGCAGTCTCCTGCGATAAACCTCTGATTTGCACCATATACGTGGTCAGGAAGGTTGAGACTGCTGTTGCCCCGAAATCTCTCAGAGATACTATGCATAGGAGGAGAGCAAACTTGAAGCTGAGGACGGACTTGAAATCCATGAGCTTGACTCTTCTGGCGCTGGTGTTTGCTTGCCCGATCGCGTACCTTGTTGACTCGGTCTTGAGGATGGGTATACACCATATCAGGACGGGTATAGACCAGAAAAGATAGACGAACCTCCAGCCTAGACTCGCACCGAAAATTGAGAGTGAGAAAAGGCCGATTGTAGCCCCGAGACTCCCCATGGCATTATGGAATCCCAACATCTTGCCTGTCGATCCGGAATCAGACATCCGGCTGATGGCGCTAAGGCCACATGTGTGATATATTGGAGAAGAGACCTTAATCATTGAGATGGCGAGAACAAGGAGTGTATAATCCCTTACCTGACCTATGAGCAGAGCAGATACCCCTTCTAGGATCATGCTCACCAAGAGCACAGGTTTGGGTCCAACCTTGTCAACCAGCAAACCGGCTGGAATATAAGACAGAAGCACGGTAATGCTGGGAACCGTAGCTATGAGGGACGCCTGAAAGAGGCTTAGACCGAACTCTCTTATGAAGGTTGGAATAAGCGCGAGGTGTATGAGGAAGAAGACCTCGATGAACATATGGGTCCCAATGACGGTGATAAATTCCTGCCTTATTGCAGTACCTCCTGTCTGCCTTGACCATGTACTAAGGGTAGAGGCTTAGATAAACCTATTAAGTCCGAGCTCCTAGCAACAGTAGCAGCAGGATACTCTATTGTATGACTACCTCTAGGACTTCTGCACTCTTGATGACCTCGAATCCCGTGGCAATTGTGTTGGGGGTGTGTATGTGACCGATAAACTCATCTGCCCTAAGGAAGCCGTGCTTGTTTCAGGATACCGGAACGTACGGGGCACCGCTTCCATTGTTAGGCAGCTTGGATACCTAACGACGACCGCTAACAACCTTTTCACCTCCATTTGAAGACGACTCCGAGGGTTTCTTCTGGCCTCTCCAATATCAGTTTCCATGCCTCGGGTGCGTTCCGTGCTGACAAGATGTGGGTAATTAGCGGCTCAATAATACAGTACCCAGTCTCCATGGCCCTGAGCATGGCAAGGAGGTCTTCGCCGTCCCAAGCGCAAGGGAAGGTTACAGTAGGTCGTTTCATATGTGTCTTATGAAAGTCGATGTGGATTGGGTCTGGATAATAACCTTGCATGCAGATTCTTCCTTCGCGTCTCACAAGGTCTAGACAAGTATCGAACATGGAAGAGATCCCTGTGGTATCGATGACTACATCGGCTTCAGCTCTTCCGTGCTCCCTCAAAGCCTGCGAAGGCTCTTTCTGCCCGGCGTTAACAGAGACGTCTGTGCTGTAACGCTCGGAAAGTTCCACCCGCCTCTGGATCAGGTCAGTACCGATGACAAACGCTCCCGTCCGTCTAGCCGCTTGCGCGGACATCTGCCCAATCATTCCCTGCCCCATCACGACTACTAGATCTCGCTCGTCCACCTTCGACATCTTCACCCCTAGACAACCCACCGCGGGCATCACAGCTAGGCAAGCTTCTGTATCTTTGGTTTCCTTGGGCAACGGGAAGGCAAGTCTTTCGTCGGTCACGGAGAGTCCAACATGGCCGTTCCACGAGTCCGGATGCAAGTGCTGACCCTCGACGAACTTGCATGATCGGCTGGAGAGGAAAACCCTATCGCCTTCTCTCATGTCAGACACTTGGGATCCCGTCTCTTCAACGATGCCAACGCGCTGGTAACCTGGTATATGCGGAAACTTATCTATCGTCCCTTTGTATCGGTTGAGGAGGACCCACTTCTCGGTTCCTATGCTCACTCCAGAGTATGTTGTGCGAACCAGAATATCAGTGGGCCCCAGGTCTGGAAGCAGAAACTTTCTCACACCCACATCAAGAGCTCTTTCGAAGACAACAGCCTCAGTTTCATAAGTCAATCAATCGCCCCCATTACGTGCAATCCTGATCAGGTTCTTAAAGCTTGAACTACGGTGCCTAGAGCTTAACTCAAGACCGAATCTGATACTCAACATAGCGGCAAGGTCGCAGACGGCATCTTTAGAGCAACCGCCGCGTTTCTTTCTCAAAAAGTTTATTCCGCCTAGCTCGTATACCTTATTGAGGACTCATGCTTACTCGTATTTCTGCCAGCAATGTGCGAAGATTTATCCGCGTGCCGTGCGATGAGGTCTATAGCAGCCTCGTTTACTTTCTCGAAAAGGACCTGAATATGGGGTATGTCGACAGGGAAGAAGAGACTATGATCATCACAACTAGGTTGGGCAAGATACGAGCAATCGGGCTTGTGACTCAAGTGCGAGTCTTCGCGGAAAACGAGGCGAGCACAGTAGAACTGGGTTTCAGCTACCGGAGTTTCTTCATGGCCGCCTTGGCAGTGTTGATTGCGGTAATCGTTGCCAGTATAGCCATGTTTTCCATAATGCCGTTTCTGGGATTGATCATTCCTGTCTTGTTGTTATTTGATCTCGGCAAAGCTTCAGGGACATTTCTGAATTCGGTGAATGATTTTCTCTCGGTCTTGGAGAGGAACCGCGAGAAGACGTTACTAGCTGAGAGTAGGAGGCGTTGGCAGGCCGACCCTAGAAAGACCAATGAGATCTACAACAAACTCTTGGAGAAGCACGTGAAAACATGGGGCGACGGCCACGTTCTAGAATACAAGGTTTCTGAGTATATGAAAACGGGTCTAACTCATGAAGAGTCGATAAGAAGGATCGCCGAAGAAGAAGGTATATTCTAGGATCAAGCCGATTCGCGCCTTCGAGACGAGTAATGCTCAACCCCCGGAGTTGAAGGTTTGGCGGACTGCCTCAATTCCTTCTCCCGCTCTCAACCCGAATCCATTCTCTATCAACGCGTTTTCAAGGGCAATTATCGTTTGAGTGACCTCAGATTCGGAGACCACTCCCATGGAACCGACCCTGAAGATATCGTCCCTGAGTTTGCCTGCTCCCCCAGCTATCACGACCTTGTACCGTTCCCTCATCACCTGTCGGACCTTACTGTTATCCACACTTGGAGGCTTCCTTATCGCGATAACCGTGTGAGATCTGTCCTTCTTCGCTGGAAGCGCCTCTAGATTCAGGGCTTCGAGTGCGTTATAGAAGGCTTGGGCGCAGAGTCTATGCCTCTCGAAGCGTTTTACGAGACCCTCCTCTTTTATCATCTTCAAGGCTTCGTCCAGCGCGAACATCAAAGGAATAGCCGGGGTGAACGGAGTCTCACATCGCTCACCAAATCTCCTCATCTCAACCAAGTCAAGATAGAAAGGTCTTGAAGTCTTTTCTATAGTTCCCCAAGCATTATCGCTTACAGAGATCAGGGCCAAACCTGGAGGGCAGGCCAGGCATTTCTGGCTGCCGGCGACACATATGTCTATAGCCCATTCATCGACTGGTAGCTGCTCTCCACCGAGGACAGATACCGCGTCAACTACGTGGAGCGCACCGTGATCTTTGACGATCTTTCCAATCTCTGGGAGATCACGCACCGTCACCCCGGTCGAGGTCTCGTTGTAGACGACGGCAACAGCCTTCACGCCGCTCTCCTTTTCTAAAACCCCCTCGATCTGCTCAGCAATAGGTGCCGCTCCCCATTCCAAGGGCAACTCAATGGCCTTTCCGCCTCGCCTCACGATTTTCTCCTTCAATCTTTGGCTGAAGAGTCCAAAGACGGGTATTACAACCCTATCCCCTGGGTTCACGATGTTATTCACCGCACATTCGACGCCGCCCGTTGAAGAGCATGTTAGAATGAAGACTTCACCTTTCGTCTGAAAGAGATACCTCAGGTTCTCCAAGAGATCCTTATAGAGAGCTTTGAATTCTGAGCCTCTGTGGTCTATCATCGGTCTTATCATAGCTCTCATAACGCGGTCTGGGACGTTTGTGGGCCCCGGGACCATTATCAAGCTTCTATCTTCCAACATCGACTCCTCGGTAGTTGAATCAGAAGTATTATCCTAATCCTATATTAAAATCTGCACCATTACTATCTTTGATGACACCGGTCAAGATGCCAATGGTTACGTTGCTTTCAGACTTTGGTTTGAGAGATCCCTACGTAGCCGAGATGAAAGCCGTAATACTATCGATCTGTCTTGAAGCAAGAATTGTAGATATCAGCCATGAGATCAGAAAGTTCGATATAAGAATGGGGTCTTTCATCCTTGCTCAGGCGGCACCTCACTTCCCTGAAGGGACAATCCATGTTGCCGTCGTAGACCCTGGAGTCGGAACCAAGAGGCGGCCGATAATCGTTGAAACAAGACGAAGCCTATACGTAGGACCCGACAATGGGCTCTTAATGTTCTCGGCCGTCAAGGAACAGATACGCAGCGTGTATGCAATTGCCAATCCAAAGTACATGCTTGAAAACGTATCAAGGACTTTCCACGGACGCGATATATTCAGCTCAGCAGCTGCACATCTGGCCAATGGCGTCGTGCTGTCAGAGTTCGGCCCACAGATTTGTGACCCGATCTTGCCTGAGTATATAAAGCCCAGAATCGTAGGAGACAGAATACATGGTGAGGCAATACATATCGATGACTTCGGAAACGTGATAATAAACATCTCACCTGTTGACCTTAGGGGATTAGGAATCGAGGAAGGCCGGAAGATCAAGGTTGAGCTGAGGCATAGAAGTCTCACACTAAGACTCTATTCATCCTACGGGGAGGTACCTGTCGGGCGGTCCCTAGCCATAATAGGAAGCGGAGATTTCCTCGAAGTGGCCACAAATCAAGGAAATGCGGCGCAAGCATACAATGTCAAAATTGGCGACAAAGTTAGAGTGAGATCAGTCCCATGAAATGGTGACCAACCTTTTCACGTTTGAAGTCATTCAGCGAACCGGACTGAGGCTTTGCCTCCGGATAATCTTACATAGAGATTCGACGCTATGCCTGGGCAGAGGTCGTAGCGGCAATTTTGTTAACTGAATAATGGGGGTGATTGCACCTCTGTTCTTCATTTGAATTCTCGGTGGTATTGATTGATGTTGCTGCCAAGCGGCTCTGTGTTACCCACCAAATGCTGTACGTTCAAGGGCAGCCTGTTATAAACCCCGATCTCCGGGCCCTTCTTCCAAAAGGCATCCTCGACAACGGCGTAGAGAACCGGAAATAGCGGTTTTCCTCTCTCCTCAAAGCCTACGAGCGCCACATCAATCGCCAATGATACCTGATTGCCCAATGGGTTCTCGGTACGAGGAGTAACGGCCCCGTAACCTTCTTGGCATTCTGAGCATCCCATATTATGAACGAAGGTATAAGGTTCATGAGGTGTCAGGGGTCTACCACCTAGATCTTCCAGCTCAAGCGTCTCAAGATACTTCTTGCCCTGCTGGTCTACGTACTTTGAAGGAAGGTCTTCTTTCGCAGCCTTCTTTAGGGCATCCATAACAACAACGTATAGACCCTCAACGCCTTCGATAAACTTTCTCTGTCTAGAGTCAGGCACTTTTCCGGCTCTCACTGTGCGCCTTACTACGCCGTGGTATCCCTTAAAGGTGGGACTCGCCCCAAGGGAGACTATTTCCCCTTCTTGGATCACCTTGTTGGTAGCGGGTCCTATCACGGTACATCCCCTTTCGCCTGAAGTCACTATGGTACAGAAACCTGTTCTTCCGGCCCCTAATGCTTTCATTATGAAGTCTCCGACCGATGCCGCCTGGAGTTCTGTCAGGCCGGGCGTCGTAACGGCTAGCATCCCTCTTAGGGCGATGTCGGCAATCTTATTCGCCTCTTGCATGATAGCCAATTCCATGTCTGACTTCTCATACTTTAAAAGGCGAAGAAGGTCTGGATCGAAGACCACGTTGTTCATGCCGAAGTATGATTGAAGTACGGACAAGTGGGAATATGGAAGAAATTCTTTGGATGAAGATATGACCACTTTCTTTCGGCGCCCATATATGTTCATTCTACTCAAAACTTCCCCAAGGCTGACAAAATGAGTCCACCTATATTCCTCATCGGAGATCTGGAACTCTTTGAGTAGAGCTATTCCAGCCCCCGAACTGTCTGCAGCCTCTTCTAGAACGTGTCCCCCCTCAGATCCAGCTAAGATGATCGGCTTTCCCTGCAAAGGTAAGAGTACGCCATATCGTTCGATCATGGGGTCGAATGCCCCAGTCAGCCAAGCGGCATCGCTCCTATCCAGTTCGCTTCCACAAACGTATAGAAGGTCGTATCCCCCTGCTGCCATGGCGTTCTGAACTTTCCTCCATCTCTCTTCGTATTCTTCTCGCGATATCTGGACAGTCATATTGATTGATGATTTCGCTTCGTCAGCCATTTCTCCTGCGATCTTGGCCAATTCCTTAATTCTCAAAGCTTAGACTCTCCACACTCAACCTTAAGAGATAACTCGCTCTCTACTGATATATAACCTATGTTAGTCCAGCATGTTTCACGAAAGTCGTCGCCTACGTGTTGGTGACCTATCAATGAGGGTTGCATCCGCCCAGTTCAAACCGTCCTTCGGCCGCAAGGAAAAGAACAT
>Ga0315314_1003887_pt1 | contig 11462 bp, 13 predicted proteins | sample TDP9_MG_FD_203631 | JGI IMG/M metagenome (GOLD analysis project Ga0315314, IMG submission 203631) | Freshwater sediment microbial communities from Lake Towuti, South Sulawesi, Indonesia - TDP9 | ecosystem: Environmental > Aquatic > Freshwater > Lake > Sediment | place: Indonesia: South Sulawesi...
CGGTGCCGCGCAACATCCGCCGCGGAGCCACCGAGGCGAAGGAGAAGCTCCAGCGGCGCGCCGAAGCGCTCGATGTCAGAAGTGCGAGCGCGATCATGATCCTCGACGAGCTCGCCAACGACCCGAACATCCCGCTCCACGGGCGGACGCTCATCTGGAACATCATCAGCCAGCTCGAGACGATCCGCTAGTCTTCGCGGGTCCGGTGGAGAGAAAGCCTTATCCTGAGCGGCCAGCATCAGACGGATGCGCGGATGTAGTCTAGGGGTTAGGACTGGAGCTTCCCAAGGTGGCTGTCTTCGCAGCCACCGGAGCGAGCTTCAAACCCGGGTTCAAATCCCGGCATCCGCACTCGGAACAGCCGGAGCGCGTCTGCTGGCGGAGCGAGCCTCTTCGAACGCCCGGTCCTCCCCGAGGGCCCAGGAGCGGACGGCAGACCCCCCGCTGCCTCGTGAGCCTTTCAGCGCACGGGTTCGCAAGGACTCGGGCTCCGTGCTCCGTGCCTAGGGAAAGAATCGGCGGCGGCGCCTCGGCGCCCCGCGGAGCGTCCCGTAGACGGGCGGGTGCGGCATCGCTGCGACCAGGGCCTGGGCCCGCGTGGCGTAGATCGGACCTGCCGGCTCCTCCCGGTGGAGCACATGGAACGCGGCGCTCATCGCCCACAGGCAGTAGAAGAAGTAGGCGGCAAAGGTGAGGAGCGTGAGGGGCCAGTAGTAGGCCCACAGCGTGGCGATGGCGAGGGCGACCGCGAGCGCACCGACTACGATCCGGGTCGTCAGGAGTGTGATCGCTCGCTTGTTCATCGCGTTCACCCCGAGATTGGAGTAGTTCGCGTGGCGGACCACCGCATCGATCTCCTGCGCGGTCGTCCTCCAGAGGGCGGCGATCACCAGGAGCCCCGCCCCGAAGGCGGCGAGGTGCCACCAGCCTGTGGTCACGATCGTGGCGGCGAGGACCGCGATGAATGCCCCGAGCAGGACCCCTGTCCGTTTGGCCTTCCGGAAGAGCGGGAGGGCGCTCGGGAGGACGAGCTTGCTCAAGGTCCGGGAGATCACCGCTCCGCTGAACTTCGCCGAGCTCGGGAGAAGCCTCGCGAGGCCGCGGGCCAGGCCGGCCGAGCGGCGCATGAGAAGAGGCGCGATGGAGCTCATGACAAAGCAGAAGGCGCCTGCGAAGGGGACGAGCTCGGCGCCCCGGGTTGCGACCTTCACGCTGCTCCCGACCGTCGCGTAGAGGACCGACTCCTCTCCTCGGCCGCAGATGCTCGTCCCGATCGAGACCGCAGCGCGGCTGTTGAACCCGATGAAGTACGAGAGGAGGCCCGTGAGGAGGACGTCGTTGAGGATGACGATGGGGACGGCGATGAGCACGATCGGCAGGACCAGCGGGAAATAAGCGGGATCGATGAGCATCCCGAAGGCGATGAAGAAGATCGCGACGAACGCATCCTTGAGGGACTCGAGCTTGGTCTCGAGCTTCATGGTGAGCTTCGATTCTGCAAAGATCATCCCGACGAAGAACGCCCCGATGAGCGGCGGGACGCCCGCGAGCGCGGCGATCGCGGAGGCGAGGAAGACCGTGCCCAGGGCGAACAGGACGAAGAGCTCGTCGGTGCGGATCCGCTCGAAGTACGGCATCGCCCGCGGCATGAGCCAGACGGCGACCCAGATGAAGAACAGGTAGAAGGCGGCGGCGCCCAGGGCGAGCTCCCAGAGGTTCGAGGGGCCCCCGGGCTCTTCGATGACAAGCCCGCTCGCCACCGTCAGGAGGAGCATCGCAACGAAGGTCCCGACGATCTCGAACGCGATGAGAAACTCCGTCTCCGGGTTATCCATCCGGCGGAGCTCGAAGAGCTGCTTGGCCGTGATCGCCGTCGAGCTCACGGCGATGACGCCGGCGAGGAAGAAGGTGTCCGCGAGCGGCCAGCCAAGGGCCGTGCCGATGACGAATCCCGCGAACATGTTGATCGCGAGGTTGATGAGGACGAGGATGACCGCGGGGGTCTTGGTCTTCTGGAGCTTGCTGACGGAGAACTCGAGGCCGATGAAGAAGAGGAGAAGGATCAGGCCGACCTGGGCGAGGATGTTGACGAGCTCGGTGTCCTGGATGAGCCCTTCATAGCGGTAGCCGAAGACTTCGAGGGAGATCTTGGGCCCGATGAGGACCCCCACGAGGATGTAGCCGAGCATCGCGGACTGATGGAACCGGCTCGCGATGGCCGCGCCGATGAAGGCGAGGAGCATGATGAAGCCGAGCTGGAAGAGCAGCTCACTCTCCGCGATCACGCGCACACCTCCTTGCTCGGGAAGAAGGCGGAGCCTGGCTCAGCGATGCCCCGATCGTGCATCCCATCTGGATGCAGCTATGGCGCTCCTCGCTATTTAGACGTTTTCAGCGCGAGAAGACGCTGGCTTTGGAGCCTCCAACCGCTTCGCGGTTGTCAGGCGCCCACTGACGCCCCTGAGCTGAACAAGAGAACGAGATAGCCGACATAGAGCAGGCCTCCAGTGAGCATCACCGCCCAATCGATGCGCTTGCGGAAGTGGAGGGAGAGGAACAGGATTCCAGCCCCTGCCAACGCGAAGAGAATATTGGCCATCTCGATCGCGTTCTCGAACGTCCAGGCGGTGAAGAGTACACCGATGCTCACGGGAACGCTGCTCTGGAAGACCATCGCCCCGCTGATGTTCCCCAATGCGAGGGAGTCCTTGGAGCGCCAGTACCAGGTGATGCTGTTGAACTTCTCGGGCAGCTCGCTGGCAATCGGAGCGAGCACGAACGCCAGGACAAGTTCTGAGATTCCGAGCTGGAGGGAGATCTCCTCGACTGCCCCGACAAAGATCCAGGCTCCGAGGATGATGCCAAGGAGCGCCGCAACGACCTGCGTGATGATGAGGGGGAGGCCTGCCTGTGGCCGGGCGAAGAGCCGGCTGAGGTAGAGGTCAGCGAGCTCCGCCTCGGTGATCCTGCGCTCGGAGAGCACGCGTCGGAGGTATACCCCGTAGGCAACAAACAGAACACCGGCAATCACGAAGCGGAGGTTAGCGTGCTCGAAGAGCGCGGTGGCGAGCGCGAGGAGGTACATGAGGAAGAAGAAGCCCAGATCTCGCTCCGCATGCCCGCGGTCCAGGACGAGGACTGGCCCTCGACGGCCGCGCCTCGTTCCGAGGAAGACGGTCAGCCCACCCAAGAACATCGCGAGCGTGGTGAGCATGAATGGCGCACCGAGGATCGCCCCCACGGCGATGTCTTTCGTGCCCTCTCCCCCGCTCATAAAGATCGCGATGATCGGGATGAGCGTCTCTGGCATCGCGGTGCCGACGGCGGCAAGCACAGAGCCAGTCGCGCTGTCGGCCAGCCCAAGCCGGCTCCCGAGCCATTCGATGCCGTTGACGAAGATTTCGCAACTGAGGAGGATGACTATGAGTGAGGCGACGAGGGTCGCGATGACGAGGATGTCAACGGCCATCGAACAGCAGGCGCTCGGATGCTGGGATGCCTACATAAGGGTATTCTGCTGCGTGCAGCGGCTCAGGAGGCCAGGGATTAAGTAAACCGGCCGTGGATGCCCTCGGGGATGCCCGGCGTAGGAGGGCCGACGCTGCGCACGCCCTGGCATCTGCGCGTCCTCTACTTCTCCTCGTTCTTCCTCCGACTCGCCTTCGGCGCGCTCCTGCTCCTCATCGCAGCCTATGCGCCCTCAAACCTCGACGACTACGAGAAGCTCCTCTACGTCGCCGTCATCGCCGTCCCCTATCCTGCCGCCGAGATGCTCACGGCGAACTACTTCGGCATCCTCAGCGACCATCGGGGACGGCGGCCGATCATCGTGTTCGGCACGAGCCTCGCCGCCGCGACCACCATCTCGTATGGTCTCACGAACGATATGATCTACGTCGCGATCGTGCACGGGATCCACGGCATCGGGGCGGCAGCGACCATCGCCCCATCGATCGCGATGATCGCGGACCATGCGGCCATCGAAGACCGCGGCCGTCAGATGGGGTGGTTCGACTACTCGACGTTCCTGGGCTACATCCTAGGGGCGATCCTCGGCGGCCTTCTCATCGACTATGTTAGCGCCCCCTACGGGGCCGCCTGGAGCTTCGGGCTTGTCTCCGGTATCCTCGTCGTCTCCGCCCTGCTGCTGTACTTCGGCATCCGCGAAGAGAAGCCACGCACGACCGGGAAGCACTACGTGAGCCTCGCCGATCTGCGGACGGTCTTCCGCTCGCGGGAAATCCGGCTCATGTTCCCGATCTGGCTGATTATCGCGATCCTGCTTGGCCTTGCGGTCACGTTCCTTCCCCGGATCCTGATGACGGGAGGGACGAGCGGGACCCGGATCGGGTATCTCTTCGGCATTGCAGGCGTTACGCTCGGGATCCTCCAGCCCCTCTGGGGCAAGATCTCGGATCGCGTCGGCCGGCTTCCGGTGATGTTCTACGGGGTCCTGAGCATCGCCGGCATCGCCATCACGATCACCTTCTTCCCCGACCAGATCGCGACCTTCGACGATGCAGGCATCCACTTCAAGACCTGGGGGCTCGTGCCCCTCGGCATCTTCGGGCTCGGCGTCGGCGCCTTCGTCCCTGCGGCGCTGGCGATGATGGCGGATCACTCCGATCCCAAGGCCCACGGCGCGACGATGGGCCTCTACTCCTTCGCCCTGGGGTTCGGGGCCTTCATCGCAGAGGCCATCGGCCTCGGCCTGATCCTCGCCAGCAGCGGCGACAAGGAGTCCGCCCCGCTCTGGATCCTCTACTTCGCCGGCGGCCTCATCGGCCTTGCGGTGCTCCTGATGATCCTGTTCTTTGCGGAGTCCTTCATCGATCAGCTGAGGGAGCGCCGGAAGGGACGCGCTCAGGCGTAGAGCGAGGGACGGGGCAGCTCCCTCTCCCCCTTGCGCTGGGTCTGGCGGAGGAACTCCCGGAGCTGGGTCTCGATCCGCTCCGCCTCTTCGAACAGCGGCTGGGCGTCGAACTCGATGCCGAGCAGCAGGCGGTCGATCGCATCCACCACGAGCGCTGCCGCGCGCGCGTCTGGATAGTCGGGATGAGCCTCGGCGAGCAGGGTGACGACATCGAAGTCGCGGCGCCGCCCTTCGTTGAGGAGGAGCCCCGCGACACCGGTGATGACCCCTTCCTCGAAGGAGGCGATGTGGTTCTGGGCCAGCAGGCGGCGAGCGCGCTCGGTGCTCCCGATCCCAAAGACCGTCTCGGAGAGCCCTTCCTCGCGTTCGACTTCCGCATCGACCACCAGCCCTTCGGGGGAGACGATCATCCGGCATCGCTGCTCCTCGGCCCAGTCGATGAGTGTCCGGACGATCGGGCGGATGAGCTGGGGCTGGACTTGGAACTCGGCGACAACGACGACGAGTTGGTCGCCGTTGGGCATCTTCTCTCCTCCGTAGATGCGCACAGGGCTCATTGGCCGGCCATCGCGCACAAGCGAGATTGTCGGGAAGGCGGGGGAGTCCATCGTGCCGATGAGGTCGAGCCTGAGCACCTTGACGAGGTAGCTCGCGCAGATGGAGCTCACAAGCCCGACGCTGGGAAAACCATCGATGATCGTGGCGCCGCGCAGATCGCGCCGGCGCAGCTCGTGGATCACGATGGTGTTCGCCGCAGGCACGGCGGCGCACATTCCGGGGCGGCTAGATAAGAGTTTGGCAGTCCTGCTGAACCCTCTGGCTCTGGCCCGCCGATGGGGTCTTATCGTCCCCGAGGCATCTCGTCCGCCCTCCGATGCACACCATCATCAACTGTGCGATGAGCGCGGACGGGAAGATCGCCCTGCCCACGCGCATCCAGACCCGGATCTCAAGCGAAGAGGACCTCAAGCGGGTCCATGAGCTGCGCAGCCGCGCGGACGCCATCTTGGTCGGCGTCGAGACGATCCTCGCAGACAATCCGAGCCTCAAGGTTAGCCCGCGCTATGTCCTCCACGAGCGTCAGCCGCTGCGAATCGTCCTGGACTCGCGGGGGAGAACACCCGAAGGGGCGGCCGTGCTCGATGGCAGCGCCCCGACGCTCATCGTGACAAACGAGGCCTGCACGCGGGAATTCCCACCTGCGGAGACGCTCCGTTGTGGCACGGGGCGGATCGATCTTCCCAAGCTCCTCGCAAGCCTGGAGGCCCGAGGCGTTCGGATGCTGCTCGTCGAAGGGGGTTCGACCGTGATCTGGTCGTTCCTCCACGGGCGCCTCGCCGACGAGCTGTGGATCTACATCGGACCCATCGTCATCGGAGGGCGGGAGTCTCCGACGCCAGCGGCAGGCCAGGGGGCGAAGAGCTTGGAGGAGGCCGTCAAGCTCGAGCTCCTCAGTGCCGACCGGCTCGGCCCTGGACTCCTCATCGGCTACCGGGTGATCAAGTAACACCGGACATCGAACGGCCACGATTCCTTGCTGACAACATGCTGGGCACGCTCGCCCGCTGGCTGCGGATGCTCGGCTACGACACTGCCTATGCGGCGAACGAACAGGACAAGGATCTCCAGGCAATCGCGGCCAAGAGCGGCCGGATCCTCCTCACGCGCGACAAGGCGTTGGCAGAGCGCGCCTCGGGCATCTATCTTGCGCCCGATCTTCTGGAGAATCAGCTGCGGGTGCTCCGCGAGCGCTTCGCGCTCGCGCTCGACTATGAGGCGATTCGCTGCTCGGTCTGCAACGGCGATCTTGAGCCCCTCGACCGCGCGGCGCTCCCCCCAGAGGTCCCTGAAGGCGCGCGCGAGGCCGCGAAGAGCTTCTGGCGCTGCACCGCCTGTGGGAAGGCCTACTGGGATGGCTCCCACTGGCGGAACATCCTCGAACGGCTACGACGCCTCGGGATCCCTACGGCTCCAAGCGGTAGTACTCCTCGCTGAGGATCTTGCCCGTCGCAGCGTTGATGAGGAGTGCTCCGTAGGTCCCCTCCACCGCCCAGACCGGCAGGAGCACGAGTCCTTTCGGCTCCAGACGGACCGAGGCCTCATCCGGCACTGCGCGCTTCCGCTCGGTGACGAGCGTGTGGCCGTAGTCGCGCTCGACCGCCCACTCCTCCGAATGCAAAGTCACAAGACGCGCGCGAGCGAGCTCGCCTGCGCGCTCGAGTTCGATGCGCGGCTCCTTGCGGGCATGGGCGCCTTCCAGCTCCCCTGTCAGCTCGATTCCCCAGGCCCAGACATCGCAGGCCTCGGTGAGGCCGTTGACGCCGACGAGACCGGCCCGTTCCTCCTGAGCCCCATCCCGGTCCAGGGAGAGCGTGTAGTGGAACAGGTAGTAGGGGACGAGCTGCAGGGAGAACCTGACGCCGTTGACGGTGTGGCGAGCAATCTCGCGCGCCTCGTTTACCCCGATGATCGGCTTGATGATCTGGTCCTTGCTCGCCTTCACGCTCTCTACGATGATGGGCAGGGGGGCCGCGACATGAGGCTCGGAGGGGAGACGCGGATAGTCGTCGGCGACGACCTGTTCGACAAGCCCAGGCTCCTCTGGTGGGACGAGCTTGGAGAGGTGGAGACTGCCGACCTCATGTTCGAGCGCTTCGCGATCCCAATAGAAGATCCTGTGGCGGTGCAGAACCTCCTCGAGCCCGGGGTCGAGCGGCGTGAGCGAGGCGAGCACGCGACGGCCAGAGAACCCAGCTGTCGTCTTCAGGAACGCATCGAGCTGCTCAGGGACGAGCGAGCCTGGGAGCGCGATCGCCACGGAGACGTCGTCGCGATGGGCCAGGAGATAGCCCTCCTGGGCCACGACCTCGAAACCCTTGGCCTCGAAGATCTGGATCACGACATCGTGGAGGGTCACCACGGGTGCATCCCACGACTAAATGCAGACCGGCTGATAAAAAAGCTTCCTGGATGGGCTGCTGGACGGCCTGAACCGGAGGGCAAAGGCCAAGCCGTCCGTCCTCCTTCTCCTCACCGCTGAGCCGATGGGACGCTGGCTGCGATGGTTGGGCGGAGGGACCCTCCTGCTCGGCGCCGTCCTCGTGGGTGCCGCAGTGGCAAGCGGCGAAGCGGAGCTTGCGCTCGTCGTCTTCCTCCCGGTCATCTACGGAGGCGGTTTGCTGCTCGGGGCAGGGATCGCCTGTCTGATCGCAGGATTCGTTCTGTGGTTCTTCGGGCTCGGCATCGAGCCTGTCCGAGCTCCGCCTGAGCCGATCGTGCCCGCCGCGGCCCCTCCGCCTGCGGAGCGGGCCGCCAGGCGATTCGGCGGTGTCGTGTTCCTCGGCCCGTTCCCGATCGCCTTCGGTTCAGACCAGCGCGCAGCCTTCTGGGCTCTCGTCGGAGGGGCGGTGCTCCTCGCCCTCATCCTCGTCTTCGTGACCGCAGGGTTCTTCCTCTAATGGGACCCGTGACGCTCGCAGAGGCGGACGAAGTTCTCGAAGATCGTCTCTCCGCACTCCGTGTGCTCGACTTCGGGGTGGAACTGGAGCCCGAGGAGAGGCTTTGCGTCAGAGGCCATGGCCTGGACGCGACAATTCTCCGAGTGCGCGAGCGCCCGGAACCCCGGCGGGACCCGCGTGACCTCGTCGTTGTGGGATTCCCAGGCCTGGATCGAATCCGGGACCTCACGGAAGAGCTCGTTGCGGTCGTCGATGTGGATGATGGTCTTCCCGAACTCGGGGATCGCCGATGGCCCCGCCGCTCCTCCGAGGTGGACCGCCATGAACTGGTGGCCTGCGCAGATCCCGAGGATCGGGATCGTGGCCTGATCGAGGTACTCGCCGATGCGCCCCATCTTCTCGCCACTCAGCCCGACCCGGGGAGCTCCGCCGGAGAGGACGAGGCCGTCGGCCTGGATCTCGGCAAGCGGTGTCGTGTTCGGGATGATGGCGGTCTCAACGCCCAGATCGCGGAGGACGCGCCACTCTCGATGGGTCCACTGGCCGCCGTTGTCGACGACGAGGATGCGCACGTCCCGACGAAGCCTGGAGAATCATAAAAGCCTGCCGCCCGTTTGGGCCGCAGCCCTGACAGCTCTGGCAGGGCCTCGCGCCGCTCACTCCCATTCGATCGTGCCAGGCGGCTTGTCCGTCACGTCGTAGACGACGCGGTTGACCTTCGCCTTGAGCGTGTTCGTGATGCGGCTGGAGATGCGTTCGAGCACGTCGTGGGGGATCTTCGCGTAGTTCGCGGTCATTCCATCGACGGATTCCACCGCGCGGACAGCGACTGTGTAGCCGTAGGCGCGGATGTCGCCCTGGACCCCCACGGACCGGACCGGGAGGAGCGTCGCGAAGTACTGCCAGGGGAGCGGCATCGTTCCTGCGGCGGCCGCGCGCTCGAGCTCCTCCTCGACGATCGCGCAGGCCTCTCGCACGATCGCTGTCGCCTCTGGTGTGGCTTCGCCGAGGATCCGGATGGCGAGGCCCGGGCCGGGGAAGGGCTGCCGGTCGGCGACCTCCACCCCGAGCTCGCGGGCCACCTTGCGGACCTCGTCCTTGTACAGGTCCCGGAGCGGCTCGACGAGCGTAACCTCCATCTCGGCGGGCAGTCCGCCGACATTGTGGTGGGACTTGATCGTGTCGCGGATCCCCCCGCCGCTCTCGATCCAGTCGGGGGCGATCGTCCCCTGAACGAGATGCGTCGCTCCGAAGTCCCGCGCCTCCCGCTCGAAGACGCGGATGAACCGCTCGCCGATGATCTTCCGCTTCACCTCGGGATCCACGACGCCCCGCAGGCCCTCGGAGAACTCCGTGCTCGCATCGACCATGCGATGCTGGACGCCCAGGCGGCGGAGCATGCCGTCGACGAGGGCGGGTTCCCCCTTGCGCATGTAGCCAGTGTCGATGAAGACGGCCAAGAGCCGCTCGCCGATCGCGCGGCTGGTGAGCACCGCCGCGACCGTCGAATCGACTCCTCCCGAACAAGCGATGATCGCCTTGCCAGGAATCGCCGCCTTCAGCCGCTCGATTTCCTCGGCGATGAACGGCCGCGGCTCGAACATCCTAGCTCCCGAGCTCCTTCGCATCCTGGATGATCCGCTGCTTGAGCCGCTCTCGATAGGTCGCCAGGGCCTTGGCGACCTTGCCGTTCTTGATCGCGAGCATCTCTGCGGCCAACAGAGCGGCATTCTCCCCGCGGTCCAGCCCGACGCCCGCAACAGGGACGCCCGGCGGCATCTGGAGGATGGAGAGGATCGAATCGAGATTGACGGGACCGCTCACGGGCACCCCGATGACCGGCCGCAGTGTCCGAGAGGCGATGACGCCCGGGAGGGCGGCCGAGAGCCCCGCGATCGCAATGAAGATCTCCGCCCCGCTCTCCTCGACGATCTTGTCGACGAGCTCGGGCGTCCGATGGGCGGAGGCGACCGTGACCTTGTAGGCGATTCCGAGCTCCTTGAAGACCTCGATGGCCCGGTCCGCCACAGGCTTATCGGCCTTGCTCCCCAAGACGATTTGGACGGACATCGCCTTCCCCAACGGGCGGGGATGCTAAGTAAGCTTCGATGGGCGAACGCCGAGCTGGCTCGCAGCCAGGAGATGGAAAAGAGGGGCGAACGGAAAGGGGTTGGGGGCCCTTGCGGGGGGGGCTAGGACTTCATGATGGCGACGAGGAAGACCCCGATTGCGATGAGGGCGCCGATCGCGGCCGAGATGATGTTGAGGAAGGCGCCCCACACGACATCTCCGACCTTCACATCGATCGTGTCACCTAGCGCGGCGATGGCGACCCAGATCACGCCGACGATGATGCCCACGACGAGGAGGACTACGCCGATGATCCGGCTCTTGCCGCTTCCGAAGTAGGCGGTGAACGCACCCGCGAGCACCATGAACAGCCCGAAGGTGAGCACGAGCACGGTCACGAATTCCTCAGCTCCAAATGCCATCCAGTTTCCTCCCAAACCGACCAGACTTGGCCCCGACTAGAACTTGATCCCCGTCAGGGTCTTCGTGTCGATGACGCCCGGGATCGACCGGACCTTATCGACGACGACTTGACCGAGGAGGTTGAAGTCCTCGGCCTCGATCTTCGCGATGAGGTCGTACTCTCCGAACAGGGGATGGAGCTCCACAACCTCCTTCACTTTCAGGAGTTCGTTGTAGACCTCGTGCTCCTTAGCCGGAGCCGTGCTGATGAGGATGAACCCCACCGCCATCCGACCTCACCTTCGGGGCACAAAGGCCTGGCTCTTGATAAACCTTTCCTCCTCTGTGCGATGACGTCGCAGGGCGAGCCAGATAGTCGAAAATCCCCCGAAAAGACAAGGCTAGGAAGACGGGCGCGCGGCCGCCCAGACCTCATGCTCTTCGATGCGCCGTCGGATGCGGGCCGGAAGACGTCCGAGCACCGCTTCCCAACTCGGCACAACGCTCTGGGCGCCGATACCCTCGAGTGCAAACGAGGAAGCCGAGGCCCCAAGCCAACCGGACAACTCCAGCTCGAGCCCGCGCGAGAGCCCCGCGTAGAACCCTGCGCGGTAGCCGTCGCCGGCACCCGTGGGGTCGACGAGGCGCCGCGGCCTGAC
>Ga0315314_1003888_pt1 | contig 11462 bp, 10 predicted proteins | sample TDP9_MG_FD_203631 | JGI IMG/M metagenome (GOLD analysis project Ga0315314, IMG submission 203631) | Freshwater sediment microbial communities from Lake Towuti, South Sulawesi, Indonesia - TDP9 | ecosystem: Environmental > Aquatic > Freshwater > Lake > Sediment | place: Indonesia: South Sulawesi...
GGTCTTTATATTCTGGACCGTCTCCTTCAAATATATGCTAGTTCCCGAGAAGAAGACACTCACATAAATTGGGAATTCAAGTACAGAAGTAAAGTTCAGGCAATTTTAAATAGAAGGTTCAAATTATGCAAGTCGTGGAGACCTAAATATGCGCCTAAAGGTTGTTAGACTTGTTATCCTTGCGGCAATTGTTTCTTCCCTGCTGATATCCACCGTGTATGCATTTGGAAGCCTAAACGTGAGCCCACCAAGAATACCTCAAGGCGAGAAGGTAACAATCGTTTTCACAAGCTCTGGAACAAACAGAATCGACAAGATTGAGGTAACGGGTCCAGATGGCACTATCTATGTTAAAGATTATAACCCAGACCAAATCTTTACCGATGGACAACAGTTGATAGAAGAATTTGGAACAGGTATCGGAGGATGGACGCCCAGCGCTGACACCAGTAAAGAAGGCTGGTACAAGGTAGTCTTAATAGGCTACGAACCACCGTATCGACAAGAAGACTATTTCGACGTCTCCAGACAGTTTTATGTTCCAGAATTTGCACTACCATCAATCATTCTTACAGTTGTAGGCTTTGCTCTGTTTAATGTAAAACATAGAATAACAAAGAAGAATCTTAGACCTTAACGAAAATGCTCCTCGATTCATGAAAGACGCTAACTTTTCTCCGGGTATAGATTTTAGATTCATGTGCTAGAATTAGTGGTTCATAAGCCTTTTATATTTTCAGCCTCACTTTGAAATCTGTAGTGAAGGTGCTATAATGAGAAAACTCCTATGGTCTACTCTACTATTCTCACTATCACTGCTTTTGTTAGCTGCTCCATTGGTTAAAGCTGATACATCACAGATAACGGCTGTCCCGGATACACTACCCGTGAATGGCGTTACCTCTCTGCAAATTAGCAGACTAACCGCGCCACTGGACACAATTTTAAGCTTAACGGTAAAAGATCCCAGTGGAACCATTTGGACGCATGGACCAAGCGTAGGTCAGACGATACCCCTATTGCCAGCAAGCTATGATGTGAACTTTGGCAGTTCCAGTACGGGATGGGCATCAAATGACGGCGACACCACACAAACCGACGAGGCTGGAACATACGAAGCCGAGGTTCGTTACACGGATGGAAGCAGAGACAACAAGACTTTCAGCGCGGATGCATTCTTTACCGTGCCTGAATTCGCACTACCACTCATAATCCCAGTAGCCGCAGGTTTCGCTGGCCTGACTCTGATAAGACGCCGCGCAAGAAAGGCATAAACTACCAAAGCAAACTACACTCTACCGTTAATTAACCGATAGGCTGAAGCCAAATTCGACTTTTTCTTTTGTTATTATCGTTTTCTGAGTGCTTCGATAGAAATTCGTGTGTGACGCGGTTTTTCTTTAGGCATCCAATCGTTCTTGGAATCTGTGAATCTGCCTTCTGAGTTGTGACTGAGGTATGCTTTTGAAAGATCAGAAAATGCTTGTGCTGGGTTTCGACGGTGCCTCACCAAAGCTTATTGACGAGTGGATAGACTATTTACCAAACTTTCAAAGGTTTAAGAAACTAGGAATTTTTGGTCAGACTATTCCTCCTATTCCAGCTCAAACTCCTGTTGCATGGGCTACGCTTATGACTGGAAAGAACCCCGGAAATCATGGGATCTATGGCTATGCGTTTAGGCAACATGGCTCATACGAGAGAAAGATTATCAACACTCAGATGCTGAAGTCAAAAACCTTGTGGCGAATCTTGAGTGAAGCGAAAAGGAGAGTTGGAATAATAAACGTACCTATGGGCGACGCCGAGGATGTAAGAGGGTTCATAATTCCAGGATTTGTATCTAGCACTGAAGGCGTTCCATATCCGAATAGAGTGAAAGAAAAAGTCGAACGAAAATTTGGCATTCAGAGGCTTCACGGTGACGTGGAAGTCGAGGTCTTAGACAAGGTTGAGAGCGACCCAGACCTGTTCTTTGAAAGTGTTAACAACATTGCAGACGAAACGGCAGAAATCAGTCTTTACCTTTTGCAAGAGGAACAATGGGATTTCTTTATGACCGTGTTCATGAGCCTCGACAGAATTCAGCATTTCTTCTGGAAGTATGTTGACCCTACTCATCCAAGATACGAAGTGAGCCGCTACACTAAGCTAGCAAAGGATTTTTATGTCAAATCAGACAAAATCGTCGGCAACTTTCTGAAATCTGTCGGCGAAAACACTTGTGTTATGGTTTTGTCCGATCACGGGTTTTGTCCAATTTACGAAGAGGTCATGATCAACAACTACCTCCAGGAACTTGGGTTCTTGACGACAAAGTCGGGCAAAGTTGACCTTGAGAAAAGCAAGGCGGTTTCTTACGGATACGGAGACATCTGGTTGAACATTAAGGATAGAGAGCCGAAAGGATTCATTGAACCAAAAGTAGAATATGACGACATCAGGAACGAAGTCTCCAAAGAGCTTCAGAAAATTGATATTGGCGGTAAAAAACCAATCAAAGACGTGAAGAAAAGAGAAGAACTGTATTGGGGAACTCACTTAGAAGAGGCGCCTGATCTGACGATAATCTTTAATGTAGGCTGGCAAGCCGCACGACAACCCGAAATCACCAAAAGAAACAAAATAAACCGATACGTAAGAGACAAACCTCGATGGAGTGGAGGACATGACGGAGCACACGACCCTTTGGACGTTCCAGGCATTCTTGGAGTGCTGCAGCCCCATATTCGAGGCGGACAAGAAATAAAAGTTCATTTGTGGGATGTGGCACCAACCATACTAAAACTCATGCACATTCCCATCCCACCTGACATGGATGGAAAGCCTTTCCTGCAAAATGTTAACACGAAGGCGTACTATTTATAAGCACATGTCTGTGATTTCTTCACGATAAATCATGGCTAAATACGTGAACATCTCCCTTCCTAAACCCTTGTACGATAGGCTTGCAAAGGCTTTAGAAGGAAGCGGCTATCGTAGCCCCACAGAGTACATCGTTTTCCTGATTCGTAAGTATTTGCCCGAATTAGAATCTAAGGACCTTGATAAAAAATTAGAAGCCCTAGGCTACAAGTAGAACACTTTGCGCTACACCGATAAATGCGTGAAATAACACTTAAATATCACTTTATAATCACTGATAGTCAGTACAGGAGAGAGGATTTTGCAGGCAGCAAATCCAAGCGATCCATATCTCGACGAGCTGGAAAAGAAGAGCATATCGGTTTTAAGGGAAGCAAAGGCGCAATTCAGAAACCCCGCTGTGCTCTGGAGCACTGGAAAGGATTCCACATCAACCCTATGGCTCTGCAGAAAAGCATTCTTTGGTGAAATTCCCTTTCCAGTTATACACATCGATACGGGCTGCAAATTCCCGGAAATCTACAAGTTCAGAGACGAACTGGCTAAAAAATGGAACCTGAATTTGATAGTTGCAAGAAACGAAGAGGCGCTGAAGAAAGGAGTTTCGCCCGAAAAAGACAGATTTGAATGCTGTACACTGTTGAAAACCCAAGCTTTGAAGAGTCTTCTCGAGAAAGAAGGATTCGATGCTCTAGTTCTCGCGATTCGAAGAGACGAGCATGGAATAAGGGCTAAAGAAAGATACTACTCCCCAAGAGACGCCGATTTCAAATGGGACTATCAAGATCAACCAGCTGAAGTGTGGGACCTCTACGTAAAGCCATCTGAGGACTTCTCCCATATGAGAGTGCACCCAATATTACATTGGACAGAACTAAACGTATGGCAATACGTCAAACAAGAAAAACTGCCCATAAACCCGCTCTACTTCGCTAAAAATGGAAAGCGTTACAGAAGCTTGGGTTGCCAACCCTGCACTGTGCCTGTTCCTTCCAAAGCGAGAACCGTGAATGAGATAATCGAAGAATTGGAAACATCGAGGATTCCTGAAAGAGCGGGAAGAGCACAAGACAAAGAAAAAGCGTACATGATGCAGAAACTGCGTAGCCTAGGTTACATGTAGTTTCAAAAATGAACAATAAAATTCTCAAGCAGAATGTGCAAAGAATGAGAACGTCCAAGGTCAACCTCGTCATAATCGGTCACAAAGACCATGGAAAATCAACACTCATAGGAAGACTTCTCTACGATTCGAACGCCATTCCTAAACAAAAATTACAAGAGGTTGAAGCCGAACTAAAAAAAGCCGGGGACGAAGGCTTCAGATTTGCGTTTTTGCTGGACACCTTCGAGGAGGAAAGACGAGGCGGTTTAACTATCGACATAATGCAAACACCCTTCAAAACCGAGAAGCACCTCTACACGATCATTGACTGCCCAGGTCACAGAGAATTCATAAAAAAAATGTTCACAGGCGCCTCTCAAGCAGATGCTGCAGTGCTGGTCGTTTCAGCAAGAGAAGGCATACAAGACCAAACCAAGCAACATGCCTTTTTGACCCAAATCTTGGGAATCCACCAATTGATAGTGGCATTAAACAAAATGGATCAAATAAACTACGAAGAAGCGAAGTTCAAAAAAATACGCGACAAGCTTGCAAACATCTTAGATTCTCTTGATTACAAGAAAATTCCTGTTGTTCCGGTTTCAGCTCTAAACGGAGAAAACGTCTTCAAAAAAAGCCAAAAAATGCCATGGTATAAGGGTTCGAGTCTAATAGACACACTCGACAAAACTGTCAGACCTTCGACGCCACCAACTAGAAAACCACTTCGAGGTTGCGTCCAAGATGTGTACGCAATTGAAGGGAGGAAAATCGTTGTGTCTAAAATACTAACAGGTGTACTGCAGGAAGGAAAAATTGTTTACTTTGACCCGATAGGGGAACAAGGTCGCATCAAAAAAATAGGAATGTTCGGCAAAGAAGTTGAGAAAGCAGGACCTGGCGACTCAGTTGGACTGATCGTAAACGATCTCAAAAAAGTAAAAAGAGGCGAAGTGATAAGCTATCCAAGAAACAGGCCCAAAATTGTGAGAAGTTTTGTTGCCGAGATAATTTTATTTTCAGGTGTCGAAATAGAAAGCAACGACTTACTGACAGTCCGTTGTGGAACAGCGGAGAAAAGATGCAAAGTAGAGAGAATTCTGGAAAGAATCGACCCGATCAACGTCACAGTGGATGCCAAATTTCCCGAAACCTTAAAGAACGGCGAAGTTGGAAAAATCGTTCTTTCACCCACTGAGCCAATGTGTATAGAAAAGTTCTCTGAACTTGCTGAATTAGGAAGATTTGTTGTCGAGGGAAAAAAAGGAACAGCCGCCGCAGGAATCGTGCTCGAAGCCAACGTTGCAAAGGAAGATTAACTAGTCTTGCTCGAAACTGTTTTGATTTGGGCAGTCGTTGGATTCCTTGCTCAACTCATCGATGGAACACTTGGAATGGCATACGGTGTGAGTTCTTCTACAGCTTTAATCTCAGTGGGAGTTCCCTCTGCCTTGGCAAGCGCAAGCGTTCATACTGCAGAAGTATTCACAACGTTGGTCTCAGGAAGCTCTCATTTCAAGATAGGCAATGTCGATCGCAAAATGGTTCTGCGTTTGGTTATACCGGGAATTTTTGGCGGCATCGTTGGAGCCTTGGTGTCCACAAACGTCTCTGGGAAACCCGTAAGCATTGCAGTGGGTCTTGTACTCTTAACCATGGGCTTCATAATCCTGTACAAATTTGTATCAAAGAGCAAGGTTCATGTTCGAACACAAAACCCCTCATCCAAAACCTTAGTGCCCTTGGGTTTGGTTGCAGCATTTTCAGACGCATTAGGTGGAGGCGGATGGGGACCAATAGCCACAACAACACTGGTAACCAATAATGTCAAGCCAAATGAAGCCATTGGCTCAGTGAATTTCGCCGAGTTCTTCGTCACAACCGCTGAAACAATCAGTTTCCTTTTCTTAATAGGCCCAGAAAACTTTGACTGGCTAATAATTTTAGGTTTGCTTGCCGGAGGGCTTATCTGCGCTCCTATGGCAGCGTGGATGTGCAAAAAATTACCACACAGAATTCTAGGCATACTTGTAGGAGCGACCGTCATGGTATTAAGTGTGCGCATGATTCTCAGATTCGCTGGATTAATGTAAATCATCCAAGGTTTTCGTAAGTATCTCCATCTCTCTTCTCACAACATTTTCCCAACTGAACATTTGGGCATATCCTCTCGCCTGTGTACCCAAGGCTTTCCGCTCGTCCTCGTGATTGAGAAGATTTGTGGCGGCTTCAGCGAAAGCCTCAATATCACCCGGTTGAACAAAAATAATCCCTTTTTTGAAGTTCTCTCTCAAGGGTTGCAAGTCAGATGCAATGCACGGCAACCCACATGCCATGGCCTCCAGAAGCGATAGTGGGAAACTCTCGCGTTTGGAAGGGAAAAGAAACATTTTAGATTGCTTCATGAAGGCCAGGGTTTGTTCCGAGGGCGTAAAGCCCACAAACTGGACGTTTTTTGATAATTTTTTCAGTTCGCTTAACTGTCTGTAGTAGCTTAGTCTGCCTTCGCCCACTATGATCAACCGAGCTGAGGGAATCCGTTCCACCACTTTTGCCCACGAAGAAATCAAAGTCCGCAGGCCCTTTCCTGGTTCTACCCTTCCAACAAACACAGCGTCAAATTTTTTCCCTTTTTCTGGTATTGAATCGATAAGCTCTAAGTTGACTCCGTTACCCACGACATGAATTTGTGCATCTGGCACGCCTAGAAATCGGATAACCTCCCTCTTCTCAGATTGGCTGACGGCTATGAAAGCTGAGGCTCTTCTAAACAACTGCTTTTTGAACCAGTCTCCAACAGTATACGCGAAGGCAGCCAAGAATGAAAACCCTCTTTTTCTCCGTTCTCTTATCAAAGTGCGAAGCGACATTCTTTCTCGAGGAAGCAAACCTCCCGAAACAATTACCCAAGGAACACCTAACAGTTTGGCAAGAAGATACGCAGAAATCAGTGTGAATGTAACATACCGATGCCCAGTGATGACTACTAACTGATATTTTTTGGCACGGCGGATTGCGATTCCGAGTTTCAAGGTTTGAGATACTGCGCAGATACTCTCAAGAAACGTGTTTGGAAAGGGTCGATTTATTTCGTACGAAACGTATCCTGTGTCTACAAATCTCTTGACTGATGGGTAGAACTCCAAGGCATAAATGGAAACATTCATTCTGCGCATTATTTTGCTGACTTCTATGAATCTTCTTTCGACTCCGCCCATATGGTTCTTGCCATGAACTGCGGGACGAAAGAAGAGTGCCAGTATCTTCAACAAGGTTCACTGGAGAAAACGAACGTCAATTCGCAAATAAAGTATTCTGTTTCTCATTAACGATTCGATTAGTTGAAATACACAGAAGCATTTAAGCCCTAAAAGTTACTTTGAAATGTGTTCTTATGAAATAGCAGGATAGTTGAGTGTTTGGTTAAAGTCAAATACGAAGAGCTCTTTCCCCAAGAAATGGAAGAGATCATGGCAAAAACGCCTATTGCGTACCTTCCCCTAGGAAACCTCGAGTGGCATGGGCCTCATTTGTCGCTTGGAAACGACGGGTTGAAAGCCCACGAAATCTGTCTTCGTGCTGCAGAAAAGACTGGCGGCGTAGTCATTCCGCCCACGTTCTGGGCAATCGGCGGCATGCGTCAACCATGGACAACCAGATTTGATGCAGACTTGATGGAAAGGCTCTTCTATGCAGTGTTTGAGCAATTGTCGCACGTTGGCTTCAAAGTTGCTATCGCATTAACAGGGCATCACGATGTTCGACAACTTCATAGCTTAAAGAAGGTTGCAAGCAAGTTTATGTACAAAAGCGGTGTCCTCGTATTTCCTGTACCTGAAACCGAGTTAGCGTGGGACAAGGGATATCACGGTGATCACGCTGGCAAGTGGGAAACATCTATTCTCTGGGCGCTTAGACCAGACATGGTTGACCTGAACCGACTTGAAAAAGACCTAAGCAAACCACTGGAGGGAGTAAGCGGAGAAGACCCACGTGTTCAAGCCTCACCGCAGCTTGGAGAAAAAATTGTTAACGTCATCGTAGATCGGCTAGCCCAAGTAGCAAAAAGACTGCTTACAGACACAACAGCACTTGAACGGTCTAAATTTATAGAAACCCTTGAAAAACACGCAAGAATTCTGGCTGAGAAACCGTGGAAACTAGAAACAGAGGAATATGGTCACTTTCTCGACCTTTTCTGGAGGGGACGATACGAAGAAGCAAGGAGAATCGTAAAGACAATGTTGCAGCAAGAGGAAGACAGGACACTAATCACAAGAATGGAAGGGAAACTAAAGAGAGCGCTTAGAAGGCATGCTCATACTTAATTCATCTTTTTTGCACCTAGCATAACGAATCACGGGTAGAAGCAACTTTCTTAAAGCGAAAGTTAGGAATTTTTATAGGAAGCATTTTTCTGGTTCTTACGGCGCCATAGGAAAAGCCCGATGGCAAAACTGACAACGATTACGGATGCTATTACTAAAACTATTCCTTCATTTATTCGAGGAAGGACAAGACTAAAATTGACATCATATGTCCCTTCGGCTCGCGCATCGATTGTCTGACTTGATTCTTCATATCCGGAGGCGCTGACATTCACTACATAGATAGCAGGTTGAACTCTAAGGGTGTATCCCCCGGTCGAGTTGGTAGTAGTAGCGTATCCATTGGCTTTAACCAAAGCTCCAGAGATGGGTCTTTCTGTCGTTTCTTCTTTAACAATGCCAGTTATGGTTGATATGGAAGAAATTTTTCTGATTTGTAAATCAACGATATACACCCCTGGAGAAGACGCATTGACCGTTGTGCTTTTGGTTTCATATCCAACGGCATTCACGCTTACTGTGTATGAATCCAATGGAAGATTTTCGATAACGTAGCCTCCTGTCTGATTCGAAACCGTCGAGTATCCATTTGCTGTAACGGTTGCTCCAGAAACCGGTATTGCTGTATCGATATCCGTGACCTTTCCAGTGATGGTTACAGGTCCCGTAGATTGCATTGGTTGGATAACCACTTGAGGAATTCCGGGTTCACCAGTGAAAGTTAACACGTCTTCTTGCGCAAAAGTATCCAGATTAATCTTAAAGATCTGGGCTGGTCCAGGCGGTTGGGCAAGCTGATTGACCGATGGGAAATAACCATAACTGCCCATTGCGTCTTGAGCGGAGAGTCTGGGTCCTGTTGCCTCAATGTACGACCACGATAAATCTGAGATCCGAACCTTATAGACTCTGCCTAAGGGTTGAACGTCTCCGTTGAGAAACAGGTATTCTCCATATTTGATTGCTTTGTCAGCGCCGCCCTTGCGGTCTCCTGTATCAAAGGCTTTAGCGCGCACTTCTTGGAATGTATCCAAATTGATTTCCATCACGCCGGCAGTACTATCTGCTTGCCCCCCAACTCCGTTTGAAGCAATGTAGTACATGTTTCCGATCAATAGACCAAAATGGGCCCTTTTGAAGCTTAGTTGAATTATGTTAACAAATGAAAGGGTTGCAGCGTCGAATTTTTCTAAGTATGCTGGAGAATCTGTGCTAACATATGATGTTACATATAAATAGCCATTGTAATATTGTGCACTTTCTGCCTTTCCACCGTTATACGTACTTAACCAATCTACAACAGACAACGACGAAAAGTCCAGTCTCGCCACTCGCCCTGGTAAACTTGCATACAAATAAACTCCATCAGTATCAAACCTTATTACGCTGTTGAAGCCGGTGGGCAGAGTCCTTTTGTTTATTTCTTTAAAATCTGATAACCTAATCTGAATTATCGTGGCTGGACTTCCTAACGTTCCGACAAATAGACTGTCATTCGTTAGCAACAATGCATGGGCTTGTTGATTTACACTAAGGATCAACGTATCTTGTAAAGTAAACGTGCTTAGATTTATTTTCACGATTTTACCTGGCAAAGATACAACGCTGCCATACAAGTAACCAGATTGTGTAGGAGTTTGGGCATACACAATACTATTTTCTACGCTCTCAATCGCTCTCAACGAAAATAGCGAAGATAAAACCAGAGAGAAAAGCAAAACATGCAAAGAACTTTTCAATACTATCTCACTCGACATCGTGCACCTTGTAGCATTTGGAACCACAATATGTTAAACCTTACGTCTTTGAAATTAATACCAAATCACTATTTTAAAAAAACTATCTAGAGGACATACGAAAATGAGCGCATGCGATTGTACAGAAATTCCAGATGCCCTGACAGAGATGTCTTAAATGCGGATGTCCTAGCACTTATCTTGTGAAGAAAAAACTTCTAAAGAGCAAGGTCTCCATGACGTCTTCGAAATGCACGAAGTGCGGGTCGATGCTGAGAGAAGTCCTTTTCGATTTTGAAAGCGGCCCTGAAATTGTGTTGCGGTTTTTGATTTGTAACAATTGCGGATTAATAAGAGCCGTAAATACTGAGGAAGTAATGAGTAGATTAAAATTCGTGAACTCTCAGACAAAATATCACTTAGACAGGTTTGTGTTAACTTTGACGCTAGTTCCATGGTCCTCGAGGAAACTGAAGGTCTTGGACATTGGAACTTTCCCAGGGTTCCTAACGAGGATGATAAAACAACTCTTTAATTATGAAATGTATGGTCTCGATTCTTCAAGCATATGCGCTAGATGGGAAGATTTCCAAGAATATGTTAGTTACATGAGACAAAAAGGAATAAGCATAAGAGACTGCGACGTAGACAAAGATCGTTTTCCATTCTTAAGCGAAACCTTTGACTTGGTCTTGATGACAGAAGTACTGGAGCACCTTCAAAGACCTCAAACGACATTATGCGAGATACATCGTGTTCTGAAGACGAGGGGCAAACTTGTTCTTTCGACACCCAATTTTTCTAGAGGCCCCAATCTCATTTTTTCTCTTTTAGGCAGACCAAGAAGATATCATGGAATTAGAGAATTTACGCCTAAAGGACTCAGAGATCTACTCAACGATGCGGACTTTCTAACTCAACGAGTAATGTTCAGCGATTGGGTGGAGCGAAGGCAAATTAAACGACTATTAACTGACTCGCCTAAACCGCCGTTTCGCTCTATCATTTGGAGGGTTGTCGGCTATACACTGGCCAAAGTTAAGCCTTCCTTATCGGGGCATACATTCATTGTCGCATACAAATGTTGATGAATAACAGACTTGACGTCTTACCGTTTTCTTCGGGATAATTTGTCTAATATCATCAGCTCCAATGGATGATTAAACATTTTTTTTCTCCATCTGAGCCTTTCTAGACGCCCGATTGCTTGAACAAAGGACTTGCCAAAAAACTTGGGAACTGGATACTTATACATATGTACATAGCTTGGGAAGGTGAGCCCATAACCCAAATTGCAGATTCTCGACATGTCCCAAACTCGTTGTCTATCCCAGGTAACTGGATTGTGCCAAGGCCAAGTATCGAAGAACGTTACCCAATCATCCAGCGTCTGAGGAAGTCTAAGACGGTGTTCAAGCGCGATATTCC
>Ga0315314_1003889_pt1 | contig 11460 bp, 8 predicted proteins | sample TDP9_MG_FD_203631 | JGI IMG/M metagenome (GOLD analysis project Ga0315314, IMG submission 203631) | Freshwater sediment microbial communities from Lake Towuti, South Sulawesi, Indonesia - TDP9 | ecosystem: Environmental > Aquatic > Freshwater > Lake > Sediment | place: Indonesia: South Sulawesi...
GTTTCTCCATGTGTTCCCGCTGTCGCGCCGAATATGAAGATCCGCGCAATCGGAGATTCCATGCCCAACCGAATGCCTGTTGGGAATGCGGGCCGCAGGTGATGCTGGTGGACGAGGCGGCAGGAAGGGGGGATCCCATCCGGGCTGCCTATCAGCTCTTGAAGCAGGGAAAGATTCTGGCCATCAAGGGAATGGGCGGGTTTCATCTCGCAGTGGATGCCATGGATTCCCAGGCGGTGAGGCGCCTCCGGGAGCGCAAGCGGCGGGAGGAGAAACCGTTGGCCATCATGGCCAAAGATGTGCCAGTCATCAGGGAGTTCTGTTCGGTGAGCCAAGAAGAGGAAGGGTTGCTTCAACATTCCGCTCGGCCCATCGTCTTATTGAGGAAGCTTCCCGGGTCTCCCATTGCCGAGGAGGTGGCCCCGGATAATCGGTTCTTGGGAGTCTTCCTGCCCTATACCCCCCTTCATCATCTGCTCTTCTCCTTCGGAGAGGAGGAGAAAGGAAGGCCCTTGGCCCTGGTCATGACCAGTGGCAATCTCAGCGAGGAACCCATTGCCTACCAGGAGGAAGAGGCGATGGGGAAGCTGGGGGGGATCGCGGACCACTTCCTGTTTCACAACCGGGAAATCCATCTGAGATCGGACGATTCGGTGGCCCGAGTCGTCGCGGGTCAGGAGATGATCTTGAGGAGATCCCGGGGATTCGCACCCCTGCCCATTCCTCTCCATTCCCCATCGGCGGTTCAGATCTTGGGGTGCGGGGCGGAGCTCAAGAATACGATCTGCCTGTACAAGGGGGAGAATGCCTTCCTGAGCCAGCATATTGGCGATCTGGAGAATTACGAGACATTCAGCTATTTCCAGGAGACCATCCGCCACCTGCAGCGCATATTGCAGATTGAACCCGAGGCAGTGGCCTTCGACCTGCACCCCAACTACCTCTCCACCCAATATGCCCAGGGCCGGGAGGGGTTGCTGAAAATCCCCATCCAGCACCATCACGCCCACCTTTGCAGTGCCATGGCCGAGCACCATCTGGCAGGTTTATGCCTGGGAATCATCTGCGATGGCACCGGCTATGGAACGGATGGCAGGATTTGGGGATGCGAGTTCATGGTGGCAGATTATAGGGATTTCCGCCGCTTGGGTCATCTCCGGTACATCCCCCTCCCTGGAGGTCAGGTCTCCATTAGAAAGCCCTACCGGATGGCCCTCAGTTACCTGTACGCCCATTTGGGTGAAGAAATGGTGGAATTGCCCTTCTGCAGGCGACTTCCCTCCCAGGAGATCCAGGTGGTCCTCAATCTCCTGCGGAGTGGTTTTAACTCCCCCATGGTATCCAGTCTGGGCAGGCTCTTTGATGCCGTCTCCTCTCTGCTTGGCATCCGGCATGAGATCACCTTCGAAGGGCAGGCGGCTATGGCACTGGAGATGGCTGCGGAAGAGGGATGGGAGGGGACTTACGACTATTCCCTGCAGAGGGAGGCTGAAGGATACATCGTTGATCCCCTCCCCACCATCGCAGGGATCCTTGCGGACATCGAACTGGGGGTAAGCATGCCTCGCATCTCTGCCTCCTTCCACAACACGGTCATTCATTTCCTGGGGGAAATGGCCAAGAGGATGGCGGCCGAGACAAATCTGGATCGGGTCGTCCTGAGCGGGGGGGCCTTTCAGAATGCCTATCTGCTGGAGAGGCTCATGGGTGAGCTGTCGAGGGCGGGCCTTCAGCCGATCTTACATCAGAGGGTTCCTCCGAATGATGGAGGGATTGCCTTGGGTCAGGTGGCCATTGCAAATGCCCGCCTGGCTCAGGCGTAAAGGGAAGCCAATCCAATGAAGGAGAGACCATGTGCATCGCTATTCCGGGCAAGGTAGTGGGGTTGGAGGAAGATGGAGCAATCGTTTCTTTCGGCGGCACTCTCCGTAAAGCCAATCTGGATTTAGTGGAGGGTGTGCGGGAGGAGGACTATGTGATCGTCCATGCGGGCTTCGTCATACGAAAGCTGGACGAGAGAGAGGCGCTGGAGACCCTGGAACTGATCAAGGGAGCCGGGCTTGAAATACATTGAAGAATTCCGCAACATAAAACTGGCCCAAGCTCTTTCCGCCCAGATCACCCGGCTTTCGAAGAGACCCTTGAGCCTGATGGAGGTCTGCGGCACTCATACCGCATCCATCTTTCGTCATGGAATCCAAGACCTTCTCCCCCCCACCATTCGCCTCCTTTCCGGCCCTGGTTGCCCAGTATGCGTCACCGCCTCCTCCGATGTGGACAAGGCCCTGATGATCTCCCGCATGCCCGGGGTCATCCTCTCGACCTTTGGAGATATGATGAGGGTCCCCGGATCATACGGCAGCCTGCAAGAGGCCAGGGCTGAAGGGGCGGGTGTGCACATCGTTTACTCCCCCCTGGACGCCCTTCATCTCGCAGAGGGGCGGCCGAATCAGAAGGTAGTCTTCTTTGGCGTTGGCTTCGAGACCACCTCCCCCCTGATCGCAGCGACCCTGAAGAGGGCCATGTCGCTTGGACTGAAGAATCTCTATCTCCTCTCCGTTCACAAATTGATCCCTCCGGCCCTCAGGTCTCTGGTCTCCTCTCGGGAGGTGAAGATCGATGGCTTGATCCTCCCCGGTCATGTGAGTGCCATCATTGGCTCCGGTCCCTATCAGTTCCTGGCGAAGGAGTTTCGTGTTCCCGCAGTCATCTCCGGTTTCGAGCCCCTGGACATCCTTCAGTCCATCTGTATGCTGGTTGAGCAGGCAGAAGGGGAGGAGGCAAAGGTCCAGATCCAATATCGGAGGGTAGTCTCCCCCCAAGGAAACGAGAGGGCGGTTCGGTGTCTGGAGGAGATCTTTCATCCGGTGGATGAACACTGGCGCGGGCTGGGTTTGCTCCCGAACTCCGGCCTCAAGTTGCGAGAGGAATGGAGAGAGTGGGATGCGGAGTCCCAATTCGATCTTCCGACTTGCTCATCAGAGGATCCTCCCCTGTGCCAATGTGGGGAGATCCTGAGGGGAGTGCTTCTGCCCTCCCAGTGTTCTCTCTTTGCAGAGAGCTGCACCCCAGACAATCCAGTAGGTCCATGCATGGTCTCCTCTGAGGGGACTTGTTCGATCCATTACCGTTATGGAAGGGTACCTTCACATGATGGAAGAAGCTAAGGCCGGCTTGGAGAGGATCCTGTTAGCCCATGGCGCGGGAGGGAAGATGGGGCATCAATTGATCGCCCGCCATTTCCTTCCCTTCCTCTCCAATCCCATTCTGGATCGGATGGACGATTCGGCCATCATGGAGATGGAGGGGTTCCGGTTTGCCTTCACCACCGATTCCTATGTGGTGGACCCCCTCTTCTTTCCTGGAGGTGATATTGGAAGGCTCGCAGTTTGTGGAACGGTGAACGATCTGGCCATGGGCGGTGCCATACCCCTCTATCTCTCCCTCTCCCTAATCATCGAGGAGGGATTCTCCCTGGAAGAACTCACGAAGATCCTTTCCTCTGTCCAAAAGGCGGCTCAGGAGGCTCAGGTGCTCATTGTCACGGGGGATACCAAGGTGGTAGGAAGAGGGGGCGCGGACAAGGTTTTTCTGAATACGGCCGGGATTGGTGTCATTCCGGGCAATCAGATCTGTATCTCCGGCAGCAATGCCCGGCATGGCGATCGGGTGATCCTGAGTGGATCGATCGGAGACCATGGAATTGCAGTCATTTCCAAGAGGGAGGGGATCTTTCTGGGGGAGGAGATGGAAAGCGATATGGCTCCCCTGAACGGATTGGTTCAAGCCATGCTCCGGGCAAGCCAGCAGGTGCACGCCCTGAGAGATCCGACACGGGGTGGCTTGGCCAGCGCGCTGAACGAGATCGCGCGGCAATCCCAGGTGGGGATCATCGTTGAGGAGTTGAAGATCCCCGTTAGGGAATCCGTCCAGGGCGCGTGCGAGTTGTTGGGGCTGGACCCCCTCTATATCGCCAACGAAGGAAAGCTGGTGGCCATTGTGGAGAGGGAGGCCTCCAACAGCATCCTGGAAGCGATGAGGCGAAATCCGTTGGGACGGGATGCGGAAATCATCGGCGAGGTAGTAGCGGATCCCCGTGAGATGGTCCTCTTGAAGACCAGGATCGGAGGAACTCGAGTGCTTGATATGCTGGCAGGAGAAGCCCTGCCAAGGATTTGTTAGCTTTCCGGCCCTACCGGAATCTCCCTCTGGAAGGTAGCAGAACCTCCCTTCTTGCTCACCACTCGAAAGGTGACCAGGAATCTGCCATTGGGCACATTCCTGAAAGTGACCGCGAACCGGCCATCCTCACGGGTCTGGACAGTGAGATGGTTCACAGAAAGGGAAGCGAACTGTTCGGTAGTTCCCTGGATGTAGAGCGTGTTTCCCTGGCGCCCCGCCAAGACCAGGAGGTTATCGATTCGGAAGGGCACCCCCTCAGCTGCATATCTGACCTGAAAGATCTCCTGGTCGCCGAAGCCACCCTCTGATCCCTGGGCATTGATGCTGCTCACCCTCCAAAAATAGGTCCCCGCCTCCAACTTTTCCACTTCATACATCACAGCAGAGAGGGGCTTGAGATCCAGGATGGGATCGAAGAAGAACTGATCCTGCCCGATCTCCAAATGGTATGCCGTTGCCCCGGTCGCTTCCGTCCAGGCAAAAGTGATCTTTCCCTGCTGGGGATTGGGAAAGGTCAATTGTTTCATATTGATGGGGGAGATCAGGCTGGGGGGTGGGGCCAAAGGATATGAGGAAGAGACGACCTGATAATCCTTGGTCACGGTGATCTCCTGGTTATTGATCACCCTCACAGTCTTTCCAGCACTGGACACATCCGCGACTCCGGAGAAAACACGGATGCGGCTATCATTTTCGGGTGTCACCTGGACGGCCAGGTTGGCCTTCTCCGCTCGCGCCACGGCCGTCGGCATTTCGATCTTGAACTCAGAGCCCTTGAGCCCGGATTTCTTGATGTTCGCTTCGATGTTAGAGGCCATGAGGCGGACGGAGGTCTTTCTCACACTCGTGCCCACCTCCTCCGAAAGATTTCCCATGACGATCAAGGAGTTGGGCTTGACCCGGAGGATGCTCGCGTCATCAAAGGCAATCTGGACTTGGGAGCTGGAGAAGGTCCGGATCTGATCATCTGTGGAAAGCTTCATCCCGGGGCTCGCAGGCTGCCAGGTTAAGTCCTTGGGGCGCTTGATTTCCACCCTCCCCGAGAGACCAGAGATGGTGGCGAATCGAGTGGCAGATATGCCCTGTTCCGCCAACTCTACCTCAGCGCGACGAGCCAAATTCTCCGCCCTGACCGCATGATCGTAGGAGGTCTTATAGTCTCCCGAATCGAAGAACTTCTTGGCCTTGGAAAGCTCCAGGACGGCCTGAGAGTATCTCTGGTAGGCAAAAGTCTCTGCCCCGGACCGGGACGCTGCACTGATACCTTTTTCTGCGGAGGCGATTGCCTCCTTCGCCCTCTCCTGCACGCTCGTCTCCCTGAAGGAATAAACAATGAAGCCTATGGTCAGGAGCACCAAGAGGAGGATGACGACCCAGGTGTAGAGGGCCTTGCGGGAGATGACCAGGACCTTCCAATCGAGCAGCTTTCTTCGCCTACGCACTTTGACTGGAGGAGGAGTAGCAGCCATCATCTATTCCCCATCAATTTCTTCTGGGAATGCGACCGCCGCTGATGCAGCTAAGAAAAGCATTGACCACCTTCGGATCGAAACGGGTTCCGGACCAGTCCGTGATCCGTTCCATCACGTAGTCCGCCTGCATCCCCTTCTGATAGGGGCGATCGGAAGTCATGGCGTCGAAGGTATCGGCCAGGCAGAGAATCCGAGCCCCCAGTGGAATCTCCTCTCCCCGGATGTGATCTGGGAAGCCAGTTCCGTCATAAAATTCATGATGATGCCGCATGAGGGGCACGATCTCACGCAATTGTTTGATGGGAGCCATAATGTTTGCCCCCAGGACAGGATGCTGCTTGATCAGGGCATACTCCTCATCGGACAATTTGTCGGGCTTTCTAAGAATTTGGGTATCAATTCCGATTTTCCCTACATCGTGCAGGAGCGCTGCGATATTGATCTTTTCCCGTTCTCGCGCGCCCAGTTTCATCTCTTCCGCGATGGCCAGGCTATACTGAGTGACCCTCTCCGAATGACCTCTGGTGTATGGATCTTTTGCATCGATAGCGGCGGCCAGAGACCTGACCGTACTCAGGAACATCTCTTTCATGTTCTCATCGTAGAGCTGCAATTGCTGGGTCATGTAATTGAAGGTCTCGGCCAGCTTTCCAATCTCGTTCTTCGCCCGAACGTCGATGCGACTGCCGAAATTGCCGCCAGCAATAGAAAGGGCGCCCTGGGCGAATTTCTTGATGGGATTGCTGAGGTGGCGCGCGAATCCAATTCCCACCGCAGTGGCCACAATGGCAGCTACGAGTCCCCAAATGATCGTTTGTCGCTTCATTTCCTCCACGGAGAGATATGCATCCTCACGCGGCTCTTGCACCACTACCCCCCATCCGATATGCTTAACGGTTGCATAGGCCCCTAGCATCTCTCGATCATTCTTGTCGCGAAAGGGGATGGTACCGCCCGTTTTTCCCAACAGGAGATAATTTTTTACGATCTCCACCTCTCTCATGTCTTCTTCCTGCAGAACCCTGACCCGATTGGGATGGGCAATGAGCTTCCCCTGATTATTGACCAGGTAGGCGTGACCCTGACGCCGAACTCGAATCTTGGAGATGATCTCGTTGATCTCCTCCAGGGTAATCAGCGCAGAAAGGATCTCCAGCGTCTCGCCCGATTCGTTCTTGATCGGCTGGAAAACCATCAGAGCGGGGGTTTTCGGTGATGCCGCGATGAAGGTGGAGCTGACGGACCTTTTTCCTTGGATGGCCTCTCGGAACAAGTCCTCCTTGAGGGGATTATTTTCGGGGAGGGAGGGGGTTACTCGATCTGCTCGATAGACGGATGCCACCTCCTTTCCCTCCCGATCCATGAGGGAGAATTTGAGGATGCTCGGGTACTGCTCCAAGAAGAAGAGGAGCAGCCTTTCTCGTTCTCCGGCCTTCAATGGGACATTGAGGAGTTGGGCTCTTGCCATGACCTCAAGCTCATCGAAGATTCGCGCCATGAGATTGGAGATCTGGTTCGCTGCATCGGTCGCAAGTTGGGTGTGCAGGAGAAGTAGATCGTTCTCCAGGACATTCTGGTTGATGCGAATGAGCGTGTAGGCGGAGATGAGGAGGGGAACCGTCGCCATGATGACCAGAATGGTCAGGAGATGATAGAGGAGCTGGTGTCGCCTGGGTATTTGCTTAATCACTACTTGATTCTCCTGCATGAAAGATTTTCTTTACCCTACTGGCCTTCGCCTGATACATGGATTTGTCAGCCAAACGGATGAGATCCTCCTTGGTCTTGGCGTGAGGAGGATAGGAGGCGACGCCGAAACTGGCACTGAGTCTGATGGTAAGTCCCTTCTCTATCAGGAAGCACTGATTGCGGATCAAGGCAGAGAGGCGCTCCGCCAACTTGCAGGCCGTTTTCGTATCGGTCTCCGGAAGAATGATCACAAATTCATCGCCCCCATATCTCGCTACCAGATCCACCTCCCTGAGGTTGGTTTTGAGCAGGATGGCCACTTCTCGCAACACCTGGCTTCCCATGAGGTGACCGTAGGTATCGTTCACCGGTTTGAAGTGATCCAAATCCATAAAGAGGAGGGAGAGAATGGTGTGGTATCGATCCACCCTCTTCATCTCCCGTTCCAGGATCTGATAGAAATATCGAGCATTATGAATGCTGGTGACATCGTCCGTAATGGAAAGCTCCTCCGTCTTCTGATAGAGCCTCGCATTCTCAATGGCGATGGCCGCAAAATCCGCCAGGGCGGAGAGAAGATCGAGGTCGTGCCGGTCGAAGGGTTCACCCCCCACCTTGTTGACCAACTCGATCACACCCAATACCTTTCCTTTGCTGATGAGAGGGACACAGAGAATCGATTTTGTCCCCTGAGGTGGGCTGTCATATAAGCCCTGACAGAAGCGGAGGTCCTTCGACACATCGGGAATCATGAGGGGCTTCGCCTCCTTTGCCACCCATCCGGGGATTCCCTGGCCGATCCTCACCCTCAGATCTTTCGAGCGATCTCCCCTGTTGCCCGCCCCTACCTCGAATGCCAGCTCGTTCGCCTCTTCGGAGACCAGGAATAAAGACCAGGCCTCAGAATGGATGATATTGGTCATATTCTTGACGATGATGTTGAGGACCCTCTTGAGCTGAAGGGTTGAGGTTATCGTCTTTCCGATCTCGTTGAAGATCTTCAACTCCAGCTCTTTCATTTCCAGCTGGTTGCCGAGATCCTGCCCTCCCTTTTTCAACTGATAGAAATCCGAGGCTAACCTCACGGTGGAGAGTAGTTCCTGCTCATCTATGGGCATTACATGCCACCAGAATAGCCCCTCCAAGTCGGGATGAAACTCCTTGGGGGGCTGTCCCTGGAGGAGAAAGAGCACGGGCAGATCGGGATTTAGCTCCCTGATTCGATGAAGGGTTTCCCGAAGGGGGTTGTTGAAGACGGGGGATGCCACCAAGGCCATTTCAAACTCATGAGGGTTAGGGAGAAGCGTTTGTTCCGAAAAATCCAACAGAAGCAAGGGCCGGAACCCATCTCGAACAAGGAATTCCAAGATTTCGGAATCGATGATTTCTGAAGAATCGACGATCAGGATGCTCTTCGTGCGTTCCATAGGGAGCCTCCAGCCGCCGATATATTAGCAAAATATGAAGAGATTGCAAAAAGAATATTTCTTGATAATTGGGGAATCCTCTGATATTTTCTGCGCCGTTACGCGGGCGTAGGGACTGAAAATCGAGCCTCCCGGGTCAGGAAGAGATGGCCAGGGGTCAAAAATCGCCTTTTTGGGGGATAAGAGATGGAGAGGATCTTTATCCAGGAACTGAGGGTCGGCAGCACGGTTGATCAGCCCTTCTTGGTAAAGGCAAAAAGCGTACGCCAGAAAAAGACGGGAGAGGCCTTTCTCTCCTTATTAGTGGGAGATAGGACGGGGGAAGTTCCGGGCAATCTCTGGGAGAATTTCGATGAGGCGGAGCGCAGCATAGAAGCGGGCGATTTTGTGAGGATCAGGGCCTTCGTGGGTTCCTTCCAGGGATCCCCCCAGTTGAATATCCTGAGCATCCGAAAACTCGATCCGGGCGACATCGATCCCGAGGAGTTTTGTCCCTCCACAGAGAGGGATGTGGAGAAGATGGTGGAGTATCTGAGCAGGGTTGCCGCATCACTGGAGGATCCTCACCTGAGGGTCCTGCTGAAGGGATTCCTTGAGGACGAGGCCTTTGTGAGCAAATTGAGGAGGTCTCCTGCAGCCAAGGGGCTTCATCATGTTTATCTGGGAGGCCTGCTTGAGCATACCGCCTCCGTGGTCAAGATCTGCGAGGCGATTTTGGCTCATTATGAGGGAATTCACCGCGATCTTTTGCTGGCAGGAGCGATCCTACATGATGTAGGCAAGGTAGAGGAATTGGATTTTGAACGGGGTATCGCAGACTATACAGATGAAGGTCGGCTTTTAGGTCATATCGTATTGGGATCTTTGATGGTTAGAGAGAGGATCCTCTCCATTCCTGACTTTCCCCGCTCTCTGGAGTCGGAGCTACTCCATATCCTGATCAGTCATCACGGCGAACATGCTTGGGGCTCCCCCAAGAGACCAAAGACCGTGGAAGCCCTCATCGTGCATCATGTGGAGGACTTGGATGCAAAGGTGGTGGGGTTTCAGCAGTTCATGAATCAATCGAAGGACCCCCAACGCCCCCATTGGACGCTCTACCACAAGACCTTTGAACGATTTCTCTACTTCAGGGATGGGGAGAGGAAAGATCCTCCGGGGAAAGAGAAAAATGAAACCTGAGGCTTGGCTGGATGTCTTTCGAGAGATCGCATGCCAGTTACAGGAGGAGGTAGCTTCCTTGTCGGGAAAACCGGAGGCTCGTCGAGAGATTCGAGTCGGGGCGGGAGGCGATACCACCACCTTGATTGACCAGCAGGCGGAGGAAATCATCCTCAACCGGCTGCTCTCCCTTCAAGCCCAAGGGGAGAATTTCACGCTGGTATCGGAAGAATTAGGATACCGGGAGTTTGGCAGCGGGGGATTCCATCTCCTGGTGGATCCCATCGACGGAAGCCTCAATGCAAAAAGGGGGATCCCCTTCTTCTCGACCTCCTTCGCCCTCGTTGATGGCAAGCGTCTCTCAGACACTCAGTCAGGCTTGGTGATCAATCTGGCCAATGGAGATCAGTTTTGGGCAACTCGGGGGAAAGGATCGTTCCTGAATGGACGTCCCCTCGAGGCGACGGGCTCAGAGAGGATGGAGATCCTCGCCTACGAGGCCAATCGGCCTCCGTCGGATCTGGCGATCCTCTCCCCCCTCCTCCCCTTTGTAGTTCGGACTCGGTGCCTCGGCTCCACGGCGTTAGATCTATGCTATACGGCATGCGGGTATATTGATCTTTTCATCATCCCTCGTTCTTCGAGGAGTTTCGATTTGGCTGCCGGCAAACTTATCCTCGAGGAGTCTGGCGGAATCGTTACGGATTTGGAGGGAAAAGATCTGGGCAGCCTCTCGATCGATCTAAAGAAAAGGACCAGCCTTCTTGCTTCCTTAAGCCCCAAGGTCCATCAGCAGGCCATAAAAATCCTGGGCGGGGAGGATCGAGGTGGCCAGAAATGAGCCGCCTCTCCCTTAGTTCGCCCTTTTCTGTTGAATCATGCTGGTCAGCCGTGAGATCTCCAGGGCGAAGGAGGCCAAATTTGCCAAGATCATCAGAGCGTCTATGTTCCTGCAGGGTGGGGAGGCGGGGCCGATGTCGCCATAGAGAATGGCAACCACGATCTGTTGCACGATGATCGGGATCGCGATGATTTGCTTGGGGACGAAGCCACCCAACTGCCTAAAGAAGGATCCCGTATCTGCCCCTTCCGGGGGCTTCCCCCAAAAAGCCTGTTTCCTGGTAATCACCTCTTGGAACAGGGTCACCTCTCCGGGAGGGATCTTGATCATCAAGACCCTCTCCGCCAGTTTTCCATCTTTGCTGGTCCGGTCAATCGCCCGATAGCCCGAGATCTCATCCTTCTTCACAAAGAAAAGGGCTGCTCGATCCAGATTCTTGGAGGCAAAATCGAGCATGGTATCTGCCACATTGCTGATCTTGCGATCCTTGAGAATCAGCTCGCTGGTATTGCGCAGAAAACTGAGATCCCAAGCATCCTGCTCCACCTCTTTTCCCACCTGTTTTAGTTCCATCTTCGCTTGAAGAAGCTCCGAGACAAGCTCCTCACGGATGATTCCCAGGTGCTCTTTCTCGAAGGAGACTTCCCGCCGTTGGAGCAGGTTGTCGATATAGAAGCTCAGTTCTTCA
>Ga0315314_1003890_pt1 | contig 11460 bp, 10 predicted proteins | sample TDP9_MG_FD_203631 | JGI IMG/M metagenome (GOLD analysis project Ga0315314, IMG submission 203631) | Freshwater sediment microbial communities from Lake Towuti, South Sulawesi, Indonesia - TDP9 | ecosystem: Environmental > Aquatic > Freshwater > Lake > Sediment | place: Indonesia: South Sulawesi...
CGGCCCCTTCCCCGCCTAAGACCTTGGCGATATAGAGGCTAGCCTCCGGCGCCAGGCCACGGTATCTGCCTTTTGAAGCGCGGCCGCTACCGGCGGCTATCCCCGCTACATGGGTACCGTGACCATCCCGGTCTTGTGGCCCTTCGCCGGTGAAATCGACCGTAGCCACGATCCGCCCCGCGAAGTCGGGGTGGTAGGGGTCTATCCCCGTGTCCAAGATGGCGATTTTTACCCCCTTCCCGGTGTAGCCTGCTTCCCATACCCGAGGCGCACCGATGAGAGGGACCGATGTGTCGAGGCAGACGCGGACAGTCAGATCTGGCCAAATCCATTCTACATCTGGATCGCGGCTCAAACTTTCGATAACCTTTGGAGTGGTGGTGAGAGCCGCTGCGGGGATGATGCGGAAGGTGCGAGAAGGACGCGTGCCAGCGAGAAGGCTCTCCAAGGGGCGCTTACGGGCCTTCCCGTACTTGACGATGACCGGGATCTCGGCATTCGCGGGCTTAGTTTGCATATCTCGAAGGAGAGAATGAGCGATCTTCTCCATGAAATCCTCATAATGGGATAGGGTTAGGTTAGAGCCCGCACCTCTCTATCCTCTTCCAGGGAAACGACCCATTTCTCGCGCAGGAGGGCTAGAGCAGAGGAAGCCTCGCATTCGATGGCTAAAGCCTTGATCAGAGCCAGTTCTCGCTTCACCTCGATCCCTCTCCTAGTCAGGAGAGAACGGTAGGCTTTAGGCTCGTCTCTAGTGCGGAGGATAAGCCGAACCTTTGCTTTTGGCTCTTTCATCAATCGTTGCTTGAAAGATCTATCGATTTTCCCCAACTATCTTCCCTCTCGAACTACGTGGAGAGATAATACCACCGCCTTACCCTGTCGTCAAGGGAGCCGTGCTTGACAAAAAACTGCTACTATGCTAAGATGATGTCATCTCTTATCTAGAGGGGTGGAGGGACCGGCCCACTGAAGCCCCGGCAACCTTCTGTGGGGGAGCCAGCAGTCGCCCATCCCGACTGAGGCTCAAGCCACAACCCGCAGTTTCGGTGCCAATTCCGGCAGGTCTCATGCCAGGGAAACGAATAGCGATGGTGGTTTCCCAGATGTGGGGTTGGGATCTGGAAGATGAGAGAGAGTCAAGTCGCTTTCTCTCCCTGGGCGGGAGAGTTCCCTTTTTGAAGCGTTTGGGCCGGAGAAAGACCGGCCCAAATCTTTTGAAGGGAGGTGGAGGCTTGAGGAGCATCGAGTGGAGAGATGGCCGGGTGCGGATGATCGACCAGCGGAGGCTTCCCCACGAGTATGTGATGGTAGAGTTCGACGATTACAGGGCTGTGGCCCAGGCTATCCGAGAGATGTGTATCCGCGGTGCTCCAGCGATAGGCGCAGCGGCAGCCTATGGCTTGGCTCTCGCTGCTACCAGAAGCGAGGCCAAAACGAGAGAAGCCTTGCTTTCTGACCTTGAAGAGGCCGCCGGGACGCTGCGCCGCACTCGGCCCACAGCCTCCAACCTCTTTTGGGCCTTGGAGAGGGTGTTGAGCAGGGCGAGAGATGAAGGGTTAGAAGACGTAGGCGAAATTCAAGAGGCTTTGGTTGCTGAGGCGGAGGCCATCGCCTTGGAAGATGTAGAGATCAACAAACGGATGGGAGAGCATGGGGCGGAGTTGATCTCCGATGGGGATAATATCTTAACTCACTGCAACGCCGGAGCCTTGGCCACGGTGGATTATGGCACCGCTCTAGCGCCTATAAGGGTGGCTCACGCTCAGGGGAAACGGATCCATGTCTATGTGGATGAGACCCGTCCTCGTCTTCAAGGGGCCAGGCTCACCGCCTGGGAGTTGATGCGCGAGGGGGTCCCTTTGACTCTCATCGTCGACAACGCCGCGGGCTATTTTATCCAGGCAGGCAAGGTCGATATCATCCTAGTGGGAGCCGATCGGGTGGCTGCCAACGGAGATGTGGCCAATAAGATTGGCACCTATAAATTAGCCGTGGTAGCCAAGGAGAACTACGTTCCCTTTTACGCCGTTGTCCCCACTCCAACCATCGACCTTTCCCTCTCCTCTGGGGCCCAGATCCCCATCGAGGAGAGAGATGCGAGCGAGGTAACCCATATCCGAGGGCAGAGGATCGCCCCCCAGGGGGTACCGGTGGCCAACCCGGCCTTCGATATCACTCCCCATCGCTACCTTACGGGCATCATTACGGAGCAGGGAGTAATAGGCCCCCCCTTTGAAGAGGGGTTGCGAAAGGCTGTGCAGGCTTCGCAGATAGGAGGAGCATATTGAGCATCTTGGTAGTCGGTTCTGTGGCCTTGGATTCGATCCAAACTCCCTTTGGGCGGGTGAAGGAGGCTTTGGGGGGCTCGGCCACCTACTTTTCTCTCGCGGCCAGCATTTATGCTCCCGTGAACCTACTGGCCGTGGTGGGCACCGATTTCCCCCAGGAGCATATCGACTTCCTTAAAGAAAGGGGAGTGGATCTAAAAGGGTTGCAGATAATAGAGGGGAAGACCTTCCGTTGGTCGGGGAGGTACGACTACGATCTGAGTACCGCGGAGACTCTGGACACACAATTGAATGTCTTCGCCTCCTTCCACCCCCGGTTGCCAGAGGAGTATAGGACCTCCAAATATCTCTTTCTGGCCAATATCGACCCCCATCTTCAACTGGAGGTTTTGGAGCAGGTGAAGGAGCCCCGGCTGGTGGTGCTCGATACCATGAACTATTGGATCAACTATAAGAAAGAGGCCCTCACCGAGGCTATGTCGGCGGTGGATATCGTGATGATCAACGAGTTGGAGGCTCGCCAATACGCCAACACCTTTAGCCTCGTCCGGGCCACTAGGAAGATCTTGAGCCTGGGGCCTCGAGCGGTGGTGGTAAAGAAGGGGGAGTATGGGGCGGCCATGTTCTCTGCCGATGAAGAGCCCGGTGCCGCTTTTTTCTTCGTCCCCGCCTACCCTTTAGAGAAGATAAGCGACCCTACAGGAGCAGGGGATAGTTTCGCTGGCGGCTTCATCGGCTACCTAGCGCAGCAGGGCGATTGCTCGGACGAGTGCATCAAACGGGCTATCGTCCATGGTAGTGTCGTGGCCTCCTTCACGGTGGAAGAGTTCAGCATAGATCGCTTGCGCCGCCTGACTCCGAAGGAGATTGAGGGCCGGTATCAAGAGTTTAAGCATTTCACCCATTTCGAGCCTTTGGAGGGCTGATTCAGTGAGCGTAGAGGTGAGGGAACTCCACGACAAAGGTGAGATCTACGCCTTCCTAGCCCAGGACCGGTATTATGCGGCATACGCCATCGGCGATCTGGAACCTGGCCTCTTCGAATTATGCACCTGGCACGTCTCCGTGCAAGATGGCCGGAAGACCGCTTTAACTCTCCGCTTCAGGGGGCTCAGGCCGCCGGCTCTCTTCGCTATGGGCGCAAGCGACGGTCTCGCCCCTCTCCTTCGAGAGGAGTCGCTGCCGGAACGGGTCTACCTTACCGGTCAACTGGAGCACCTCTCCCTCTTTCAAGAAGCCTTCTCTTTGGGACCGGTGGGCGACATGCTCCGCATGGTCTTGAAGCCAGGAGATTTCTGCCCCCACGATGGGCAGGTGACCAGGTTGTCGCGACGGCACCTCCCCTCCTTGCAGAGGTTATATAGAGGAGAGGGGGTCTTTGCCCCCTATCAGTTGGATTCTGGGGTTTACTATGGTGTGGAGGTGGGAGGTGAAGTCGTCTCCGTAGCCGGCACGCATATAGTCTCTCCTACCTACAAGATAGCGGCGGTGGGGAATATCTTCACCCATCCTAACCATAGAGGTAAAGGGTACGCTACCGTTTGCACTAGCGCAGTGGTTGAAGAGCTGTTGAGCTGCTCTCTGGCCATTGTTCTCAACGTGGCTCGAAGCAACGAAGTGGCCCTCGGGCTCTACAAGAGGCTTGGTTTCAGGGAGTATTGTCCTTTTATCGAGGCCTTAGGAGTGCGAAAGCACAGGGGAGCGTTTCGCTAGTCTCATTCGGAATAAGAAAGGAAGGGAGAATGGCTAAACACGACATTAAGGATCCCTCTTTGGCATCGGAGGGGAGACAACGGATTGAGTGGGCGGCTCAAGAGATGCCGGTCTTGAGGCTCATCAGGGAGCGGTTCGAGAGGGAGAAGCCCCTTGAGGGGGCGAAAATCTCTGGTTGTCTCCACATCACTACAGAGACGGCGAATCTGGCCCATACCTTAGTGGCGGGAGGGGCTGATCTGGCTCTCTGCGCCTCCAACCCTCTCTCCACCCAGGACGATGTAGCCGCTGCCCTGGCGGAGAATGGCATATCGGTCTTCGCTATCCGGGGGGAGGATGAAGAGATCTACTATCAGCACATCCGCGCCGCTCTGGAGCATGGGCCGCAGGTGACTATGGATGATGGCGCAGACCTGGTCTCCACCCTCCACAAGGAGAGCCGGGGGGTGACGGAGAAGATCCTTGGGGGGACAGAGGAGACGACCACCGGCGTGATCCGCTTAAGGGCTATGGCCAAGGAGGGGGTTTTGCGCTACCCCATCTTGGCGGTCAACGATGCCTTGACCAAATACCTTTTCGACAACCGATACGGCACGGGACAAAGCACAGTGGATGGCATCATGCGGGCTACCAATATCCTCTTGGCGGGCAAGAAGTTCGTGGTGGCCGGATATGGCTGGTGCGGCCGAGGGATAGCCATGCGAGCGCGAGGCATGGGGGCCCAGGTGCTCGTCACCGAGGTGGATGCTCTTAGGGCTCTGGAGGCGGTGATGGATGGCTTCCAGGTGATCTCTCTTCTGGAGGCGGCGAAGATAGGGGATATCTTCGTCACCGCCACGGGCGACAAGAACGTCATAGATAGAGACCACTTTGAGGTGATGAAAGACGGGGCCATCCTGGCCAACTCCGGTCACTTCAACGTGGAGATAAACATCCCCGCCCTGCGAGAGATCTCGGTGGAGGTGCGCTCTCCGCGAGAGCATTTGAGCCAGTACCTCTTGCCCGATGGCCGCTCTTTGGTGCTCTTGGCCGAAGGGCGGCTAGTGAACCTGGCAGCCGCAGAAGGCCACCCCGCCGCGGTGATGGATATGTCCTTCGCCAATCAGGCCCTGGGGGTGGAGTACCTGCTCAAGAATGCAGGCCGCCTGGAGAAGAGAGTCTATCCAGTGCCCAGGGAGATAGATATGGAGATTGCTAGGCTGAAGTTGGCCAGCATGGGGGTAGAGATCGATACCCTCACCCCGGAGCAGGAGAGGTATCTCCGCTCCTGGGAGGAGGGAACCTAACCAAAGCAAAAAAACAAACAAAGGGGTTGAAAGATGCGAAACATCTTACTTGAGAGCCTAGATAGAGTCCCGGTGGAGGAGCAGCAGGTGGAGTTAGTGGAGAGAAAAGGCCTAGGACATCCCGACTCCATCTGCGATGCCATCATGGAAGCGATCTCCTTAGCCCTCTCTCGGGAGTATATGAAGACCTTCGGTCGCGTCCTCCACCACAACATAGATAAGAGCCTGCTCGTGGCTGGCCGCACCTCCCCTCGCATCGGTGGCGGCACGGTGGATGAGCCGATGCGCCTAGTATTCGGCGACCGCGCTGTCTACGAGTACGGGGGGAAGAGGATCCCCGTGGGGGAGATCGCCACAGAGACAGCCAGGAAATGGATACGAGAGAACCTGCGCTTTGTGGACCCGGAGAAGCATCTCATCTTCCAAAACGAGATCAAGCCTGGATCTCCTGAGTTGACCGACATCTTCGAGCGGAAGGTCATCGGCGCCAACGATACCTCGGCCGCGGTAGGCTATGCTCCCATGACCGAGATGGAAAGGATCGTCTTGGCCACGGAGAAGCGGCTCAACTCCCCCGAATTCAAGAAAGAGTTCCCCGTCGCCGGGGAGGATATCAAGGTGATGGGTTACCGCTTTGACCGCCGGCTGATCCTCACCGTTGCCTTGGCCTTCGTGGACCGCTTTGTGGAGAGCGAAAAGGGGTATTTTGCTCAAAAGAGGGAGATCGAAAGCGTGGTTCGCGATTTCGTCAAGAGCAAGGATCTCCGCTTTAAGGATGTGCGGGTGGACGTAAACACCTTGGATCAACCTGGCCGAGGCGAGGCGGGGATGTATCTCACCGTCTTGGGAACCTCCGCCGAGGGTGCTGACGGCGGCCAGGTGGGGCGGGGGAATAAGGTGAACGGGGTGATCGCCCTCAACCGCCCCATGAGCACCGAGGCGGCAGCGGGGAAGAACCCTGTAAGCCACGTGGGGAAGATCTACAACCTTTTGGCCCATCGCATCGCCGACGAGGTCTATAAGGAGGTGCCTGGAATCCGTGAGGTCTATATCTGGCTCTGCAGCCAGATCGGCCAGCCCATCGACCAACCCCTCATCGCCTCGGCGCAGTTGGTCTTAAGGCCTAACCTCCCTCTACCTTCCGTATCTGATGAGGTCAAGGCGGTTATAGAGCGGGAGTTAGCCAACATCTACGACTTCACCCAGCGCCTGGCAAAAGGGGAGTTTCCCGTCTGGTAGCCTACTCTCGTTCCCCTCTGAGGCGGGGGCACTTTAGTTAGTGAGTGCCTCCGCTTTCCTATTTATGGCTTTACTTTGTTAGGAAGGTGGGTTATAATCGCCTACACATCGATTTGAACTGCCGGGAGGGGTTTTGAGAGCACTGGTCACCGGCATCACCGGTTTCGCCGGTAGCCATTTGGCGGATTACCTTTTGGCCTATACGCAACTGGAGATCTTTGGGGTAGATCAAAGGGCTTTCCCTGCATCTACCCCTCGCTCTGATAGACTCCATCTTTACCAGGGAGATCTCTGCGACCCCGACTTTGTGCTTTCGAGCCTCAAGGAGGCTCAACCTCAATACCTCTTTCACCTAGCAGCCCAGGCTTTCGTTCCCCTGTCTTGGGAGGATCCCTGGGGCACCTTAGCCAATAATATACGGGGGCAACTGAATCTATTTCAGGGGCTCCTCCGTCTGGGGCTGAAGCCCCGGATATTGGTGGTGGGCTCTGCCGATGAGTATGGCATGGTACGGGCTCATGAGTTGCCTATCAATGAAAATACCCCGTTACGCCCTTACAACCCTTATGCGGTCAGCAAGGTCGTCCAGGACATGCTAGGCTATCAATATTTTGCTAGCCACGGCCTCCATGTAGTCCGCGTCCGCCCCTTCAACCATATAGGGCCTCGCCAGTCGGAGGCCTTTGTCGCCTCCGCTTTCGCCAAGCAAGTTGCTGAGGCGGAGGCGGGAAGAAAAGCCCCTGTAATTAAGGTGGGAAATCTTAAAGTCAAGCGGGATTTCACCGATGTAAGGGATATGGTGAGGGCTTATCATCTTGCTCTCTTGCGGGGGGAACCAGGGGAGGTATACAATATCGGTTCTGGCGTGGCTCGTTCCATGGAGGAGTTGCTAAACACCCTTCTGAAGGAGAGCAAGGTAGAAGTAAGAGTGGAGGAGGACCCAACCCGGCTTCGTCCCTCGGATGTCCCGGTGGTCGCCTGCGACCCCAGGAAGTTTAAAGAACGTACGGGGTGGGAGGCCCAGATCTCTTTTGAGGAGAGTCTGAGGGATATACTAGACTACTGGCGGAAGAGGGTTAAGGAGGAAGGCAAGTGGTGAAGAGGGCTTTGATCACTGGGATTACGGGTCAGGATGGCTCATACTTGGCGGAGTTCTTGCTGGAGAAGGGTTATGAGGTGGTAGGGATGGTGCGGCGCACCAGCACGGTGAACTTCGACCGCATCAAGCATATCCAAGACAAGGTCACTATCGTGCCTGGGGACCTACTCGACCAGGTATCTTTGATCGAGATCTTGCGGGAGCATCGACCCCAGGAGGTGTACAACTTAGCTGCCCAATCCTTCGTTCCTACCTCCTGGAATCAGCCGGTGTTTACCGGAGAGGTGACTGCCTTAGGGGTAACCCGAATACTGGACGCTATCCGGCTAGTGGATCCCACGATCCGGTTCTACCAGGCCTCCTCCAGCGAGTGTTTCGGGAAGGTGAGGGAATCGCCTCAGAACGAGGAGACGCCCTTCTACCCCCGCAGCCCTTATGGAGTGGCCAAGGTTTATGGCCACTGGATCACGGTCAACTACCGGGAGAGCTATAATATCTTCGCCTGCTCCGGGTTGCTTTTCAATCATGAGTCGCCACGGCGGGGGCTGGAGTTCGCCACTCGAAAGATCAGTTATGGGGCGGCAAAGATAAAGTTGGGCTTGGCCAATGAGTTACGCATGGGGAATTTGGAGGCTCGACGCGATTGGGGATATGCTGGGGACTACGTGAGAGCGATGTGGCTTATGTTGCAGCAGGAGAAGCCAGATGACTATGTGGTAGCCACCGGCGAGGCCCACTCGGTGAGAGATTTCTTGGAGGAGGCGTTTGGTTACCTAGGTCTTGACTATGGTGATTATGTGGTGGTCGACCCCCGGCTCATCCGTCCAGCGGAGGTGGATTACCTGGTAGGCGACGCCACCAAGGCTCGGAAGGTTTTGGGTTGGGAGCCTACAGTCTCCTTCCCGGAGTTGGTGCGGATGATGGTGGATGCCGATCTGGCTTTGCTCTCGAAAGAAGAGGGAGAGGATTAGGGTGGCAGCGGAGATTAAATTCGGCACCGATGGCTGGCGAGGGGTCATCGCTGAGGATTTCACCTTCAATAACGTGCGTCGTTGTGCCCAAGGGGTGGCGCGGCACCTCATAGATTCGGGGCAGGCCGCCAACGGCATGGTAGTTGGCTACGACACCCGTTTCGCTTCTGAACATTTTGCGGCTGCCGTGGGCGAAGTCTTGGCCGGAAACGGGATAAAAGTCTACCTCTGCCACAAGGCTGCGCCCACCCCAGTGGTAACCTATGCTATCTTGGAGAGAAGAGCGGCGGGGAATATCATCATCACCGCCAGCCACAACCCGCCCTGGGATAACGGCTTTAAGGTGCGCTCCCAATATGGGGGGGCAGCGGGGCCAGAGACCTTGGCCGAGATCGAGAAGAGGATCGCTAAACTAAAAAAGGTGAAGTGGATCCCTTTAGAGGTGGGGAAGAGGCAAGGCCTCATCGAGGAGATTGACCCAGCCCCAGCCTATCTGGCCCATCTGGGAGAACTCATAGATATAGAACCCCTCAAGGAGGCCGGGCTTAGGGCGGTTGTGGACTCCATGTGGGGCTCAGGTGTCGGCTGGCTGAAGGGTATCTTGAGCGGCGGAAGAACAGAGGTCAAGGAGATCCATGATAAGCGTCACCCCCTCTTTCCGGGGATGCTCCGTCCAGAGCCCATCCCCCCCAACATAGCCTTCCTTCAGGAGACGGTTAAGGCTTCCGGAGCGGACGTGGGGTTGGCCACTGATGGCGATGCCGACCGTTTAGGCTTGGTGGATGAGAGAGGGCAGTTTATCAACCAGTTGCAGGTCTATGCCCTTTTAGCCCTTTACCTTCTGGAGTTGCGTGGCTGGCGAGGGCCCATCGTCAAGACCCTCTCTACAACCTCCATGCTCTATAGGCTAGGAGAACTCTATGGTGTCCCCGTCTATGAGACCGGGGTAGGTTTCAAATATGTAGCGCCCAAGATGGTAGAGAGCCAAGCGATGATAGGGGGGGAAGAGAGTGGCGGATTCGCCTTTAGGGGCCATATCCCAGAACGGGACGGGATATTGGCCTGTCTTTTTATCCTCGACTTTATGGTCCAAAAAGGTATGCGTCCCTCGGAACTGGTCGATTATCTCTATTCTAAAGTGGGCCCCCATTATTATGACCGGCTCGATAGCCTCATCCCCCCAGAGGAGCGAGAAACGATGAGACAACGGATAGAGGTCGCTCGACCCCAAAAGATCGCGGGTCTCGAGGTTACCGGTATTAATAATATGGATGGCTTCAAGTTCGAACTGGAGGGCGGCTCTTGGCTTCTGATCCGCTTCTCGGGCACGGAGCCCAAGATCAGGGTTTATGGGGAGGCGACCAGCGAGGAGCGGTTGAAAGAGATATTGGAAGAGGGGATGCGGCTGGCAGGGGTTGAGAGGTCGAAGGTTGTTGATTGACACCCATTGCCATCTCCACCTTCACCAGTTCGATCTCGACCGCGGCGAGGTGGTGGTCAGAGCCGAAGCGAACGGGGTGACAAAGATCATCGAGGTAGGGATCGATTTGGAATCGAATAAGGAGGCGATAGCCCTGGCTACTAGATACCCGCCGGTCTATGCCGCGGTGGGGATACATCCCCATGAGGCAGGGGAAGCGACTCCGGAGACCTGGGCAGAGTTGCGGCTCTTGGCTTCCCAGCCTCATGTAGTAGCCATAGGGGAGACGGGCTTGGATTACTACCGTAACCTTGCACCTCACGAAAAGCAAAAAGAGGCTCTCAAAAAGCAGTTAGCCTTGGCTAGGGAGTTGAGGAAGCCCGTCATTCTTCACGACCGGAAGGCCCACGAAGACCTACTGGCTGTAGTAGAGGAGCATGGAGAAGGGCTCACGGGGGTCTTCCATTGCTTCTCTGGCGGTCTAGTGATAGCCAAAAAATGTCTAGAGATGGGATTTTACATCTCCATTGCTGGGCCAGTTACATACCAGAACGCTCATCGGTTGCGGGAGTTGGCTCGCACTTTGCCTTTAGAGAGGTTGCTTCTGGAGACCGACTCCCCCTTCCTTTCCCCCTATGGGGGGAGGAATGAGCCGGCTAATGTGAGGGCTGTGGCCCAAAAGATCGCTGAGGTGAGGGGGGTCTCCTGGGAAGAGGTAGCCCGAACGACGACGGGAAACGCAGTGCTCTTATTCGGCTTGTAGAAAGGTGAGCATGAGGGGGAAAAGCATCGCTTCTAACCGTTTCTCTTCCATCCTCGGCCCTATCCAGGAGGAGTTAAGTCAGGTGGAGGCGAGGATGAAGGAAGCGCTCATCACCGACGAAGAGCCCTTGACCGCCATATTGAAAGGCCTCTTCGTTAGCGGGGGAAAGCGGTTGCGGCCGGCATTGACCATTCTAGCCTCCAAATTTCGGCGGTCGGAGGGGAGCAAGGTGGTGGCCCTAGCCGCGGCGGTGGAGATGCTCCATACCGCTACCTTGGTCCACGATGACATGATCGACAACTCACTCATTCGGCGAGGCAACCCTACTCTGAATGCGGCTTGGGATAACGGGGTTGTTGTCCTGGTAGGCGATTACCTCTTTGCTCGCTCGGCGGCTTTGGCTGCGGAGACGGCAAACCCACGCATCATCTCTCTCTTTGCCAAGACTCTCATGCTCATCTGCTCCAGCGAACTGAGGGAAGCGTTGAGCATAGCGAAACCCAACCGAGAGGATTATTACTGGCGCATCTCCAAGAAGACGGCCTCCCTTTTCGCTGCGGCTACCGAGGGTGGCGCTCTCTTAAGCGAGGCGGCGGAGGAAGAAGTTCAGGCCCTGAGAAGTTATGGCCATAATTTAGGGATGGCTTTCCAGATCGTAGACGACATCCTGGATTTCAC
>Ga0315314_1003891_pt1 | contig 11459 bp, 13 predicted proteins | sample TDP9_MG_FD_203631 | JGI IMG/M metagenome (GOLD analysis project Ga0315314, IMG submission 203631) | Freshwater sediment microbial communities from Lake Towuti, South Sulawesi, Indonesia - TDP9 | ecosystem: Environmental > Aquatic > Freshwater > Lake > Sediment | place: Indonesia: South Sulawesi...
CCGAGAATTAAACGGAGATTTAAACCTAGCCCCCCGCACTACAGAATCTACATGCCCCAAGTGAATAGCATTAACGAGGTTCAGCTATGTCTGGTGAAAAATCGGCTGAAAGACAAAAAACTGTTAGAAACGGATATGACAAAATAGCAAAGGAGTACCAAGCTGACCGTTACGTCTTTGACAATAGAGAAGAACTGAAGATTTTTGTCAGTTTATTGCCCAAGAATGCAATGGTTTTAGATGTTGGCTGCGGTGCTGGAGTTCCCGTCGCCAAAATTCTAATCGAATCTGGATTTGAGGTTACAGGAATAGATTTTTCAAAGGGCATGCTTAAACTTGCAAGAGAGAATGTTCCAAAAGCCAAATTAATCAAAGAAGACATTGCTACGTTGGGCTTCACGAAAGATTCATTTGACGGACTCGTAGCTTTCTATTCCATAATTCATGTTCCCAGAGAGAAACATCGTGCATTGTTTCAAAGTTTTTACAGAGTGCTGAAACCTAACGGCGTTATGTTAATTTCTATGGGTTCGGATGAATGGGAAGCAGTGGAGGAGTACTACGGCACAAAAATGTTCTGGAGTCATTATAGACCTAGAAGGTCTTTACAACTAGTAAAAAGTGCAGATTTTCAAATAATTTTTGACAAGCACATCTTGGGTGGTGGGGAAAAGCACTATTGGATTTTTGCAAAAAAGAAGAAATAATCCCAGTATGTTGTCCTATAGAGATTCGTAGGTTTAAATCCCCCAGGCACTTAAATTCTCGGTCATCACATTCCTTACAATCGTCTATTGTAAATAGAAAATAGTAGTCAATTTATTAGAAAAGCATGGTGATCGCAAGTGGGCGTGGAGAAGTTGATGAAAGACGCTGCTCGTGTCATAGTGTCAAACATAGTATGTTTGAAGAAAAAGTCAAATGTGCTCGTTATATGTGGTCTTCATAACAAAATTTTGGCTGAACATATAATGCTGGAATCTTATGCGATGAGAGCGTATCCCCATTTGTGGATGTTTGACGAAAAGCTCTTTCTCAAATATGTAAATAATCTTTCTGAAGAAACAATTGCCATTCTTCCAGAGCACCTGCGATCTCTCTTAGAAAATTCAAACGTAATAATATGGCTTAGTCAGTTTGACGATTTAGAAAAGTTTCCAACAAATATTAGAAAAGCAATACTTTCTTTTTGGGATGATGTCTACCAGGCTATACGGGGCAAGCCTTGTCTGTATGTAAATTTGCTCTCCGCTAGATGCATAGGGGACATGGGCATAGACTATGCGATGTATCTTAAATCATTCACCAAAGCTGTTAATGTTGATTATGGCAGACTTCGAAATATTGCAAATGCAGTTGCCTCTAAGCTTCATGGAAAGAAATCAGTTCATGTTTATGATGCTAAAGGCACTGATTTGACTTTCAGCATTGATAAACGACATATTGGGGTAGAAGTTGGGACCTTAGAAGACTGTTTTTCGAGCGGAAAAGAATGTGAGGTTGAGGTTCCTGGAGGAGAGGTCTACGTGGCTCCGATAGAAACTTCAGCAAACGGTGTACTTGCTGTGGAAGAGTTCAGAGACTATAAAATTAAGGACCTTAAGCTTCATTTTAGCGGGGGAAAAATTGTTAGTTTCAGAGCGGAAAAAGGAAACGTTGTGTTTGGGAATTTGTTGGATAAGGCTGAAGGCGATAAGGATAGAATAGCGGAATTTGGCATTGGAATAAATTACGGCATGAAGCTTACAGGCTATAGAATTTATGACGAGAAAGCCCTCGACACAGTCCACATAGCCATTGGCAACAACATTCATCTAGGCGGAGTAAACAAGGCGTCAATACACTGGGATTTTGTCCTGCCTAACCCTTACATAGAAGTTGACAATGTGCTTCTAATGAAAAAGGGAAAACTTGTTTGTAAGTAAGTGCGCTTGCTAAAATCACAAGATTCCGAGAATTTAAACCGATGTTTAAACCTACCCCCCCTGCACTTGCAAACATCAGTCCATCTTAGCGAATTACATCAACTATCTAAGATTAGAGAGCCACGTACTATACTTCACAGAGAGAAGTACAGAAAACAGAGAAAAAATGGGAGGGAGGACGCCTAAAGCTAAAATATGTTTCTTGTTAACTTTAAACGATCACTAAAAGAGATATGGGGATTAGAGGATGATCAGTTTCGGCGTTCAGATAGCACAAGAAGGTTATGATTACGGCACAATCGTTAAAATCGTTTTGGAATGTGAGAGGCTCGGATTCGACTCAATTTGGTTGACTGACCACTTTTTCTTTTCGGAGAAACCCTACCTTGAATGTTGGACAACTCTTGCCTCCCTTGCATCAAATACGTCGAGACTAAGACTTGGCACGTTAGTTCTATGCAACAATTTTCGGCACCCCTCGCTCCTTGCAAAGATGGCCGCAACTCTCGACGTAATTAGTAGAGGCAGATTGGAGCTTGGAATAGGCGCAGGCTGGCATGAGCCTGAACATACTGCTTATGGCATGACTTTTCCTGAAGCTAAGATTCGGATCCAAATGCTCGAGGAAGGGGTTCAGGTAATTAAGAAAATGTGGACAGACGAGAAGCCTAGTTTCCAAGGCAAATATTACACGATTAGAGATGCCGTCTGTAATCCAAAACCTGTCCAGAGACCCCATCCTCCTATATTAATAGGTGGAGGGGGAGAGAAATACTTGTTACGAACAGTGGCAGCCTATGCGGACGTTTGGAATATTGTGGGCGGGATCTCCCCTCATGAATACCAGCGTAAAGTCAAGATAATCCGTGAATACTGCGAGGAAATAAGAAGAGATCCGAAGACGATCAGACTCTCTTGGCAGGGGCGGTTCATCGTCGGCAACGACGAAGCTGAAGTATTAGAAAAAGTCAGACGATTTTCAAATACCCACGGAATGACACAAGATGAAGCTCTGAAATTCTTAACAGTTGCCAGTACGCCAGATAAGGCTTTAGAAAAAATTGCTTCCTATGCGGATTTGGGTGTCACTTATTTCATAATGTATTTTCCCGACGCTGAGAGCCTTACTGACTTGAGACTGTTTGCAGAACAAGTGATTCCATACTTCAAAGGTCATTAATAATGCCGCTTTTTTCTTTGGAACCTAACATACCTTGTATTGGCATCAGGAGCCTATCCCGTAGGGGTTCGTGGGTTCAAATCCCCCCACTGTTTTCGCCTCATACTGAACCTGTTTCAGTTAAATCTGACCATAACAAGTAAAGGTTCAAATCTCTCCCCCGCATTCTTTTGAAAACTGGCTTCAAGGTGATTCCACAACGAACGGGAACAGGATTTTTCCAGCGTTAGAAACTGAAAGGCTCACTCTGCGAGAGATGACTTCCAAGGACACGGAATTCTACTTTCACCATTTCAACATCGACAAGATAGTAGATGGTTGCTGCTTTCCAGGACCTAGTAACCTCGAGATTGCTAGGAAAGAACTCGAACTCTACTGCATAAACCCTTTCAGGGAGAACCGAGGTGCCCGCTGGGGAATCATGAGAAAAGGAGACGATAAGCTGATTGGAACCTGCGGCATCTACGACTGGAACAAAACCTCGCACCGCGCAGAAATCGGATATGACCTTGACCCAGCATACTGGGGGCAAGGCATAATGACAGAGGCCTTAAGGGCCATTTTAAGGTATGGCTTTGAAAAAATGCAGTTGAACAGAATTCAAGCAATCATTGACTCAAAAAACGCCAAATCTATGAGACTTGTCCGCCGATTAGAGTTCAAAAGAGAAGGGGTTCTCCGACAGAGAAGTTACTTCAAGGGAGAGTTCCGGGACGACGTCGTTTTTTCACTACTTAGGAAAGAATGGACGCCGCTATGAGTGCATTTGGTTTTTTATTTCTTCTTTAATACGTAAATAACCCAAGGCGCAACCCTTGTTTCGTTGACCCACTTGTACGGTTCAGTTTCTTTCGCTAATGGTTTGTAGGTTTTGACTAGTTCCAACTCAGCCTTCTTAAAGACCTCTCGGTAGCTTTCGTCCGTCCAGATAACATCTTCCACTGGTCTCTTGTCCTCTATGTCTGTCTGAATTATTCTTACCGTGTCTCCGCTTTTTGCATGTTTATTCTCTGGAAAATCCTTGGTGGAAAACGACGTCCACTCATGTGTGTATATCTCAGGCGACGAGACCAAGTTAACCATCCTGCCTTCATTTTTCAGTAGAATCCCAAGTCCTTTGAAATTCTTAACCTTCTTTTCCAACGTGGGTACGTTATCAAATGTAAACACCGATAGCACAAGGTCGAAGGCATTACTCGTAAACTGGCTAAAGTCACCATCCTTAATGAGACGATAATCTCCTTTAGGGTCCAATTCTCTTGCTTTCTTTATCATGTCTTCAGCTATATCAACGCCGATTACGTTAAACCTAAGTTTTCTCAGAAAACGTGTGGAGCGCCCTGTGCCGCATCCAAAATCTAATGCCTTTCTTCCTTTAACGTGCTCAGATATGATTCTAGGCAAATCCCTGTATGCCAAATAGTACGTGCCAGGGAACTCTAGTTTTGAATAAGCTTCTGCACGTTTAGCATCCTCGTAAACGTTGGAAAATTCCATAGTTACACTTTCTCTTAGTTACTATTTCCTTTCCTTACTTTGAAACTTCGAGAATTTAAACGGAGATTCAAACCTGATCCCCTCGGAACCAGCCAGCCTATCGATAGTAGCAAACCGTGCTTAGGAAAAATCATAATCTGAGGGAATAGATAATTTCTCGGTGTAGAAAGCGTTATTTTCCTTTTGAAATCACTTCTTTGTAGCACTGGCGAAAGGTGGGGTTCTTGAGAATAGGCATACTCGGCGGCACAGGAAACATGGGCAGGGGTCTCACGATTCGATGGGCGTTAAAGCATGATGTCCTCGTTGGGTCGAGATCCCTGGACAAGGCTCGTAGGATAGCAAAAGAACAGGAAAACATCGCAAGGGGTTTCTATCAAACGGAGATTAAGGGCAGCATCACGGGCGTGCTCAACAGTGACGCTGTGGAGAAATCCGAAGTTGTGGTGGTTACGCTTCCGTCTGATGCCATTGTTCAAACTATGACGGATGTCAGAACGTATTTGCACTCGAAACAGATCATCGTGTCAACTGTTGTCTCTATGAAGAAGAGAAAAGGGCTCTTCAGCTACACGCCCATTACAGGCAAGGGGATAGACCGATATCTAGGAAAGTCGGCGGCTGAAGTCATCCAAGAGATAGTTGAGTCCACCCCTGTCGTTTCAGCCTTTCAGACCGTGCCAGCAACGTATTTAAACAATATTGACTCGGTGATGAACATAGACGTCTTGGTAGCGAGTAACCACGATTCAGCCGTCGCCATGGTCTCAAAACTGATACGTGACATACCTAACTTAAGACCGCTTAAGGTAGGCCACTTGGAGAATTCGAGGTTAATCGAGTCGCTAACGCCTCTACTTCTAAATGCAGCAATCCTCAACAACCTTCGAGATCCATCAATTCGCGTGGTTCCATGGATGCCCGCATCGTTCGAGGAATGATCCCATGCGCGTAAACTGCCGCGCTCTTGAAGCAATTACTACCGTCTATTCATTTCCACCATGATAGTTTGTCTTCGACCTATGTGCACGCAACGCTTACAGTCTTAGCGAGTCGCCTGAGGTTAGCATCGCTCATCCACTCGGTTTTGAGGTATTCACAGATTCTTTCATCACTCAATCCCAGCCTTCGCGCCTCCTCAACTACAATGTGATAGGCCTCCACCTCAGTGGGCCTCTCGACGTAGCTGTACCTCCCCTCGAAGAGTTCCTTCCCTTCCATGAACTGCTTCACGTGGACAAGCTCGTGGATCACGTCCAAGTATATGTCAACTCTATCGCCGTTGTTCAAATAACGGGAATTAACTATCAGGTGTCCATTATCGTCGTTAATCCACATGTAACCACCAATCGAAGTGAACTCGACCCTGAGATTTCGCAGAACTTCTTCAGTTTTTTCGCCGAATATTCGTTTGACCGCCTCAACCTCTTCGAAGCCCTTGAAATAATCAGTAAACGGATAGCCTGACCCTCTGAACCGCAGCAAGCGGTCTATGCGCAGTACCCTGACAACCTGCAGTGTCTTCAGCAGTATCAGTTCCCGTGGATCTATAGACCTTATTCCCCCTGAAGCCCAAATTTCAGAGTAGCATGCTCGTCGCCTCTAGGGCTCCTTCATGAACTCGATGAACTCATTGAGCGTCCGCTTCGCCAGGGTATAATTCGTCCTCCTCTCCACACCTATTGTTGATTGACACGTTGCTCCATAGTCATGGCCTGGGTAAACCTCGATGTTATCATCAAGCTTCATCAGCTTTTGAAAGAGGCTGTGATACATGTCCTCGGAGCTTCCACTTGTCAGGTCCGTTCTGCCGCACTCTCCTACGAAGAGCGTATCACCCGTGAGCAGCTTGTTATCCACTAGTAGACATATACCGTCTGGGCTGTGTCCAGGTGTGTGAATCACCCTTATGTTCAACGTGCCCAGCCTTAAGACGTCCCCATCGACTACACCAACGTCCTTGACAATCTTCGCCAACTTGTGAGCGACGATTTTCGCTCCGAACCTTGATTTAACGCCCTTGTTTCCTGCGGTATGGTCTAGGTGTTGATGTGTGTCGATAATATACTTTACCAAGAAATTCTGTTCGCGCAATATTGGGATTATCGCATCAACGTTAAAACTAGGGTCTACAACGGCGGCTTCTTTGGATACTTCGTCTGCGATAATGTAAGAGAAGTTGTCGCCTTGGTGTTTGATCTGCTTAAAGAACAAGGAAGTCTACCATCTATAGGTTTGAAAGGTGCTCCAGCCGCATGCCCATGTTGGCTAAATCTTTCAAGTCTTTAACACAGCCTACGCTTGTGTCTATGTTTCGGTGTGTTGGGTGACCCCACATGTATTTTGGCACAAGATTGAACTGCAGAGGCACATTAGCAATCACTCCGTATTCTTCCTTCAGGTTCTTGATGAACGAATCTCTGGCACAGGCTAGTCGCATGGCCACGATGCTTTTTAGCAGTTGAGGGGCACCGTACACTCCGATGCCGTGCCATATGGCAGCGTTTTCTGGAGACGCCAAAGCGTACAGGAAGAATTGTGGTGAAGAGGGGGTGTCTTTGAAATTGTAGTTGGTGAGTCTCTCTCCATCAACGGTAAAGCTGTCATCAGCCTTCGCAACGCTGATGTCGTGCGGGTCAATATCGTTATCGTAAAGCGGAGTTGTCCGATAGTCTATGTGCACCTCCTTTAGTCTGTTTTCGTCAAAGTATATTCTTCCTCTTGCCGCGCGTTTTGAGCCGTAGCCCTTTTTCGAGTGTGGGACCGTTAGAAGGGTGGTTCGTTTCCGAATGCTTCTGCCCATGCAATTGTATGCCCGCTCAATCGAGTCAAAGTCGGTGTGCACTTCCTTTATGATGTGATGCAGCAACCCCTTTCTAGTTTCCTTCTCAAGAATCGCCAGTGGCATCCTTATCGAGTTGATGCAGAGGTTGACTCCAAGGGAGTCTGACAGATTTTTCAACTGTTCATATTTCACTGCGTCTACCATGTCCACGTACGAGTTGTTCGAGGTCTCAAGATGACGAGCTATCAGTTCGACCTCGTCTTTGGAGATGAGCGCTCCTTCGTATTTTCGTACAAAATTGCTGTCTATCTTCAATTCATCTGTCTTGACTGATGCCGATGGAAAAGCGCTCTGCCCACTGTTCACTATCGACTCTCTCAGGGGATTGGCCGAGTATCTGTCTGGCTCGACATCGTCTGTGTTAAGGAGGAAGGAGACAACGATGCCCCGTGAAGGCTTATTCAACATTTCGCATATTTCATCAATATCCTTCTTGTCGACTTCGTGCAATCCTTGGTCTGTGAAGTGGTTGCCGCACACGTCTAGCAGGCGGGCTGCTAGGATGCCTTGAAGCTCTTCTAAAGTCAGTTGCGGGTTTGAATACTCTACGGAAGCCCTTAGAAAGAAATGCCGCGTGTCTAATGTAGACTCATTCCCTCGTTCATTTCTAAAGTGAAACAATCGGGTCTTCATCTTTTGGGCTGATTTGAACCTTGTCAATTCCTTCGCGATGGTCTCGATGCAGGTCCATGAATTTTTGAGGAAGTCTTTAACGATCGTTTCCTTCAGATCGGAGGACACTTTAGATTTCAACCTCTCTCTAAAGATTCTGCTATGTAGACACAGTCTTTAACAGTCCGGGGTTTAAAAAACATCCTTGCCACGCGAAAGTCCTCATTGAATCCAGTCCTTTTTAACACGTTGAGGATGGTAAGTTCTCTTTCTGGCACGCACATAAAGACGTCGAATCCTTCTAGCCTGTTGAGGTTAGCCTTTAAGAGGTTCACGGCGATGTCGCTGCGTTCTCTCCTGCACATCAAGGGGCCAAGCTCTGCCGTCCGCTTGCATGTTTTCGATACCGCATACCCTAACATCTGTCCATCTTCGACAGACACGTAACACAAGTCGTTTTGGTCTAAGAGAATCGGCTCCAGCAGCTTTCTTCGAGAAGCACCGAAACAATTCTTGTCAAAGTTGATAATACCCTGAATGTCTTCTTTTTTAACTTCCCTCACATTTGCAGTAGCTGATGAATAAAAGCCCCTTCCTGTTAAAACTATGAACTCTGAATCACGTTCGAAACCCAGATTTTGGTAAAAAGGAATCTTGTCAAGGTAGGCGTACAGACCAATCGTTTCCACATTTTTGCTTGTAAGGTACTTGACCGCGCGTCTGGCGAGTAGTGTTCCAGCGCCTCTTCCTCGGTGACTCTCAGCAACTATCAAGTTGCCTAACCAGCCTATTTTGCCGAAACTGATGGTGGTCACGATGCCAACCCTTTCTGAGTCGTGAAACAGTACAAGGCATCCCTGCGGCTCGAGCTCCAACATGAACTCAAAGTCTTCCTCCACCAGCTTCCAGTTCATCGTGTCGGTGATGCGAACCGCGAAAGCGAAGTCTTCAGCTCTCATGTTCTTTATCTGGAACATAAACGAACCCAGCGTCAATCGAAAGATTGAGGAGTTGTTTTATTTGTAAGACTTATACGAACATATTGATTTATGTTGCTTTTGTGGCATAGACTACAAGGATGATTAGCAATTATGTTGCCCGAACTAAAGGTTAGGATAATTCGTGAAGTAAAGGTGCAAACGTATCCGTTTACCAATTATTTCAAGGGCTTTGAGGAAGTTGAAGCTGTCAAAGGTATTTTTGGTGAGAAAACGGCGAATGTTCTCCGCAATCTTAGAGTTGAGTTCGTTGGTTCTAGATGGGCTTACATGGGTGTCAACGACGCAGATGGCCATCTTATAGTTGGCGCCCACTATTTGAAGAACGGCGACATACTTGATGTATACCTCGATGTGATACACGAGCTTGTCCACGTTAAGCAATTCATGGAGGGAAAAGAACTCTTCGAGAGCCGTTACAACTACGTCGACAGACCGACTGAAGTTGAGGCCTATCGACATGTAGTTGAGGAGGCGCGAAGGCTGGGAATAAGCGACAAGAGGATTTGCGCCTATCTCAGGACTGAGTGGATGAGCGATGAAGACTTGAAGCGACTAGCAAGTACTCTGAACGTCAAATGCGATGAGTAATCACTGTCTTGAGGTGTAGCGGACCGCGTTTTTGAACGTGTCGTCTAAAATGAGAGAATTTTCTGGCTTTCTTTCACCCACTGAGCGAGGTTTCCAACGGTTGTTCCTACCTGTGCTCCTTGGATGAGGTCTTCTTGGGTTAGTCCTCTCGCGTTGATGCAGGTGCGGCAAGCGACAACGGGTACTCCTTGTTCAATCAGTTCTTTTAGCATGTTTTCTAGGTTGTAGTAGCCTTCTGGAGGCTTCTGTCCCTTTTTTGCCGTGGTTACAGCGTCGCCTAGGAGGAAGATGTTCACCTTCATTCCTATCACTGCGGTAACTAGTGCTTTTGCCAGTCTTAGACCGTTCCAGACTTTTTCGTCTCCGTACGGAGCGGTGTTGAGGATTATTGTAATCGTTTCCAAATTTGCTCTTGCTCCCTATTGTTTTTTGAGAGAATCTTATCCAATCTTATGATTCGCTTAAGTTGTTTTCGGTCGATGAACCATTTTTCAGGAGATACAAACCGTTATTGCTGGAGTTACTGTTTCTTGAATAGTGTGAGGAGAAAAACGAGATTCTCTGTTGAATGCACAGAGTGCGGTAGGCCTTTGGGCATGTAGAACCACGTGTTGGGTTTGGCTTCATGCAGTTGAGTTCGAAGTGTGATCTGGCCTTTTCCCTTTAACACGTGGATTATTGCGGGGAAACTCGCTGAGTGAGTGGAGAGTTCTTGTCCCGTAGACATGCAGAAAAGGCTTACTTCGCCTCCAGTCTTCTTCGCAACGGTTTTGCTCACTATGCCGTCTTGAGCAAATTCGACCATGCTCTCTAAATCCACACAGAAGCCCTCCTTGGCTTGCCGCTTCAAACTTTTCTCACACTCCTTCAACAGTACTGGTCCATTAGGAAGTGGAACTCTTATTAAAGTTAGTTTCATCGTCGTTTCTGCTATCCTGACTCTTTTGTTGCTTACAAGTCATTTTTCTTTTTGGACCTTGGGAGGCTGGAAAGACTAAGACTCAGTCATGTCTTAACAATGTTGTTTTCTGAGGTGAGCGCGCCTCTTTCACCATGTTGACTCTTGCGCAGTTCTTATATCGCCGAAGTTGAATGAATGTATAACTTCAAAATGGAAGCGTTTGGAGGAATGTGGCATGTCTTTTGATGAATCAGCCGTGCTTGAAGTTGTTGAGAAAGTCACTCAAAGTGTGGTCAACATAAACACGGTTCGTCTGCTTCAGGACTTCTTTTATCAGGTTCATCCTGTTCAGGGCATGGGTTCAGGAGTCATAATTGACCCGAAGGGCTACGTAATAACTAACTATCACGTCATCGCGGGCGCAGAAAAAATCGACGTGACCCTGGCTTCTGGAGAGGTCTTGCCTGGAAAACTCGTGGGCTCGTGTGCCAGCGAAGATGTTGCCGTCATTAAGGTGAGTGGAGATAAGCTTCCAATCGCTGAGCTCGGCGACTCCGACCAATTGAGGGTGGGACAAACAGTGTTTGCAATCGGCAACCCGTTCGGCTTGGGGGGCGGTCCATCGGTCACGAAGGGAGTGATAAGCGCTGTGAAGAGGTCGATACGGTCTGAGAGAGGGCTCATCGAAAACCTCGTTCAAACCGACGCCTCGATCAACCCTGGGAACAGTGGCGGTCCCCTCGTTGATGTCCACGGACGGATTGTTGCCCTCAACACAGCAATTGTGCCGTTCGCGCAGGGCATCGGCTTCGCCATACCTGTCAACTCGGTCAAGCGCTGCTCCACAGAGATAATCACACACGGGAGGGTGATCAGACCGTGGCTGGGGGTTAGCGGTTTAAGCCTGACG
>Ga0315314_1003892_pt1 | contig 11455 bp, 7 predicted proteins | sample TDP9_MG_FD_203631 | JGI IMG/M metagenome (GOLD analysis project Ga0315314, IMG submission 203631) | Freshwater sediment microbial communities from Lake Towuti, South Sulawesi, Indonesia - TDP9 | ecosystem: Environmental > Aquatic > Freshwater > Lake > Sediment | place: Indonesia: South Sulawesi...
CTTGTCTGGACAACGACCCCTTGGACATTGACCTCGAACGTTGCGGCGGCAGTTCATCCCGAGATAACCTATGCCAAGGTCAGCCATGGAGACGAGATTTTCTACTTGGCGAAGGCAACCATAGGAAATATCTTGCCAAGGCGAGATTATGAGTTCCTTGAGGAACTGAAAGGAAGGGATATGGAAGGCTGGAAATATAAAGGTCCCTACGACGAGATGGCTCTACCAAAGGAGATGGGAGTCGTCGAAGCCCACCGAGTCATCTTGTGGCAAGAGGTTAGCGAAGAAGAAGGAACAGGGATTGTCCATATAGCGCCGGGATGCGGCAAAGAGGACTTCGAGCTTGGGAAGCAGTATGGATTACCAACTGTAGCGCCCTTAAACGAGTTCGGAACTTTCATAGATGGGTTCGATTGGCTTACGGGAAACCATGTCTATGAAACGGCAAAGCCAATAATTAACGATCTCAAGCAGAAAGGCTTCCTATTCAATGAGGAAGATTATACTCACAGGTATCCGGTCTGTTGGCGTTGCGACAGTGAACTCGTCTTCAGACTCGTTGACGAATGGTTCATATCGATGGGTGAGAAATTCCAGAAGCCTCTGGAGGATGTGACCGAAGAAGAGAAGAAAGAAAACCTTCGATACCAGATCATGGAATCAGCTAGGCAGGTCAAGTGGATACCTGAGTTTGGACTTCAACAGGAGCTCGACTGGCTTCAGAACATGGAGGATTGGATGATCTCGAAGAAGAGGTACTGGGGCCTCGCCTTGCCAATCTGGGAATGCGCCAAGTGCGGAAACTTCGAAGTCGTAGGTAGCAAAGAAGAACTTAGAACAAGAGCCGTCGAGGGATGGGAAACATTTGAAGGGCACACACCACACAGGCCCTGGATAGACTCCGTTGAAATCTCATGCCCAAAATGCGGTGCTGCAACATCAAGGATCAGCGATGTTGGAAACCCCTGGCTTGACGCCGGCATCGTCGCCTACTCAACCCTGAACTACATTGATGCTCCAGACTATTGGAAGAGATGGTTTCCGGCAGACCTCATCTGCGAGTCGCTACCCGGGCAATTCCGAAACTGGTTCTACTCGATGCTGGCGATGAGCACAATCTTGAATTGGTGTGCACCCTTCCGCGTGTGTTTTGGACACGGCCTAGTACTAGGCGAGGATGGGAGAGAGATGCATAAGTCATGGGGAAACGCAGTTTGGTTTGATGACGCCGTGGAAAAGATGGGTGCCGATGTTATGAGATGGATGTACTGCACGAACAGGCCTGAAAGCAACCTAATCTGGAACTGGGGAGGAGAGGTTAAGAGGAGATTCCTAATTCCCCTCTGGAACATCTACAGCTTCTTTGTGACCTATGCAACTCTGGACAAATGGACGCCCAAGGACTCTGTGACGGAGTACTCCCTCCTTGACCGCTGGATTCTCTCCAGGCTTCAAGTCCTAATCAAAGATGTAACAAGGCACCTAGAGGATTACAATCCGCTCGATGCCGCAAGAACCCTAGAGGAATTCGTCGAAGAATTGTCGACATGGTATATCCGCCGGTCTCGGAGGAGGTTCTGGAAGAGTGAGGCTGATGAGGATAAGAAAAGCGGATACACCGCACTCTATGCGTGTCTGACAACAGTCATCAAGCTCTTGGCACCTTTCATCCCCTTCACAACAGAGGAGATCTACCAGAACATTGTTCGAAGCGTAGACCAAGAGGCCCCAGAGAGTGTACACCACCATGATTGGCCCGTAGCCGACGATTCCCTCATCGACGAAGATTTGATGAAGGATATGGAGATGGCGATTGAGATCTGTGGCATGGGACGTTCGGCCCGTAGCAAGGCTGGGATAAAGCTGAGGCAACCGCTTACTGTTGTCAAGGTTGCTGCCGAAGAGAGTGCGCTAGGACGCCTTGCACGGCTGCAAGACCTCATCAAGGATGAGCTCAACGTGAAGCGTCTAGATCTGACAAAGAGAAAGGAAGATCTAATGGATTACAAGATACGACTGTTGCCGGACGTTCTTGGAAAGAAGTATGGTCGGCTGTTCCCGAAAATACGTACTATTGTTGACAGTATGGATGCCAAGTCTGTGGCTTCAGCTCTTCAAAAAGATCTCGGCACGGAAATCAAACTTGACGGAGAGACCATAACACTTCTGCCAGAGGATGTTGAGGTCGGTCTGGTGCCGAAGGAAGGATACTCAATGGCGGAAGAAGGGGGAATCACTTTGGGTCTGATTACGGCGATACCTAAGGACCTAGACATGGAAGGGCTTGCCAGAGATATTGTCCGACGCATACAGAACCAAAGAAAAGAGGCCAGTTTTAACATAGCTGACCATATTGAGACTTATTACGAAACCGGGCCGAAACTTACCCGGGTATTTATAGATTTCGGGGAATACATCGCTGCGGAAACATTATCAGTCTCTATACGTAAGGCAAGACCTCCGGAAGGAGCACACATAGCAGAGTATAAGATTAAGCGAGAAAACTTAAGGATAGGATTAGTCAAAGCGTCGTCAGGTAGGCTTTCGTCTCTGTGAATATGGATTCTATTGGTGGATGAACGGCGTGGTTGCAGACGGGAAGCATCTGTGGCCTTCAGCCCATCCAAAGCCCACAGCTCGCATGATCGAAGTTCCAACTCTTGTTTTGTGATCACGGAGTGGAACATGGTTGTCACACAGATGGGGACTGTTCCCGTCGTGGGCTTCGCCAAACGGAACTAGACGTGGGACGCTTTCTTTGCCAAGATTGCTGAAGCGCTTCGTGTAGAATCGTAGGTGGGAAATCAGGTGCACAGAAAAACCGCGGTCTCGATTCGCAGTGAGGCGTTCTACATCAACGACTGCCCGACTTATGCGGGCAGAAGATGGCAGGGATGGGGAATTGAGGGACTTCTGTTCAATAGCCGCATGGTACAGGGCATCTTCGACGACCTGAATCCCAAAACGTGCGAACAATGGGCGTATCCCGATACGGGACGATGGGACGCCGAGCGCAATACACGTGAGTTCGTCGCGGCCATGCCGGAGTGGCGCCGCCATGGACTTCTGGCGTTCACCTTAAACCTGCAGGGCGGCAACCCGCGCGGCTATACGCGCGACCAACCGTGGCATAATTCTGCGCTCACCGAGTCTGGCGAACTTCGTCCTGATTATATGTCACGTCTAGAGCGCATCCTAGACTGTGCCGACAATTTTGGTATGGTTGTTATTCTCGGCATTTTCTACTTTGGGCAGGATGAGCGATTGAAGGACGAGGCATCTGTGTTGCGTGCGCTGAATAATGCGGTAGACTGGATTCTTGACCGCGACTACGGCCACATGCTTATCGAGGTCAACAACGAGTGCAACGTGCGATATGACCATCCGATTCTTCAGCCTGACCGGGTGCATGAGTTGATCGAGAGGGCGAAAGCCCGCCAGCGTAATGGGGGGCGGTTGCTCGTAGGCACGAGTTATGGCGGTGGAACCATCCCTCGGGAGAATGTTGTTCGGACTGCGGATTTCCTCCTTCTACATGGCAACGGCGTAGAGGACCCCGAGCACATCGCAGAGATGGTTCGTATGACGCGTAGCATGCCGGGCTATCGTCCGATGCCCATCCTGTTCAACGAGGACGACCACTTCGAGTTTGATAAGCCATGCAACAACATGCTAGCGGCGATTAGCGAATACTGTTCCTGGGGATACTTCGACCCTGGAACGAACAACTACGTGGACGGCTATCAATCTCCCCCCGTGAACTGGGGCATTAACACCGAACGCAAGAGCGAATTCTTCGCAAAGGTCCAAGAAGTCACAGGAAAATGAGGGAGGAGGAATTTGAAAAATGGAGACAATCCCGGTATCAGCGTCACCGTAGAGTCTCCATGGCTAGGCTTGAAGCTTTGGCGTACGACTGTTCTCTAATCGCTTAGCAAACGGTACAGATCAATGGAGACATCTGTCGACAGAACTGCAGGATCTCTTCCTGTTTTTGATCGAGTCTAATCAAGTCTCTGAATTGTGTCGGATCCACTGCAGTATAGTGTTGGTAAAGTATGAAGCAAACTCCTCTCTGAAACCCGATCCTTCACAAAGAGGCTTTGATTATTATCGTATCTGAGATGTAGTTGAATAGCCTCTGTCTTTTCGATGCATATAGGATCCACCCGATAATGAGGTCTATAGGAAGCAGGAAGGTCTTCCCTACACTCTCTATAGCTGCGTGTGCAAGGTCTACGGGCTTACCGTTCGAGTAACACACCTTTATCTTCATCACCATCTTCCCTATCGATTTGCCGTAGATTCCCTCGCTGAACATCCAGTAAAGGAAGTGTATGATGCTACTCGGCCCTAGGTCGAAGAAGTGAACCCAGCTCATATACCCAGGCATCAAAGGCTGCCAAGGCCATGTCATCCATGCCAGAGACAACCTTATCGGTGCGAGAATCGCTCCCAGAATGATCACATCTATCAGATATGCAACGAGTCTTTCACCCCAACCTGCGAGCATCAGGCCAACCTCCGCTGCGACGAGTGAGCCGCAGTTTGGGCAGAACTGTGCTCCTTCGGGAAGATGGGAGCCGCACTTTCTGCAATACGGCATCTGGGTTTGCTCCATTGCTTTAGTGGCTAATAGTCTTGTCCGAAACTATTTATAGGTTCGCTTCAAAACTAGAAAGCCGAAAACAGACTCCCAGCTGATTCAGAATGCTCAAGATCAATTGAGGGTGAAAGGTTGAACCCTGAGGTAACTCCACTGATAACCTCGTTCATCTTGGTCTTTCTTTCAGAACTAGGGGACAAGACACAGCTGACCGCTATCATGCTTTCTTCAAAGACTTCCCCGATACGAGTCTTCGGGGCATCTATGTTAGCTTTCTTCCTCGTTGATGGTTTGAGTGCGCTTATCGGGGGAGAAATTCTCGGTTTCGTTCCTCATGAGTGGGTCAGTTTCGTCGCAGGCCTGCTGTTTATCTTCTTCGGGATATCGTCGCTTATTCGCAAAGACGAAAAGATCAAGGTCGAAGGCCAAAAGGCAACTTTCCTCAAAACGTTCTTAGCGATCTCTACCATGGAGATGGGCGACAAGACACAGCTCGTCTCAGTTGCTTTGGCCGCGGGATCGAAGAATCCACTGATCGTTTTGGCAGGTGTCATGCTCGCGTTCTCGGTTGTTACGGGAATTGGAGTAGTCTTGGGAGCAAAACTTCTGAGGTTGCTCCCTCAGGAATACCTAAGGATCGGGTCTTCCCTCATCTTCCTTCTATCCGGTCTCGTGTTCATCTTTGACGCGATGTTCAGCGGGGCATCTATGGTTGGGATCCCGGTCTTTCCAGCTTAGTCTCCAGTCCGACAAGCGCATGGCCGCATTGGACAAGTCGAGATCCATAGTAACGTTCCATTCCAAATGTTGGTCTACCAATTTTCCCATTGAGCTTACTTATGAAACTTTTAGTTTGCGGATCTCTACAGATCGAGAAAAACTGTCAACAGCAGTTATAACCGCTCATATCACGTTTCGGGCACTCATCAGTTTTCTCTCTTCTTCCATGTATCGATGGGTTTGACTATTCGGTCCTTTGTGCCTTCTGACCATAAGCGTCCTCAAACTTTATAGGATCATTCTAGACCCTCTGTTTGATGTGGAAACAATGACATCACAAATGCATTTCAGCTATGAACCGAGATTCCCGCTTTCCAATTTTCTACCGCAGCTGAACAGCATGAAAAAAGTCACGGAACCCAGTCGGACTATTCCGGTTTTGACAGAATGCGATGTCGCCGTCTTCGGCGGGGGACCGTCGGGGGTATGTGCCGCGGCGGCCGCAGCGAGAGCTGGAAAATATGTGATCCTTGTGGAACGCCACGGTTTCCTAGGCGGTATGGCCACCGCTGCTTGGGTCAATATAATCCATTCGTTCTACGGCATGGACAAGAAGACTAAGATTGTGGGAGGCCTTGCAGAGGAGTTCATACGGCGTCTCCAAGCTCAGGGCGCTGCTTACAATCTCAACCCTGATGCGGAAATCGGCGACTGGGTTATCGACAGCGAGATCGCCAAGTTCGCGTTCGACGACATAGCCATAGGCAGCTGCGTCCGCTTGCTTTTCCATACATGGCTTGTCGGAGCAATACGGGACGGTAGAAGAATAAACGCTGTGCTCATTGAAGGCAAGAGCGGTCGCCTAGCGATCGTTGCAGACGTATACATCGATTGCACCGGTGATGCTGACCTGATTCGTCGCAGTGGTATTGAAACTCAGCTCGGCAATGGGTTCGCTTGTCAATCGCCTTCGCTCTGTTTTCGGATTGGTGGTAAGGAACCCCAAGCAGCGCCACTTTCGAAGGTAGCGCAAGAGTTGTCCAAGACGCCGATGGACTACAACGGTCAATATTATCCGGCCTTCTTATGGGGTGACGAAGGCGTGTTCAGCAAAAGCGAACACATGATGGCCGGAACACGAGTATTGAACGTGAATTGCTCCGATTCACTTGACTTCACCCGTGCCGAAGTCGAAGCAAGGTACCAGCTTCGCTGGTTGCTGAGCCATCTCAAGAAGATTCAGGGATGGGAGAGTAGTCACCTTTTAGATGTTGCGACACAGATCGGCATCCGAGAAACCCATAGAATATTGGCTGATCATCAGCTCACACGGGAAGAGATTCTCTACGGCACCAAGTTCGACGACGCCGTCGCGCAGGGAACTTACCCAATCGATATCCACAAGCCCGACGGACCTGGAATATACTTCGAACGCTTAGATGGTACGACTTTGCACATGACAGGGCTCGGCATCGAACGAGGTCGATGGGACGGTCTACCTCTTGAGGCGCCGCCACGTCATACGCTTTGTTACCAGATCCCATACCGCAGTCTCATCCCGCGCGACCTAGATAACGTTCTTGTAGCCGGCCGCTGCATCGGCACGGATCACGAGAGTGCCGGGGCGATTCGCGTCATGATCAACTGCATGCAGATGGGCCAAGCCGCTGGCACCGCAGCATCACTGTTCGATCCTGAGGCATCTGTGAGGCATGTCAGAGTCAAAGAACTTCAGGGGAGACTCGAATCAATAGGCCAGCCGTTGCGGTGAAAAGGTTGCAGAGAAGATTCGGATTGCGATCTAGAAACAGATTTGATGCTCAGGACGAAATATCTCTACTGGTTTGTTAATGGCTTAACAACATTCACCGCATAACAGCGCCTAACCTTGTTCGGAAGGATTTTTCTTGAAGAGGCCTTCGTGGGATTTTGTGAGAATCCTGCAATAATTACCCGTAGTGGAGGAAAAGAAGAGCTCTTAAAAAAGGTCGTTGGCGGGCCCCGCGGGATTGAACCCGCAACTACGGGCTTAGGAGGCTCCGCGGAAACGGCTTCTTGGAATATGTAAAAAGGTATAATCCGAACAGCCTTCGAGGTCTTCGCAGCCATAACCTGCCTCATATGAACAGTATCAGGCATACTCATCGGCTCAAAAACATAATGTATCAACTGTTGATACATCACAAAAAAATCTTTGGTTGCAATCTATGCGCATGTACATCTTCATCGAGGATGAAATCAGATGCATCAAAGAATGGGTACTGCTAAACAAGGAAGGGTTCCACAACGGATAGGAGCAAGACACTACATGGTTCTCATGAGGCAAGCTGCCAACAACGAAAAGGGCTATGACGGAAGAGACTATAAGAACAGTTGATTTTCAGAAACAGAATGCTTTTCGTTGGCGGGCCCGGCGGGAATTGAACCCGCGACTCCCGGGTTAAAAGCCCGGTGCTCTGTCCTTACTGAGCTACGGGCCCTTGATTATGATTGCATTTTCAGATCTAAAGGTCAGTTCTCTATTATTTAGTTTTACTCTAATAGTAACCGTAGAGCGACAATCCGTGTAGATCTCATACTTTGCTTTGATGTGTAGCCATCCCTAACCTCTGTTGCTGAGTCCGCAAATGCTTGTACTCTCTAGTAAGCGGTCTAACGCAGATTGGGCGATCCAACCATGCTTTCCATGGTCTCAATTAGAAGAGGTTCGCAGAGCATCTGCTATCACTGTAACCTGTAGCTTACTCCATATTCAGCGTGCAGTATCCGTCTATTGGCAGCGGCGCCGCTCCGGGATCATTCTCGTACATAACTTCGCTTCTCCTAGATGTTTTATGCATTCTGAAGCGAATTCCTATTCAACGTGCATTTTCGTATGGGTAGCTTGTCAGTACATTTTTCTGTGTTAGGATTTTCCTCGTCGTTTTCATTACTGAATTGGAGAGTACGAGAAATAGATCGGAGGCAAGCTACCCAGAATTTTGCATGAAAGGGGCGTTGCGTTCCAAAAAGCTTATGGATCAATGTCATATATTCATGCACGAGGTGATGGATTGCTGAATTCTCGTGAGCGTGCACTGTCAACGCTTCATCTCGAAGAACCTGATCAGACGCCCTCCTTCGAGCTTCTAATAAACTCTCCGGTCGGTTCAAAGATTCTGGGAAGACCGACGACGTATGGAAATAAGTTGGCTTCCGTGGATTTGTTGATCAGAGGCAAACGAAAAAATCTTGTGATCAACTCGGTGCACGACGAAATACAGATCTACCGCAAGATCGGGTTGGACATCCTGCCTGTCAGCCTATGCGTAGCAGAAAAATATGTACCTCCCAGACAGATCGGGCCGAACGAGTTCATTCATTCCGTTTACAGGACCGCTCCGGGCGCACTCTACGTCTCTGAGGGCTTTTATTCCAAGGTCCGCTATAGTGCTGAAAGCGATATGATGACAGAGTATGAATCGACCATAGGCGCGAAAGGGCTGCCAGCTCTCGAAGACTATGTAGCCCAGCTTGAAAGCGAGAGTGTTGGTGTGGATGCAAGCCAATTGGAATCCATCGAGTATGCAAGGAAGAATGTAGGCAACGAGATGCTGCTGATGGGGAGCGTCGACGGAACCTTCCCCGTAAGCCATGCTACTTGGCTTTCCCTTTTCCTGCAATGCCTATACTTGAAGCCCGATCTCATTAGAAGGCTGATTCGGGAAAGCACAAGGAGGGCTGTTGAGTCAATAAAAGCCCTATCGGATGCTGGGGTTGAAGCCATATGCGGCGGTGCAGACTGGGCCTACGATCATGGTCCCTTCTTCTCCCCGAAGCATTTCAGCGAATTCATCCTTCCATCCTTAAAGGAACATGTGAAGGTTTGTCATAGGCTCGGCCTGCCCTTTGTCAAGCATACGGATGGAAATGTCGAAAGTATTGAACACCCATTCCTAGTGGAATCGGGAATAGATGGCTATCATGCCATCGACCCGCGCGCAGGCATGGATATCGGCCGCCTCAAGAGGATGTATGGCAACAAGATTTGCTTGCTGGGAAATGTTGACTGCGCGATGACCCTTGTCTTCGGCTCGATAGGAGATGTCATTCAGGAGACTAGGCAGTGCATTCGGGGCGCTTCCCTAGGCGGGGGACACATCTTAAGCTCCAGTAACTCCATACATTCAGGGGTCAAGCTGGAAAACCTCCTAGCCATGCTCGAAACCAATAGGAAGTACGGGAGACATCCTTTCTGAACCTCTTAGTGTCGAATATGTAGATTGAATGGGAACTCCATAGCCTTGCCGCCATTTAGGTAGCTCCTCGAGTAAAGACTGGAGACTTCAGACAAGAAAGAATCACCGGGGTATGGGAAAGAAATAATACGCCATCCCTCGAACCTATATTCTGGTGTACGTTGTGATTGAAGAATTACTCAGGGATCTCTCAGGGCAAAGAGCTGCCGGTCCACATCCCTCCTTCACCGTCTTTGACCTATGGAAGTCGTTCGAATTGATTGCGGAAAGAGGCTCAATAGGCCGTAAGAGCCTGGCCGAAGAGTTAGCAATAGGAGAAGGAGCAATTCGCACAATGGTGAGCAGATTGAAGAATTCCGGGATGATCAGCACATCCAAGATAGGCTGTTCGCTGACGGACAGGGGTTCAGAAATATGGAAAAAGTTTCAGATGGTCATTCCCAGGAAAGTTGAGATCGCGAGGAATGACTTGACGACTGCACCGTATAATGTTGCCGTACAAGTTAGGGGACGAAGCGAAAGAGTTAGGAATGGTTTGGAGCAGCGAGACGCTGCAGTGGCCGTAGGTGGTAGGGGCGCGGTAACACTCGTCTTCAAGGGTGGCAGGCTTATTGTTCCCATGGTGAGTGAGGATCTATCTAAGGACTATCCAGCAGCCTTCCACCAGATAAGTGAGAGAATGAAGCTTGAAGAGAGTGATGCGGTTGTGATCGGCGGTGGAGAGAATCCGAAGAGCGCGGAACGAGGAGCCCTCGCCGCCGCTTGGACGCTAATCTAAAGATTCAAGGCTCAGTATGTGATTTTCTCTCCGCCTTTGGATATGCGTTCGATGAAAGCACATACTTCAGTGAACCCCTCATTCGTCTTTGATGAGACAGGTATTAGGGTAAAGTCCAAGCCCAGGTAATAGATCGCCTGCACCAGGTTTCGGCTTAGTAGACGCTTTGTCTCATCCAATCGTTGGTCGGTGGCTTTCTCCAGTTCTGTTATGTCTTCTGACCAACCTATAATGTTGTTCACCTCATCTTCAGGTAGGAGATCGCATTTTGAGAGGATATGGATCTGAGGTAGCAGAAAACGGGTGTGAACTGCTGATGAGAGGAACATATTCGAGACAAAGTTTAGAGGGTCAGTTGAGAAGACCGAGTCGAATAGATACAATATGACCTTGGGTTCCTTTGTCAACTCGCTTGCGATGTAAGGACCGCTGGCCCTGAAGGCGAAGAGTTCCATCTGCCCAGGCGTATCAACAAGAACGATCTCTGGATCAGACTCCTCAAGTTCCCTCCCGAGGTTCTCAGCCTTGTCCGCAATGAGGTCGGATGCCAGCACAAGAGCGCCGTTCGGGCCCAAACCGTACTCTTCCATTATTGCATTGATGCTGATGTAGTCTCGTACATCCACGTCTGGCGAGTAGGACAAATTGACTGCGCCGGGATCCATATTCAGTATCGCGACATTCTGCTCCTCAATTCTCAGCCATTGGGAGAATGAAGACGTTAGCAGAGATTTTCCCGAGCCAGCTGTTCCGATAATAAACACAATGATCAAGCAGACTGTCCCCTCCCCCTTTCTAGGTTATGTCACAGATCAAGGAGGTTTTTTTCATAAAAAGTTTTCCCTTGTCGGCGTTCGGGCCCTACGCCTCGACCGGCCTAATCTTCCCGCCCTTGTTCTGGATAATTTCTGATATCTGAGCCAGTGTTTTGGTTACACTTTGTCGGGCAAGGTTTGCATCTTTAGAGGTTGTCGAAAGATGCAGCTCCAAATAAGGGGTCTGCTCAGATACTTTTGGATGGGACTTTATGTAGGTATATGGGTTGTCATGCATCACATTCTCTATGACTGGAGCCAACTCGGATTCGGGAACTCCTCTCACCTCGATACTGGC
>Ga0315314_1003893_pt1 | contig 11454 bp, 10 predicted proteins | sample TDP9_MG_FD_203631 | JGI IMG/M metagenome (GOLD analysis project Ga0315314, IMG submission 203631) | Freshwater sediment microbial communities from Lake Towuti, South Sulawesi, Indonesia - TDP9 | ecosystem: Environmental > Aquatic > Freshwater > Lake > Sediment | place: Indonesia: South Sulawesi...
CTAAGGACTGCCACAAACTAAAGGTTCTACTACGAAACTACAAACTCACCGACGATGTCGGATTCAGGTTCTCAGCGAGATGGTGGAATGAATGGCCACTAACGGCCGAAAAGTATGCTTCTTGGCTGGCGGCAACGCCTGGTAAGTGCATCACAATATTCCCAGACTACGAGACTTTTGGCGAGCATCAATGGCCTGAAACAGGGATACACGAGTTTCTCGCTCATCTTCCTGAGGAGATTTTGAAGCACGAGAATCTTAATATGGCCACGCCTTCAGAGGTCGCGAATAGGTATGAGCCAGTCGGTGTAGTAGACGTTCCAGAGCTTGGAGGCACAGTATCTTGGGCAGACTTGGAGAGGGACGCTAGTTGCTGGATCGGAAATACCATGCAGTGGGCGTACTACTCGTCGGTGAGAGCCATGGAACGACTGGTCAAGGAGTCAGCTGATCGAGATTTCATAAGGCTCTGGAGGTACTTCCAGACCAGCGACCATCTCTACTACATGTTCACAGCCGGAGGAGCTCCTGGAGAGGTCCATACTCACTTCAATCCCTACGGCAATCCAATAGATGCCTTCGTCACCTGCCAAAGCGCCATCACGGATCTAGAGCAAAGAGTCAGGGTGTTCTCAGTCACGGCGAACGAGCCATTCGAATTCTATCTAGGAGTCGGTGAAGACAAGACGACAGGGATCACTTCCTTGAGCCTACGGGGATTCATTGAAGCAATCAAGAAAGTGGACATAGCATCTGTAGAGTTCCATAACTCCAGAGGAGACTTTGAGAGATGGGCTAAGAGTAGTCTCCGTGATCAAAAGCTTGGGACAAGACTCAAGAAGATTAGAGGGACCAGACTGAAAGGTGAAGAACTGAGAACCAAGATACTCGAAATCGCTAAGAGTCACATCGACGAATTGTTAGAACCTATGCGTTCTCTAGCACTCGCTTGAAGCGCACCTAGGAATTCCTAAATACTCTCTACTGTTGAGCTAACATGTGTTCTAGCAGTTGTTGTGTGGTGGTCTGAAGCTTGAGTGAAGAACAGCTTTCTGCATCGGGGAGACTATTGCTGCTTATGCACAATCTCTGTCTGGTGCGCCCGGAGAATTCGCAGAACTGCAATGAGCTCTCTGATTCAGCAAAGATGCCGTATGATGAAGTATTGAGAATCCTAGATAAACATGAAGCAGAGGGGTATGTGGCAAGTTTAGTCGATCAAAGTGGAACTAAACGATACTATCTGACCGGCTCAGGGATGATCAAGGTCTGTTCATCCTTCACTTGAGCGGCTCGTGAAGCGATCTTGAGAGTCTTGATTATTGCTTGGGAGTTTCCACCCAAAATCGTCGGAGAGCTGGCCCTGTACGTTAGCAGAGTTGCGGCTCAACTGGTTAGAAAGAACTTCGATGTCTACGTCGTTACCCATGACGACTATCGGACAGGTCTGGATCAGAGGCAAGACGGATTAAAAGTGTTCAGGGTGGCGAACCCTGTGAAGACTCATATCAGTGTTCTGACATGGGATCTGACTCTAGCAGCTGAATTCGAGAGAGCTTCCTCAGATATTATCTACTCGACAGCGAGAACTGTTAGCCTGATCGATGCTCACGAGTGGTTATGCGTGATTCCAGCCATAGCTTTGAAGAAGGCTTTCGATATCCCGTTCGTCTATAGTGTGCACAGCATCGAGGATCAACGATCTCGCGGAGCAACCTCACCGTTCAATCTTGCTATCACGAATTTGGAGCGTCTGGGATGCGAAGAAGCCGAAAGAGTTCTGGTGAAATCGACAGAGATGAGGGATGAACTGAAGATTCGGTATGGTGTCTCGCCGAATAAAATCGATGTTGTTCAACCTAGTTCCGATACATGGATAGATGACATCCTCAAGGTCTATGAGAAAGCTATCAGAGCACCTCTTCAAGACTTCTGGAGGCTTGCTGAAGCATAGTCTGAACGTGAGCGGGCGAGAATGGTACAGCGGCGAAATATCCTCATGCTGTCTTGGGAGTTTCCCCCAAGGATAGTCGGAGGAATAGCGGCGCATGTCCACGATCTCTCTCGAGCCCTAGCCCAAACAGACCTCGACGTTCACGTTATCACCCTCGAGTTTCCTGGAGCGGAGGACTACGAAGAGATTGAGGGAGTTCACGTTCTCAGAGTTGATTCATACAAGTACCCATCACCTGACTTTGCTTCATGGACATTCATGATGAATTTGAATCTTCAAGCTAAAGGAATTGAATTGATAAGATCTCTGAAAAGCAACGTAGACGTTATACATGCTCATGACTGGCTTGTAGCAATGGCTGCGGTTGGACTGAAACATCTCCTACGAGTGCCGCTTCTGGCAACTATCCACTCGACGGAGTACGGGAGAAGAAACGGCCTCCACACTGATTACCAGACGATGATCCACCAAACAGAGTCATGGTTGTCGCATGAAGCATGGAGAGTGATATGTTGCAGCGACTATATGGCCTCACAAGTAAGTTGGGCATTCGGCGTGCCTAGGCAAAATATCGAAGCAATTCCGAATGGAGTGGATCTAGACAAGTTCAGGGCGAATTTTGACAGAGAAAACTTCAGGAAGAAATTTGCAAGTCCAGACGAGAAACTTGTTCTCTTTGTCGGGCGGCTCGTATACGAGAAAGGCGCCGGCGTGTTGATCGAAGCCATCCCCAAAGTTCTATCCAATGTCGATGCGAAGTTCGTTTGCGTCGGCGAGGGATACATGAAAGACGTTCTCATCAGCAGAGCCCATCATCTCGGAATAACGCACAAGATCTATTTCACAGGCTTCCTAGACGACCCAACAGTGAAACTCCTCTATAGAGTAGCCGATGTCTGCGTTGTCCCCTCACTCTACGAACCATTTGGCATAGTAGCCTTAGAAGGAATGGCCGCGAGAACACCCGTCGTAACGACTAATGCTGGAGGACTGAGTGAAATAGTCGAACACAACAAGACAGGAGTAAGAGTCTATCTAAACGATCCAGACTCGTTGGCTTGGGGTATTCTCAGAGTCCTGTCGGACAAGAAGTACGCTGAACGCTTGACTCAGAACGCCTACAAGAAAGTCGTTGAGGTGTATAATTGGAACAGGATAGCGGAGAGAACGAAGTCGGTCTATGAGAGAATCCTACACGAATACGAGAAAGGTTCTTGGAAACCCGTCTCGACTCAATCGTCTAAACCAACCTCTTAGAAGTCGGAGTTAGGCTACTAAAATTCGAACCTTCTCCGAATATTCATCGATCAAGTTGCTAGCGGCCTCCTTGGAGGCTCCTTCAGCATATAGATATATAGCAGGCTCCTCTGGGCTAGGATGGAGAAGAACCCAATTCGCATCATAGAAGATCTTTACGCCGTCTAGCACATCTATCTCTCTTCCACGAACTTCTTCGACAATGCTCCGCATTACACTACCTCTGCGCTCCCAAGGACATGGAACAGAAATCCTTGCAGTATAGAATGGGGGTATACTATTAACCATCTTCGAAAGTGAAGCTCCTTTCTGTGAAAGTGTCTCAATCAACCTAGCGGCTGAGACTATTCCGTCATATCCCACTTGAAACTCAGGGAAGACGAAGCCTCCGGTTTCCCCACCGCCGAAAGAAGCATTCTCTCTAATAACTGCATCCAGAAGCGGACGAGCCCCTATCCTCGTCCTGATCACTGTTCCTCCAAACTCATCTGCAACATTTTCTAGAACTCTAGACACACTCACCGGAACCGCTATCTTTGCGCCCTTCTTTCGCTCCAGAACCTCTCGAGCAAACAGCGCCAAAGCCGTATCTCCCTGAACACTGTTCCCCTTTTCATCAGTCAATAGTAACCTGTCAGCGTCCCCGTCGAGAGCCACGCCTATATCAGCATCCAAAGCCTTCACCACCTTCGACAGTCTAGCAACTGTCCTAGGCATCTCATCGAAAGTACGTGGACCTACACACTCATCCATCCTAGCATTAAGGGTTGTCACCTCACAGCCGAGTTCCTCCAACAAGCTTGGAACAACGAACGACCCTGAGCCGTTGGCGCAGTCGACTACAACCTTCAAACGGCTCTTCTTTACCGCTTCCAAGTCCACAACTTTCATTATGCCATTTCGGTAGAAGTCGATGATCTCTGTAGGGTATACCATATCGCCAATCTCATTCGAGTCAACTCTTCTGAAACCCTCTTGGAAGAAAATTCTCTCAACTTTCCTTTCGTCTCCTCCCTCCAAATCCAAGCCTGATGAGTCGAAGAACTGTATACTCACCGAGCGGGGATCGATCTCTTGAACATTAACAAATACGCCAGCATCTGCACTGAGCGCTTTCACGGCATACCGTGTGACAGGAGCGGGCATAATCGTTAGATTCAAGACATTGACACCGGCTGATGTGAGACCCGCGGTTAGGGCTCTCTTGATAGCTCGTGAAACTCGATGAGTATCTCTACCAACTATCACCCTCGAGCCTTTACCCAGAAAGGAACCTAACGCAGACCCAAGCTTAGATGCAAATTCAGGTGTTATCTCGATGTTCGCTATCCCAGCTATACCGTGAGTACCGAATAGGTTCCTCATCCACCTGATCCCCCATTTCAAATTCATATTGACGACTGCACCGGCATCCACGACTTTTCCAGGCCAGATTCTGATCCCATACTTCACTACCGCTTGCTGCCCTATCGTGCACTCATCGGCGACTACGGCACTCTCAAGGATCTTAGCGCGTGATCTAACATCGCATTTCCCGCCTACGATGCAGCCAGATAACTCAGCCATTGACCTTACGGTCGTGTTATCCCACACGATAGATCTCTTGATAGCCGTTCCGTTCTCGACGAGAACGTTGGAACCTAAAACCGACAGCTCTCCGATTCTCGAACCCTCTCGGACAACACAGTCCCTGCCGATCACGATGGGAGGCCTCAGTTCTACTCCGGGCTCGACCTCAGTTCCTTCGTCAACCCAGACCGATCGCTGAACCTCTTTCCCGGGGATATCTAGCTTCACATGGCCCAGAAGGGCATCGTAGTTGGCTTGTTGATACTGCTCAATATTTCCGATGTCGGACCAATAACCATCCGTGATGAATCCGTAGATTTGCTCTTTCTCTCTCATAAGAATTGGAAACAGATCTCTACTAAAGTCGAACGGTTTGTCATTCGGTACGTACTTTAGAACTTCGGGTTCGAGAACGTAGATTCCAGTATTAACTGTGTCTGTGAAGACTTGACCCCACTCTGGCTTTTCGAGGAAACTGGTAATTCTTCTTTCGCTATCCGTTGTAACAATACCGTACTCCACCGGGTTGGGTACTCTTGTCAAGGCGATTGTGCCGGAGCCCCCTTTCTTCGTGTGAAACTTGACGATCTCAGAGAGCTCTATGTCTGTTAGAAGGTCTCCGCTGAGAACGATGAAGGTCTTGTCAAGATCGTTCTCGACTTTCTTGACGCTTCCCGCGGTTCCCAAAGGTCTATCTTCCATTGAATATGAGACTTTGACTCCAGAAGGGGCGCCGTTTTCCAAGTATTCCTTTATGAAATCTGGGAGATAGCAAAGGGTGACTGCGGCGTCTCTAATATTGTTCTTTCTAAGCAGGTTGAAGATATGTCCAATTATCGGTTTGTCTGCAACAGGAACCATGGGTTTCGGAACGGTTGTAGTCAAGGGGCGTAGTCTATTTCCTTCCCCACCAGCCATAACCACGGCCATCATTTCAGAACATCCCGGATAGGTTGCTAGTATTCTACAAGTGGTAATGAGCGCTACCGCAAAAATATATTGGTGGAGGCGTCGATTAAAGACATATTCTCTCTTGACTGACTGCCTCTCGTAGAGCTTCCGCCGCTCTCTCAGGGGGCATCGTGTTAATATACATTCCAGTGCTCAACTCAAACCCTCCCATACTTCCAAGCTTCGGGTATACTTCGATATGCCAATGGTAATGCCTACCTCTCATCGATAAAGGAGCTATGTGAAAACCAAGGTTGTAAGGCGGATCCTGCAGCAACCTCGAAAGACCTCCTAGACATGACCTCATAGCAATCGCCAATTCATCTATCTCAGAAGGCTTCGCGTAGCGAATCGAGGGTGAGTGGCGTTTCGGCAAGATCCAGAACTCAAAGTTGTATACGCTAGCCCAAGGCGTGATCGCGGCGAAACTTGTATTCTCATAGATAACGCGGGGTCCTTTGATCTCATCGGCGACGACTTCGCATAAGGCGCATCTCCCTTCCCGCTCTCGAAACTTTCTCGAAGCCCGTAACTCTTCTTCAATCAGCTTCGGCAAGATGGGTGTTGCCACAATCTGTGAATGAGCGTGGGAGATGGAAGCCCCTGCTTCTGGACGATAGTTTCTAAAGAGTGAGACGTATTTCACGTATCTCTTCTTGGAAAGAACGTTCAAACGATCTATACAAGCTCGAATAGCCAGCCCAAGCTGCTTTGGTCTAGCCACACTAGGATGCTCATCGTGGTCGGGCGATTCTATCAAAACCTCGTGATGGCCGATACCGAGCCTAACCCTATAGCGACCTATTGAGGTCTTAGACGGAAACTTACCTACAGGTTTCAATGCCGGATATAAGTTTGGTACGCTACGAACAAGCCAATTCTTCAACCTCTTCGAATCAGTGTCCCTAGCTCTAACGATCTTGCCTGATTTACCCCTAAGATATACTAGAGTCGCTGGAGGCGTCATCCTTTCGTTTCCCGGACAGAATGCACACGTCGAAAATTTTGTCTTCTTCTTGGGCACGACAAAGTCCACTGGCCTCTTTGCTCTTTCCGCAGCAATAATAACCCATCGATCAAGCAGATAGTCTCGGCGGATCTCTGAACTCAACGACAAGCCTCAGCCAATTTCCTTTAACATATATCGTAACCTAATTAACATAAAAGCAGTGTCTAGCTGACAAGACTCTTTGAAATTCAAGCAAGAAGACCAACCTTGAGATGCTTCTCGTCGGGGAAGGTATCTTCCCTAGGAAAATGCGTTCGGAACGGGACATGGGTAAAGACTTTGACGTATGACTTGTTCCCTTTGACTTTAAGAAAACACTCCGAAAAGGAAATCTTCTAGAGAAGGCAATTATTAACCGAGGGGGTCAAGCTTATGGATGTTACTGATCCGAGATGCCCCAAATGCGGGGAAGATATGGCGTTCTTTTCGAGCGATGTATCCAGTGAACACTACATTTGCTCAAACTGTAACGAGTTTCTAACAGTTCCTAGACCTGCTGGATTCTACCGAAAGAATCCGTTCAAGCCAGATATCTACTAGTCGAAGCTCTAAACATCAACTCTCCTAGCGTTTGAGTAGGCTGTTTTCCAAAGTCTAGGGAAGTGAAAGATTGGCCGTAGGAGAAGCTGAGAGGGTAAAGAAGCCGAAGCTGCCTAGGAAGAGGTTGCTCAAGAGAGCTCCAAGATAAATAGGAGAACTCTACCTATTCGCTCAATCCATGCGGGCCGCTGAGAAGATGCGTGCACAAACACCATTGATACTTATCTTGCTCTTGTTTTTATCAGCGATTCTAGCGAATACTGCTCAGAGTGAGGAGGCCGAAGAGCCCGAATTCAAGATAGAGTACACAATATACATAACGAAGATGCATGAAAGGCTATATGAGGTCGGATTCGAAGTTTTCTCGAAAGAGCAGCTGCATGACCATGCGAGGCTGACAGAATCTAACCTACAAGTTCTCTACGCTCTATTCAACGGGTCGATCAGCAACTTCAACTACCAATTTCTGGAGAAAGATAGGAAACTAGTAATACAGTATGACTTCGATATCTACGGGCTCATAGCGAACCCGAGTCCATTCACATATTACGCGAACTTCTCCTTCCTATGGTGGTGGGAGTCTGAGACCAGAATAAGGTACAATCTTCTGCAATTCGAGCGGCAGGGAAACACTCTCATAGACAATGACTTCATGAAGATAGCCGTCGCTGAAGGCTACATCTCATCAGTAACCGAACATGAGATACGCTTCACATATGTACCGACTTGGCTGTACGTAGCCGCGATTTTGGCAGTGTGCGTCCCAGTCGCAGCGTTAGTCGTTCGGAGGAAGAGGAGTTCTAGATTTGCGGAGACGAAGAAGACGGAGTCGTAAGATACTGGCAATCGATATCGGAGCTGGAACAGAAGACATTCTGCTTTACGATGAAGCAAAGAACGTAGAGAACTGTGTAAGGATGGTTCTACCGACGCCATCGATCGTCTACGCAACCTCGGTCGACCATGCTACAACGCTTGGAGAAGACATCTTCGTAAAGGGCTACACGATCGGCGGTGGAGAATTCGCAACTTCAGTTATGAGGCATTTGGAAAAGGGTTTCCGAGCCATGATGACGGAGAGCGCTGCATACTCGATAAGGAACGATCTGGATGAAGTTAAGCAAATAGGGATAGAAGTTCGGAGAGGCGAGGAGCCTCCGGAGGGTTTCAGAGGTGAAGTCTTGGATATCGGCGAGGTAAATCTAAAGGAACTAGACGTTTTTCTTTCAAAAAAGAATGTGAGCCTCTCGGATGTTGATGTTGTAGCAATAGCGGTACAGGACCACGGGGCCTCCCCTAAAGGGATAAGCAATAGAAGATTCAGAATCGAGAAGATGAGGGAACAACTCTCGAGAAGGAGGAGACCGGAGGACTTCGCATTCAAAGAAGATGAAGTTCCAGAATGTTTCATTAGAATGAACTCGGCAGTGAGAGCGTCGAAGAGTCAGTTTCCAAATTCAAAAGTCATAGTGATGGATACATCAATCGCCGCGATAGCAGGCTGCCTTCAAGACTCTCTAGTTGTGCGGGAAGAATCAGTTCTTACGGTAAACCTAGGCAACGGCCACACGATGGCGGCGATAGTCTTGAAAGGAGAGATCTGCGGCATCGCTGAACATCATACGCAACTCCTGACTCCTAGGAGACTTGAGCGATTACTGAGAGACTTCGCTGACGGAGAATTAAAAGATGAAGATGTCTTCAATGAAGGCGGACACGGCGTAGCGTTCGCAACAAAGCCGCCTAGCTTCTCAAAGATAGGCTTGATCGCGGCAACCGGCCCGAATCGGCATCTTATAGAAAAGGCTGGCGTTGAAGCTCATTTTGCAGCCCCTGCTGGGGACATGATGATGACAGGGCCGATGGGGCTCGTGGCCGCGGCGAAAAGCAAGTATCGGCGATGGAGATAGGAGAATGTCCAGCTTCCAATCTCAAAGCCAAGAGATCAAGACTGAACTGACGGAAGATCAGACCAAGGGCTTTCTCAGCCATCTTGAGAAACACTATCTCCTCGCAAAAGGCTCTTACGTTACCAGTATTCGGAAAGCGATCATCGACAGTAAACCGATCGTTTCCTACAGAGAGTATGATGCAGAATGGAAGCTCTGGGTCGAGGTTACGATTGTCGGAGACGATCCTCTCACAGTAATCTTCACACCTTACGATCCAAGGCTCTTCCAAACAATATGCCGAGTCATCTTTAACGACATACGTTTCCATCTCGAAGCCTACAAGGAGGAGCTCCGCCGCACAACCTTATACTTCGCTTTCCTCAGGCACCCGAAGATAGTTCCAGTTCGAAGGCAATCTATCATCGCTAGAATGCTGGGGCGCATCTTTACAGATAGCATGATGAACTTTTACATGATCTTCCTATTCATAGGCTTCTTCATACTCTACATCTTCCTCGGGCCCTACACACCGATTGCTCTCGTAGCAATACAATTAATACTAGTTGCTTCGTCAGATCGAATAATGATGAAGCTCGGCGACTGGATCTTAACGCCTGAAAACCCGGATGTCGTTCTACTATCATATCAGACAAGTCGTGAGGAGTACGTTCAAATCGTTGCGAAACATGGAGCCAGATTCCAGGAGATGAAGGAAAAGATATATCAAGCAACTCTAGCTCAAGGCAAAGAGATTGACTGCGAAACCGCCAGATACGTGTTCGAGCAGTACGGAATCGAGTGCGTTCCCGAAAAGATGGCTGTTCGAGACGTGAACGTCTATGAGACAGCTGCTGAAGTCGCTAGAGATTTCGGCTTGAAGGTTCCGAAGATCTCGATCGTCAATACTTGGGTCCCTAATGCTGCAGCAACAGGGATTATGCCCAGTAGATCGGCTGTGTTGGTTACGTCTGGGCTTCTCCTGAGACTAGGGGAGGATGAGATAAAAGGCGTGTTAGGCCATGAGTTGAGCCACGTTCGAAGCCACGATACTTTAATTCTCTTCGCTCTCACGTCAGGCGAGTACCTGCTTAGAGTTTACTTCCTTTGGCAGTACCTCTTCTTCCTAGGATTCTTCTACCTCTTCATCATGTTCACAATAATCTTCTTCATTGGAAAATTCCTTGAAACGAGAGCTGACACGGAATCAGCGATAATCACAAAGAACCCGATAAGTCTAGCGTCAGGTTTGAGGAAGATAGGTTTCAGGAGACTATACTATGAGCAGGCTCCGTCCGTGAGACTACAAGAATGGCTCGGATGGGACCCCCACCCTCCACTGTACTTCAGGATAGCTAGACTGGAAAGACTGCCAGGGAGAATCGAACATCCGTGGATCCGATCGATCAGGGATGTGTTCAAGGGGTTCCGTGAAACACTACGCTGACCGAAACCTACATTTGAGAATGGAGATCGTTTGCCGAACTTATCATGAGCGACAACACGTTTCTTCAGGATCATTAAGAGGACTGAGATATATGGAAGCAAAGGAAATAGTGACCACAATCGAACTCTTAAAAGATTATGAGTTTAAAGTGGAGTTCGACATCGAGAACGTGGGCGCGCTGATAGTTGACGAGCCGCCCCCTTTGGGAAGAGACGCAGGCCCAAATGCTTCGCGCGTTCTATCTGCGGCGGTAGGCAACTGTCTTAGCGCCAGCCTATTGTTCTGTATGAGGAAAGCGAAAGTCGAAGTGAACAAGCTTAAGACTGTAGTGAGAACATCTCTCGCAAGAAACAGTGAAGGCTACTGGAGAGTCAGCCATATAAACGTCAAAATCGAACCAGAGATCAATCCGAAAAACGCTTCAGGCTTTAAGAGATGCCTAGAGTTATTCGAAAGGTACTGCGTTGTTACACAAAGCGTACGCGAAGGAATAGATGTCAAAGTTGAAGTAGAACAATAGGATTGGAGCAAAATCCAAAAGCCTTAAGGAGCGAATGAAAATGGATGAACTTGAGAGAATTCGTGCGAGGAAGATGCAAGAACTGCTGAGGAGACAGAACCAGGCCGCAGGAAGAAGTATGCCGGATTCACCGATACAAGTGACTGATAGCGATTTCGAAAGTTTAATCCAAGAGTATCCTTTGATGGTCGTTGATTGTTGGGCCACTTGGTGCGGACCCTGCCGGATGCTCGCGCCAGTAATAGATGAGCTCGCTCGAGATTATGCGGGGAGGATCGTCTTCGGAAAACTGGACGTGGATGAGAACCCTCGGACAGC
>Ga0315314_1003894_pt1 | contig 11453 bp, 15 predicted proteins | sample TDP9_MG_FD_203631 | JGI IMG/M metagenome (GOLD analysis project Ga0315314, IMG submission 203631) | Freshwater sediment microbial communities from Lake Towuti, South Sulawesi, Indonesia - TDP9 | ecosystem: Environmental > Aquatic > Freshwater > Lake > Sediment | place: Indonesia: South Sulawesi...
CAATGGTCATCAAGAATTTCTCTTTTGGGTTCAAAGCTGATCCATATAGGTTTGAAGCTATTAAGGAATTATCTCATTCACTTTCAGGAGGTATAAGGAGTTTTATCTTTAATGTATGCTCTATCTTCCTTGCCAATAAATCGTCAGGCTTGAGCTTTCCGCTCTCTAATAGCTTTATTACAGAGGGTTTTTCATTTATCTTGTGTCCAAGTTGCTCTTGTGATAAGCCAAGCTTCTCTCTTGCCTGCTTTATCATTCTATGATAATCGTATCTTAGCTCTAGCAAAGGCTCTTTTAAGGGATGGTTAGAAGGCTTGGGCTTCTGCATCGTTGGCTTTACAGCTTTCTTCTCATGCACTGGTGATCCGAGCTTTGAGCATGAGCCACAGACTCTGAAAGTTGCGCCTTCTATTTGAATAAGAAAAGTTCGACCAGTTAAGGGATTACCACATATTTCACACTGCATTGCCATTTACCCCTTCTTGGGTAGGGTATTTGAAAATTTTATGCATATGTAAACCTAACCTTCATTTAAACGAATTAGTACTTAAGCCTAATCTCTTATGCTCTCCAAAGTGCTTAAAGCCGACCAAATAGTTACGCGAGAAAAAGATGGCATGTTAGGGTCTTGAGAGACTTCATCTAGCATACTTATGGCATTGGCAGCTCTAACACCTATGCTCAGCTTTGTATCTTGAAGCATTATTATGGCGTCTTTGACCATCTTTCTTATGTTTCTTGGAGTAATGGTGCTATCTGCTACTGTTTGTAGTGTACTAATGGCTTTTGCAAGCTTTTCTTCGTTCTCCTTCTGCCTTTTTGAGCCCATAACCCCCACCCTAAAGTTCTTATGATAATTATAAGCCTGAATAAATAAGAATTATGGATATATTCATATTTGAATACTAAAGTTTACATATCAATCACTTCTAATATCAAATAGACCTTGACCGAAGCTAAGAAAGGAAAGATTAGTAATGCTACAGAGCTCATAAGAAAAGGAGCAACTCTATTGAAGGAGGCATGCCCAAAGTGTGGAGGACTTCAAGTTAGATATAAGAACAGAAACTTTTGCTTGAACTGTGACGATCTATCAAACATAAAAGTTATAGAAATTAGAACTATAAGCGAGTTGACTACAGATTTAGGAGAGCTAGTAGTGAGCAAAATTCAAAGACTATCTGATGCTTTGAGCAAAGAGGAGGATTTGGATAAACAGGCGAGAATAGCAAACCTAATTCTTCTATACATGGATATAATGGAGAAGATAAAGAAGGCTAAATAGAATATAAATCATTTATGAAGTGAAGGATAAAAATCATGGATTCGTATAAAAAATAGCTTGATGATGATTATTTAAGCAGTTTTAGATTCCTCGATTGTGAAGACAAACCTTGCACCAGAGAACTCCTCTGTGCCTATACGCTCCCATTTGATATCATAAGTTTTTGTAATCTGCTTTCCTACGATCTTTATTTTTAAAGGAAGTTGAGCGAACAATTCCTCAACTTTCTTAGGGTCTTTGGTCATGAGTAGACTTCGGCGTCTCTTCATCAAGTATCTAACTGCAACATTTCTATGCTCATACCCTTCGACAGTTATGCTCTCTCTCCCATCATCTATGATGAACTTTCTTTTAGTCATCTGATCACCATCTTAAGTTTCTAAAGCCACTTTATCTGGGCTTCTTGTTAAAGTTTATCCTACATGGACTCTAAAAGCTATTCAAAAATTCTTTATGGATTAATGTAGCTGTAGCGACGAGTTAGTCATATTTGCATATCCGATAAGAAAGGGGCTATAACTTCGCTAATGATAACGGGCGATGAACTTGATTTAGGGTCTGAAGAGACTTAAAAGCCAAGATAGTAGCCGATAATGGGCAAGTAATTAAGAACTCTGATGGAAATATTTCAACGAAGAAGATAATGAAGTATTATCTAGTTTTGACGGAAGGGTTTTTACTAAGAGTTTGCCCTGCTAATAATTATCGTACATATTCTGGCGAGCTCGTACTAAAAAGGTAGAGGTTATGGGCCGTACCATGCCTCAAGTCCAAGGATGTCGCCTAATCCTAATGTTTGCTTATAGATCTCCCCATATCTTGAGTAGCCATACATTGTTAGCCAGTAATCCGCACTATTGTACAAGTCAGCCAAGCCAGCCCAGTGGCCAAACTCATGTGTCATTATGTTTTGGACATCCATCTTGTTTGCTTCACCAGTGAGACTCCAACGATAGTAGGTGTTCATCTTTGTGTCGGATTCGATGATCTGTGAGCCTCTGTACCAAATGTATGTAACGGCTATCGCCCTGGAATTATAGTACCAACCCCATGCAACCACGTTGTATCCATCACGCACTCCAGCACTTCTTGTTATTGTGCCTTGATATGAGAATACAGCCGCATTGGTTTCCGTATCCCACGTCTCCGCTGAGGTTGTGATAGTTGTTACCACAGCAGATGTAGAGAATCCATATTTGTTGCTTGGGTTTATCCAGTACTTTGCTGTGGTGTACCAGTGAAAGCTTAGAAGTTTATAGTCATCATTAGTCATCGAATCGTCTGTAGCCGAAGCCGCATAAATGGTAACACTACCTCTACCATACCGTTCAACAATCGTTAAATGAACAGGCGACTCAACAGCATAGGCAGATAAAGGAATGGTGAAGATAGATGCTCCTACAAGGATTGATATAATTAAGAGTGCAAGGGTTCTTCTCATTTTTATCACTGTTAGTAATAAGGTCAAGGATTCAATATTAAGCTTTCTCTTTTTCTGCTCTAGTCTTAGATTCTATTTTTTAATCATTACACATTCAATAAATCTTGTGAGTGCCAACGTCAAGGAATACTACGGTCTTATCCTTAAAGCGGACTCTGTATAGGATTCTTATCTTCCTTCCTATTTCGTATGAGTAAGCTCCCTTCCACTTGCCTATCTTTCTGTATCCCAGCTTTCTAGGGTCTTCACTGCTCATCAATTGGATTATTGCTTCATCAACACGCCTTTGAAATTCAAGACCAAGTTGCTTGTAACTAATTCGGAAGGTATGAGTGCGTTCAGCTGCCCAAGGCAATGTGTATCAGTCTGGAGAGTGAAGGTCTTCTAATAATTCTTCAGTAGTCTTGAAGCGCTTTACACGATGCTCTTTGATATCCTTCACACTTTGTTCAATTCTCTTCTGAGCTTCCTTATCAAGTATAAGGTCTATCTGGCTCATGATCTCATCTCTTGATAGTCCTTCTTTGACAGCCTCCTCCATAAACTCTATGATCTCCCTTATGGTCTTCCTATCTATCACCATCTCTTCAGCCTTGGTCATAATATTTAGGTAAGAGCATCAAGTAGTTAAGGGTTGCTCGATGATCAAATAATCATTTAGGTTCATATTTCGTTTTAGACAGTTCTCTTATCCTCCTCGCTAGTTTATCACCTATCCCCTTTACCTTCTTCAATTCATCTTCATCTGCTGTAAACACCTTTTCAACAGTACCGAGCTCTTTTAACAATCTATTCGCTAATATTGCATCAATACTAGGTATTCCAGATACTATGTAGCGCTGAATTTCATCTATGCTAGCTGGCTTCTTACCCTCTCTAACCCTAACTTCTTTCTTTATCTCCATCTGCTCACGGCGGGCTATATGATAAATTATCTTTGAGGTTTCTTCTTCATTATGAGACATAATTATTGGTACTTGAAAGTCAGATATTATGCTGGCTAAAGCACCAAAGAAGGCACTCTCTCCTATACCAATGGCATCTTTTAACTCTCCTTGCAATATCATGATCGGTCTTCTGTAAGCATCTTTCATGGCTATGATCTGCTTGAAGAGCCTACCATCCATAATCGATCTTATGAAGTCCTCTATAGTCTTCCTCTCAACTACTACATCATCAGATAGGATGAAATCACCAAAGTTAAGGCTCTTAACTTCTACTCTTGCCCCTAAATTTCTAAGATTTTCAATTATTTTGATATTTTCACGAGTATCAACGTATATTAAAGGCGCTTCTTTTTGCTCTACCACATAATTATCCAAAGGACCCTTCTTCTTAACCTCTACTTCTTTTATGACTTCTTTTATCTCCTTCAGCCTTTTTTTGCTCACCCAATAGTATGCCTCATCTTTTGTCCCTTTTGTCATTAAGATGATAACTTTACCAGGAGATCTTCGACCAGTCCTTCCCCTCCTTTGTATGAACCTAATGGCACTTGGAACATTATCGTAGAATACTACATAATTACAGTCAGATACATCCAGTCCCTCTTCCCCTACTTGAGTCGCCACAAGAATGTTGAATGTTCCTTTCCTCAATTCATTAAGAGCCTTAACTTGCTCATCCTGTGATTGTCCCGTTTTACCGCTTTTTCCTATTAATTGCCCTACCTTGAATCCTTTTGATGAAAGTTTATTATGAATATTTTCTACTGAATCTCTATAACTAGCGAAGATTATAGCCTTTTCATCATCCTTCAATGAATTCATAATCTTTTCTAGCCCTTGAATCTTAGGATGCTCTATCCCTATCTCCAAAGCTCCTTTTGCAGTTTCGTAAGCTTCCTTTACATGATGATCATTCATTAAATCTTTTACGCCTATTCCTCTACTCTTTACGAATAATCTTTCAATGAATTTTACAAAGGATGATAAGCTCTGGGTCTCTAAAAGATTCATGGCATGAACCAATCTTATTGCTGAGAGTAAAGATGATCTAACCTCTGATATATTGCTCTTTTCAGCCTTTCCTCTTAATTCAAGAAGTTTCTTTAGGCTTACGAACTTTTCATCTTTGATTTTGAGTAAGTTGGCATCTTCTAATTTCTTCAGCCTAATAGATAGAGCCTCTCTCAAAGCTCTTCTTATTTCCATGATGATAGGAGGAAGGTTAAGCCTTATCCAATTCACATCAGTCTTATAGACGTAATCTCTAACATCTTTGCTCTTTTCATCTCTTGCTTCTATTCCAACTAAATTAAGATTACTCACGATCTCATTTAACTTATCTTTATCAGATGGGGGGGATGCTGTAAGACCTATTGTTCCGCAATCAAGGTTATCTTTAACAAATCTTTTGCCAATAATACAGTAAGGATGGTCTCCAATTGCTCTATGGGCTTCATCAAAGATTAAAAGAGAGAAATCCTCAGGTCTGATAATCTCATGATAAAGATCGTTTCTAAATATTTGAGGGGTAGATGATATTATTTTCTTCCCCCACTTTTCCTTTCTGGATTTAAGGTTATCTTCACCAGTTATTGCTACTATGCTATCCTCTTCAAAATTAAGATGTTTAATTAGAAAATCTTTATGCTGATGAACCAAGACTCTTGTAGGAGCGAGGATTAAACACTTCTTATCTGGAAAAAGCCTTAGATGCTCTGCTATTGTTAAAGATGCTATGACTGTTTTACCTAAGCCAGTTGGGATGACTATCAAAAGGTTCTTTTTTAAACATTCAGAGGCTAAATCTATCTGATACTTCCTAAACTCTATAGTATTCGGCTTTATGAACCGATGAACGATGAATCCTTGCTCTCCATCCATACTGAGCCATTATCTTTAGAGCTATTTAATTCATAACTTTTGTGGAATTTTATAACATATAAAATAATAGGATCGTGAAGAAGTTCTTGGATTAGAGATAATTGAATAAATTAGAATTAGGGCTGAATTATCTTAATGGCTTGGACTGGGCATTGAGTCTCACAAGCCATGCAATATATACAATCAGGTTCTCTTATAGGATCTGACTTCTTTTCAGATGTTGGATGGCCTGGACTATTAAACCAATCGAATACAGCCACAGGACAAACATCTATGCAGGTACCATCGCCTGTGCAGAGGTCGAAGTCTACTGCTACTATACTACCATGTATGCCCAATACTTTAGGAGGTTCAACTGGTCCCCAGACATCGTGACCTTCATGCTTATCCATGAGCTTTCTATTGTTTTTAAAATTTGCATCTATAGGCATTTTTATCGAGCTTTAGATACGATTTATCTAAATTTTAAACATTATGGTTTCTGTTAATCGCCTGCAACGTGTATCATATCACAAAGGCAATATTCTAAAGGAAGAGCGCAAACTATGCATCTTCTGCTACCATTAATCCTTCCATATCTTATATTCAATAAATCAAACTCTTTAGCTTCCATTTTGTTCAATTTTAATACTTTGTAGCCTTGCCTCTCCAAGTCCTTAATACGATTTATTTTATTCTTGCTATCAGCCAAACCAAATCAAAGGTGAAGATTAGCACATTAATAAACTTTTATCAAAAATCCAACGCCAATTAAGAAAACGATTACTAAAATGTATTAGTTGAAAATATTGATGAATTTTTCAATTTTTGTCTAAATTTTATATTGATGGGAATAATAGTTACATGACAAGGAATCTTAAAGACCACTTTTATATTTGACAAAATTCTCTTAATAAGTGAAAGGTTTTGATAAAGAACGATTTAGCTGTTATGATAGCTGGCAGGGCTGGGGATGGAAGCCTCATCACAGGTGAGATTCTTGCTAAAGTCTTCAAAAGAATGGGTTTAGAGGTCTTCACTTACAAGGATTTTCCCTCCAATATAAGAGGCTTGCCTACCAATTACACCATAAGAGTTAAAGAGAGAGCGATAATGGCTAGGAAGGACTACATAGATATTCTTCTAGCTTTAGACGATGAAGCTGTAAGACTGCATTTTAACGAATTAGCAAAGGGTGGAGTGATAATCTATGATAACTCTTTGGGAGAATTGCCAAAAGATTTAGAGTTAAATGATATCCATATCTATAAAGCTCCTATGAAAAGGATGGCTATAGAGAATCTTGGTGGCTCCTCTGGAGAGATAATGAAGAACACCATTTCTATAGGAATAATGGCAAATCTTCTCAGCATAGATGAAGATATAGCAAAAGAAGTCATCAAGGATACCTTTCTCAGAAAGGGGGATAAGATGGTGAAAATGAATCTTCAAGCCTATGAATTGGGAAAGATTTATGTAATTAATAGATTGGAGAAGAGGGATGAATACATTCTTGAGAGAAGAGAGGATAAGAGAAAGATTCTCATAACAGGAGATGAAGCCATAGCTTATGGTGCCATTATAGCAGGTTGCAGATTTTACTCTGGCTATCCTATAACACCAGTTACAGAGATCATGGAGTGGTTAGCACATCGTTTACCAAATTATAATGGTATAGTTGTGCAAGCTGAGGATGAAATAGCTGCCATAAACATGGCTATAGGCGCTTCTTATGCAGGGGTTAGAGTTATGGTAGGCACTTCAGGACCTGGTCAATCCTTGATGACAGAAGCGGTTGGGCTTGCAGGAATAACAGAGACTCCTATAGTAATAGTCCATGGTCAAAGAGGCGGTCCTGGAACAGGCTTGCCCACAAAGACTGAGCAGTCAGACATTAAGCATATAGTATATGCTACTCATGGTGAATTTCCGAGAATAGTCATCTCTCCTGGTAGTATCAAAGAGGCTTTCTACATGACGGTAAAAGCCTTCAATCTCGCTGAAAGGTATCAGTGCCCTGTGTTCATATTGATAGAGCAGGCTTTATGCCAGAACAAGCAGACAATAGATAAGTTTGATCTAAGCAAAGTAGAGATAGATAGAGGGAAGCTCTTAAGAGAAGACGATCTTAAGAGGATCAAAGAATTCAAAAGATACGAATTAACTGAAGATGGCATCTCTCCAAGAACGATACCATCCATGGAAGGAGGAATCTTTGAAGCCAACAGCAATGAGCATGATGAGAGTGGGTACTCAACAGAGAATCCAGAGATAAGAACCGCTATGATGAATAAGAGGTTGAGGAAGATAGATTCAATGAAAAAGGATCTGATACCATCAAGAGTCTTTGGTGATGAAAGAGCGAAGATAGCCATCATAGGAATAGGCTCAACTCTTGGTCCTCTATTAGAGGTTATGGATCAGTTGAAGTTAAAAGGCATAGAGGCAAAATTTTTGCAGATAAGAACTCTATTCCCATTTCCTGAAGACGAAGTATTGGAGTATGTAAAGAATGTTGAAAAGATTTTTGTAGTTGAAAACAATGCTACTGGTCAGTTAGCCAGCCTTATCAAGGCTAACTTAGGATCATACAAGATACTGAGCATATTAAAGTATGATGGGAGAGCCTTTAGACCAATCGAAATATCGAGCAAGATAAAGGAGGCGCTATAAGATGCAAGCATCAATTACAGCAAGAGATTTTGATTCTCATAAGCCAACATGGTGCCCTGGCTGTGGAGACTTTGCCCTTCTTGAATCTCTTAAAAGAGCTTTGGCGAACTTAAAGCTGAATCCAAAGGATGTAGTCATAGTGTCTGGCATAGGTTGCTCAAGCAAAATTACAGATTACATAAAAGCCTATGGTTTTCATGGTCTTCATGGTAGGGCTTTACCTGTAGCCATTGGGATAAAGCTGGCAAATCCAAGGCTTACTGTAATAGTGGCTGGCGGGGATGGAGATGGCTATGCCATAGGCATGGGGCATTTCATTCATTCTATGAGAAGAAACATAGACATAACCTACATAATCATGAACAATCAAATTTATGGGTTGACGAAGGGGCAATACTCCCCAACATCGAACATAGGTTTTGTGACTGGAACAACGCCTTTAGGTTCTAAGGATAGGCCCATAGATGGTGTTGCTTTAGCTTTAGTCTCAGGGGCAACTTACATAGCAAGAAGCTTTTCTGGAAATATTCCCCATGCTACAAGAATAATAGAAGAGGGCATAAAGCATAAGGGCTTTTCCTTTATAGACCATCTAAGCCCCTGTGTGACTTATAATAAGCTTAACACTTACGATTGGTTCAGACAGAATATATACAATTTGAATGCAGACCCTGATTATGATCCTAAAGATAAAGTATTAGCCCTTAAGAGAGTTTTAGAATCCTATAAGGTTCCTACAGGTCTGATATACAAGGAGGAGAGGAGCACCTATGAAGAGCTCATATTGCCATATACTAATAGACCCATAGTATTCGAGGATTTATCCATAAGTTCCCATGATTACTTTTCGATCATGGACGAATTCCTTTAGCAATCTTTAAATCTGACCAAAAATCGTTGTTAAAAGCATAATATACTTTATTAAATATAAATTTTAGACTTTGATTTTAGTTAAAGTGTGAGCAAAAACTGAATTTTTACTTAAGAAATTTAGGATAAAGATTTTTATATAACATATGTTATTAAAGGAAGATAAGAATGAGGCCGAAAACAGTTCGTCTTATTCAAGTGGTTGAGGAGAGGGGCGTATTCGGTAAATGCTCTTGTGGAGGGGAGGTTCTATTTTATTCAGACGCTGGAGTAAGGTGTAAAAAATGTGGCAAGCTTTATGGTACCTGGTTTCAGAGGAAAAAGTCAGCAATTCGACGTTCACAGAAGAACTCTCTTATGAAAGAAGTAGAAGAGAGCACGGAAAATCCAATAGAGGCTCATGATAATGAAGATCTTTCAGATCTAATTTAAGACAACTTGAGGGTTCTGTCGAATCTGTAAGGATGAGAGAAATGAGTCTTTGGAATGAACTAGAAGAAAGGAATCGTATTAAGAAGTTGATGGAGCAATTACAGCAATTGTGCCCAGGCTGGAAATCAGTTGGTATGATTTTGACTTACTTCGAACTCTATAAGACTATGCCAGAGGCTACTCACAAACTCGTGCCAATTTTTAGAGAGGCTCATAGAGGAGAAGTGGAAGAACAGCCAACATGCTATCAATAAATCCCTTTACGTACTCATAATTATCAATTGTAAAATACTAAATGAATATTAAAAGACAGTAAATATGCCGAGCTGTATTTTATATAGAGCCCTTTTGAGTAAAATCCTTTTTTGCTCTTTGTAAAGCCAATATTGCTTCTCTTAGTAAACCCATCATAAGATACAACTCTCTAGGAGTAGGCTTACCCTTTCCCAGCAACTTTCTCATGGCTTCTTCCAGCAAAGGTACTTTATGCTCTTGAAAGCCACAAATCCTTGCCAATTTAACAGAGTATTCTATCGTTCTCTCTTTATCTTCTCTTGTTGCTATCTCTTCATGAATCTCGATTCTTTGCTTTGATATTTCGTATAGAAGTATGGCAACAGAGTGAGATATGTTCAAAGTCTTATAGTCTGTACCAGTATTTATGCTAACTACCAAATCACAGAGTTTTAATTCTTCATTCTTAAGCCCTGTAGCCTCACGCCCAAAGAGCAAGCAAAGATTTCCAGAAAAATCTTTTAGATTCTCGGCAAGACTTTCAGGAGTTAAAGCTTTTCTTAGAATTTTAGATGGCCTCTTCGCTGCTATAGCAGTAGTACCAACTATCATATCGAAACTTTTTTTCAATTCATCAAGGCTCGTCTCTTTAGTCTTCTCAAGAATATCAACTCCATGAGATGCAAACTTCCTTGCCTTAATCAAATCGACCTTAGGATTTATCAATAGTAGCTCTTCTAAACCAAAGTTCTTCATAACTCTAGCGATATGACCAACATTAACCTCATATACAGGCTCTACAAGGGCTATTGATAATCTCCTCATGGCATTAAACCCAAAATTTTATACTCCCATCAATATATTTCAATATTTATACTGCACTTTCTTAATGGCATCTATCCCTAATAATTTATAAAACTCTTTTCTGCAAGATTTTGTGACGAATATTCTTTAGGCAATGTTATGGTTTCATACTCTAATTCTTTTAGCCTATTTTGTTATATTAAGATTTTAGATCATTAAGAGTTCTACTGGCTTTAGCTTTTTTGTTACTGGATCGACTTGATAGCCCAATGATTCTAAACTTGTTGCTCCAAGTACTGACATATCTTCCTTTTCACCGAAGATCACGGGAACTACTCTACGCTTGCCACTATATTCTATCAAGACCCATCCAATGTCACGTTCGACAAAAGCTCCTCCATAAACTTTCAATCTTTCACGATCAACAGGCTTCAATCCTAACTTCTCAAGAGTATCACGAGCTATTGAGGTGAATATGGCACCACTATCCACTAGCAGATCGACTTCCTCGGACTTCTCTAGGACTAATGGATTAGCAACTCTCACTTTTACGTAAGTGAAACCCATCATTATACGCCTAAAGAGAATCGTCAAACTTAACTTAAATACTTTGGCATAAATTTGCATAATAAAGCTACATATTACACAGATTAAGGGTCTTTCAGATTGATGTAAAACCTTTCGCAGATCACTAATCTGCACATAAAAAATCAAAAACCCAACCTCAGACCATGACTATATCCTTATTTTTCACCTTAAGTTAAGATTATTTACAGATTAATGATGGTTACAAACATTCCAGAGAAAGCAAAGGCGAAGTGGGCAGAGGCTATAGCTACTAGAGACCCAGCCACAAAGCTTCGTTTATTGAAGGAATTTTACTCAAGCTTTCCAAAGCATAAAGGAA
>Ga0315314_1003895_pt1 | contig 11448 bp, 17 predicted proteins | sample TDP9_MG_FD_203631 | JGI IMG/M metagenome (GOLD analysis project Ga0315314, IMG submission 203631) | Freshwater sediment microbial communities from Lake Towuti, South Sulawesi, Indonesia - TDP9 | ecosystem: Environmental > Aquatic > Freshwater > Lake > Sediment | place: Indonesia: South Sulawesi...
ACCCTTGTGAGCGTTTGTTACTGGTTTGTCCTCTCCTTCATGGGAATCATGGAAGAGAAAGCCTTGGCCCTCGCGACATCGGTGCTCTTCGGCAGCACCATGGGCCTATTCGATGACATGGTTGATCTGCCCTGGAGGTACAAGGCGATCTTACCTATATTCGCCGCTCTGCCCTACATGGTTCTGAAGCCCTCGGACAGGACGACTATAAGTCTTCTCCTCTTAGGCATCGTAAACCTCGGCGAACTCTTCTTTATACTCATGGTTCCCGTCATAGTCACCGTGACAACGAACACGTACAACCAACTCGGGGGCCTCAACGGTTTAGAGTCCTTCTCCGGTCTGATCATCCTAGTCGGGTTAACCATCGCCTCTGATACGTTTATCTTGATGCTGATCCCGATAGCCTGCCTAATCGTGCTGGGATACTTGAGCTACAATGGCAAACTTTTCATCGGAAACGTAGGCACCTTCTCCATAGGGCTGACTCTGGCTGTCCACGCAATTCTAACGAACCTCAAATCGTTCCTCCTCATCTCGCTGTCGCCCTTCGTATTCAACTCCATCCTGATCCTCCTCTCGAGCTACGTCCTCCACGAGAAGGCGGATACGTTACTTGATGAGAGAGGGTTGCTCTACTCCCACAAGGTTAGGAGCTTGAGAACACTTATTCTTCACTATAAGCGACTGAGCGAGCATCAAACAGTAATCGTAATATGCTCCATCATCGTCTTTTTCACGGTCCTAGCTTTGTTGCAACAGATCCTCCTCTGAAATCCCGTAAAGAAAAAAGGGGGAGAAATCAAGGAAATATTTCACGGCTTGATAGGTTTCCTTCCCACACGCTGGGGCACTCACCATGTGAAAATCTCCACCATCTAATTTTCATGAGACGTTAAGAATCTGAATAATTTAAACCGTTAAAGAATATTCTATGCGAATAGTTTCTTCGCTACATACTTCTCAAATGATTTTGTCACCAAGATCCACCTGTGGCAGAAGGGGCAGGTTAGCAACGCTTTGTCCTGGATCTGAAAAAGATCCGTAACGAACTCTAATTGACAGTGTGGACACGTGAGGCTCTGGCTCGCCGTGTACTTTATCATCATGATTATGGCTATGCTGATGAGCAGGATCACGATAACAGCGATTATTATCGATGACATCCACATGTATTCTGCGCAGCTCCATTAATAATGTTTTAGTATTTTGATAAATATTCTTGTAACCAAATGGCAGCCGTGGAAAAAACTCGAGTCATAGCACACGTGGACTTAGACTATTTCTTCGCTCAATGCGAGGAGAGGGAAAACCCCACCTGTAGGGGTAAGCCTGTAGTGGTGTGCGTCTACTCGGCGAGAGGCGGCGACAGCGGTGCTGTGAGCACAGCCAACTACATAGCGAGGAAGTTTGGAGTCAGATCGGGGATGCCCATAGCACTCGCCAAGAGACTTCTTAGAGGTGTGGAGGCTGTCTTCCTTCCAGTCAACCACGAACTCTACAGGAGAACCTCTGATGAGATCATGGATATTCTGAGGAGTCATGCGGATAGGTTTGAGCGAGAGAGCATAGACGAGGCCTCTCTGGACATCACAGAGAGGGTTGAGCGCGATTTTGATCGCGCTGAGGAATTAGCTTTAAGAATAAAGAACAAGATTCTGGATAAGGAAGGGTTGACTTGTTCAGTTGGGGTCGCGCCGAACAAGCTTGTGGCAAAGATCGCCGCTGATTCCCAGAAGCCCAACGGGTTGACGGTTGTCACGCCCGAGGAAGTTAAGAGTTTCCTCTCCCCGTTGCCCATAAGGAAGTTGTATGGTGTCGGACATAAGACTGAGAAGACGATGCTGGAGCTTGGTGTAAAGACCGTTGGAGACTTGGCTGGGCGTAGAGTTGAAGATCTGGTTAAGATCTTCGGCAAGAAGCTGGGAGTGTACTTCCATAACGCGGCAAACGGCATTGATGATTCCCCCGTCAGGGAGAGAAGTATCACACAGGTCAGTAGAATAACGACTCTCAAGAGGGATACTCGCGATATAGACGAGACCCTCGGAGACTTGAACAGACTGTGTGAAGACTTACATAGGCGAATTATCGATGGAGACCTCGCGTTTCGTTCGTTAGGGTTGTTGGTTGTAACGGAGGATATGAATGTCCATAGTAGGAGTAGGACGCTAGATTCACGTACGAATGACTTAGAAACTCTTAAAGGGGTTTGTCACGAGTTACTCGAGCTATTTCTGAGCGAGTCTCAGTTGAAGATTAGGAGGATCGGTGTCAGGGTTACGCGTCTAAATGTGGCTTCTACGCAGAGGTCTCTCAAAGATTTTCAATAGGAAAGATTAAAATCCATCAGCTCCCTCTAAATTGCAATTCAGTTTCGAGGAAAAATCGTTGAGGCAGCTCATCCACAACGGAGTTCTAGTGCCTAGATACGAGGCGAAGGGCTTCTACATCTCCTTCAGGGGGAAGAAGATAAAGTTGAGCCCTGAACAGGAAGAGATGGCGGTGGCGTGGGTTAAGAAGCTTGGAACCGAGTACGCGGAGGATGATGTCTTCGTCAAGAACTTCTTTCAAGACTTCGCACGGGCATTGAACGAGGACGAGATCAGCCCCAGCGAACTCGACTTCTCCGAGATTAAACAATACGTGGCAGAGGAGAAGAATCGAATGCTCACCATGTCTAGGGAGGAGCGAAAACGGCTAGCCCAAGAACGCAAAGCCCTCCGAGAGGCGAATAGGGAAAAGTATGGGTACGCGATCGTGGATGGGCTGAAGGTTGAGATCGGCAACTACACGGTTGAGCCATCATCGATCTTCATGGGACGGGGAAAACATCCTCTTCGTGGACGATGGAAGAGCGGTGCCAAGGAGAGCGATGTCATACTGAACCTTTCCCCCGATGCTCCTATACCGAGGGGTGACTGGAAGGAGGTTGTTTGGCAGCCAGACTCCATGTGGATCGCGAGGTGGTGCGACAAGCTCCAAGGCGAATGGAAGTACGTCTGGCTCTCAGAATCATCCCATGTTAAGCAGAGGCGTGACATCGAAAAGTTTGACAAGGCCTGGGAGTTCGAGGACAAGCTGGAGGAGGTTAGAGCACACATAACGCGGAACCTCGCTTCCCAAGATCCTCTCAGGAGGAAGATCGCCACAGTCTGCTACCTCATAGACGTTTTGAAGTTCCGCGTCGGTGACGAGAAGGATAAAGATGAGGCGGACACTGTCGGCGCTACCACGTTGAGGCCTGAACACGTATCCTTCGGCCCAAGGGGCTTGGTAACCTTTGATTTCCTCGGCAAGGACTCTGTCCACTGGCATCTCGAGGCGGAGCTTCCAGAACAGGTTGTGGAAAACATAAAGGTCTTCTCTGACAACGCAAAGTCCTCCATATTCAAGGGGGTGAGATCTGACAACGTGAGCGCCTTCCTCGGCGAGGCTATGTCGGGGTTGACTGCTAAGGTCTTCAGAACATATCATGCCACCAAGATCGTTATGGGAGAGTTGGCGAAGGCTGAAGTTTCCCGCGAGAGCCCCGAGTTCATCAAGAAGCGCGCAGCGACGATGGCCAACCTAGAGGCGGCGAAGGCTTGTAACCACAAGAAGAAGATCCCCAAGAACTGGAACGAATTGTTGACCAAGATGATGGAAATCCTCAAAGGGTATAGGGAGCTGAGGCGTGAGATCAAGGCGAAGAAAACTGGAAGGAAGGAGACAAAGATTAGACGGTTACAGAGGATCGACGAGAGGATAAGAAATCTCCAGACGAGGATAGAGATCAAGAGGGCCACGCGTGACTACAACCTCAACACTTCCCTGAAGAGCTACATCGACCCTCGAGTCTACTTCCAGTGGGGGAATAGGGTGGGATACGACTGGAAGAAGTATTACTCAAAGACGCTTCAGCGTAAGTTTATCTGGGTGGAGCAGGAAAACCATAACGTAAACGCTGACACTTAGCGTGGTTGGAGTGTTTGGTAGATGGCTAAGGTTGAATGTAGTCTAACCGACATTCTGGAGAAGACTTATGACAAGCTCGACCAAGGTCTTCTCTTGTCCTCTGTCGGCAGTGACGGAGGGAAGAACGTCATGGCCATAGGCTGGGGGCTGGTGGGAGTCCTGTGGGGAGAACCAGTCTTCATGGTCGCTGTCAGACACTCAAGACACACGCACAAGCTGATAGAGGAGACCAACGAGTTCACGGTGAACATCCCCAGCGACGACATGGAAGAAGTCATCGCCTATTGCGGAAAAGTCTCAGGCAGAGAACATGACAAGTTCAAGGAGATGAAGCTGACAACGCAGAGAGGTAGGATTGTGAAGTCCCCGACGATATCGGAGTGCGTCGCTCACTATGAGTGTAGGGTGATAGGGAAGTCGGAGGTCGTTCCAGAGAACTTGTCAAAGGATGTCTTGCGAACGTGCTACGCTGGAGGCGACTACCATACACTCTATTTCGGGAAGATCCTTCTAACTTATATGGATAATCGAATCCTCCATTAGAATTTCTCTTGACGATCAAAGAATGAATAGTCTATAAGATCGCCAAATAATAAATCAAGAATAAGAGAGCTTTAGCATTCGAAAACTCTTTCCTAAAAGCTGGAAGAATATTTCTTGGGTTTCAAAGCCAAATCTACCCGTAAAGCTCCTTCGATTTCCCCGATAAGAAGGTTTGTTTTATAGGAGCCTGCAGTTGGTCCTCGGGTTAACTTATTGGCAGACCGCGTTGGGTAACTTCAAGGGAATTTACAGGAGGAAGCGCACCTACACAATGTTGAATAGTGTGCAAGCTGTTAAAGTAGTCAAGAGGACTGCTAAAAGTCCTAAGATGAAATGTTGAGGTGAGAAGGGGTTGAGTCGCCTGGATGAGGTAGCCCTTTTGCTTAGAAGGTCGAAGGATTTTATGAGTACAGCTAAATATCTGTTGGAGAGGGGTACCTATGATCTGGCAGCATTCAATGTAGAGCAGAGCGTGCAGCTTTATCTCAAGGGGGTTATGCTTGAAAAGCTCGGGGATTTCCCTCGAACGCACTCTGTAAGGCTCCTACTTGAAATGTTGAGTAGAGCCCTTAACGATGAGCTTAGAAAGTTTATGGGGTCTAGAAGTGTGGAGCTTGGAGCACTAGAAGATGCCTACCTAGTCAGCAGGTATATCTATAGGGAGTATTCTAAAGACGAGTCTGAGCAGCTCCTGATATTTGCGGAGGAATTGATCAAGTTTGTGGACAAGCTTAGACCTCCTACTCCATAGAGCCGAGATGTTGAAGGAGTGGAGGGACTGGAGCAGGAAGGTGGCAGAGGCGGCCGTGGAAACGATTGGAAAGGTTGAGGTCTACGTCTTCGGCAGCGTGGCCAGAGGGGAGGCGACAGGAGGGTCCGACATAGACCTCCTCGTGGTTGCGCAGAGATTACCAGCCTCGACTATGGAGAGGGCTAGACTCAGGCTTAAGATAGAGGAGGAGGCAGACCTACCCAAATACCACCCCTTCGAAATCCACCTAGTAACTCATGAAGAAAGTCAACTTTACTTTAAACATATAGACAAGTATCTGATAATCCCCACCGGGGATTCTAGGCTTTAAGGGCTTTTCAGAGCCTTGCTTTTTTCCATGCTCAACACTTCAATGTCATTGTACAGTTTGTTTTATAGGAGCTAACGAAACCCAACTCACCACCAATATGCTACCCACTCAAGTCTCAACAGCTGTAACACTCAACACATTACATGTGAGTAGAATCCACCCATAAGGCTCCATGAATTTCCCCGACCAGAAAGCGACTAAAATGGCATTTTTCTCCAAAAACAAATTACCCCAGTCATTCTGAAAATACTTACTTTACCTTCCTTCGGGAAGCTCTTAAGGTGATTCAAAACCTTTATTACAAGAAAGAATCTACTAACTAAGAAACCATTTTAGAGATGATAGCAAAATGCTTGAGATCAGATGGCATGGCAGAGCGGGGCAGGGAATCGTCACGGTTAGCCGCCTACTCGCGGAGGCCGCATTCATCGAGGGAAAGCACGTCCAGGCTTTCCCCCACTTCGGCCCGGAGAGACTTGGAGCTCCCATAAGCGGTTTCACAAGGATCTCGGACGAGCCTATAGAGGTTCACAGCCTCATCTATAACCCTGACGTAGTCATAGTCTTGGACGATACTGTGCCGAAGGTGGTTAACGTGACCGAAGGCCTGAAGAAAGACGGCGAACTCCTGATAAACTCCAAGAAGAGCCCTGAAGAGGTCAAGGAGGAGCTTAAGATGACTAACAGATGCTACACCGTCGACGCGACCAAGATCTCCTTCGACATAATCGGCAGCGGGATAGCCTTCAACACGGCGATGCTCGGCGCTCTCATAAGGGCTAGACCCGTAGTCTCCGTAGACTCTCTGAGTAAGACTCTCCTGAAGACCTTTGGAAAGGACGTAGGTCAGAGGAACGTGGAAGTTTTGCTCAGAGCTAACAAGGAAGTGAGAGGATCATGAGCGAGAAGAAAAGCCTAGCCGAAAGGATGAAGCTACCCTGGAGCCAAACGCCCATAGCGGGCGCTATGTTTCAACCAGGCTCCGCTGTGGAGTATCGAACCGGGGACTGGAGAGTCAAGACGAAGCCAGTGATTGATCACGAGAAGTGTATCATGTGCCTCTTCTGCTGGATCTTCTGTCCAGACTCCTCCATAATTCGTGGCGATAAGAGCGTTGAGGTCGACTACGAGCACTGTAAGGGCTGCGGAATCTGCTCGACAGAGTGCCCAGTGAAGGCGATAGCTATGGTTGAGGTGTGAGAAATGGTGCATCGAATAGTTAGGAAGTCCATCGACTCCAAGCCAAGAGTGCCCTCCACCGCGAAGAAGCAGGAGGTTGTTGGACTTACTGGTGACGAGGCTGCCGCCTTTGCGGCGAAACAGAGCGATGTAGATGTTGTGGCAGCGTATCCTATCACGCCTCAGACGATAATCGTGGAGAGGTTCAGCGATTACGTGGCCGATGGGGAGGTCGATGCGGAGTTCATATGCGTCGAGTCGGAGCACTCCGCGTTGTCAGCGTGCATCGGAGCCAGTTTGACCGGGGCTAGGGTCTTCACAGCGACCTCGAGCCAAGGCTTAGCTCTCATGCACGAGGTGCTATACAACGCCGCCGGTATGAGGTGTCCCATAGTGATGGCGAACGCCAATAGGGCGCTGTCCGCACCGATCAACATTCACGGCGACCACTCTGACATGATGGGCTCTAGGGACTGTGGCTGGATTCAGATCTTCGTGGAGAACGCTCAAGAGGTCTACGACTGGCTTGTTCAAGCTTTCAAGATCGCGGAGGACGCCGAGGTTCAGCTCCCCGTGGCCGTCAACCTCGACGGCTTCACCCTCACACACACATTCGAGGACCTCTTGATCCTGAAGGACGAAGATGTCAGAGGATTCCTGCCTAAGAGGGTTCCTCAGACCATGCTCGACGCCTCGAACCCCATGACTCTGGGGGGTTTGGCTCTACCCGAGTACTACTATGAGGTCAAGAGGCAGCAGGAGGAGGCCTTGAGGAGATCGATATCTGTGATCGACAGGGTCGTGGGGGAGTACTATCAAATCAGCAGTAGGGAGTACGGCGTTCTGGAGACCTTTGAGATGGGAGACGCGGAAGCAGCCATCCTCTGCTTGGGAAGTACGTGCGGTACAGTTAGGTCGGTCGTTAGGAAGATGCGTGGACAGGGGAAGAAGGTCGGGTTGGTCAAGCTCTGGCTCTTCAGACCATTCCCAGGGGAGGAGATACTCGCGGTCACCAAGAACCTGAAGGCTTTGGCCGTCATGGATAGGGCTATCAGCTTCGGCGCCCCAGCGGGGCCAGTGTGCAGCAATGTAGCAGCCTCACTTCAAAACAGCGGAAGCCCACTTAAGGTCTTCGATGTGATCTATGGACTCGGCGGAAGAGACATCTCATCCGCAGAAATTGAGGGGGTACTCAACGAGGCTCTGGAAATAGGCGCAACAGGAATGGTCAAAGAATATGTAAAGTTTGTGGGGGTTAGAGAATAGATGTCGCTTCAATTAAAGGATCTACCAAAAACCGAGTTTCTTTCACCGGGACACAGGCTATGCGCTGGCTGCGGAGCAGGCGCGGCCATGAGGATGGCTCTGAAGGCCACTAGAGGACCGACCGTCGTGACAAATGCTACTGGATGTGTCGAGGTTGCGACGACGATCTTTCCCTACACTTCCTGGAGAATCCCCTACGTTCACACCCTCTTCGAGAACGCTGCCGCGACCGCTAGCGGTATCGAGGGTGGATTTAAGGTTCTGCTCAGGCGGAAGAAGATGGATAAGCTCGTGGATGTGTTGGCCATCGGTGGAGACGGCGGGACGTTTGACATAGGCATCCAAGCCCTGTCCGGCGCCTTAGAGCGCGGCCACGACTTCGTCTACCTTTGCTACGACAACGAGGCCTACATGAACACAGGTATCCAGAGGTCTGGTGCCACACCCCGCGGCGCCTCCACCACGACCAGCCCAGCTGGAAGGATGATCCCTGGAAAGCGAGGCTTCAAGAAGGATCTGATAGGGATCTGCATGGCTCATAGGATCGACTATGCCGCCACTGCTTCTGTGGGCTATCCCAACGACTACATTATGAAGGTTCGCAAGGCGATAGAGGTGGAGGGGCCCGCTGTCGTTCACGTGTTGGCCCCTTGTCCTCTCGGATGGGGCTCAGATCCCTCCCAGACCATGAGGTTGGCTAAGCTGGCGGTGCAGACGACTATATTCCCGCTCTACGAGGTGGAGAAGGGGAAGTATAGGCTGAGTATGAAGGTCAGGAAACCCGTCGCGATCGAGGAGTATATGAAGCTCCAGCGCAGGTTTAGGCATATACTTCGGCCTGAGCGTAAGGATGAGCTTGAGGCCATCAGACAAGGCGTCAAGGAGAACTGGGAACGGATTCTAAGGCTCTGCGGAGAAACATCTTAACACCCCATTTTCCCCTTTTTAGTTACACTATTTCTGATATGTGCGATTTCCATCAGGTCAAGCTTAGAGGTTCTATAAGGAGTTGCGGAAAACTCAGAATCATCTATTATGTTTCGGAAAAGGACAAGACCATCTACGTAATAGCTGTTCTGCTCATGTCCTCTACAGCAATTTTCCAAGACTTGGAGGGGAGAAGGGCCTTCATGGGTTCGCGTATCGGGGTGTCACCGTTAATTGGCGGTTAATTGGTGGTCTTGGGCTTAGTTAGTAGTCTTTTAGGTGTATTGTTTTTACATATTTTTTGGCTATGTCGTAGAGGCCTTGATCGGCTGTCATTAGGGTTGACTCTGTCTTTATGGCTGTTGCGATGTAGGATGCGTCATAGGAGGTTGTGTGGTTGGTTGTTGCGATTTTCAGTGCTTTCGTGAGGTCTTCAGGGTCGAGGTTTATGCTTTTGGGTTCGATCTTGAGGAAGGTCTTCCAGATTGAGAGGGCGTCTTCAACTCTTACGTTGTTCCTTTCGACGGCTTTCCATAGGGAGTTTAGGGTCTCATATCTCAGGAGTGTTGGGGCGTTGAGTTCAATTTTTCCCTCGGCGTAGTCATTCCTGAGCCTGACGGCTTGGTTTTCGTGTTCTTCTCCGGGGATGAGCCATCGAACGACTACGCTTGCGTCTGTGGTGAAGGCCATCTTCTCCTGTCCTCTTTGAGCCATTTGTCAAGCTGTCCCTTCTCAACGGGCTTCATCCTCTGCTTAACCTCGTCGATCTCTCTGATCGCTTCGAGGCGCTCTTCGATCTCGATCTTCTTTATGATGGCTTCTCTTAGGACGTTGCTCCAGTTGATGTGGGGGTGCTTCTTCATCTTGGCCTTCAGGTCCTTTGGAATACGTGATGTAATTACATCCAATAATACTCACCGTATTATGTTGAGAGCGTCTCTTTAAAAACTTTCTGCAAAGCAGATAGAAAAAGAGGTCTGCGGGAACTATTTTGAGAAGCTTTTTATCACAGTACTACTTACAGTACTACTAGGGGCGCTCTCCATGTTAAAGGTTAAAGTGACCAGAAAATATCAGGTTACTATCCCACAAGAAGTGCGTGAGAAGATAGGTGTAAACGTAGGAGACGAACTGTTTGTTAGAGAGGAGGAACGAAGGATAATCTTGGAGAAGCCTATTGATCTAGATAAGCTCGCTGGCGCATGGGGTCATGTTGAGGACACGGAATCGTTTATGGAGGAGGCCAGAAGACTTTGGAAGACCTGGAAGTTGGAGTGATCCTCGACACAGATGTAGTCATCGATTATCTTAAGAGAAAACCAGATAGGGTAGCGACAGAAATATTCCACAAGATTAAGGTTGGAAAATTATCTGCAAAGTTGACATCCATCTCAACCTTTGAACTATATCGTGGCGCAAGGCTCTCCCCCGAACCCAAGGAAAAAGTGGAGGAAGTCAAGGCTATTCTCCACTACGTGAAGGGTCTCCCCTTTGACGAAGCGGCTGCTGATTTGGCGTCTGAGATGTCCATCTCACTAGAAAGGATGGGAGAACCAATAGAGATCCGAGATCTTTTCATAGGCGCCTTAACAAGAAGCGTCGGCCTGACCCTGGTTACAAGGAATATAACTCACTTCAAACGGCTTCCAAACCTGAAGATAACTACCCCTCAAGACTTGCTTAGAAGACTCTAACATTTTAGATGATCAATTCCCCTTTATTGAGATCATCGGTGAGTTTTGGAGTGAATAGATATTAAAAGGGGATGGGTTAATCATCTGTTGATTTCAAATGAGTGGGATGCCTGAGGCTAACATTCAGGTTGAGGATGACGTGAAGAGGGAGCTCTTCGCTGTAGCTGCTGAACTTCAATCCAAGCTAGGTAGGAGAGTTTCCTTGAGTGAGGCGATAAAGTTTCTACTGGAGGCTTATAGAACTAGGGAGAGGGATGCGGCGAAGATGCTTTCGCTCTTCGGTTGTCTCGGCCAGGCATCAGAGGCCAGAAGAGTTCTCAGAGAGCTTAGAGCTGGGGAGGAGAAAGACCTTGGACTCCTTGCGAGGAAACATGACACTTTATGCCAGCGCCATCGTAGAGTATCTAACGGGGACAGAACTTGGCCGAGCCATCGGGGAGTACTTCGAAACCTTGAGGGCTGAGAAGAGGGCATACTGCTCCCTCTACTTCGTCTCTGAAATATTCTATGTGCTCTGTAGAGTTAAGGGTCTGGAATACGCGTTGGAGAGGATGGATACGATGATGAACTCTCGGGTGGTCGAGGTGAACAATACGGAGGAGATGGCCCTCGAAGCGGGGAGGCTCAAATGTGAAAGAGCAATCTCGATAGGGGATTGCAGCTGCATCGCCACTGCTAAGACTACGGGGAGCAAGGCAGTGTTCGCTCAGAGGGAGAAGGAACTTGTAAATGAGATGAAGAGGAAACCATTCGAGGTTGAGGTACTATTCCTCGCCGACTTGAAGAGTGTCGAGAGATAA
>Ga0315314_1003896_pt1 | contig 11446 bp, 16 predicted proteins | sample TDP9_MG_FD_203631 | JGI IMG/M metagenome (GOLD analysis project Ga0315314, IMG submission 203631) | Freshwater sediment microbial communities from Lake Towuti, South Sulawesi, Indonesia - TDP9 | ecosystem: Environmental > Aquatic > Freshwater > Lake > Sediment | place: Indonesia: South Sulawesi...
GACCACTCTTCACCGCGACATTCAGGAGCTCGGGAACCATGTCAAGATTCAGCTTGTACACACGCTGATTCAGCTGCTCAATAAAACCAAGCCTCTCCAGGGTCTGAGTCCAGTTTTTCAGGGTGCGGGGATCTCCGCCTCTCACGGCGGTTATGGCAACTTTTAAGGCTTCAACGTGAACCTGATAGGTGAACCCTGCTTCAACAAGAAAACGCATGATTTCCACGCAGTGGTGATACGATCTGCTTTTTGGATAAAACACTTAGTCTATCTCCTCTTCTTTTTCGTCGGGATGGCGCTCCCATGTTAACAGTCCACGACGGCGTTTGGGTCTGGTCTTGCGGCGGTCAATCGGCTCTTGGAAGAGTCCCAGGTCCTTGTAGAGGACAGCCTTCGCGTACTGAGCCGGTGTAAGGTGGAATAGGAAAGCGGCTTGTTTCAGCCTCTCTTCTGCCAAAGGAGTTATTCTAAAGGTTATCTGTCTTCTTTCCCCTTTCCGTTCCAAAAGGCTCATTTTTTCTATTTCTCTTCTTTCGCCTGCTCTTAACGTTATAACTCCAAGGGTTCTTAGGAAATCGGCTTCCGCCTGCGTAAACACTTGATCTGCCACAGGGTCTTCGAAGGAGTCCTTCCATGTGAGGCGAAAGATCGCGTGTAGCGAAGGTCCCTCTCATAGATAAAACAAGTCATGTGGTTTCAGCCTCCTTTAGTAGACCCTTCTCGTTAGCTTCTTTCGGCGCCATTTTCACTCGGTAGTCCCAGCGGGTTCCAGTCCGCACCTTCTCCAGGTAGCCCCAAGCCACGAACTTGGTGAGCACTTTAGAGAAGTGTCCTGGGAACTCTTTGGTGCCGAAGCGGCTTTCCATGATTGTGTTGAGCTGTTTGGTGGAGAATGTCTTGTCGCTGGGAAGCAGGTTCTCAGCGTAGACGATGGCGATGCGCCCCTCCAAGTCAGCTTGCTTCAGCGTTAAGGGCGGCCTCTCTTTCACGATGGTGATGACTGGCTGTTCAATGTGTACTGTAACTTCAGAAGGACTCTTCGTGGGTGTAGCGGTAGATATAGGCGTGAGTAGAAGCTTGGTGAAAACAGCCTTCAACTCTCGAAAATCTTCAAGTTCTTTTCTCAGTTCTGCAATTTCCCCGTCCTTTTGAAACTTCAACGCGTCAGCGGTTTTCAGATCGTCCTTAAACCTCTGAATCTCCTTTTCATAGCTTTCCTTTAAATCGTCTATGTCCTTCGGAATCTTCTTCTCAAGTGTTTCTCTCTCAGCTTCAAGTTCCATAAGCCTTTTTTCGGAAAGCTCATGGTCTTTGGCAAGTGTGTCAAACTCCCTTTTTAACTCCTCATATTTTTCTTTCCAAACCAAGTCTTCATCCTCCTTTTTGACTTTTAGATAATGATCACGAACATGTTCAGGCGTTAATTCGCCACCGGCCACCTTTCGACCGATACTGGACGGCACGCCTAAAGGTAATGAGTAGACAACTCTGACGTCGGGCGGTCTTTTCCGCACCAGGATCCAGTGACCGAGTTTAAGTTTCATGATGTCGTCTGAAGTGAATTTGCCCCTTATCTCCGGAATGAGGTCCATAGTATGCTTAACTTCCGTGATGTGGTCCTGGGTGCCCAGGAATTTGAACGCGCAGGCCTTCAGAGGACCCTTATCTGTTAGCGCTAAGAATTGCGTGGCTATCCAGCCGTAAAGCTCTGTTTTTCCGCCTTGAGTCATGACATGCATGACGGGTCTTGTGGCTGGGCTACTGTAGCCTTGCGGTGTAAATTTATGTCCTTCGTCAAGCACGCCGATCGCTCTGCGTCTGTAAATGCGGAGGAGATCCTCGAAACTGTTTTTGACAATTAGTTGCTGAGCCTCAAGGCTGAAGTCGTTGATAACCATTCGGTTTACGCCAGGATAGAGTCTTAGCTGAGTCACGGTCTCGACTTTTGCTGTTTCATCCTTTAACCGCTCAAGCAGGTCATAGAGGACCCGGCAAGCGTCTTTCAGCCAGCTATTACGAGTACGCTGCTCAAGCTCTCTCGCTCTCTCAATAATGTCATCAAAGCCCTTAGCGGCTTCAGTTATCCTGCTCAAAGTAGCGTAGTATGGCGTGAGCTTGCGCCGAAACATACTCTCTAATAGGCCGATCAAAACGAAGCTATCTGTGGATTCGCGGAGACAGACAGGAACCTCTTGACCAAAGCCGGCGTAGTCAGCCTCAGTTTCCTTGGTGTCGAAGATCAGGACCTTAAAGCCTTGTTCAACACCCCATTGTGAAAGGCGTTTAATGAGCGTAGTTTTGCCGCTGAATTGGGTCTGGCCCACCAAACAATAATGGAAAGGCTCAAGCTGAACAGGCTCACCGGAAGGCACCGTAAAAAGAAAATCAGTCATGCTGGTTTTCTCCCTATTTGTAGCGCCGCTCGTAAAGTTCAGCAACTTGTTCGGCGCATTTGTGGCAAACATATCTAAAACCACTTAAGGTGTGAACCCCAGCCTCGGCATGATTCTTGCCACACAAAGCGCATTTCGGCACTTTCTTCACCTTTACATGAAATGGTGGATTTTTAAGTAGGGTCGTTTTCCGAGCCAGCCGCGGCTAAGCAGCTTCTCTGTCAGTTCATCACTTTTGTCAAGAGCCTCTGTTATTGCCTGGATTTCGTCAGCGCTAATGAATAATGTTGGGACGCCGAGGTCGGTGTCAACCTGGCTTGGCTCAAGCAGCAGCGCGACTCCGTATCCGTCTCCCTTCCGAATAGCCTCAATCTTTGGCCCCTTAAGTTTTGGCAGCTCACCATATTTCCGATAAATTATAGCGTCTCCCGTATGGAAGAATCTGTTTTTGCGCAAGATGATCACCACCGCCTTCAGTCTCATTCGGCGCTTCCTTGAACGATCTTAACGTAGCCCTGCACTTCGTCGATCTCTAAACGGTTCACCAAGAAGCCTTCAGCCTTTACCCGCTGAGCCACCTGCTCGCTTACGCCATTAGAAGCGTTCAAGACGACGATTCTGCTGCCACTGAAATACGTAACTTGGTCGATGACGCCTTCACCATTCACCGTGTAGAATATGGTTCCGCGCTCATGGACGCACTTAAGAAAAAGCTCCTCATCGCTGATTTTGGCTATGAGTTGCAACTTCATGTTTTCCACCCCAGTAACTTACGGACAAGCTGTTTGGCTTCCTCCTTCAAGCGGATGTAATCGTCTTGGCAGAGGTGCATGATCTCGGGCAGCGGAACAGCCACGAAATACCTTTGTCGGCTCTCTGGCTTACCGCAGACCTTGCATTCGCGGAGTTCAGCCAACGGCTTAAACTTGCGCTTGCTCATTTTGTCCCTCCGCCTTTTGCTGTTTCTCGAGAGCCTCCAGCCTCAAACGCACAGCCTCAGAGACAAACTCCGCGATGCTTCTGTAGGTTCCAAGCCTGCTGATGAGTCGCTCCACTTGCTGGACAAGTTCGTCCTGGATCGATATGCTCCGATAATTGGGCATTTCTACTCCACTCAAACCTTATCCATATGGTATAAATGAAGTAGAATTGCTTTAAAATTTGCGGTATGAATAAAGTAAAAATCGCCTCAATCGGTTAAATAAAATTTATTAAGGTTTGTCTACTTTATATATGAAGCAAATATGAGGTAATGGCATGCCTGTGGAAAAGTATAGGGGGATAAGCCTTCAAAGAGAACTCGTAGACGAAATCGAATACTACATAAGGGAGCATCCTGAAGCGGGATACAAAAGCTTGGCAGACTTCGTGACAGAGGCCGTGAGAAAAAGATGCGAGGAACTCCAGATTCTTGGGCCAAAACCCATCGTTCACCCAGTCCTCGAACACTTCAACGTCTACGAGGACCACGTCACCATCATCGACCGCAAGAGGGAAAGACTTGTGGATGTCTACTTCCGCAACAACGTCGTGCACTGCCAACTATGCGGAAAACGAAACTGCGAACACGTAAGATACGCCATACAGATTCCAAAGGTGCAGAGAACACTCGATAAAAAGGGCTTAACAGTCAAGCCAAACGGAAGAATCGAACCCAAAACCAACATCTACTAAACAAGATTGCTTAATCGGTGGTTAGTGGTTGCGCAGAAAAGTAATCGAGGAGGCAAAGCCAAATTGGCTTAATCCAAAGATGGGAAGTTGCGAGGCCGAGGGGATTGTATGAGGGATAAAGCAATCGATAAAAGGAATGAAAGTGAACTGCTGGATGCATGTAAAGAGAATGACATAAACTTTCTTGGCGTATTCGGTTCTTATTCTCGGGGTGAGCAGAAAGAAAAGAGTGATGTGGACGTTTTGGTGAAATTTTCCAAAAGAAAGAGCCTCTTAGATTTGGTAAGGATTGAGAGGCGGTTGTCCGAAATCATGGGCGTAAAGGTAGACTTGGTGACTGAAGGGTCTGTAAGTCCCTACATGATAGATGGGATAAAGAAAGAGCTGAAGGTAATTTATGATGAAAAAGGCTGACACCGTTTATCTGATGCATATTCGAGATGCCATATCAAGGATTGAAGAATATACGAAAGCTGTCGGTTACGACGACTTTATCAAAAACAACTGGTCCAGGACGGGGTCATTAGGCTTTGAGGTGGAGAATATATGAACCTTGAAGAGGTGAAAGAGACACTCGCAAGACATAAGGAGGAATTGAGGAAAAGATTCAAGGTGAAGGAGATTGGCATTTTCGGCTCGTATGTGAAGGGGGAGCGGAAAGAAGGAAGCGATCTGGATATACTGGTTGAGTTTGAAGAGGATGCGAAGTTAAGCTTGCTGGATGTGGCTGGTTTAGAAATCGAGTTAAGCGATCTGTTGGGTGTTAAAGTGGATTTGGTGGAAAAGAGGGATCTGAAACCTTACGTTGGACAACGCATCTTAAAAGAGGTCATTTATGTATGAGAAATAGGAGAGACTACAGGGATTCTCTTTTAGATATTTTGAACGCCATTAGAGATATTGATGATTTTGTTAAAGATATGGATTTTGAGTCTTTCTTCAAGAACAAAGAGAAGCTTTACGCAACCATCTATTGCTTGCAGGTCATAGGTGAGGCTGTAAAGCGAGTCCCTGAGGAAATGAGAGAAAGATATCCAGAGGTTCCGTGGCGTAAGATAGCTGGAATGAGAGACAGACTCATTCATGGATACTTTGCCGTTGATTTTGAAAGGCTTTGGGAGACCATAAAACGTGATCTGCCATCCTTAAAGGAGGCTATAACCAAGATCCTAAAGGGGATATAAGCCATGCTCAAATTCAAATCGGAAAACGGATTCCAAGAAACAGAGAATCCTGCGCAATAAAGGCTGGATAATAGAAGAGGAAAAAAATTGTGCGAAAACCATTCTGACAGCAAAAGGCGGTGATTGGTGTGAGCAGAACCATACTAATGCATATCTTGACTGATATGCGTGTTTTGTTAGGCGAGAGCGAAACCGAACAGCTCTACAAGGAGTTGCTCGCCTACTTCGGACTCGTAGGCGCATCTAACGTATGCCAAGCCCTCGAATTAGCCTGGAAAGACCCATACAACAAAACAGAAATAGAAGAGTTCATAAAGGCTTGGCTTAAGAGAAAGCGTAGAAAGAAGGAAGCCATCGCAGGAGTCGTCTAAAACGTGGGTGAGAGAATGGATATATCTGCACTTGAGAACTGGCTTTGGGATGCAGCTTGCAGCATAAGGGGTCCGATAGACGCTCCAAAGTTTAAGGATTACATCCTTCCTCTTTTGTTCTATAAGAGGCTTTGCGATGTTCACGATGATGAGTTGAAGGAACTTGCCAAAGATTATGGTGGTTTAGAGATTGCCAAGGAGCTTGCGAGGTCTGATCGCAAACTGATTAGGTTTTACATTCCTGATGAGTATACTTGGAGCGAGATAAGAAAAGTAACAACAAATTTGGGTGAAAGGCTTACTCTGGCTTTGAGAGAGATTGCAAAAGAGAATCCGAAGCTTCAAGGAGTGATAGATATTGTGGATTTCAATGCCACTGCCGCGGGACAGAGGATAATTGATGATGGAACTCTTGCCAGACTTATACAGATTCTGAATAAGTATAGGTTAGGGCTTGATGACGTGGAGCCTGACATCTTAGGAAGAGCTTACGAATACCTGATAAGAAAGTTTGCTGAGGGTTCTGGGCAGAGTGCTGGCGAGTTCTATACGCCACGAGAGGTAGGCATTTTGATGGCGCGCATCCTCGATGCTGAAGAGGGTGAAGAGGTTTATGACCCTGCTTATGGTTCTGCTGGATTGCTTATCAAGGCGCAGCTTCATCTTAAAGAGAAAAAGCAAGGGGATATTAAAAGACCTCTGAAGCTTTACGGGCAGGAAATAAATCCCTTCACCTATGCTATGGGAAAGATGAATGCCTTCATTCACGACATGGACGCAGATTTAAGAGTTGGAGATACTATAAGGAATCCTCGTTTTGTTGAGGAGGGTAGATTAAAACAATTTCGTAAGGTAACCGCGAATCCCATGTGGAATCAGAAGTTTCCGCCCGAAGTTTTCGAAACCGACCCGCATAATAGGTTTTTGTTTGGTATTCCGCCTTCAAATTCGACTGCGGACTGGGGCTGGATTCAGCACATGTATGCTTCTTTGAAAGAGAAGGGAAAACTCGTTGTGGTAATTGATACTGGAGTCGTATCGAGGGGAAGCGGTAATGTAGGAAGTAATAAGGAGAAGGACATAAGGAGAAAGTTGGTTGATAAGGATTATGTTGAAGCTGTTATACTTTTGCCTGAGAACATGTTTTATAACACTACTGCGCCAGGCAACATCATAGTGATCAACAAAGAAAAGAAACACAAAGGGGAAATTCTGTTAATAAATGCTGCAAAAGAATTTGCTAAAGGAAGGCCGAAGAACTATCTAAGTGAAGAGCATATAGGAAAGATTGAAGAGGTTTACAAGAACTGGAAGGAAGTTGATGGATTCAGTAAAATAATAACTAAAGAAGAAGTAGCCAGAAATGATTATAACTTAAGCCCGTCCCGTTATGTGGCAGCTGGCGAGAAGGAGGAATACTTGCCTATAGATGAAGCTTTGGTACAGTTTGTCCAAGTTGAAGAAGAACGAAAGGAGATAGAAGCCGAACTTAACGCTATTATGCAAAAGTTAGGATTTGAAAGATACCTCGCTGGCGAGGAATGAGATGCAAGAGAAAATTACTAATTATATGAACACGGTGCAAAAGACCGAAGAGGAAGACGTTTTCCAAGAGATAGAAATCGGTTTAATCCCTGAAGATTGGGATTTGGTAAGGTTAGGGGATGTATGCAGGAAAGTTAAGGCTGGAGGAACGCCAAGCAGAGGACAGGAATCGTATTGGAATGGAGATATTCCATTCTTGCTGATTGAAGATATGACTGCAACGGAGAAGTATCTGCGTCATACAAAATCGTCTATCACTAAGAAAGGCCTGGAAAATTCAAGTTCTTGGATTGTACCCCCAAATTCTATAATTTTGAGCCTCTATGGAACTGTTGGCAAAGCTGTCATAAACGAGATTCCTGTTTCTATAACTCAGAACATGGCGGGAATAATTCCTAACGAACAAAAGGCCGATACCGATTTTCTATACTACGCACTTGAAAATTCGAAAAAATATTTGTGGAGTGTAATTGATATTTCCGTTCATAAACACATCACTACTACAAAGGCTAAACAAATCCCAATTCCACTTCCCTCACTCCCAGAGCAACGGAAAATCGCTAAGGTTTTGGGCACTATTTAGAGGGCCATTGAGCAGCAGGACAAAATCATAGAGGCGGCGAAGAACCTCAAAAAATCGCTTATGCAAAAACTCTTCACAGAAGGACTGGGGCACACAGAATTTAAGGAAACAGGAATCGGAACAATTCCAGCAAGTTGGGAAGCAGTGAAGTTGCTGCATGTTGTGGATTTCTCAAAAAAACCAAGGGACCTAAATCTAAATTCGTTTGAGAAAATAGCCTTCATAACAATGGAGATGATACCTATTGAAAAAACCTATGTTAACGACTTTTTGTTAAAGGAACCAAATAAAATTTCAAGTGGAGTTTACTGCGAGAAAGGAGATATTCTATTACCGAAAATAACCCCATGCTTTGAAAATGGTAAACAAGGAGTAATAGAAAATATACCTTATGATTTTGCTTTTGCTACAACGGAGGTCTATCCGATCAAGCCGAGAAATGATCAATTGGATAAAATGTTTCTATTCTATTTCTTGGCCAAACCTGATGTCAGAAAAATTATAGCAGCTAAGATGCAAGGAACAACGGGGAGGCGCAGGGTTCCGAAAGATGTTGTTGAAAACACCTTAATCCCTCTTCCCGCGCTTCCTGAACAGCAAGAAATCGTCCGAATCTTAAGCACCGTGGATGAGAAGATAGAAGTTGAGGAAAGGAAAAAAGCTACACTTAACGAACTTTTCAAAACTATGCTTCATAAGTTGATGACCGGAGAAATCAGGTTAAAAGATGTTGAGGTTTAACTGTTGAGCCTTATCTCTGAGAAGAGGGATGTTCAAAATCGTGTAATTGATTATCTCCGGTCCATAGGCTGGGAGTTTTTACCCACCACAGACGCTTTCAAACTTAGAAGCCACGACCTCAAAGAACCATTCCTAATTCCCATAGTTAAAGAAAAACTCAAACAACTAAACAAAGGAATCATAACAGACAAAAACGTTGACGACGAGATAAGAAGGATCAAACTTCTCCCAGCAAACCTCCGTGGAAACGAGGAATTCCTAAAATACCTTAGAGGTCAAAAGACCGTTTACGTCGAGGAAGAAAAACGAGAAAGAAACATCAAACTCATAGATTACGAAAATCCTGAAAACAACCACTTCGCCATAGTTGAAGGCTTCTGGTTCGAAGACAGAGACCGCAGGCAAGCCGACGTCATCCTCTTCATAAACGGCTTCCCCATAAGTATAATAGAAAACAAAAGCCCAACCATAGAAGAACCAGAAGAGGAAGCCTTCGGTCAAATCAAACTCTACACAGACAGAATCCCAGAACTACTAAAATACACCCAATTCTACGCAACATGCGACGGCATAAGACTCCACTACGGACCAACATGGAACTACGAAACAAAAACCTTCTACAGGTGGAAAACCAAAAACAAATTCAACTTCGAAAAACTGACAAAAACCTTCTTCGACAAAAAAGAAATCCTAAGAACCTTAGAAGACTACGTGGTATTTCTGACAATCGACGATGAAGTCCACAAATACATTCTGGTGCCCCATCAAAGAAGAGCAGTAAAGAAACTCGTCAAACGAGTCCTGTTAGAAAAAGAGAAGGACAAAGCATTAATTTGGCACTTTCAAGGCGCCTACAAAACCTTAACAATGATGGTTGTAGCCCAAGAGCTCAGAGAAGCTGAAGAACTCGAAAACCCCACAATACTGGCGGTAGTCGACAGAATAGAACTTGAGGACCAAATGCACAAGAACCTGCAAGCATTCGGCTACCCAAACGTCATAGTTGCAGAAAGCAAAGAGCACTTAAGAGAACTACTCGCCTCCGACTACCGAGGACTCATCGTTACCCTAATCCACAAATTCCACGGCATGCCCAAACACATCAACAAAAGAAAAAACATCATCGTCCTAACAGACGAAGCCCACAGAAGCCAAGAGGGAGACTTAGGCATCTACATGCGCAGCGCCCTACCCAACGCCTACTACTTCGGATTCACAGGCACACCAATAGACAGAGGAAAAATCGGAAGAGGAACATTCATCACATTCGGCTACCCACCAGAAGAGCCATACCTTGACCTCTACTCAATGGACGAATCCATAGAAGACAAAACAACTGTACCTCTCTACTACACACTAACCAAAACAGAACTCCATGTAGACAAAGAAACCCTCGAAAAAGAATTCTTCAAAGTAGTAGAAGAAGAAGGAATCGCAAGCATAGAAGGCGTAAACAAAATCATAGAAAAAGCCGAGAAAACCAAATCCGTTATGAAAGCAGACACAAGAGTTAACACAATAGCGAAAGAAATCCTCGAACACTACCTAAAATTCGTCGAACCCTCAGGCTTCAAAGCCTTCATAGTAGCCATAGACCGCGAAGGCTGCGCCCTATACAAAGAAGCCATAAGCAAACATCTAAAAGAGAAACACCTCCCCGAAGACTACGCCAAAGTGGTCTACACAAGAGACCACAAAGACAACGACCTCCTAAGAAAATACTGGATCTACGAAGACGAAGAAAAAATCATAAGAAGAGCCTTCAAATCACCCGACGAACTCCCAAGGATCTTAATAGTTACCGAAAAACTGCTAACAGGCTACGACGCCCCCATACTATACGCCATGTACCTCGACAAACCCCTCAAAGACCACACCCTACTCCAAGCAATAGCAAGAGTAAACAGACCCTACGAAAGAAAAACATGCGGCCTAATCATAGACTACATCGGCCTATTCGACAACCTACAAAGAGCCCTAACATTCGACGCAAAAGATATCGGTAAAGGGCTACAAAACATCGACACGTTAAAACAAAGATTCAAAGAACTAATAGAACAAGGAGATAAAATCCTCATCAACATAAACCTCCAAGACGAACAAAACAGATTAACAAACATACAAGACTACTTTTTTGAAGAGAAGAAGAGAAACGAATTCATAAAAATCTACAAAGAAACTGAAAGAATCTACGAAATCCTCTCTCCCGACCCATTCCTAAGAGATTACATGAGAGGCTACAAACTACTCGTACAAATCCACGAAGTAATTCGCAACGCATTCCCAGAAGAAGAAAGAAGAAAACTGCGAGAGGTGCTTAAGAAAACTGAGCAGCTGATACGGGGAGAAGTTGAACTAAGAAACATAGTAGACACTCTACCAATCTACGAAATCAACAAAGACATAGCCAACCTCGTCAAAGCAGACAAAATACCCGAAAGAGTGAAAATCATAAACCTACACAGAAGCTTAGCCAACCACATAAAACGAAGCATAACAAAACAACCCCACCTCCTATCCATATCCGAAGAAATCGAAAAAATAATCACCCAACTAAAAGAGAGACAGATCAGCGTAGAAAACGCGCTACAAGAATTAACCAAACTCGCAGAACAAATAGCCGCTTCAGAAGAAGAGCAACAAAAATCCGGACTAAGTAAAGAAGAATTCAGCATGTTCTGGATCCTAAGAAGCCACGAAGCCAGCAAACCACAAACCATAGCAGGGGAAATCTACAAAGAAATAGAAGAACACAAAGAATGGCCCTACAACGAAAAAATCGAACGATCACTAAGAAGAAACCTCTACAAGCTCCTGCTCAAAGCAACGCCCAAAAATCAACTCGTGGAGCTCGTCAACAACCTACTCAAAATGCACAGAATCTTGATGGAGGGAAGAGGATGGACATAAGACCCCTCACTAAAAACGATCTATTAGAAATCACTCGCAAATGGC
>Ga0315314_1003897_pt1 | contig 11444 bp, 15 predicted proteins | sample TDP9_MG_FD_203631 | JGI IMG/M metagenome (GOLD analysis project Ga0315314, IMG submission 203631) | Freshwater sediment microbial communities from Lake Towuti, South Sulawesi, Indonesia - TDP9 | ecosystem: Environmental > Aquatic > Freshwater > Lake > Sediment | place: Indonesia: South Sulawesi...
CTCCTTTGCCCAGAATCACCAACTTTGTCTTGAGATGTTCTTTTAAGATCATTGGCATGGCTTGAACCAGGTTTCTCACGCCTTTAACCCATGTTAGTCGCCCCAAGAAAAAAAGCATGTTTTCATCTTCTTTGATACCGTATTTTTCTCGAATTTTCTTAACGTCCTCCGGATCGCATTTCTCTGGATCATATGTTTTTGGGTCCACTCCATTCCAGACCACGCTGATCTTTGATCCAGGCCAACCGTGGCGAATGAGGTCTTCCCTCATGGCGTGGCTAACCGTGACTATTCGATCTGCAGTCTGGGCAGTTGCCGATTCGAGGTGGGATACCACTTCTGAGCCTTGGCCGCCGCTTCGACCGAATTCGGTGCTGTGCACATGGAAAACCACGGGTAATTTTGTTTCGTTTTTGACTATTACTCCGGATATGCTGCTTAGCCAGTCGTGGACGCAAACAACGTCGAAATTGTGTCCCTCTTTCTTGATTAATCCGTTTACGAACTTCGTTGCGCTTAAAATGTTATAAATGAATATGTCGCTGAACAAGCGAATGTTTGTTCCCCATTTTTTCAGGTCGTCGATGACGAACATGGGAAACACGTTACTTGCGTCAGCGATTATGGGCCGATGGACCTCCACTCCCTTTAAGACCTCCCTGGTCTTCAGGTTTCCATTGTTAAGCGTAAAAACCGTGACATCGTGTCCCAACCCAACCAGCTCGCGGGTCATGAACTCAGCATATGTACCTAAGCCTCCCACCATCATGGGGGGATATTCCCAAACAAAGAAACCAATTCTCAAGAGCAACTGCCCTGAAAGAATTTGATGTGAAAAATGTAATATTGTTTTGTCTGTTAAAAAATATACACTCAGCGTTCAAGAGCTAATAAGTGAGTAATCGAAGTGGTGGAGGATATGCCGATAAAGTATTTTGAGGCTCCTGATGTTAAAAGGCTTGTTGACGAAATCTTAGATAGCCTAGACTTTTTCAATGTGGTTCCCCAATTCGTGTTCTGCGTTAGAAGCAGAGGATCCAAATCTAGGCGTACTATCGCCCGTATCCACGGCTTAGGGAGGATCTGGCAAGAGGCTCTTCGCCTCGCGCCTTCCTATGTAATCGAAGTTATTTCCGAGCGGTATGATAAATTAACTGAAGAGGAGAAAGAGAAGACCATGATCCATGAACTTCTGCATATTCCTAAGGGATTCTCAGGGGGATTTCGTCCCCATAAGGGCTATGTCGACCAAAAAACTGTGGAACGCCTATTTACAACACTGCAAAAACAGAGAATAGCCAAAAAGGCAAACTTGCACGGCAAACATTAGAAATTCGCGCGGACAGTTTTTGTTATGTAATTTCGAATGTTATGATGTATTTAGCGTAAGTTGACACATCTGGAACTAAAATTTTTAAGTAAACATATATGTATGAGGTGCCGCTTGTGCTCGCTTGGAGGTTACTCATGCTTATGTATATAGTTGCATTTCCCGCCAAGTTGTATAATGGTCCTTCCGACTGAGTTATGCTTCCACCGCTAACGATTATTTGGTCACTTGTTGTGCCGTCGTGAAGGCTTATCGTTGCGTTCGTCAGGCGACCAATGTTGGAACTGTCGTAAACTTTCAGGTTGACTGTCCAATTATCTGCAACTTGGTTGACGACTTTAAGGACGTAGTCATAAGTTTGGGTGGGAAAGGAAAATCCGTTCACCCAACTCGGACAATCACTTGGAAAAGTGGGCTTTAGTGTTCCGTTATTATTATTCGCAGTTTTGTCGTAAGTTGTGTCACCTGTTCCCTCATCGAAGTGCCATAATGCAACCGTGTTTGCGTCTGCTTCAAGTCTCTTTCCCTTTCCGTCATTCCAGTTTGCACTAACCTCTGAGGCTGATCGGGAAACGTTTGAGATGCGGACTTCGTCGATGATGCCATTGAAGGTTTCATCCGTCGCCACCGACCCGTCTTTTAAACTAGCCCCAATTGAAACTTTGGCTGTCCCACTATAAATGGTCAGTGTGGCATTCTTTTCAGCATCTTTTACTCCATTGATGTAGAGCTTCATTACTGACCCATTATATACTCCAGCAATGTAGTACCATGTATTCGTTGATAACACTGTTGAAGACTGCAGAGAATACTCATCGTGCCAGAGGGAATCGTTCGAAAGCATAAACCAGACCTTATTATAACCCGTTAAATACAATGAGTAAGATCTTTGTGGATTTGTACCGCTCCAATCCCACTTGCAAACAATCCCAGGATATTGATTAGAGAAGGCGGTGGGCCTAATCCAAGCCTCAATCGTAATCTTATCAGTAATATCCAAACTTGCAGAATCAGGCACCTCAACGTAATCGTTGCTGCCATCGTAGTCTAAAGCATAATTAGAGACACTAACCTTTGCACTTGTATTGTTTGTGTAGATCGTGCTGGTGCCAGAACAGTTACCTTCTTCAAGAATAACGGGCGGCGAACTAACCGTCCCATAAGCCTGTTTCACCATTGAATAGTATGCGCTTCCCGCCATACTCTGCAGCGGGTAACCCAACAAAACGAAGAGAGTTAAAACTAGCCAAATCAAACGTCGAATCTTTTTATGATCTAGACTTTTCTTTAACCTACTCATAGATAGTTGCCCCTAACGTAATAAAAAGGGGGATGGAAATTACTCGACATCCACCGCTATCTCGATAGTGACCGAAGCTGACGCAGCGCTGTCCTTTGCCTTTGTTATGACCGTGATAGCCCACTGTGTGTCAGGGTTCGTAGCAGGTATTGATACCCATCCCGTTGCGGATGGAATAGTCCACGAGGATCCGCTGCATGTGTAGTTTAATGATGCTAGAGTCGGCGAAGTTTCAGATATTCCATTGCGCAATAGGAATTTGACATAGACAAATTCGGTGTTATTGCCGCTGAGCGAAACAGGAGTAAGCCGAATATTACGCGCGGCAGTGCCATTGTTTCTCACTCTAATTGGGTCGGTGTACGTATACGATGCGTTTGGATAGGCTTTGAGGCCCGTCAGCGTAGCGCTCGTGTTATCTGGGCTTAGCGACACTCCAGCAGTCACATTGTCTAAACCTTTCACGAACCACACGTCAGTTGTTGCAATTGTGATCGTCGATGTCATATTTAACGAATAGTAGACCAATGCGCTCGTTGTGGCTATGAGCATCGATGTAAGCAATAGAGCTAACAGCTTAATCGGTTTCTTGTTAAGCTTTTTTCGTATGTCCACTGTCTCACCTCCTTTCCTTTATTTTTTTCAACACCTCAGGCGTCAGCCTAATGCGTCTACGGGTAACCGGCGCAGGCGCAGGTTTACCAGCTTGGCTAACTTGTGCAGGTTTACCAGTTTGGCTAACCACTTCGGGTTTACCAACTTGGGCAATTTCACGGCTCTCTCCAGTGCGTTCGCCGACTTCTTCCAACACCTTTGTTAACTCCTCTTCAACTTTCACTGGCTGACGATGCCTGAGGTCCCCTAGCATTCTTGGTTTAAGTGATGCCACAATGCCCACTCCCAAGACGGCTGCGCCCAAGACAAGGGCAACATAAACGATTTCTATGGGGATCAGCGGAAGCAGAGGCAACGGAAGCACCATTCCGTTAGAATAACTGGAAACGAAGAAGACAGCCAACAGAATCGTTGGGAAAGAGACAGTGCCGGAGAAGGTCAATGCGAGATTTGACATCTTCTTTACGACGGCGATGTAAACGTTGACCGCAATGACGTTAGCCACAGCGACTAAAAGATAGACTATGGAGTACCAGAACCGCATCTCCACGCCAAAGACTGTCAAGAATCCCTTACTGACTAAGAGGTGTCCAAATCCGGCGAGGGCGGCAAGTTGATAGACATAAGGAATGGCTGATGGGAAATGCTTGTCGAGGAGACAGGTCAGTAGGCTAATGGCTAGGAAAACATCTATGCCCAGCAGTGCGAAGAACTCTGGTAAGAGCGGGGATGACACTTTGCTAAACCAGCTTTTGCTTGCAAGCGAATGAAGTTTAACAGTTTAATTATTTAATGGTGTGTCATTCTCATCGACTACAGACACGCATTTTTAATGACCAGCAATAGGGATTGTAAAATAGGTGAATAAACCATGATTTGGAAGAAAAACCCGAAATGCAGGTTTTGCGGAGAAGAGATCAAGGATGGCGTAATGGTGACTAAAGAAGATTTGACTCTGATTTTGTGTCCAAGGTGCATCATCGCCATAATCGCTGTAGTTGAGGATACGTTACCATTTATGATAGGAGCCTTACAGAATAGGACGAAAGCATACAAAACTGAACTCGTAGCCATGGAAGCTAAAGGTTAGTTGGACCAAGACCCTAATAAGATTAAAGTTTAAAATAGATTGCTGAAAAAGGATTGGATGCCCAATAAACTAAGAACGATATATAGCAAAACTACGATGCCACATATTACGAGTAAAGTTTTTGGCGATAAAGGAGAAAAACTCGGAGATTCTTCACTTTCTCTTTTGATCTCGTATTCCTTAATTCCCTCAGTGGCTGCGTCAATTTGCACTATGGCTGTTTTCTTTTTTATTTTAATCTCTGCGACGTACCTTTCTCCTTGAAGAGAAACCTTCTCTGGCTTGAGATCACGTTTATTCCCCAGCCTCTTCAAAAAGTCGAGTGCTATCAAAGTGACCAGACATGTCTAAGTGTTAATTAGTCAAACGCCATCTATCAAGATTTATATTCGCATAACTTTACCGCGTATGTTTATATTGCGGGAAATACATTGTTTCTTACGGCTGTCACGGGATGCTGAAACAATATAAAGTCTCCACTTTTGCGCGCAGAGATCACGTTGAAATAGTGGCGGGCATACTGGAAGCCGCAAAAGCGGGCGTAGGTAAGACTGAGATTATGTATCGTGTTAACCTAAGCCATATTCAGGCGGAAAGTCATCTGATTTTTTTGATGGAAAAGGGTTTGTTGAAGGAAACGAAAAGTGGAAAGAGGAAGATTTTTCGGACAAGCGATAAGGGACTTGAATATCTCCGTAAATACGATGAATTGAAGGAAATGCTGCGCCTTTAGCTAAAATAGGCTCTATAAATGAAATATTGTCGTAAGGCGCCATTTCTGTTTTTAAAGTTTCACGAAGAATGTTAGATGCTGCAGAGTGATCCGACAATGAGGACTAGGAATGGCGTTAACGCCTTTTTCACATATTCAGAACAGCCCATTGAAGACCTTAAGTTTCAATGTCAGTTCTGCGGACACAAGATCCATTTGGAGGACGCCTTGAAAGCCGATTTTTCACTATGGTCAACCTTATCAAGCATGAGTAAGCTGGCTGAATGGAGACGAAGGGCAAAGGAACTTTATCAAAGGGCTAGAAGCCAAAAGATTCCACTTGACGAGTTTTATGAGGAAAACGAAAAATTGATGAGGGAGTTCCATAAAGCCGAGCGTGAACACACCTTAGCCCCAGTCACATATAGCGGCGGCTTTGAAGCTCGGTGTAAAAAATGTAAAAGGCTCCATGCAATAACACTAAAACTAGAATTAGACGCGCCAAACTTCCCAGAAGAACTATCCATTGAGGAGAAAATGAGGCTTAAAGTTTCTGAGAATGTTCTCCTACGAGTTGCGGAAAAAAGGCATTACCCCAACGTAGAAGCCTATAAAGAGTGGCTTGAAAGCAAAGAACAATTAAAACTTAGAAGCGCCCTAGAACAATTTGTTTCCAATCACTTAGAAAACATTGATTGCGATGAAGCGAAGGAACTGAAAAAAACGCTTCAAGACTTCCTTAAAGGAATTAACCAAGAATTAAAGCGGCAAAAAGTCACATTCCTAAGCGACGTGCAAGAGTTCATCCGCGAAACTTTGCCAACGACATAGAAGCAGGGTATTCCTAGGAATAGCCTGGTTTTCTTCTCCTTAAAATCAGGGCTAATGCCATTCCTGCCACGAAGCCTCCGATGTGAGCCCAATATGCGACGCCTCCTCCAGCTTCTAATAAAATGTAGAGCCATTGAAGGATGAACCAGAAGCCTAGGAAAAATATTGCGGGTATGCGCACGAAACTGATCCAGTAGTAAAACACTACTGTGAGGATTCTCGCCCTTGGATAAAGTATGATGTAGGCGCCCAGTATTCCAGATATGGCGCCTGAAGCCCCGATTGTCGGAAGGCTAAGGTCAACTGTGGTTAACACGTGAGTTAAAGAGGCGGCTATTCCGCAAAGAAAGTAGAAGAGAACATATCGTGCACGTCCAAACGTGTCTTCTATGTTGTCGCCAAATATAGACAAATATAGCATGTTTCCAGCCAAGTGGATTATGCCGCCGTGAAGGAACATGGACGTGAAAAGTGTGTGTAGTTGTTCCCCATTCATTATGTTTTCTGGTATCATGCCATATTTCCAAACGACCTCTTCAGGAGAAATGCTCGCCCAAAAAGATGGAAAGTCTATTGGAAGATAGCTTGGAAGCCATACGAAAATGAAAACAATCACATTGACCACTATAAGGAGCCTCGTAATGTGAGGCGGAGACGAAGTTGGATTTTCATCTCGCAGAGGAAGCAAGGGTCCCACCATAAAATGGTTCTAAGTGAAGGCTAAATTATCGATGCTGACATATTTAACTTTACGCCGTCATTTTGGTCTTAAAACCAGAGAAGTTTAATTCTCATCCCATTTAATTCGGTATAAAGTGTGGAAGTGCAGATAATGTTAGTCAGGGTTGTTCGAAGGTTGGCGCTTGAGGAGATACGTAGCCGAATTGAAGCCTTTGAGAAGGAATTCGGCATGACTTTTGAGGAGCTTGAAGAACTGTATTTAGAAAGGAGGGCAACGGGAATGGTAGCCAGCGTATATTTTGAATGGGCAGATTTGGTCCACGCGTATCGCGGCTACATGGAAAGCGGAGAGTTTGACTACACAGTTGAAGAGACACGCGATTTAAGTCCAAGGGAAATGGCGCTTCTAACTCTGAAAAGGTTAGAGCTGCTTTACAGTTTGGCTAGCCTTCGAGTGGAGTCCATAAATCACTTGGCACAAAGGGTTCACAGGAACGTGAAGAACGTTTATCAAGACTTACAAACATTGAAGAAGCTTGACTTTGTCACATTTAAGAAAAAGGGAAAGAGAAACATCGTGCCAGAAACCTTGGTGGAAGAAATCACGCTTTTGATTCGCTGACTTTTCTATAGCCGAATCAGTTTCTCCAGCCACTCGATTTTCTGGGTTTTTCTTTTCCAAAAGAGGTCTTCGAAGATGTAGTGCATAGCCAAGGTCTTCCATTTTCCGTATCGTTCGTCGAGTTCTTTGAGGATTGTTTCGGCGGGAACCAGTTCCCTTTCGAAAAGCAGCCTCGAATAAATCTTTTGTTCCCATGGACCGATTTTCTCAATTGTGTCATAGTGATGCAGTGCTTCGAAGAGCAGAATACTAGCTGACGCTGGACCCACACCGTAGAGTTTGTCCAATTCCTTCTTTGCCTCCTCCATGGTCATCTGACGCAACTTAGACTCGTTAACCACTCCCCTCACGAAGTCTTCGGAAGTCTTCTTGAGGTATTTGGCCCTGTAGCCCACCTTCAACTCTCGCAGTTTTTCTTCAGTGGTTTCGTATAGTTGTTTAGGTTCCCAGAAAGCGTAGAGTTCTTTCCCGTCAAACCACACTGTTGTTCCGTATTTGCTGAGTAAGGCTTCCATCATCTGCACCGTGCGCCCGACTGTGGCGTTCTGCAACACAATGCTAATAACGAGTAATTCATACAGCGAATTGCCACAGCTTACGCGCATGCCCTGCCATCTTTGGAGCACTGGACCCAGCAAATTGTCGTGCTTAAACCTTTCAGAGAACTCAGACAGGTCACCGTCTAGGTCGAACCGCCACCGAATTTCCTTAGCTATTGCGTCCGTTTCTTTTTTCGTTAGCGGCGCCTCAGAGAAAAAGGTGAGCCTCATCAGAGGGTTGTCAATCGTGCCTTTGTCCTCCATCTTCAAGCCAAGAACCTTGCCGCTAAACCGCATGGTCTGCCAGTAAACACCCTTCATGTAATCTTCGACTGGCGCTGGAAAATGAGAAGGCTTATGCACAGTAGCGTCAAAATTGAAGGGTGCCTTGGGCTTAGCCTCTACCATAAACTTGGTATTTAACACTATGACTTCCTTGGTCATGCCTTTTGTCTTTCCTAAATGTCAAGAATAAACTTAACCGTCACAGAGCCCTTGGCATCCCTAAGGATTTCCATCTGATGATAAGTAACCGCTTTGACTCCAACCTTCGACAAATGCTTCTCTAGGTTGAAAGGTTCTCCCCAAATCCTTGCCTTTAATCTTAAGCCGATGGGCGTCTTTTCAATTCCATGAACCTTGAAGCGGGAGTACACTTTGCCCGTCGTTTCAAATTTGACCAAAAGATCCTCCAACCAATTGTATAGGAGGGCGTATTCGTCATGCGCCTCCACCTCTACGCTGTCTTCCACGCTGGGCTTAACCCTCTCAACCTCAGTCATAACGTTAAAGGTAGCCAACGCCGCATTTTCAAAAGCCTCTTCTAAAGTTTCGCCATAAGCCGCAATATAGGCGTCAGCGGTGTGTTCCAAATACTCGTAACGTTTTCTCCGCCTTTGCCCGCCCATTTTTCCACCAATTTAATAGAAGGAGATTTTAGAGCCTTTAAACGTTAAGCGTGTCAGTTATAGAATCGCGCGATAGCTTAAGGCAGTGTGACACCTCACATCGCCACGTATGTGAGCATCATCGTGTCTTCTGAGTTTCCGACCCAGAATTTTATTTTGTGGGCACGTTGGGCCACAGTTTGCATACTTCTACAATTGTTTTCATCATTTCAGATCGCATTTTAGGCAATGCAAAGGGCCATTCGGTAGTTAACTTAACCAAGATGTCCATTATGATGACACGGGATACCATTAGGACTAGGAATGAATTGTATGGAAAGCCGTCGAGGAGCATGGTTAGCTTTATGTCTGAGGTTGGGCGCTCGAATTTTATTTCGGCTTTTATGCTGTGATTAGCTTTTATGGTGTAAATCGGGGGCGGAAATATGAGTATTTCGCACATGTGGATTATGAATACGTAAAGCATTCCTTTCTCAAACACGGTGATGTTATAGAAAGTGTTGCCTGCAATTAGCGTCTGGTTTTTAGCCGACTCAACGTCAAAAATTGATATAATCACTCTGTCTATACGCGCCGTTGCATTTGCCTTTAACCAGCATACAACCGCTGCCACAGCTCGGGAAATGTTAAGGTCGCTGGCCAGCAAGGGCCAGAGGTAAAATTCGTATATGGATGATTCGCCTGCCGCAAACGACCTAGTGTCTTCCTTCGGCTTTGGATAACGTATTAAGGTCGTGTTCATTATCTCAGACGTGACTATCCCCGGTATAATTGTAACGGGAGAGTCCAGTAAGTGGAAGAACAATGGCAACACGGGTTTGAGTGGAGGTCTCTCAGGAGGAGGTGGTGGCGGTGTTATGGATGGAGGCGTCGCCACTGAATTACAAGGGACAACGAGCGAGAAAGACAAGAGCATCAAACCGAGAAATATGCACGATTTCTTCATTTTAAAACCCTTTCAAGCTTTTTCTGAATAATTAATACACGCACCAACATATTACTTTTATGTAACAATTTTCTGTCGAGTTTTAGGCTAGTTCAATGGCGTATCAGTTGGGAAGACCATCGCTGACAATTTCAGGAAGCAGAAATCCTAGAAAGTTTTGTTCTGGGGAAATTTATATAAAAATAGCAATCGTGTTAGATTTTATGATGGCGGTCGGAAAGGGATGAACAAAACTTTGTATGACGTGATTATTATTGGGTCGGGTCCTGCTGGTTTAACTGCCGCCATATATGCGAGTAGGGCTAAGCTAGACACCCTTGTGGTGGCGGGCGCCTTTTGGGGCGGCCAACCAATGCTCACAACCGAAGTGGAGAACTTCCCAGGCTTTGCGGATGGAATAATGGGTCCAGACCTAATGAATAGTATGCGAAAGCAAGCGGAACGCTTTGGCGCCAAGCTCGTGTTTGAAGACGCTACCTCCGTAGACTTTTCCTCTAAGCCCTTTAAGATCGGCGCAGGAAACCAAGTGTTTGAGACGAAATCAGTAATAATCGCGACTGGGGCATCGCCAAAATGGTTAGGACTGGAATCTGAGACTAGGCTTAGAGGCAGAGGGGTATCGGTGTGCGCGACCTGTGACGCTCCTCTCTTTAAAGATAAGAAGGCTGTGGTTGTGGGCGGAGGCGACACTGCCATAGAAGAGGCACTAGCATTAACCAAGTTTGCCAGGGAAGTGACGATTATCCATAGGCGCGATCAGCTGAGGGCGACTAAAACACTTCAGGAGAGGGCGTTCAGCAACGACAAGATTAAGTTTATTTGGAACAGCGTCGTACAGGAAATTCTCGGCAAAGATAAGGTTGAGGGAGCTCGCCTAAAGAACGTTAAAACAGGCGAAGAATCTGAGCTTGCCGCTGACGCCGTTTTCGTCGCCATTGGATATAAGCCAAACACCGACCTATTTAAGGGTCAAATTGAACTAGACCAAGAAGGATACGTCATAGCAAGAGATGAAACAAAAACCAGTGTGGAAGGAGTCTTCGTAGCTGGAGACGCCCAAGACCGTCGGTATCGGCAATCAGTTGTAGCGGCTGGCGCTGGATGCAAGGCAGCCATGGATGTGGAAAAATACTTAGAAGAGCAAGCGCGATAGCTCAGTTAAAATATAAGTTTTTACAGAAGGAGGCAGAAGGGACAAAATGAAGAAAATAGATGTTAGTGAATGGATAGAGCGTTCGTTAAAGCACCTTGATTCAGCGAAAGCTACGTATGAAAAAGGTTTATACGACGATTCGGTTTTTCATTCCCATCAAAGTATAGAGATTATTTTGAAGGCGTCATGGCTTTACTTTTTAAGGAAAATGCCTCCGACAGGAAGGCGCGGGCATATGTTACATGCACTATACTCAAATGCCTTAAGAAAGCATGTTAGGTTAAATAAAAGGCATGTTGAGTTTTTAATTGAATTAACACCGCACTATCTTAACTCTAGATATCCTGAACTATTATGGAAAGCAACAAGTTCTTATGCGAAGAGCGTGCTCAAAAAAGCTGAAGAAGTGGTTAAATGTTTCTTAGAAAAACTGTCGTGAAAGTTGTGAAGGATTATCTAAAAACGCTTCCAGTTAAAGTTGAGGAAGCGATTATTTTTGGCTCAAGTGCTAGGGATGAAAGACTTTGGGATAGTGACATAGATTTAATTGTAATCTCGTCTGACTTTGAAAAAATGAGTCCTCATGAAAGGAGTGTTCTTTTACTTAAACATTGGAAACATAAAAGGGTGCCATTAGAAGCTTGGGGATATGTAATGGAAGAATATAAGAAAAGGGTTCAAACTAGCCTTTACTTTCAGGACATTGACGAACATGGA
>Ga0315314_1003898_pt1 | contig 11442 bp, 10 predicted proteins | sample TDP9_MG_FD_203631 | JGI IMG/M metagenome (GOLD analysis project Ga0315314, IMG submission 203631) | Freshwater sediment microbial communities from Lake Towuti, South Sulawesi, Indonesia - TDP9 | ecosystem: Environmental > Aquatic > Freshwater > Lake > Sediment | place: Indonesia: South Sulawesi...
AAATATTTGATTACATTCCTGCTGGAAGGCGTGTTTCTATTGAGCGTGAAGTTTTTCCAGCTTTGGTGCGAGATAAAAAACTGTTCGGATATGAATCTAAGGGTTTGTGGATTGACATAGGTGAACCCTCTGACTACTTGAAGGGTAATAAGCTTCTGTTAGATGCGGAACTCAAAAATGGACATATAGCGAGTTCTGTTAAATTGGAAGGCGATGTGAAAATAACCAACCCTGTTGTTATCGGCGAACACGCAAGTATTGGAGAAAAGTCAAAGATTGGTCCATATGTTACAATAGGCGAAAACGCAAACGTTGGAAGAAATGTCTCAATAGTAAACTCAATAATCTTTCCTGGCACGGTCATCTCTGACTCTTCTTCAGTGAAGGGCGCAATAATCGGCGAAGAGGCAATAATTGGCAAGCGAGTGAAAATCAAAGACAACTGCATAATAGGCGACCACGCCCTGATTCATGACAACATCACGTTAACAAAAGGTGTTACGGTCTGTCCCGAAAAAGAGGTTACTGAAAGCGTTCTCTCACCAAAGTGCCTTATGTGAGCAAGCGTTTCTTAAGTGCGCTTAATTTAAAAGTGCTCTCCTCTTAGAAAGAAGAGGCAAAGAGAGGCGGAACCGAGCACATGAAGGTATTCATAGACATACTCACACCAAAGCAGGGCATGCTGTTCTCAAAACTTTCAGAACGCCTACGAGGATGTGGGCACCAAGTTTTCCAGGTTACTCGAGAATATAGAGAGGTAATTCAACTCCTAGACATGAAGGGAATAAAGGCGCAGGTTGTGGGCAAACACGGCGGCGCAACCCTGCTAGGCAAGTTAAAGGCTAGTGTAGAACGAACGCTTGAATTAGCCTCCATTATGGCAGAGTTACGACCAGACGTGGCTGTTTCTTTCTCCTCACCCGAAACCTCTCGGGTTGCATTCGGCTTGAACATCCCGAATGTCTGCCTAAACGATTCACCTCACGCTGAGGCAGTGGCTCATCTCACTGTTCCGCTTGCAACACTCCTCTTAACACCAAAAATCATACCTAAAACCGTCTGGACCAAGTTCGGCATCTCAGGAGATAGAATAATTCAATATAGAGCCTTAGACCCGTGGGCTTGGCTAAAAGACTTCAAACCAAATAAAAAAATCTTGACACAACTCGGCTTAGAAAAGTCGAAGCCCATTGTGGCATTTAGAACTGAAGAATCATTCGCCAGCTATCTCCTAGGAAAAACGTCTAAAACTCCACAGTTGTTGCCACTAATCGAGGGTCTTCTAAAAACAAATGCTAGCTTTCAAGCGGTTGTCATGCCGAGGTATGAAAACCAAGTCACTCTTTTAAAAGAAAAATTGGGAAAACGCGCCACAGTGTGCGACTCCATTATCGACGCACTCAGCCTCATCTCTTACGCCTCAGTCTTTGTTGGCGCCGGTGGAACCATGACGGCCGAAGCCGCTTTACTCGGCGTGCCCACTTTTTCGTGCTATCCCGACAAACCCTTCCTCGTTGAGAAATATCTAATCAAAAAGGGATTAATTGTCCGAGAAACCAGCTTGGAAAGAGTCAAAGCGAAGGTTTTGGAGACGCTTCAAAACATTGCAAACATCAGGAAAACCCAAGCAGCGAAGGCACAGAAACTAACCAGCAGCTTTGAAAACCCAGTAGACGTGATTGTCAAAGCAATTGAAAAAGTAACGTAACGTTATTTCGATGGCTTCGAAACCGTTATACAAGCGCGGTCTGCATATATATAGAAAAACATTAAGGCAAACGGTGAAACCATGGCTAATCCCGCAGTCAAATCCAAGGCTATGACGCTCGAAGCCAGCGACTTAGACTCACCAGAAAAACGCTCAAAGTACACCATATGTGTTGTGGGATGCGGTCGAATAGGATTACCCTTGGCGTGCGTCTTTGCCGAAGCAGGATTTAGAGTGGTTGGAGTTGACGCTGATCCTCGCGTGGTTAGTCTCTTGAAAAAGGGAAAAGCGCCATTTGTTGAAACTGGACTGAGCGCGCTTGTAAAGAAGCATATTAAAAGTGAACGTTTTACGGCGACAACCGACACAAAGAAGGCAGTATCTGAAAGCGATGTAATTGTGTTTATTGTTCCCACGGTTATAGATGCAAAAAAGAAGCCTGATTATTCTTATGTGGAAAAGTCTTGCAAAGACGTGGGTATGGAGCTGCGTCAGGGTTCGCTTGTTATTTTTGCGAGCACCGTGGGTCCATGTATAACTGAAACGTTGGTTAAAGAAAACTTAGAAAACGCCTCAGGCTTGAAGGCTGGAGCAGATTTTGGGTTAGTTAATAGTCCAACCCGAGCCGCGCCTGGTCAAATACTCAGGGACCTTACTTCGTATCCACGAGTTTTGGGCGCCATTAATGAACAGAGCTTCAAAACTGCCAGCCTTGTTTTGGGCACGTTTGTTGAAGGTGGCATAGTCAAAGTGCGTGATCTGAAAACAGCAGAAGTGATTAAACTTTTTGAAAACGTGTATAGGGATGTATGCTTAGCTTTAGCGAATGATTTTGCTTTGTTCTGTGAGAAGATTAAAGTTGATTATTTGGAGGCGCAGAGCGCAGCCAACACTCAGCCATATAGCCATTTGCTTCGTCCTGGAATTGTTGCAGGGCACATTCCGAAAGACCCATACTTGCTTTTAGAAGAGGCTGAAAACGTTAACGCCAAACTGAGTATGTTAGCTTTGGCTAGAAAGATAAACGATGAAATGCTGGAGCACACAGTTCAGTTGGTGAGGGAAGCCATGAGCAAGCGTCAGAAACCCTTCAGAAGAGCCAAGGTAGCCCTTCTAGGGGTTTCTTACAGAGCTAACATCAAAGAGCCTCGTGGAACCGCAATCACTCAATTGGTTAAAATGTTTACCGCCAAAGGCACAATTGTTCGAGTGTTCGACCCGCTTTATTCTCATAAGGAGCTGAAGGAAATGGGATACCCCGCTGAAAGAACTTTGGCAAAGACCGTTGAAGGAACAGATTGCGTAGTAATTGTGGTTGGGCACAATCGCTTCAAACGTCTAAGCTTGAAAAAACTGAAGTTGTTAATGACTAAAACCGCTGCCATAGTTGACATGGGGCACGTGGTTGAACCAGAAAAAGCCGAGAGAGAAGGTTTTGTTTATCGTGGCGTAGGGAGGGGTGTGTGGACAAAATGAGAAAACTAGGTGTCGCCGTCATTGGCGCTGGATTCTGGGGACGAAACCACGCACGAAACTTGAAGGAATTAAATGAAACCCGTTTGGTTGCAGTCTGCGATAAAGATGAGTCGAAAGCCAAGGCTGTGGCTGAACTATTCGGCGTCGAGGCATATAGTGACAGCCGCGAGGTGCTAAAACGAAAAGACGTGGAAGCCGTAACCGTTTGCACCTGGTCAACCAATTTAGCAGCCGAAGCTATGAGGGTGTTAAAAGCTGGAAAACACGTGTTAGTGGAGAAACCCATGGCGAACAACGTTCAAGAAGCCAGAAAAATTGTTGACTTAGCAAAGAAAAACCAGCTTCACGTTATGGTGGGTTTTTTGATGCGATTTATTCCAGGAGTGCAACGCATCAAAGAAGCTGCTGAGAAGGGTGAAATTGGCACATTGGTTTATGCTACTGCCAGAAGGGTTTCTGAGTGGCCTGAACGCATCGGCGATGTCGGTGTGGTTAAAGACTTGGCCATACACGACATCGATATTACTCGATACCTTTTTGGCGACGACCCAGTGGAGGTTTACGCCAAGGCAGGCAGTCTCAGACACAAGCAGTTTGAGGATCACGCGCAAATCTTGCTCACCTTTAAAGATGGAAAAACAGCTTTTATTGAGGCAAACTGGCTAACACCGTACAAGATAAGGAAACTGACAGTTACTGGAAGCAAGGCCATAATGACGTTAGATTACATCACACAAGAAATCACCCTTGAAACATCTGGACAAACATTGGCGCCTAGATACGAGGTTAAAGAACCATTAAAGCTGGAACTGCAACACTTCACAAACAGCATACTAAACGATAAAGAACCTATGATTACAGGCTTAGATGGCTTGAAGGCTGTGCAAATAGCAGAGGCAGCGTTGAAATCGGCTCGGAGAGGAACAGCGATAAAACTGAAATGACTGCAAGTCGAATAGCGAGAAATTTTCACACTTCCAGTGAGGGTGGTGGTATTGCTGCAGTGACTCTACTTTTTACAACCCTCAGAATTAATAAGAAGGCTAAAACCGTTGGAACAAGTATGAGTAATATGATTGGTAAGCTAAAGGTAATTTTAGCTTTGGCTGGATATGTGGCGGTTTCGGCAACTTCGCCTCTTATGGTCGTGGTTTGCCCTATATAGGAAACTTTGGCTGTGAATCTTCCCTTCGGAATCATTGTGAAAATGGCTGACCCATCGGTTCTAGTTGATGCCTCAACAGTGGTGCCGTTGGGCAGCACGACGGATACGGAAGCACCTAATACTGGAAGACCGAAGAGGTCGGTTACTCTTATGGCGAAATCGTATATGAGACAGTTGACTGTTGGGTTTCCATCTGCGGCGTCGAAGACCGTGTTTGTGGGAACCACTTCAGTGTTCTGCCACGTTACAGAATACCAAGTGTTTGTTCCGTTTTGGAGGTAATACAAGTCTGATGGGTTCAACGGATTTGATATTGTTCCGTTTGGAAACTCTAGTCGGAAACTGGAAGGGTTGAGGGTCAAAGCCAAACCGTTGCTGTTTTTGAATGATTCATTAAACCATATTGGATATACTATGCTCTTAACAGTCCATTCGAAGCTTGCGCTTAAGAGCGTAGTTGGATAGTTTATAGGGATAACATTGTTTTTTTGCCATAAAATTTCTCGAATTGTCCATTGCACATCATCTAGCCAAACATTGGAATAAGATCTAAGAGTTATGAGAGTGTTGTTTGGAGGTCCGCCCAAAATTTGAATTTGAGTGGGGTATATCTCTTGTGCATTGTCATAGGTTTTGAATTTGATGGATATTTGATATTGAAGGGTGTAGTCAGCGATTAGTGAGACATCACTTGCGCCAACCCTTATAGAATGAGACTGTGTTCCGTCGTCACTCCATTTTTCAAAAACGTATCTAGTTCCCGCATCTTTGTTCTGCGGTGAAACAGCGGTGACATTGTGGTCGGAGCCAGAAAACCAACTGAAGGAATAAGGCGTTGTATAATTTACACCGTCTACCTCAATTTGTAACCCTGTGGGGTTCGTGTCAATTGTGTACGTGATTGTTGTCAAACCGTAAATTGAACGGATGCCTGCAATGTCACCTGTGTAAAGGTCTCTTTTTTTGGTTTCGCTTGGATAACTGTAACCATACATGGTTTCCTCGCTGTCCGCAGGGTCGTAAAGGTCATTCAAAACTAATGAGTGACCAACCTCGTGTGTGCCAATGTTCTGAATGTCATATTTGCCTGCTTCGCCTGAGACAGACCACGTTTCATCTTCGTCAAAAACAATGTCAAATTCAAGGAGCAGCTTGGTGTCTGTGTCATACCAAAAAGAGGTTTCGGCTAAGGTTCCGCCTGCTCCGTCAATAGATTTCCATGAGACTACGTTAAAATCGTCTCGAGACGCCCCACTGCGGTTTGTGGTTCCCATGTAAGTATAGTCCATGTAAGAGCCAGCGTCGTCTTCCCACATCTGAAAGCTCGCTTGAACTGCAGCAAACTCATCTGCTGTGCCTAGAATGTCAGAAGTGCCGTCTTCATTAATGTAGTATTTTACGGGTAAATCACTTGCAGTCCAATGAATCCCATCGTAACTATAGCTCAATGAAGCCTGGAAACTCAACGAACTCTTTCCTTGCTTTCCACCTGCAACAACAAATTCGTTGGTTTCTCCCAACAATTTTAGAAAAAGCTTAACTCTTTCACCTTTCCAAAAGCGCGGCTCAGCTGAATCCAGCAAGCCAATGCCGCCAACTTCTCCACCCTTGTGCTTCACTATTATTTCGTTGCTGATAGAATTTCCTTTCAAGCAGTTTTCAACCGAGATTTGGACATAAGAATAGATTATGCCTTCCATCTCGTCCCATCTTGATTCAATGTTTTTCACTTCTCCAATCACGATGTGTGTTGCTCTGTTGAATAAATCTTGAGAGACACCGTTAACTTCGAGGTTTGTAACGTTTCTGCTCTTTTGATGGGTTAAATTCTCGGAATGCACAGTGTTTGTTTTCAAGTCTCTGAAAAAAGAAACCGTGACCACGCTTGGCAACAAAACAATGAGTAGTAACACGAATGTAAAAATGACACTTTTCTTACTTATGACGAAGGACATCTTTACCTCAAAGAGAACATCTTTGGAGGCAGTATTTGTTGCTTATTTAATCTGAATATTATTTCTAAATACATTAGAGTACGTATCTCTGATTAATCAGCCTTCTTTCTGCCCTCGCCTTTCAAGTTGAATGGTTTTCCCTCTGTGACGATTTTTGGTGGAAATTTATTCTTCCATTTTTTCAAGAATGGAATCTCATCCTTTTCTTCTCTGAGTTCATCTGGTAACATCTCAGGGATTTCTTCCCTTATCGGATACCAACGTAAGCATTTTGGACAAATGATGACGCCCTCCACAATCTCCTCTTTCTCCTCAAAGACATGTAACTCCAAAGGATAGTGCTTGTCAATGGGACAAGCCAGAATATCCATCAATTTGCGCTTGATTGCACATTCCCTCCAACTGTATCCCATGTTAAGTCAGTAGACAATAAAAAACTTGCCGAATCACTGGGTCTTTATTCTTTTCACTATGGGTGGTCTAATCTTCTTTAATACACGGTAACCACAGTAGGAGCATTTGATGCCTCCACCGCGGAGTTCAAGCTCTTCAGACGCAACTATAGCGCCACATTTGACACACTCGTAAGCTATGCCTCCTTCTTTTTTGGTGTCAGACATTACTTCGCCATCCTACTATTTTGGTAGCTTATAGTTGTTTTTAAAGTGTAACTTTCCACACGGTCACAAGCGCGTGTATTCCGCCCGCTGTCACTACTTGAGATTGACCTTTTTGAGACCAGTAGACAAGCTCAAAGGGAAAATCATCTGGCAACTGGAAAGTGACGCTTGAGGAGCGTTTAGTCTTTCCAAACATCATCATCTTGTAGAGTGTTGTGCTTTGTCCCTTAGGATTATCTGGGAATTGGTCCTGCTGGTCTTGCTGACCGTTCGGGTTCGTATCCACCCAGTCTCTTCCGAGAGTAGAATTTCCATATTCTCTCCACTTATCAAGGCTGTTAAAGGCTATGTTTGCCATCCACCTCCATTTGCTTTCTTCACCATACCCCATGTCTTGTACTTGTCCGTTTTGATCAACATAAAACGTGAAAAACGCCACAACGTAAGTCTTGTTCGCAATGGATGGATAACCTCGGCTTTGCCCCTCCTCATTGAACTCATCGATAATCTGAATCGCCTCTGCTTCCGGGGACATAAACATCCGACCAATTCTTCCAATCTGCGTTGCGTTAATCGTTGCGTTGTCAGAGAGCGTCGTTTTGTTGGCAATCATTGTAATCCAATATCCGTAGTCCCACCAACTCACCACAACTGCGTCCTGTGGCAAATTAAAGCGCATCCAATCTAAGGCATCAATCCAATCTGGTAGATTGACGGACTGGGTTGGCTTAATTGGCAGGCTGGCCGCCGCTAATGTAGTAGGTACATATGCCTGTTCGAAAACCCTTGGGAAGGCTGCTCCGGTTGCGCGAGATTCTGTGCTAGGGAAAACAAAAGTGAATGTGAGAAGCAAGAATATCAGTATCAGAAAGGCGGCGCTGAATTCTCTTCCTACGTGCGTTTCTAAGCGCATTTTTCTTCTCACAGCAACTGGTGTTTCTTTCAGAAGCGTGATGAAGGGTTTTAGAACTTTGGTTAAGGCCAGCGCCCAAAGAAGGCATAGAGCCGGGGCTAGAATCAGCGTTAGACGCACCATGGCACTCGCGAAGTATATGGCACTTAATCCGAAGAGAATTAGGTAGATGTTGCGGTTTGTGGGGTTTTGAGCCGCGAAGTAGAAACCAACTGGAATGAAAAGGATGCCGATTCCAACATCGTAGTAGATGCTTCCCCATGCGGCTGGTCTGTGCTCTTGCACAGAAGCCACAGCGGCAGATGAAAGACGTTCAAAAGGGTTCAGAATTGACATGTATTTGGATTGTAAAGGCTGAACATATCCGTACCAAGACAGTGTCAGAAACAAAGCAACACCTAAAGCTACAATGCTGAGTGCAAATATGCTCTTCATTCTGGCGGTTTTGATGTGTCGACTTATCTCAATGGCACACAATAGCAAGAACACTCCGAACACAGCTACGTTGGTTGTCTCTAGCAGAAATCTGAAGCCAAGCCTTGGTACATTGATCGCCATGAAGAGGGCGATAGAGAACGTTGTGCTATATGCCATCAGCAAGCGAGTTGAATATCGACGTAACAAGAGCAACACTACTACAAAAAGAACAGTTAACCCAACTGGATATCGAGCGGCACCCCAAGAGGCTAAGATGTAACCTAAAGTTAGACCTGATGCTATGCCATAAACCAGATTCGTTCTTAGCGGCCTTTCTTTTTCTATGGCTCTCAGGAACAGTAAAAAGAATAAAATGATACCGAAGATGCCTACTGTTTCATCGTCAGAAAAACCCAACTCAGTACGGCCTATGTAAGATGCGTTTAGAGCTAGGAAGAACGCGGCGAATAGACCTACCTCTTTTCCCCCGATGTCTTTGCCAAAAAAGTAGATGGCTATGATTGTTAGAGTGGCCATTATTACGGGAAAAATCACAACGAAATTGTAAACTGGGTCCGACGCCAGCGGGTTTGTTGTGAATGATGGAGCCATGGGAATGCCTAGAGCATTTAATGCAATGAAAAATGTAGCCATAGTCATGGGAAGACCTGGAAAAGTTGATCCACCCACGTCTCTTCCCCATGGCCACCAACTCATTTTGTCTTGCCAGGTCGCCCAGTGCAAATAACCATTTTGGACTATATCTTTTGTTACACGATATTGCCAGTAGGGGTCAAATTCTGATATGTAGTAGCCCCAGCGCATTGGAAGCAGCCTTACGGTGAAGCCGAGCATGAGTATGAGTATGAGGATTGAGAACTCTAATAGTGTGGCATGACTTACCTTTACGCGGAGCCCGCCGACACGTCTTAGGGAGTCGACGATTTTCTCTCTGCCAAAAAGCTTTCGGATTTTACTCATGAACGTATGCTTCCTTTTGCATCAAAAGAATGATGTGGTTTTTTATTTACTTTGTGGTGAAAATTATTTAGCTTTAAGCGAATAATGCAAACTTTTCTTTCATGTCTGAAGTGTACAGGTAAGAGAAGACTAATTAAGGAAGCAGTTCATCATTCTTAACAAAAATGCTGGAGTGAGTATGGAAAGAGAAAAGCCTTTGCCTTGGACAGCCTTTATTGGATGCGCCCTCGCAATGCTGTCTTTAGTCATAGCTTTAGTCCTAAACGTAACTATCCTTAGGCAATCCATCAGAACTAACATATTTCAACCTCTTGCAAACCTATTAGCCCTAACTTTGTTAATTTTAGGAATTGTCTTAATGTATAAGGGGTTAAGGAAAATAGATTGAAATTAGGCGATAGGCAGAATATTCGCCTTTAGACTAGTACTAAAAGTTTGGTTTGATAGAAAAAAGGTTTTCAGGTTTTGACGGTTTTTAAATACTTGCTAGCATTAAGCGAAGTGTGAAGGAGAAAAACGTATTTGAAGTCGGTGTGCGGTGTGGTTATAAAGGTTAGGGATGAGCAAGACACTATTAAGGATAGTCTCTTGAGTCTTTTAAAGCAAACACTGCGACCTTTAATTGTCGTTGTGAATGATGGCAGTCTGGATAAAACTGGGGAAATTGCCTCCGAGTTTGCGGATGTTGTAGTTGACTTGCCTAGGCACGAAGAGAATTGGGTAGGCAGGCCAGAATTGGCGAGAGTGGTTAATGCTGGTCTTGAGGTTTTAAAGAAAGAAAATGTGGATTTTATAATGCTTAGTGACGGAGAGGTTACATACCCCTCTAACTATGTTGAGAAAATCATCAAAAGAATGAAGAGAGATAACATTGTTCTTACTTCCGGAGTCGCTGAGGGTGAAGTTTCTAGGTCTCTCTCACCAAGAGGCTGCGGTCGAGTTGTCGACGCCAAGTGGTTCAAGGAGGTTGGGTTTATGTATCCTGAGAACTATGGTTTTGAGGGTTATCTTGTGTATAAGGCGCTTTCTCAAGGCAGAAAAGTTGCTGTTTTTCCGGATTTGAAGTTCAAGTTGCGCAGGAAAACGAGGCTCTACCGTGAAAAAGCTAACTCTTGGGGGAAAGGAATGAAGGCTCTAAATTACAATGTGTTTTATGCTTTGGGAAGAGCGTTTCTGGTCGCGCTCAAGTCGCCTACAAATGGTTTTGCATTGTTAAATGGATATTTTTCAGATGTTGAGAAGTATGAAGATATAGAGGATTTTGTTTCTGTTTTTCAAAAGAAGCAATTTTGGAAACGTCTCAGAGAGGTTCTATAGTTTTGAAACACTATGTTTATTTTCTTTAGCGTTATAAACAAGTAGTTTAAAATGCTTTGGGAAATTCGCATGAAAGTTTGTGTTTTAGGTTTGGGCCAAGTTGGTCTTCCAGCGGCGAAATATATTGTTGAAAAGGGGTTTGATGTTTGGGGCTATGATGTTGACTCGAAGGCTGTTGAAAAAGCAAAAAAGATAGATACTTTGAAAGCTTCGCATGTTTGGGACGACATCCCTCCATTGGAGGTTTATCTGATTTGTGTGACAACTCGGTTGAAGGGTGAAGCCCCTGATTTGTCTCCAGTTTTTGATGTTTGTAAGAAGATTAAAGAAAAAACTGCTTCATCCAATCACCCTTTGGTTTCTATTGAGAGTACGGTGATACCGGGTTTATCTCGGCGTGTTTTCATGGACATATTTGAGAAACGTGTACGTTTGGTTCATGTGCCGGAGAGGTATTGGACTGAGCAACCGGTTAAGCATGGGGTTAAGCAGTTGAGAGTTATAGGTGGTGTTGACGCTGAGAGCCTTGAGTGTGGTTTGAAATTTTACCGGGATGCATTAGGTATCCCTCTTCATGTGGTTTCTTCTATTGAAGCTGCGGAGATGTCGAAGATAGCTGAGAATGCTTATCGTTATGTTCAGATTGCTTTCGCTGAGGAGTTAAGAATGATATGTGAAGAGGCTGGGCTAAAGTTTGAAGAAGTGCAGGCGGCTTGCAATACGAAGTGGAACGTTGAGATTTTGGAGGCAAGGAATGGTATTGATGGACATTGTTTGCCAAAAGATATTCGGTATCTTGCGTCGTTAACTACTTTTAACAATTTGCTAAGAAGTGCGATGATAGTTGATAAGCAGTATAAAGAGTGGGTGATGCGCAAGAGGTAATGGCA
>Ga0315314_1003899_pt1 | contig 11441 bp, 13 predicted proteins | sample TDP9_MG_FD_203631 | JGI IMG/M metagenome (GOLD analysis project Ga0315314, IMG submission 203631) | Freshwater sediment microbial communities from Lake Towuti, South Sulawesi, Indonesia - TDP9 | ecosystem: Environmental > Aquatic > Freshwater > Lake > Sediment | place: Indonesia: South Sulawesi...
TTCGTGATCGTGAATCACTGCACCCTTCTCCCTCCGAGGGACCAGAGAGCCATCGTTTCGATACGCTCGATCTGGAAAGGCTTCAAACGCGATGCGAATCCCGTAGCGTTTCCCAATCTCCTGGAGGAGCTTCCTTTTCGAGGAGGCCAAGACAACCAAAATGATCTCTCGATCCACTTTGGCCACTGCCTCTGCAATTGCCTCCCATATCCTGGGATTGGCTGCCGCCATGTTGTATAAAGCCCCATGGGCTTTCACATGTTGAAGTCTCAATCCCTGAGAGATAGCAAAGGCCTGCAGCGCTCCCATCTGATAGACGACATCGTCTTGGATCTCCTCAAGGGTGGCGTCAATGTTTCTTCGGCCAAATCCGATGAGGTCGGGAAAACCAGGATGAGCTCCCACTTCCACCCCATATCGCTTTGCTAAAGAGACCGTTTTCCGCATCACGGCAGGATCCCCTCCATGGAATCCACAGGCAATGTTGGCTGAGGTGATGTGAGGGATCACCTCTTCATCGAGCCCCAGTTTGTAAGCACCAAAACTTTCCCCCACATCGGAGTTCATGTCGATCTGGATCTTTGGACTCATATTCCCTCCTCTAATACCATCTTGATAGCTCCCTTGGGACATACAAAAGCGCAGATGCCACAGCCCTTGCAATAATCTAAATCGATCAGAATCTCTCCTGTCTTTTCATCTCGGACGATGCAGAGCTCTGGACATAACAGGCCGCAGATCTCACACGACTCACATTCCCTTAAACCCAGGCAGCGTTGAGCCTCCTGGAGCGCCTCCTTCTTGAGGAGACCGAATTCGACTGGAGCGAATGTCCCTCTTCCTTTCTTGATTGGAAGGGTCCTCCGCTTAAGGCCTCGGATTACTTCTTTCTTACATTCTTTGGTCATATCGAGAGTAAGGAGTTCGGAGTTGGGAGTTCGGAGAGATCCTTCGCTTTGCTCAGGATGACACTCCGAACTACGAACTCATTGCTCCGAACTATTCTTTATAAGAGATACTGATGAATTGACTTCGCTCCTTTCTTTCCGGCAGCAATGGCATCGATTGCCCACCCTGGTCCTGTCACTGCATCACCGCCTGCAAAAATGCCTTTTCTGCTGGTCTCACCGGTTTTTGGATCAACCCTTATCGTCCCACCTGGATTGGTTTCGAACCCCTTTGAAGCATTTCGGTCGACTCGTTGACCGACCGCTGCAATGATCGTATCTGCATCAATCCTAAAGTTGGAACCTTCGACAGGAACGGGTCTTCTTCTTCCGGTCTTATCAGGTTCACTGAGTCTCATCCTGACACACTCCATTCCGATCGCCTTCTCTCCTCTTCTAAGCATCTTGATCGGAGAAGCGAGAAAATGGATCTTTATCCCTTCACGGATCGCCTCCTCCACCTCTTCGGGAATTGCAGGCATCTCTTCTCTTGACCTTCGGTAATAGATCTCGACCGACTCTGAACCGAGGCGGCGTGCGGAACGGGCCACATCGAGGGCCACGTTTCCTCCACCGATGACAGCGATCTTCTTTCCGATCCTGATCTTCTTTCCAAGATTGATATCCCTCAGGAACTCCACACCTGGAAAAACTCCTTGGAGTTTTTCGCCTGGGATGTTTAATCTTAAACTCCTGTGGGCTCCAATCGAAAGAAAGGTAGCCTGGAAACCTAATTTTTCAAATCCTCTGCCATTCCCATCGAAGTGAACACGATGGCTCGTCTCCATCTCAACGCCCAAGGTCCTGATCCCATCGATCTCCATCTTGAGGATATCCCTTGGCAATCGAAATTCTGGGATGCCGACACTGAGCATTCCTCCAAGAACGGGCAGGGCTTCGACGATCTTCACCTCATAACCGAGAAGCCTCAGATCATTGGCCGCTGTCAAACCCGCTGGCCCAGAACCGATCACTAAAACCTTTTCACGTCTTTTCCTCCTTACTTTCCTCAGAGGTTGCTCTCCACTCCGCTCATACTCTGCCACAAATCGCTTCAGGAGACGAATGGGAATTGGCTGATCGACCTCTGTTCTCAAACAGGCCTCTTCACAGGGATGGTGGCAGATGAAACCACAGATGGCAGGCAAGGGATTGACCTCTCGGATCAATTCCAAGGCCTCTCTGAATTTCCCTTTCGCGACCAGAGCCACATAGCCCTTCGCATCCTGCCCGATCGGACAGGCCTCCTGACAGGGAGGAAGGGGAACTCTTTCTTTACCGGCCTTTCCCTCAATCTTTTTTCCATAGAGAGTTCCTCGAAGGCTCTTTTCTTCCTCTCGATATTCTGGGATGAGCTCGGCAGGACAGCCACGAATACAGACGTCGCAGGTGTGACATTTTTCCGGTTGGATGACTGGCTTATGGGTCCTTCCTTCAACCATGGACGCGCTTTCCCAATTCAATTCCAATCCGAAAGGCTTTGAGATTGAGGTTCCGGAATCGCTCAGCCACGTGGGCATGGATGGCCTTCTTCATAGCCTTGGAGGAGACAATCTTTGTGGCCTCGATGAGGGCACCTAAAAGGATGATATTTGCCACCTGCTTGTTCTTCAACCTTTTCAGGGCATATTCCGTAGCAGGAATTCCCATCTGTATCGCATGTAAGCCTTCCTTCGGCATCACCTGGCCCTGATCGAATAGGATGAGGCCAGATTTCTCTTTCACGTCGGTACAAAAAGTATTGTAGGCCCCTTGAGACATGGCAACCAAGATGTCCGAGGTGGTCAGATGAGGAAAATCGATCGGTTCGTCAGAAAAGACGACTTCTGATTTACAACTCGAACCCCTGGCCTGAGCACCGTAGGAATTCGATCCGGCGATATACTTCCCCTCGATCACACCTGCCTCTCCCAGCAGCACGCCTGCCAAGACAATCCCCTGACCTCCAAATCCACTTAAACGCACCTGTGTTATTTCTGGCATCTCAGAAATTCTCCGGTAATGATCCTCTCAGCCATTTCCTCCTCTGTGAGACCCTTTGCTTCCTTCTCCAAGATGCATCGACGGATAAGATCCTGTATCATCTCCTCTGGCCGGTCAAATAGATTCCGCCTTCCGAATTGGGTTGGACAAGGGGAGAGGACTTCAATGAACGAGAATCCCTTATGAAGGATCGCCTTCTTGATAGAGTTGATAAGGGCTACAGGCTGAGTCACCGCATAGCGAGCCACATACGTGCCTCCTGCTGCCTCGACCAACTTACAAAGATCAAAAGGACGGTAAGGATTTCCTTCGGCGGTAGTGGTCGTCTTGGAACCTTTGGGTGTCGTCGATGCCACCTGCCCTCCGGTCATGCCATAGATCAGATTATTCGCACAGATGACTTTTAGGTCGATATTCCTTCTTGCTGCATGGATGAGGTGATTTCCTCCGATCGAGGAGAGATCGCCATCCCCACTGATGACCATCACACAGAGTTCTGGGTTATAGAGCTTGGCTCCTGTGGCAAAGGCCAATGCCCTTCCGTGGAGGGTGTGGAGGGTATCTCCATAGAAATGCGGGCTCGGTATCCAAGCGGCACAGCCAATGCCGGAGACAAAGAGCATCTTCTCCATATCCATTTTTAATTCGTCAATGGCTCGCAAAATGGCATTCATTAATATGCCATGGCCGCAACCTGGACAGAAGGGCGTCGTTTTCACACCCGGTCGAAGATATTTCTCCATTGCCCTGACCATCGCTTTACCCCATTAAATCCGAAATTGTTTAAACTCCAAACACCAAACCCTAAATCCTAAACAAACCCAAAATCTAAAACTCAAAAGACTAAACAGTTTTGTGTTTTGGACATTTGAGTTTGTTTAGAGCTTAGGATTTAGAGTTTAACATTTTTGTTTCGAATTGATCCTTTCAGGATACTTCGCCCGTGCTTCGAATTTACCTCACCAAATCTTTCTCAAAGTTTCCAAAATGGTTTCAGGCTTAATGACTTCTCCATTGGTCTGGCCAAGAGAGATGACATCGCAGGCGGAGTACTTCTTTACCTCACCAGCCACCTGGCCCTGGTTCATCTCTGGGACAATTAATTTTTTGACCTTCTTGCTCGCTTCTCTCACAGCCTCTTCGGCAAATGGCCAAAGTGTCTTCAACCTTAATAGACCGATCTTTCTGCCCTCTTTCCTCAATCGTTTGACGACATAGAGGCTGGTTCGAGCTGTAAATCCATAGGCAATGAGGCCCATCTCAGCGTCCTCTAAAAAGTAGTCCTCTGTCTCAACGATCCTTTTGCTGCTTTTCAAAATTTTTTGATTGATTCGTTCCACCAACCTGGCCTGAATCTGTGGGTCATCGGTCTTTCGAAATCCATAGGCATTATGAGTGGAACCAGTTACAAGGAGTCGTTCTCCTTCTCCAAAGGCGGGCATCGGAGGAACACCATCCTCCTCTTCTGTCCCGAAGGGAGGGCCACCTTTCTCTTTCTTTCTGTTCCAGACCTCCACCTTCTCCGGAATCCTTATGGTTTCTCGGAGGTGGCCCACGGCCTCGTCCGCCATGATGAGAGTGGGAACCCGATATCGTTCGCTTAAATTGAAGGCACGAAGGCTGAGGTCATACATCTCCTGCACAGACCATGGAGAAAGGGCAATCACTTGATAGTCTCCGTGGGAGCCCCATTTGGCCTGCATGATATCTCCGCTTCCGACCTTTGTTGCCTGTCCGGTGCAAGGGCCTGCCCTCTGGACATCGATGATGACACAAGGTGTCTCTGTAAAGGCTGCATATCCGATCGACTCCTGCATCAGGCTAAAACCGGGTCCAGAGGTGGCTGTCACTGCCTTTGCTCCTGCCCAGGAAGCCCCGATCACTGCGCAGATGGAAGCAATCTCATCCTCCATCTGAATGAAGATTCCTCCTACCTCTCTCAACCGGAGGGCCATACGCTCCATGGTTTCACTCGAAGGGGTGATGGGATAGCCTGCGTAAAATCGGCATCCGGCAGCAATGGCACCTTCTGCAGATGCCTCATTGCCGGAGAGATAATGAAGTCCCTTTGGAAAGGTGGTCTTTACCCACTTGGAAGGCATGTCCCAACCATTTGAATCCGAATCACGAGAAAACTCTTGACAAATATTAAATTAAAAGGGATAAATAAATCAATATTCGTAAAAGGCTGAAGGAGGTGACAAAGAATGGCGTGCGGAATGAAACACCCCAAAGCCAAGAAGGCGACCAAGAAAACCAAATCAAAGAAGAAGTAGTTCGGCTCTCCTTTGCTGTCCACGGTTATTTTTTTCTGTTACTTAAAAATCATTTCTGCACATATGGGAAACGATTTGCGGAAATGGTTTGTTTTTCATTCATAGATGGATCTCCCATAATTTCTTACCCTCCTTGTAGAGCATAAACTTCTGATTTGGGATAAGGCATAGGGTAACCGGTGTGCCATGGAGGCATCCTGTTGACCATTTCTTTCCCATGGACATGATGCTTCCATCTTTCCTCACAACTCTTTTAAGATGAATGGAGAAAATCCTGTCAAGATCGGTGGAAGACACCAGGGGCCTTAATTTAGCTTTCCTGTTGCTAACGGCCTCCTGCCATCTTTTCGCTGGGTCCTCCCCAGTCTCTTCATGAATCCTCTGCTCATTGTAGTAGCTGAGGAGGTCGTCCAATATCTTCTGGGCCTCAGAAATCTCTTTGGACGATCCTGGCTCCAACGACCCTTCGGGAGTAGTCATCTTTGGTGAGAATAAGATATTGCTTCTCCTCTGCCCTTGGAAGCCAGAGATGATGCGAGGAGTCATGTTGAAAGAGGGCTCCTGGCCCAGAAGTTTCAAACCGAGTATAGAGCTTGCCTCTCTCCTCTGGTAAGGCATGATAGTACCCATTCTTTAAGGCATAGAGCCTGAGGCTATTGCGGCAAAAGGGACGATGGCGATAACGATTGACAACCGGTTGAAAATCAATTAATATTTATTCATTTTTTAGATTCGGAGGCCTCTGATGCATGCGGTGGTGAAGACTGGAGGGAAGGAATATCGGATCTCCAAGGGGGATATCCTTCGAGTCGAGAGGCTCGAAGGAAAAGTTGGAGATGAAGTGACATTAAGAGACGTCTTGATGGTATCTCAGGAAGCTCAAGTTCATTTGGGAACTCCTCAGTTGACCAATGCGATGGTCACTGCGGAGATCGTGCAGCAGACCAAAGGGAAAAAGGTTCTCACCTATAAGATGAAAAAGAGGAAGAATTACCGGCGATTCAAAGGACATCGGCAGAATTATACTTATCTGAAGGTGAATGAGATCACGTTAAGCTAATAAGAAGGGAGTGAGTATTTTAATCAATAACCGAAACCCAAGCAGCAATAACCAAATAATAATCAATGACCAAAATTCTAATCCCCTCGGTTATTGAAAATTGGGTGACTGGAATTTGGCGATTGGTTATTATTTGGAATTTGTGACTTGGTCATTGGAGCTCCAGTTTTTTGGGAGGTTGTTATGGCCCATAAGAAAGCAGGAGGAAGTTCTCGGAACGGCAGAGATAGTGCAGGACAACGCTTGGGCGTCAAGCGGTTCAGTGGCCAGTGGGTCCACGCAGGAAACATCTTGGTCCGGCAAAAGGGGACCAGGATCCATCCCGGAGAAAATGTCGGGATGGGAAAGGACTACACCCTCTTCTCCAGAATCGATGGGATCGTAAAATTTGAGAAGAAAGGGAGAGACAAAAGGCAGATCAGTGTTTACACCCAAGCTCTCTAATCCCGCACCACAAAGGATGCAGGGCAGAGCCCTGAACCTCGCATGGTGCAGGGAAAAGCCCCGAACCCAATGGAGGTTCTGGGGCTTCTTATTTTATGAGCCACGAGATTCGCCTCTACCTGTGGATGGATGATCATTCAACCTTTGTTCAGTAGCGATGAAGTTTGTAGATGAAGCAAGAATCCATGTGAAGGCAGGGGATGGCGGAAATGGGTGTGTCAGTTTCAGAAGAGAACGTCTTATCCCCAGAGGTGGTCCAGACGGCGGTGACGGAGGGAAAGGCGGGGATGTGATCCTTCAGGCAGATGCTCAACTCTCTACACTTCTCGATTTAACTTTCCCACAACCGTTTCGTGCCAAAAAAGGGAGTCACGGGAAAGGCAAAGACCAGACAGGAAGGAACGGAAAGGACCTTGTCATTCGGGTTCCGGTCGGCACTCTTGTTCGAGATGACCAGACCGATGAGGTGCTGCAAGACCTCCTCTTTGACGGTCAACGGTTCGTCGCTGCGAGAGGGGGTCGAGGCGGTAGAGGGAATGCACGGTTTGTCACTTCCATCACTCGTGCGCCCCGTCATGCTGAAAAGGGAGAGAAAGGCGAGGAATGCTGGCTTCGGCTCGAACTGAAACTCCTCGCTGATGTTGGCCTCATCGGCTATCCCAATGTCGGAAAGTCAACCCTCCTCTCCAAGATATCCTCTGCCACACCTAAGATTGCGGACTATCCCTTCACCACACTCGTCCCCAATTTAGGAGTGGTGACTCCTGGAGATCACCGACCCTTTGTGGTGGCCGATATTCCCGGATTGATTGAAGGGGCCTCTCGAGGGGCAGGACTCGGCTTGACATTCCTCCGACATGTGGAGCGGACGCACCTCCTCATTCACCTCTTGGATATCTCTGAGGGTTCTTCCAAAAACCCTGTGCAGGACTTTCAGGCCCTCAATCATGAATTGAAGGCCTACCACCCCTCTCTTCAAGAAAAGATTCAAATCATCGCCCTCAACAAAATGGATATCCCATCGGTCCGGGAAAAAGCGGCAGACATTGAGACTCAATTTGAGAAGATTGGACTCCACCTCCATTTGATCTCTGGTAAAACAGGAGAGGGGATCGGCCATTTGATGGAGGCTGTGTCTCAAACATTGGAATCTATTTTGAGTGCGGAGAATCCGCAATAAAGACATCTGAAAAAAAGACTCTCCGAAAGGCGAGACATTGCGAATTGCAGATTGAAACATCTGAAATCTAAAGTCTTAAATCTGAAATTAGACTAGGAGATATGAAGAGAGAAGGGGCTGAGAAAAAAATTGGGTTATTCGGGGGAACGTTCAATCCCATCCATTTAGGTCATCTCCGGGGCGCACAGGAGATTCGGGAGGCCTTCGGACTTCAGGAGGTGATCTTCATTCCGGCCGCTATCCCACCCCATAAGGCCACAGAGGAGGTCATCGAGGCAAGGCATCGATTTGAAATGGTGAGGCTCGCTATTGCGAGCAACCCGTTCTTCTCCATCACTGACATCGAACTCTCAAGGCCTGAGAAATCTTACTCCATCGATACGATCCGATATTTCCGAGAGAACCACCAGAATGACTTCTCTTTCATTTTGGGAGGGGATGCCTTTGTGGAAATCGAAACCTGGAAAGAATTTCAAAACCTCTTCTCCCTTTGCAACTTCATTGTGATGACCCGGCCCGGTTTCCAGAAGACCTCTTCCCCCTCTCTGCTCCCAGAAGCCTTGGTGCCTGCTTTCCGCTACGATGAGGTACTGAAGGCTTGGATCCATAGCTCGGGGCATACCCTCCATTTCAAAGAGATCACGGTACTGGATATCTCTTCCACAAAGATCCGGGAATTGATCGAAAGAGGGGATTCTGTGAAGTATCTCGTCCCTGCGGAGGTGGAGACCTACATCCAGATAAATGGGCTTTACCGGCCTGAACCGTATTAAGGTTCAAGGTTAGCCCTGAACTCAACGTGGTTCAGGGGCATTTGAAATTTGTGACCGAAAATGGCATTTTATTAGCAGACTGATATTTTTTGTTGCCATCACCATTTTTTCTGGTATAATGCTTAGCTCAAAATTACCCATTTAGGAGGATATGACCACCGATTCAAAGACCAAGTCCCTTCTCTGTTTGAAGGCAGCGACTGAAAAGAAGGCTCTTGATCCGATCCTTCTGGAATTGAAAGAGATTGCCTCCTTCACCGATTACTTTGTTCTCCTCAGTGGCAAGTCGGACCGGCAGGTTCAGGCCATTGCCAAAGCGATTGAGGAAGCTCTCCAAAAAAAGGGGGTTCGCCCTCTTGGCCAAGAGGGAACGCTCGGCGGAAAATGGATTTTGATGGATTATGAAGACGTGGTGGTCCATATCTTCTTGGAGCCGGTAAGGAAGTTTTACAACCTCGAAGGGCTCTGGATCGACGCCCCTCGGATCGATTTTCAAAAGGGGTAAACACCGGTGAAAGGACAAGTGGCATTAAAAAAGGGAGTCGACAAAAAGACGCTTGCGCGATTCAAAAAGATCCTTCTCAAAGAGAGGGAAGAGATCGTCGGAGAAGTCAAACAGATTCATGAATCGTCAAAGGAGATGGGGCAAGACGGGATCCAGGACATCGGAGATGAGGCGGCCAATATCTATAATAAACAGATCCTGCTCAGCCTAAGCGAGAACGAACGGATAAGGCTCCAAGAGGTGGATGACGCACTCGATCGCATTGAGAATGGGACGTATGGCATCTGTGAGGAATGTGGGGGAGCCATCAGTCTAAAAAGACTTGAGGTCCGGCCTGTGGCAAAGTATTGTGTCCCTTGCTTGATGAAGTTGGAAAAAGGAAAGTAATCGAAGATGTTAGTTCGGCTGTTGTTGATCGTCATTCTCATTGTGATTTCTCTCTTTTGCTGGCTTTCCTTGCTCAACCCTCTGGATGTGGAATTTCACTTTTTTGGAAAGACCATCCCGACGGACCTCTCCACCCTGATGATCTCCTCCTTTGTGTTGGGTGCCATGTTGGTCTTCATCAGCACTTTGGCCCGAGATGCCAAACGGGCGATTGAGGGCTATCAGAAATCTCGCCAAATCAAGAAAGAACAGTCCCTTAAGGAAGAATTGAATAAGGGAATGGATTACCTTCTTCGAGGGAATCTCGCTAAGGCCAAAACCCACTTCGTCGAGGTTCTGAAAAGAGATCCCTCACCAATTGACCTCTATTTCAGGCTTTCTGAGATTGCCCTCAAAGAGGGCAATGAGGATGAGGCCCTCCATTGGCTGGAAAGGGCTCGACTGATCGATATGAGGAATGTGGAGATCCTGATCAGTGAAGCAACCCTCTACCAACGGATGGGGCGCTTCGACGAAGCGATCCGAACTCTAAATGTGGCCACGGGTCTGGATGAGACGAATTTCAAGGCCCTGAGAAGTTTGAGGGAGATCTATCTCGACAGTCGAAGGTGGGAAGAGGCCATCCGCGTCCAAAAGTCGATTCTCAAGCTGATCAAGGGAAAGCGGGCTGAGGAGGTGGAGACCCTGTGCTATCTGGGATTGAAGTACGAACACGCGAGAGAACTCTTAAACCGAGGAGGCGAAGAAAATCTGGAGAGTGCTTTGAAAGAGGCCAAGGAGATCGTCCGAGAAAGAAAGACCTTTGAGCCGGGATTTTTGCTGCTGGGCGATATCTATCTCCGGATGGGAAGATGGGTCTCTTCCGGAAAGGTTTGGGGAAAAAGTTTCACCCGATTTAAGTCGATCGTCTTCATCCTTCGCCTTGAAGAGCTCTATCTTAGCCGGGAGGATCCGAGCACCTTGCTTCGGATCTACCAGAGGGCTCTCAGGCGCAATCCCGACCATTGGGTGATCGCCTTTTTTTATGCCAAGCTCTGTTTGCGATTGGAGATGCTGGATGAAGCCCTTGACGAAATTCTTGAGATCAGTTTAAGGCGGAAAGACTTTCCAGCCCTGCACAGGCTTTTGGCGGAGATCTACCTTCATAAAAAGGATTTCACTCGGGCAGCCCAAGAGTTTGAGAAGACCTTTGAATTGAGCGGCACGTCTTATCTCCCGTTCTCCTGCACGGTCTGTGAAAGGGAATCGAAAGAATGGATCGTCTACTGTCCTCAATGTCATCAGTGGAATACCTATGCGATCAAAGAGGATGAAAAAGCCATCTCCTTGCCCTCCCCTTCCTTTTTCGAAAGGGCTCACTTCCCTTTATAGATACCTGAATGAACCCCGTTAGAAAGGATGGGACCCGTTAGAAATAAGTCTCCCTAACTGGATGCTGTCACTCCCTCGGGGGGAGTAGATTTCTAATGGGGTTTACTAAAATTTCTAACGGGTCGGGGCTTTAACCCTGCCCTTTCTGTAAGGAAATGAAGCTTTATCCAGCACCTCTTCCGAATACACCGCTGGTTGCTGCGAGAATGAAGGGTTTTTAAAAAATTCTTTCAGCTGGGTCTAATAATCTGCTGAAAGGTGCTGGATTTATTGATGTCAGCCTCGCCATAAACCCCGTAGGATGTTTACTATCCAACGGGGTAAATGGCGGGGTTTTCTAACGGGGTAAAGATGAATGCGTTCCATTGTTAGAAAACTCTTCCAGTTTTTATTGCCTCCCCAATGCAACTGCTGCGAAAGATTTTTGGATGAGGGACAGGAGGGGATCTGTCCAGACTGTTTTTCAGAGATCCACTGGATCGGGCCTCCGTTCTGTTCAATCTGTGGAACGCCCT
>Ga0315314_1003900_pt1 | contig 11441 bp, 12 predicted proteins | sample TDP9_MG_FD_203631 | JGI IMG/M metagenome (GOLD analysis project Ga0315314, IMG submission 203631) | Freshwater sediment microbial communities from Lake Towuti, South Sulawesi, Indonesia - TDP9 | ecosystem: Environmental > Aquatic > Freshwater > Lake > Sediment | place: Indonesia: South Sulawesi...
TCTTGGTATGAGATAGTTCAGGCGCCGATGCTCATAGTTCATGATGCTCCTGATCCAGCTGGAGACCCCCTGTCTGGTCAGGTCCTCTATGGGAAGTTTGGTGATCCTTGCGAGGAGGATTATCAGCCTCATCACGAGCTCGTCATCGAAGGTTGTCAGCTGGAGCGTTAACTCCGCGTCTCTCAGACAGTACTCCGCCAACTCCGAGTAGGACAGCTCCGAAACTGGCCTCGATAATTCGATTTTTCCTTTCCCTAAAAGGGGTTCAGAGATCTCGCTCAGCGTCATCTCGGCGTATCTTTGACCGAAGGCGTATGTCTGTATCGACCTGTTGAAGAAGAACTTGTAGAGGTCGACGTGGATCCCATACCTCAGCAGAGCAGACCGCGAATCCAGTGTTATGGGAACCTCCTCCCTGGTAAAGCCGAGGTTTATGGCCCGGTGGTAGATGTAGTTGAGGTCGAAGTCGTCTCCGTTGAACGTCAAGATCACGGGATAGTCAAGTAGGGCCTCGAATATTTCGGCGATGATGTCCTCCTCATGCTCATAGAACTCGATGCTCGATTTGGACGATGCCCCACCCCCACCGTCAGACATGCCCTGTCTCTTTAGGATGAGAACTCTCCTATTGCCGTCTGAATCGGCTATGGAAGCAGCTATTATCGGTTCCTTCGCCTCTCCAGGGTCTGGAACCCTCGTTGCAACGGGTGAGAAGACCTCTATGTCGATGGCTGCTCGGCGTGTGTTCGGGATGGGGCATTGGAAGAGTCTGACCCAGTTATCGACGTAGTTCTTGAACTCTCTCTCTTCGTCTTTGAAGAGTTCATCTATGGTCTTGAGAACTTCACTTGGAGGACTGTATTTGACTGGGATGAGCTCCCCGTTCGCGACTCTATAGGGCATCCCCATTGAGAGTTGCCGATCATAGATGTAGCAGTCATAGTATTTTATGTTGGCTTCCCAAGCCTTGGGGAGTATGTCTCTGATAGTGCCTGAGGGCCTGCCCCCTATTGATAGGGGATCCTTCGCAACGATCTTCGACATCTTGACGACCTTGAACTGGAGTGGGTCATGTTTCTCCACAGTCTCTATACGATCTAGGCCTTGATGATTCTTCAAAGCATCCATCTTTTCAAGCTCATCCACTGGTAGGTCTGACAGACAGTAGGGTCTATGACCGGTGTTATCACACCAGAAGAAGATTTTCCGTGTTTTGGGTTCGTAGAGCTTCAGACACACGGCACGTCTACCCCCTTCGTATGTCGCGGATAGGATGTATGACTCGGGAACGTTGCGTGAGGCCTTCAAATCAAAGATAGGCGTTTTTGACCTCTTGAGTTCCGTAGCCTTTACAGAGTTAGAGGCTGACACAGCACTCTCGCCTGGTCGTCCATCGATGTTTGAGGTGAGGTCTTCTGGAAGATTAGATGCCATTTTTAAGAACCTTGAGAACACTTTAGGTAAAGTCCCAATAAAAGTTATTCCCCCTGCGAGGATCATCCCTTTGGAGAGTGTGTTAGCCCTCGCGATAGAGGCTTTGAGCTGGGTCGAACTGGAAGATGTGAGCCCTTCCTCAGCGCTGACTAGGGCCGCCAAGCAACTTGAGATCATCGACGCAAAGATGATCGCCGAGGCGAGTTTACTTGTCAGGGACTCCCTGTGTAGGAGGAACTTCATAGACAGGGTTATTGATCTGGCTTTAGCCCCAGCCTCCATGGACGATTTTGACCTCGGCACCCAATCTTTTCTAAGAGTTTTCGTGTTGAAAACGAAGTTTAACCTCAAACGTGTTGAAGAGGCTGCTGAGCTCGTCAAGGCTGGGAGGTCTGTTCTGGGAGAGGAGAGCCTCACGCCAGTCGAGGAGGTCTTTGGAAAGATCTTGAGAATTGACACTGAGGAGGTCCTATCAGGTCTCGATGATCATAATAGGCTCGGTATCCAAACCTTCCATCCCGAATGGTTTGTCAAATATTGCATCCACTTAATGGGCAGGAGAGAGGCTTTAAGGCTTCTGAGCTACTCCGCGCCTTCGCCTAGGTGCATGGGAATCAACACTCTGAAGGGGAGTGAAGAGGAGATTCTGAGAGAGATTTCGAGTTTCGACATCGTTTTGGATAAAGTTAGGAACCTACCCTATCTCTATAGGGTTGTTCATGGGACGAGGATGTTGACTGGACTGGAAGTATACGCGAAAGGCTTGTTCTCTCTTCAAGACGAATCGTCATGCCTAGCCGCCATCTTGGGTGAGCCCCAGACTGGCCATGTTATTCTTGACGTCGGCGCTAGGCCGGTCAATAAGACGATATACTTGGCTCAGCTGATGAATAACAGGGGGAAGATCCTCTCGATGGACTCCTCAGCGCGTAGAATAAGAAAACTAGAGTGTGAGGCTGAAAGGACGGGGGTCGAGATCATTGAACCCATGGTGGTGGAGACGGACGACGCCCCGATCATGGGAGAAAAGGCAGACACGGTCTTGTTGAGCCCTAGGTGTAGCGGCACGGGTGTTTTTTGGAGGGAACCTTCGTTGAAATGGAGAGTTGACTTTAAGAGGGTTGGAGCTGCAGCTGATGCCCAGTGGAGGATGATCAACAGATATGCGGACTATGTCAGAGATGGGGGGAGCCTCGTCTATTGGACGAATAGTGTGACCATCGAAGAGAACGAGATGTTGATCGAACGATTTCTGAAGCTGCATCCCGAGTTCAGCCTAACGGAGGCTAGGCCGCACATAGGCGTACCGGCTCTAAGGGGACAGAGAGAGTGTCAGAGATTGTACCCTCATCTACACGAGGCAGACGGCTCTTATTTCGCGAGGCTCGTCAAAGACTGGTAAACATGAGAAAGCTTAATTTGAGCGTCTGGTCTATCGCTATCTCTCTTGAAGGGAAGGAAGAGCGATGAAGAGGAGGGTTGTTTCAGCAGCATACGTGTCGTACGGCCTGATCGATATCGCCATATCTTCTCTCTCAAGTCTTATTCTTATCCACATGGTTGTTTTGGGTGCGATCTGTCTGGCAGCGGGATTTGGTCTATGGATGAAGAAGGCTTGGTCGATATATCCCTTGATGTTTGTTGGGCCGCTCACGTTGACTGTTGGAGTGGCGACGCTGTACTCCTCGATCGGACTTGTCGGATTCGGCCCGAGCACGCAGGCCCTTCTATTCAATCTCTTCTTAACAGGTTACAGCGTTTCAGCGTTAGGCCTGTTCATTTATACGGTTGCTAATAGATCGACTGTGTTAGGACCCTAGCTGAGAACGCACTGTTGCCGCGGGAACCTCAATAATGAAAAAGCAGCTCTCCCAGATGCTCAATCATTCGCGACGTTATTTATCTGTTTTTTTGTTTGACAAATAGAAAAACTTAATAAAGGAACTGACATGTCTTAAACAGTTGAAGGAGAAATAGGTTTGGAAGAAGATATCGGCAAGATTCTCGAAAGCCAGAGGCTCATACTGAGAAAGCTGGAGGATGTTGAGAGGAGAGTGAGAAGCCTCGAGACAAGGAGTGAAAGGGGGGTGGCTCAAGAAGCGCAGCCCTTCGACGTGATCGACCTACTCAACCTTCCAGACCACCTGAGGTCGACTATGATAACCGTTGTTGGCTTGGGAGACGCTACAGCAGACGAGATTGCCGCTAAAACCGGGAGGGTTAGGAATCTGGAGAGCTCTTACCTGAATCAGCTTGTGAGGCTGGGGCACCTGGAGAAGGCTAGGAAGGGGAGAAAGATCTACTTCAAGCCCACCTATGTCAGGAAAACACTCGCCGATCTGGTAGCGAAGTTAAGATCCAAAACGGTTTAGCAGCTTCTCCGATATCTCAGCAATTTTTGCGGAGAAGGGGTGAGAAGGCTCCTTCAGGAAGAAGATCTCCTTATTCACATGGGTTAGAACCTCCATGTAGAAGGGAACTACCGCTAGAACTTGGTAGCCATACGCTCTCTCAAACTCTTCTCTAGCCTCTTCCGGGTCGCACGTGGGTGGGACGTTGTTTATGATTAGAGAGATAGACCGCCCCCTTTCACCGTACCCGAGCTTCCTCAAGGCGGTGATGGTGGTAGTCATCCCTAAGTGATTCTGTCTATCAAGCCTACTGAGGACAACGGCGTGATCACTTATCGCCATGGAGATAAGGGCGTCTTCGTCTAAGCCCGAATGGGTGTCGATGAGGACGAGATCGAGCTTGAGGTCTTTTGCCATGTCTGTTAGGCCAACGACCAGCTCGTCTAGACTATATCCTTTATCGTATACTGCTAGAATATCTGCTGTGTGGAGGCTGGCGGGTAAGAGAAACAGACAGCTCCTCTCCATGTTCAGATGTTTTGTGAGATCTATCACGCATGATGAGGCCGAGCATCTGCCCAGTAAGAAGTCGTTCAACCTGAGCCCTCTTTCCCTTATGTTGAACATCGCTCCGAGGGATGGGCCTTTTATGTCTAGGTCGACTATGCCGATTCTGTGGCCTCTGAGGGCTAGACTCGCGGCGATGTTTGCTATGAAGCTGCTCTTCCCTGCTCCTCCTCTGGGGGAGAGGAAGACGATCTTCCCTTGAAACCTCCTCTTTAGGTTACTTTGCTCAGGGCGATGCGTCTCTGGGGGGTTTAGGAGACTCAACTCTTAACATCACCATTTTAGAACTGTATATGTGTACAACACGTATACATATATAAGCTTATTCCCAGTCGCAAACGACCACAAGGGATAAGAGGCCGGTCGATGCCAACTAAGATTAAAAATCTGTACAGGCCGGAAAAAGTCAACCCGCAACAGCCAAAGTGGAAGAGCCGATGATCAAAGACCCCTATGGAAGACCTGTGGACAACCTACGCCTATCGGTGACACAGAGATGTAACTTGAGGTGTTTCTACTGCCATAAAGAGGGGGAGATCCACCGCACACACGCAGAGATGACGCCTGAAGAGATAGAGCGGGTCGTGAGAGTCGCAGCATCCCTTAACATAAGGAGGGTCAAGCTCACTGGCGGGGAGCCGTTGTTGAGGGGTGATATCGTGGAGATAGCGGATAAGCTCAGTCGCATTCCGCGTCTCCGGGAAGTGGCGATGACGACCAACGGCATCCTCCTGAACGGTCTCGCCGAACCTCTGAAGGCCGCGGGGCTGGCGAGGGTCAACGTGAGTCTCGGGACGTTGGACCCCGATACTTACAGAGCCATAACGGGCGTTGATGCCATGAGTCAAGTCTTGGAGGGGATCAGGGAAGCGGCCATGGTGGGTCTGTCACCCATAAAGGTGAACATGGTTGTCTTGAAGGGGTTGAACGAGGACCAGGTATCATCTATGATCGAGTTCATCAGGGAGAGCGATCTGATTCTCCAGATAATCGAGTTCGAGTCCCCTAACCCAGAGACCGAGTGCTACAGGAGATATCACTCAGACCTTGCTGAGGTAGAGAGAAGGCTTAGAGAGAGGGCGAATAGGGTCATTGTCCGAAGGATGCACGAGAGGAGGAAGTATCTTCTCAAGGGCGGCGGGGAGGTGGAGGTCGTGAGACCCATGCACAACACGGCGTTCTGTGAGAATTGCAGCAGACTAAGGGTGACTTCGGACGGGAAGTTCAAACCCTGCCTGTTCAGAACAGACAACCTCATAGATTTCTTAATTCCGATGCGAAATGGGGCGGCGGACGAAGAGGTCAAACGGCTTCTCTTGGAGGCTGTGAAGAGGCGCAGGCCCTACTTTGTGTAGGAATTTATCGTTAGTGAGAAGGCAGAGAGGTTTCCTTTATCGCATTAAGATTTTCGAGTTTTATGTATCGTAAGAAGGTTTATATATCGATTTCAAAATTGTTAAACGATAGCGCGCGCGCAGGCATCGTTCATGGCTGTGGTAACGCTTTCCTCAAAATACCAAGTTGTGATACCTCAAGATGTTAGGGAAAGGATGGACTTGAAGCCAGGGCAGAAGATAGTTGTCATCGAGAAGGACGGTGTCGTCCATTTAATACCCCAAAGGCCAGTGAAAGAGATGAGGGGGTTTGTGAAGGGAGTAGGCACACATAAGCTTAGGGACGAAGAGGATCGTTTTTGATTCTGATCGATTCATACGGCTGGATAGAGTACTTTGCTGATGGTCAGTTAGCAGAGAACTATGCAGCATTTATAGAAGAGGCAGATGCCGAAAACACCGTGACGCCAACAATAGTCATATATGAAGTTTATAAGAGGATCAAGAGCGTTAAGGGTGAGGAGAAGGCGTTAGAGGCATATGCCCAGATGGCCCGCACGAAGATCGTTGAATTGACAAGCTCTATATCCCTGAAGGCTGCCGACATCAGTATGGCGCTGGATTTGGGGATGGCAGATTCCATCGTCTTAGCCACAGCAAGAGCCTACAACGCTGAAGTTATAACGAGCGACGAACACCTGAAAGGCCTAGAGGGAGTAAAATTCGTCGAAAAGCAAAGGTAACACTCGTTGAGAAAATTAGTCGAATAGTAACCATCAAGCGCGCGCTTCTCTTAGAGGCTGTGAAGAGACGCAAACCCTATTTTACATAATGTAGGCAGGAGCTGGGGGCGCCATAGCTGACCTCATAGGGAAATCACAAATTTTGTTATATGCGAAAAATTTTTCTGAACTACGGAACAGAGCCCGATTGATTGCCCATAATTGGGTATTTATGGGTCATCGACACAGGCTTTTTGGGTCGAAATGCAACGACTGCTACCTTTACATTGTCCCTGCGGTGTAAAGGCAAAGGTTACCCTTGATGCCTTCTTCAAGGGATGTGGACAGTAGCCTCATTGACAAAATACATATGCAAACTCTCTTAAATACTGCTATCCCCCGAATAAATCCCCCTAATTTTCTTATGACTTTGTTCTTTTTAGAAGGGGAATTGACAAAGAACCACTGGTAAAGACTTAAATTTTCTGAAATCATAGGCTTAGAGAGAGGCAAATGTCATCTACTTATTCTGATATGACTGATGCGGAACTTCAGGTTGCAGAACATCTAAAAGAATTAAAGATTTGGTGGAGTTTTCAAGCTCCAGTTTTTGTTTTTGATGAAAAGGATAGACCTAGAGTATGGACTCCCGATTTTTATCTTCCAAAATTGGGGATGTATATAGAAGTCTGTGGAACTGAGAAATTCGATTACGAATACAGGGAACGAATATACAAGAAGAATGGTTTGCATGTTGTTTTTGTTCACGTGTATAAGGGAATAGGGAAATGGAAAAACTATCTCTTGAAAAGAATAATGGAGATTGAAGAAGAAAGGCATGATGAAATCATGAACATGATTCGTTCACTCAAATTCTAGGAGCAATAGAAAAGAAGTAATAGGAAAAAATGGGTCAATTCAAATAATATAATGGGGACAAAATTTCATATAAATGAATGTGAAAATAACATGGGAAATGATTATGAGCATAATTCTGAACAAATTTCTCTGTTGTCTGGGTTACTTGAATTTTATTCCAGTAGAGCAGTAGCACAAGCCAGTTTTGTTGTTGCAATATCTATAGGTCTTTTCACATTACTTCCAACGTTCGTCTCAGAAATACGATTATTATATAAGTTAATTCTACATGTCGTTTATATCATTCTAGTTGGACTTGCTGGTTATTGTTTAAAGCGTTTTAGATTTTACAGCAAAATTTCTGATATGATACAGTACATATTGCGAGAAGATAAAAGACTCAAGGAAATTATAATTAATAATAAAAATCTAAAAGATATAATACAAGAAGGGTATGAAAAAGAGAAAGAAAGATGGATGAAGAGAAGAATAAACTCAGTCATATCATATGAAAAAACTTACTATTCGTCTATGATTGTTGTTTGTGCATTTCCTTCAATCCTATACGGTGAAAAATTGGGCACTTGGCTAGTACATACATTTCCTCTAATACAGGAACAGATTTTACCTTTCATAATAAGCGTTATTGTCACCCCCATAGTCATATCAATAGTATCTGTTTACATTTGGGAAATTTGGAAACAACCACGATTAGAAATTGAAATCTTGAATGAACCTGTAATTCAACCATTTGGGGCTACTACAAGAGCATTCTATCATCTACGGGTTCATAATAAAGGAAGGTCTCCCGCCTATAATTGTAGAATCAAAATGACATTTAGTGAATTCAATACTAAGAAACAATTATTTACTGTAAACGGAAAGTGGGATAGAGGACCACAGCCTCTTCTATATGCACCTGTTCCCAAGAAAATTCTGTGTGATGGAACAATAGTTACTGAGGTTGGAGAATTTCCACACGATTTTCTTATACCTTTTGCAGAATCGCTTGACATTTTCCCAAAATCCCCAGAAGGATTCTGTTTCCTTATCAAGTATGACAACGAAGAAGAATGCTATGCGTTTAGTTCTTGGGGCTATTTGAAGGGTAACGGTCATAAGGTTAAGGAATGGATGCTTGGAAGTGGAGAATACTCTTTGGAGGTAAACTTAACTTATTCTGATAAGAAGACTGTTAAGCAATTTCATATTTCAAATGTAGAAAAGCTAATGAACAGCGTCAAAATATCAGCAATGCGCAATAGAGCTAGCTAGCTTTAGTTTAAAAATCAGGTTATCTTACTCAATACTCCTCGGTCTCGTATCTCTTTCCGCCACTTTGTGGTGTGGATTTCGAGTAGGGAAGCTGAATAGACGCCTAAGAATACCCATTCTTCCTTTATTTCGATGTTTTGTCCTTCGAAAGTGGTTTGAATTGCCTTATAGGTATATTTTGAATTAGAGATATTACCTAATATCAAGTTGTGATTTTTTCTCGTAATGTTGAAGCTCTGTTTCTGGAAGAGCCAACAGAAAGCTAAAGTCATGGACGCTTTAAACGTCAGCTCTATATAGTTTTTCGTCAACTATTTCGATAGGTAGCTGAAGCCTTCAGTTCCCTCAGATAGGATACGAATAGCCTTTAGGAGTTCTTCTTCCCTCCTCCTCATCATTTCTATCGCGCTAGGCAAACTCCACCGCCTTCTCCACAGCCTCCTCAATCAACTCCCTTATATCCTCCTGTCTCAAGCTCGTACTTCTAACATCGAAGAGCCTCTCCCCCAATCGAGTGTTTATCAAGCTACAACCGTATTTTATGGCGCTCCAAACCCTCGCGTCAGTCCTAGAGACCCTCGCCCACCTCGCTAACTCCCTTATCATTCCGAAGGATATCTCATCCCTTCTGAAGCACAATATCGCAAAAGCATCTAAAAACGCCCATTCTGCCACGCAGTTAACTAAGCAAGACTCAGGTATCTCGACAAACAAGCCATCCACTTCCCTGTAGCTGTAAGGCACCTTATCATAGTACTCGACTTCGAAGATCCATCCCCTTTCCTCGCCAAAACGCTCTAAAGCCTTCTTGTAGGAACGGTTTTCAACAGCCAACCTGTAGACGTTTCTGTGGACGAAGTCGTAGTTCCATATGCTCGCAGCGGTCTGTTTCACAACAACCTTGAACCCTTTATCTCTAACAAGGAAATCCCAGACATCCTTCTGCTCTTCAGGCACGTAGTACCATCCCCAGTGGGCCCTCCCAACCTCGCCCGACTTTCCTAACCTGTGCAAGTACTCCTTAGCTCTAGCGTCTATCTGAGCCGCATCCTTCACATTAAACAAACTTCCGTTAAACTTTCTCTTCAAAGCTGACATGAACTGTTGCAAGTACATTCAGTCACTTTAGTATTAATAATGACACACCAAATATTTAAAGGCGTCACTATTTAACATTAAATGGCACAAACACAACGCGCTTTAACTTATTAACCCTCCAGCGTCAACACAGTAAACGATGAGCAGGCGTAAACCCAACCTAATACAGAAGAGCATCCATCCCAAAACATGTTGAAAAACGACCGAATTCTCATCGAAAAATGGTCATTTTTAACGGTTTTTACAACGTTTCAGAAACCCCATCGAACGAAAAAACAGCTTATTTCGTGGAAAAAAGCATTTTCCAGCCTATTTCCCAGATAGCCCCCTCCTCCCAGACGAGCAGAAACCTTCTCCCTAACCCTGAGCCTTCACGTCTCCCATGAGGGATTTCAGCTTCACAGATAACCGCTCATACCCCTCCTCAGGGTCATCCACATCCAGCACCGCCTTCTCAAAGGGGCAGACATCTGTTCCAAACTTGTTCATCATCTCGGGTATCAGCCTCTCCGAGTAGTACCTTATCACCTGCCTCTCCAGGACTTCCCTCGCCCTCATGCTCAGCACTACACAATGGGCCTCCTCTGCCTTGAAGTAGCTGACGAGCAGCGCAGCGGCTTTACCTATAATCTTATCCACGACGATGGAGTCCCTGAGTTTGGACAGGCCTAGGCTGTTGATCGCCTCAAGGAGGGGGCGCATGCCCTCTCTATTGCTTGTGAAGAGCGTCTCATCGCCCTTCAAGATTATGAGGTTCAGGCCCTCTCTTCTAAGCCTCTCTACGTAGCCGTCCAACTGGATGAACCAGCATCAACTTCTCCTCACATGAAGATAAGATTATTCTTTCCGATAAAGCTCGGAATCCACGGGAGCCACGCGCCTGTCTATGCTAAGTTTTATTTTCCCTGTCACGTAATAGAATTGTGTTGAGGAGAAGGACATGGGTAAGGAAAACGTTTCCCGTATAAGCATCTCCGTGCCGTCAGAGCTGCTCAGAAGGTTCGATGAGGCCTACGAAAGGCTCGGTTATAAGGATCGGTCGAAGGCGGTGCAAGCGGCCATGCAGAGCTTCGTCACCGAATCGAAGTGGCTATGCCCGAAGAAGGGGAGGGGGATAGGCGCCATAGTCCTACTCTACAACCACGAGGAGAAGGATGTGGAAAGCGCCTTAACCGATATCCAACACAAGTACCTATGCGTCACCACCTCGTCCATGCACATCCACCTGGATGAGGAGAACTGCCTCGAGATCGTACCGGTCAGGGGTTCTTCTTCAGATATCAAGGATTTGACACAGGAGCTCATGACGAGAGGCGGGGTTAAGGAGCTTAAACTCGTGGTCGTCACCCCCTAGCGAGGCCGAGTAGCCTGTCACCGAGCTGCTGGATGCTGAGAAGGCCCTTAGAACACGTATCTAAAATCTTCCCCCGCGCATCGCTCTTCCTTAGGCCTTCGTCGTAGGGTACAACCCCAAGTAGGGGTATACCATTGACCTCGCAGAACTCCTCCACCATCCCCTCCTCGAAGGGGTCGGCGACCTTGTTTCCAACGACGAACACCCTCCCGATCCCCATGTCCTTGGAGAGCCTGTAGATCCTCCTAACCGTCTCAAGAGACTTCAGATTCGCCTCAGTCACTATCAGCATCACATCCACATACCCGGCCGTCCCCCGGCCGAGGTGCTCGACCCCAGCCTCCATATCGACTATCACGGCCTCATCCCTCTCGGTCAGGAGATATCTAAGGAGCGCGCGGATCAGGGCGTTGGCTGGGCACATACATCCCTGCCCCGAGGATCTGAC
>Ga0315314_1003901_pt1 | contig 11441 bp, 11 predicted proteins | sample TDP9_MG_FD_203631 | JGI IMG/M metagenome (GOLD analysis project Ga0315314, IMG submission 203631) | Freshwater sediment microbial communities from Lake Towuti, South Sulawesi, Indonesia - TDP9 | ecosystem: Environmental > Aquatic > Freshwater > Lake > Sediment | place: Indonesia: South Sulawesi...
GCCTGTCATGCTTGACGATACACTGAAGTGGTGGAGAGAGGGTTTAGTTAAGCATATCGAGATGGTCAGGGGCTTGGTTGAGAGGAGGCTCAAAGAGATGGGAGGGATCACCTGTCCAAAGCTGGAAGGGACGTACCTCGTGTTCCCGAACCTCAGCAGCTATGGAAAAAGCAGTAGAGAACTGACTGATTATCTCCTCAAGGAGGGAAAGATCGCTGTCTCTCACGGTTCAGAGTTCGGTCCGAATGGTGAAGGTCACGTCAGAATGTGTATTGCGACGAGCGAGATGATCCTCAACGAAGCCCTAGACAGAATGGAACGTGCTCTGGCAAAGCTGAAACAGGAATAACCTATTTTCTTAGACCCCTTATCTTTTTACCCGCAGAAGTTAGACCCCTGTATGCCCTGCCTTTCTTAGCCTTAGACCTAAACCGAGGCCGCCCAATCTTCACTCCTGCCTTCCTCGCTTCCTCTACATATGTCCTGACTTCTTTCACATTCTCCTCGTACCTGGTTCCCCGCCTGTTGTCTATTGGAATACCTAGCCTCACAGCCTCGTCAATTGAGATGACCGCCTCATCCAACTCGGCTCTTGAGAACCCTTTTCCTTCTCTCAGTCCTCTTCTGAATATTGTTGGTGTAATAATCCTAGGCATTGATTCTCCTCCTGAAGAAGATTCCTCTCAGCGGTAGGACTTCTGTCTCCGCCGCCTCGCGCCAGGTCCCCCAAACTTTTTCGGCTCCTTCTGCCTAGGGTCTCCAGCCAGTAGGCGCCTATCATAGTTGAAGAAGGCGTCTCTCAAGCTCTTGCTCTTAGTCCAGTTGACCAAGCCCCTTGCGATCGCCATCCTAGCTGCATCCGCTTGGCTGATGAGCCCTCCTCCACTTACCTCTACGCTTACATCGAGTCGTTTTCTTACATCGTCGCCTGCCAACAGAAGAGGTTCAAGGATCTTGTCTCTAGCTGTTGTTGGTTCAAGGATCTCGAGGGGTCTGTTATTCACCCTGACTCTTCCTTCTCCCTCCGTGATTGTCACACGGGCTGCGGAGGATTTTCTCTTAGAGCTTACGTGAATGGGCTTCTGTTTTGACGACATTGAACCGTCTCCACTCCTGATGTTCTCCTTGAATAAAAACCTAATCAGGGCTTCGGGTGTGACGACCAGCAGGGTTCCATCCTATTGTCTTTGCGACTTCTCCCACAGTCATGAACCTTCCTCTCAATCTACTGCTTGGTGCTTCTTCCAAGGTTTCCCTTTCACGTCCTTCGAGCTCCTTTGGTACTCCAATGTAGACTCTAAGGCGCTTGAAAGCCTCTTTTCCATTGGGCTTTTCGTAGGGAAGCATGCCCCTGACTGTGTTCCTCACCAGTCTGTCGGGTCTCCTCCAATGGATTGGACCGTGTCTCGGGGCTCCGCCGAGCTGAAGTGTCTTCAACTGCTCTGCCATGATGCTTCCACGGCTCCCAGAGATGATCGAGTTCTCAGCGTTTACAACGATAATCCTCTCGCCGTTAAGGAGACGCTTCGCCACTATGCTCGCCATCCTACCTAGGATCAGCTTGTCCGCATCGATGACCGTGAACCCTTCCTCCTTCATCATTCCTGATCTACCCTCAGTTCAGAGGTGGTAAACCCTCTCCCGCCACGAATTATAAAGTTTTCCCCAATAAAAGATTTCATTTACCCCTCATTTGCTGGTTGAGTCTTTAAATGCATGTCTAGACACACCTTCTCTCGGTGCCTTTAAATGGTTAAGACAATAGCCATAAGGGATGAGGTCTACAAAAAGCTGTTGTCGTTAAAGGGGACGGACGAGAGTTTCAGTGAACTGTTTGAGAGGCTTGCAGAAGGCGTAAACCCCATCGAAATCCTCTCCAAGCTCAGGGGATGCGTTGAGTTCAAGGAAAAGGAAAGGATGCTCTCAGAGATCTATGCCTTAAGGACTGAGCGTAGGCCATGATAGTAATCGTCCTTGATGAGTTGCACAGGTTGACTGAGACATGAGTATGGACTCTGCAGTTGAAATCGTTGATGCAACTAAGAATTCTGAACACGAGATTTATCTTTACAGATGTTTGTTTCATAGAAGGAAAGATTCATACGGGAGCCAATTTCAAAGAAGAAGAGACGCTTTCTATGAGCACCGTTGTGAATACTTGGAGCGTGCTATTCAAAAAGGCTTCCACAAGAAGATACTGATTTTCAAAGGAGATCAAGTTGGCACGATCGAGTATGCACCGGTAGACGGGGCAGGTCTTCCCATCGTTGGTGATCGTGTTGTCGTTATGAATTGCATTTGGGTGCATAGAAAAGCTAGAGGACACAATTTCGGAAAGCAGTTATTGAGAGACATGATGGAAAGCGAGAAAGGAGCTTCCGGCTTCGCTACCATAGCCTTGGAGAACTACTGGGGGCCATACTTTAAGAAGTCTGAAATGGAAAGGCTTGGCTTCAAGTCTGTGAAGTCGATTAGAGTTAGGCATAAGACAAGAAACAGGGGGAGATGCTTCGAGTTGCACCTAATGTGGTTGCCAGTAGCCGAAGACTCGAAACCTCCCATGTGGGATGAGTCAAGACTTCTTGAAGGCGTATACTTTTGCGGAGGTCACTCGCTATACCATGATAGACATCTTAATTCTCATCAGAGAACGAAGCTAAGACAAGTTCTCGAGAAATGTTGACCCCGCACTCTCGAAATACCAGACCAGTTGAAGGGGTTTGAGTCGAATGTGGTTAAATGGACAGCAGTCAAGATGTCCGCCTTTTCCTCAATCGGGAAGCGAAGCTGATGCATAAAACCAGACAATACAACGGTTTCATTGGAAGACCCTGGCTAGACTAGTTACGCCTTCTCCTCGCTCCTCCTCCTGTAGTCCTCTATCGCCTTGTGAAGAGCGTCTGCAGCAAGGTTTGAGCAGTGCATCTTGATAGGCGGAAGCCCTCCCAGTTCACCTGCCACGGCGTCTCGGGTAATCTTCATGGCCTCTTCCAACGTCTTCCCCTTCGCCAACTCTGTAACCATGCTACTCGTCGCTATCGCGGCACCACAACCGAAAGTCTTGAACTTTATGTCCGCTATTTTCCCGTCCTTGACCTTTATGTAGATAAACATCGTATCGCCGCAGATGGGATTTCCGACGGTTCCGACGCCATCTGCGTCAGGTATCTCCCCCACGTTCCTTGGCTTAAAGAAGTGTTCCATGACTTTCTCGCTATACATTCCTTCTTCACCTCAGCAGCTCCTTCGGGGTGAGCGGAGACAATGTCCTCAACCTCTTCACCACCCCCGGGAGCACCTTTACAACGTAATCTATCTCTCCCTCCGTATTTCCTTTTCCCAAAGCAAACAGAACCGAACCATGAGCCTCCTCATGCTTCAAACCAATTGCGAGCAAAACATGAGAGGGCTCAAGAGTCTTGGAAGTGCAAGCAGAGCCAGAAGAGGCTTGAATGCCAAGAGAGTCAAGACCAAGAAGGAGAGCTTCTCCTTCGATATAGCTGAACCTCATGTTAGCGTTGTTCGGCAATCTACGGGTCGGATGACCGTTGAGATAAGCCTCTGGAACAGCCTCTAGGAGTCCTGAGATGAGGCGGTCTCTGAGACCTGTGAGACGCTCCGCCTCTGTCTCCATCGCCTCCTTTGCCAACTCTGCCGCCATCCCCATTCCCACTATGCCTGGGATGTTCTCCGAGCCAGACCTTAGACCCCGTTCTTGTCCTCCCCCGTGTGTAATCGGGACTATCTTGACGCCCTTTCTGATATAGAGAGCTCCCACGCCCTTAGGTCCGTAGAGGTCGTTTGAGGAGAGAGTCAGGAGGTCGACCTTGTCCTTCACAACATCTACCGGGATTTTCCCTGCTGCCGCCGTGGCGTCAACGTGCAATGGCACACTCCTCTCACGGGCTATCTCCCCAATCTCCTTTACAGGCTCTACAGTCCCGATCTCCCCATTTGCGTACATCACCGAGATCAAGATCGTCTTCTCGTCCACGGCCTCAGCCAACTTCTCCACATCAACCAAGCCATAACTGTCAACGGGTAGCTCCACGACCTCGAAGCCTTCACGTGCCAAGTATTGGCAGATGTTGAGGATGGAGATGTGTTCTATAGCCGTCGTGACAATCCTATTCCCCTTATCTCTGTTCCTGTAGGCGACTCCTTTCAAGGCGAGATTGTTGGATTCCGTGGAGCCAGAGGTGAAGACAATCTCTTCTGGACTGTTGGCGTTGATTAGAGATGCGACGGACTCCCTTGCCTTCGTCAAAGCCTCCTCAGCCTTGTGAGAATAGGAGTGGACTGAGGAAGGATTACCGAAATGCTCAGTAAAGTAGGGCATCATCACAGCAAGAACCTTCGTGTCTGCCGGTGAAGCAGCACCATAGTCTAAGTAGACCTTCAAATGCCTCCCTCTACCTACTTGACGCAGGGGTGGGAATAAAAACTTGTCCGAATCTTCAGCTACTCGCCTTCCTAGCGAAAACGATATTGGATATCCGAAACACCTTCAGTAGGCCTCATCTCCTCTCTTTTTATTTCGTAGACGAAATCCCTCAAAGGAGACCATGGGGCAGGAGCAAGGGCTATATGTCGGAATGCCCTAAAACCGCTTCTTTCTTTCTCCCGAGTAAAAAGATTTTTCCAGACGTCTGATAAAATAGGTCTTGACCTCCTTAGAGGACGAGAAGAAGCAGCTCAAACTGGCGGATGAGATCGTAGAAGAAAGCTAGCCTGTCGGAAGAATCTGCAGGAGCGGGAAGAGGTCCTCGTTGACAGCAGGGGAAAATGATCTCTACAGCGTCCTTTAAATAGCACCTAAACTAAAAAGTTTCTCTCCCCTACTAAACAGATCATATTGATCCTCAAGGGACAAGAAATATGTCTAAGATTAATTAAAAGGAGACGCTCGGGTACAGTGTCGACTTGTTCTATGAGCATCCCAAGAGATCAGAAGAAGCTCGTGGAACTTAAGCACGCTCTGGCAGGTCAAATAGTCGGTGTGGTTCTGTGGGGTTGATAGTTCTGGCCTCGTATATTTCTTGTTGCTGAAGGGAATTGGTGATGGGTGACTCCTCTGACTGCGGGTTGGAACGACATATTGCTGCCAGGTCCACAGCATAACTCACGGGCAGAAGAAGCTTGAGCATAGAAGTGCTCAGAGCACAGAGCGTTACATAACCATCGAAGAAGACTTGCATACCTTAGCCTCAGATGATTTCTACTATGCGGCTACCTGCAATGTTAACGAAGCTCGCAAACTCATCGAGACGAGTTTCGAGTATGTATGTGGCTTTGGTGACATCAAGCTCTTCAAGAAGCGGAAGTAAAAGCTTACCTTTCTGTTTAAGGGCTAACCTTTCTGATGAGGAAGACGAGCCTGTCTCTCTCCTTTCTTACTTCAAGGATCTGGTGTCCAAGTCTGTTGACTAATCGTGGTATGTCTTCCTCTGCACCTGGATCATCTGCTATGACTTCTAGAAGCTCATCTTTCTCCATTTGATCCAGCTCTAGCCGAGTCCTGAAAATAGGCTCCGGGCAGTACAGCCCAAGGCAATCGAGAACCCTATCAGGTCTTCGTCCCTTCAGGTCAGCCAAGTAAGCCTCGACTCCGTATAATCATATGGATTCTCAGGAGTATCATTTATAGCTTCTTAGCATGACATCGTTGGCGAACCCAAAGCGTTGGGTTTGTGTTCCTAGTTTATCCCTTACTGAAGGTCCTAAGTATTAGTTTTCTCGTCTCCTCTCCTATCAGCTTATCATCCACATAGGTTTTGGTGGCGCGCTCATCCTTGACCAACCCGGCATCTGAGGATGCCCACCAATAGCCTGTAGAGGTGAACCTTATCTTCGTGTCATCCCTCAAAATCTCATCCATCGCGTCGTATCTTACCTTCACACAGAAGTAGCTCTTCCCGTCCCCGGCCTTTACATCCTCGAATCCTAAGACCTCCTCCTCTTCTACATAATATCCGTGGAGTTTCTGGTCTTCGATGGTCAAGGTGTAGTTGCTCTCATGCCTCCAGCTCTTCCCACTCGTCAGAGGATAGGGAGGTTCAGGGATAGGCGTTTCATATCTCGCCTCCATGCCATCGGAACTCCATCGGAGCAGGGCTCCTTGCTCGTCAAAATAGTAATGAGCCGTCTGATTCGGTCGCTCTATTACAGCCTCAGCCTCGCTTACTTTGAGCCATCTAACCGTATGTTCTTCCCCATCGACTTGCTCCGTGTAGTACTTCTCTGCTCCCACTGGGAGCTCGGGCCTCGATACGCTCATCTCAGTAACTTCTTTCCCCTCCTCTGTCTTGACGGTTATTCCCGTTATGATCGAGACTAGGTTCTGCATAAGTCTGTAATTGTCCTCGACATGGCAGAAGGGCTCATTTAGGAAGGATATGTCTCCGAAGGCTATTACAGTGCCATTCTCTTTTACAACGGCTATAGTGGTATAGTTAAGGGCTCTCTCCGCCGTAGAGGAGTAAGTGTTGCCGGTCACCCAGGCCGCCTTCTTCCCGCTAGTGTATATGTGGGTTGCCGTGAAGAGGACGATACTCGATACATTCTTAGTTAGCTCGTGATCTGCAAAGCCTCTGACATAGATGTTTCTATAGAAGCCATAGTGCTTCTCCATGTTGTAGAGGTAGCCCTTGGCGTAGGAGAGGCCGAACCTCGTTGAAAGGGTGTTTATGGGCTCGAATAATTCCGGAATCTCCACATACTCCGAGGCAGGATCGAAGAAGAGTAGCAGTTTCCCACCGTCGTTGACGAACTTCTCTATCCTGTTCACCTCACTCTCAGAATATGGGATCGTAGGTGATGCGACGACAAGGCATGAGGCATCTCTCAATGCGTTGTCCAGCTCCGACCAACGGTAAATGAATCCCATCGTCCAGTTTCTCTTCGTGAGTTCCCCCATCAAAGTGTTGAACTCCCATGCTGAGACGAGGTTCCTATGGGTTCTGTCGATGAGGACAACCCCTCTCCCACCGACACTTGGAACTGGCGCCTGTGCTGAGGACTGGACGTAGTATAAGCCTTTGGTGAAGACATTTGGGGGGAGATAGAGATAGTACAGTGCAGGCGGGGGGTTGATCTTGTTTAGGGCTTCAACTGTGAGGTTCCCCCATACGACGCTCACTTGGCTGGAGGTTCTTGTGGGAGAATAATGTTGCTCGTAGGCTCTATTCAAATCCACGACATCATACTTTGTTAGCTTCGCCTCTTTGGCTATCCTGTCTATAGCCTTTTGAAGAGAACCCGCTTCATCCACAAGGCCTGAAGAGATAGCCTCAGAGCCAATGTATATCAAACCTCTCCTCAACTGAGCTGAGGGAAGTTTCAGGCGCTGTCCACGGTTACTCATCACCGCTAAGGCGAAGTTGTCCAGGGCATGGCTCAAGTTGAAGGGGAAGTACAGCATCGAGAATCCCGTGACCTTTTGGGGACCTGACTCCAGAACATACTCTGATGGTATGAGAACAGGTGGCCCGACACCTATCAGACCGACGTTTCCGACCATGGACGTAGGGAGGGTGTAGATATAATCAGCAGCCACCGCTATGTAGTAGCCGCCAGAAAGAGCTGATGTAATAGAAGCTACCAGCGGTTTCTTCTGCTTCAACACGAGGAGGTCGAGATACACCTGCTCGATCAAATCGGCGTATCCTCCAGGGCAGTCTACTCTGACCACTATCCCCTTCACACTATCGTTCATAACAGCCATATTGATAATACTGGTGTACTTGTCGGCTGTCGATGATGAGAGGATAACCTCATTGATGGTTATGATGCCAACAAGATCCTTCTTAGTCACAACCGGAGCCGAGAGAATATGGAAGTAAAGATACCATGAACCAGAACTGACCAAAAGTATGGCCAAGGCTAAGACGATATACCTTCTTCCAAGTTTGAAGGGCGTACCCTGCACTCGTAACCCCCTTTTTCAAGTAGGAAGATACCCTTATTAAGTCTATTGAGCTTGTGGACTCCTTTGAACTTGCGGTGTATGAGTAACGGTATGGAGAGGGTTTCTATGCTTCTGGAAGAGACTCAGGACGCTGGCATGGGTTCCACCCCAGTCTCTAGGTGCGCCAAGAGATAGATGATTTATTCAGACAGATCTGATTGAAGCGGCTGTTAATGTAAGTTCAAATGCGATTTAGAAAGAGGGGTTTAGGGGTTCTGGAGGGTCCCTATGGACTATGCTCTCCTTGGGGGCTGTACGAGTGGAAGGATCTCATCTGTTATGTACCTGAGGTACTCTCCCCTATCTATGGTATTGAAAATCGTGACTGAGCCGTCTCTGACGATGCCTACTGTATGTCCATGCTTTCTGGACTTTGTGAGGATGTACCAAGGGTCTCCACGCGCTGAGTATTGGTCGAAGAGGGAGGCTCCTGTGAGGTCTGGTCCGTATAGGCTGAGCTTGTTCACATTGGGTATGTCCATGTTTTCGAAGAAGATGACGCTCGTGTTCTCGGGGTTCGTGAGATGAAAGTCCTTAAGCGTCTCAGGCAATATCCGTGCCTCTAGGACTTGTCCCATTTCTTCGTAGATTATCTCACTCAGTCTGTTGGCGATTCTGTTTGCAATGTCCTTCTTCTCCACGATCGTGAGGAACATCTCGTCCCCATAGTTGTTGAAAGAGAATAGGACCTCCTTCGTCACTGGGGAAGGGATTATCTTTCCTCTGTGATAATTGTGGACGACGTAGTCGTAGGAGTAAAGTCCTGTCAAAGAGCCCTCGCCCAGCGTCAGGTTTGCGACTTCTATGACGAGTGTAAACTCATAGTCTCCTTCCTTGTACGCTTCTTCCCTACGCCAGCCCTGAAGTTTCACGAGGATCTCGTCTAGGGAAATCAGCTCCAAGGTGACGAATACCTTTCCAGCTGTTGGCAACTCTATGACCTTCCTTAACTAAGGGGAGATAGTAGAGGAAGAGGATTTAAGGCTTAATGGTTTGAACGACTGTTACAACAGCTGTTGTTTTCTATGTACTAGTGTAGCCTTCGAGTTGAACTACTACTGGTGATTGAAAAAGGAGGGTCAATGTTCAGTCCTTCGATCAGCTCTATTTGAGGACTTGTTTGAAGACTCTCAGGAAGTTGCCTCCAAGGATCTTCTTGATGTCCTCGTCGGAGTAGCCCCGCTTCACTAGGACTCTTGTGATGTTCGGCACCTTGGACGCGTCCTCAAGACCTACTGGCGGTGGACCTATTCCGTCGAAGTCTGAGCCGAGCCCCACATGGTCCGGTCCCACAACCTTGACGATGTGATCTATGTGGTCAACGAGATCCTCAACAGTTGCCTTGTATCCTGTGCTGAGCTTCTCACGCGGCACAACGAAGCCCGGCGCGTAGTTCATCCCTGTCACACCGTTCTTTTCCGCCAGCGCTCTCAACATGTCGTCCGTCAGGTTTCTTGGAACGTTGCAGACAGCTCTGCTATTCGAGTGGGAGGTTATGAAGGGTGTCTTGATGTTCTCCACAACATCCCAGAAGCAGGCATCGGTGATGTGAGAGACATCAAAAACAATGCCGAGACGCCGCATTTCTTCTAATGCATCTAGGCCCTTCTGGGTTAGCTTGCTTCCTGCTCTGGCCTCGGCTAGACCGTCGGCGAACTCGGTTCTCCAGTTCCATGTGAAGCTCAGCATCCTGACACCCAGCTTGTGGAAGACTCTCAGGAGCCCGAGGTCGCCCATTAGAGGCTCAGCACCCTCAATGGAGAGGAGTCCACCGACCTTTCCTTCTTCATCAGCCTTTATTATCTCATCGTAGTTTCTAACTTGGGTAATCTTATCCTTGTTCTCCTCTATGCCTGTGTAAAAAGCATCAACCATCTGGAGCGCAGTCTTCAGAGCAAGGGGGTTGTTGGGCATCGATCCTGTGTACATCCCGAAGGTTTGGCAGTCTATGCCTCCCTCTATGAGACGTGGAAGGTCGATATGCCCTGTCTCAGAGCGTTCACCCAACTTTCGAGGCGCCTGTCCTCTAACGCCCGTCCTCTGAGCAATTAGCTGCATCAACGTATCGCTGTGCGTGTCAACGACTATCGCCTCCTTATGGAGCTTCATAGCTCGCTCTTCCTCGATTCTTGATAACTCTGTCTTAAGACTCATATCGGTCTCCAAATAACAACCTAGGAAACACCATTAAAGACTTTCGACCCTCCATCTAGGACGCTCCGCGGCCAGACTTCTGGTAGGTTCTTGAGGACGATTAGTTTTAATAGGGCGTCTGGGCAATTTGAATCTAGCTTCATTAGCGTGAGAGAGGGAGGAGCTGCGATGCTGATCAAGGAGGTAATACTGGAGAACTTCATGAGCTATAGTTACGCTAGGGTGCCCTTCAAGCCCGGCATCAATGTTGTCTGCGGGCCTAATGGCTCCGGGAAGTCCAGTTTTCTCTTAGGGATATGCGTTGCGCTGGGAGAATCCTATACTGAGCGTTCAAGAAAGCTAAGCGACCTCATACGATGGGAGCAGGATACTGCTCGAGTCACACTTATCTTGGACAATTCACCCCGCAAAGGCGGCGAGAGACCTGTCCCCCAATTCGATGTTGACACTATCCGACTTACAAGAGCGCTGAGGCAGGATGGAAAGTATTGGTTTGAGTTGAACAACAGGGGTGTCCAGAAGTATGAGGTAGTCAACATCCTGTCCAAGCTCGGCTTCGACCCAGACAACATGCTTGTCATCATGCATCAGGATGTGCCAAGCCAGTTCGCAGCTCTCCGACCTCAAGAGAAACTCAAGATGCTGGAGAGGGCTGTAGGCTTCGAATCCTTCAGGGCCGATGTGCTCGACGCGAGGAAGAGACTCAGCGGCATACTCAGCGAAGAAGAGTCCCTCAACCAGCTCATAGAGAGGGCTAGAGAGACCCTAGGTTACTGGAAGGAACAATACGATAAACTTCAGGAGAAACGCAACCTCCTAACGAGAAGTGCCTTTCTCCAGAAGGAGCTGGCTTGGTCGAAAGTCACTGAGATAGAAGCCTCAATAGGCAAGATTCAGCGCGAGATCGAAGGCGTAGACACAGAGCTCTACGAAACTGAAAAGGACCTAGACTCAGCAGGCTACGAGATCGTCGCTTCCCAGAAAAGGTTCTCAGAACTGAGGGGGAGCTGGCTCAACGCCGTTGAACAGAGGATCGACCTAGAGAGAACCTCCGCCATCTACGAGTACGCTATTAACCTAGCTAAGGAAAAGACCGTGGAGACAGAGAAGATAGAGGAAGCATCGGAGGAGGGGAGACGTCTTCTTGAAAAAAGGATTGAGGAACTTCTCTCTAACATGGCAAAGAGCAACCCCGCCGTCCCTGAGATCTCCCGAGCCATCTCTGAGATAAGGAAAGAGCAGAGCGAGGCCTTCAGGCGTCTCACAGGCGACCTCAAAGGCTGGAGAAATCTGACGGAAGAGAGGGTCAAGGAACTGACTA
>Ga0315314_1003902_pt1 | contig 11440 bp, 9 predicted proteins | sample TDP9_MG_FD_203631 | JGI IMG/M metagenome (GOLD analysis project Ga0315314, IMG submission 203631) | Freshwater sediment microbial communities from Lake Towuti, South Sulawesi, Indonesia - TDP9 | ecosystem: Environmental > Aquatic > Freshwater > Lake > Sediment | place: Indonesia: South Sulawesi...
TCCATGTAGATCCCCCCATTGAAACACTGCAGGACGATGGCCACCGGCCACGGCTCGTCGAGGGAGAACCCGGCGTCAAGCATCCGGCGGACCGTGTGGGGAATCCTCCGCAGGAGTTCTACCGGATCGGGAAATCGCACGCGGACCGCCTCGCCGTCCATCTGTTCCAGGTAGATGGACGCGTCCAGATACCTGGATGGATTCTCACCATTGAAGGGAAACACCTTGTGGGTGAGCACCTCGGCGGCCGCAACACCCGGCGGGAGATGCTTCTGCAGGATATCTTCCTCCTTGGAGTTGGTGAACCGCGGAGAGAGCCGGTACACGGGACCGGACAGCGCACACCAATGGGCCGCCCGGAGCCCCGGGCCGAACTGCAGAAACTCCATGTTGACCAGCCGCGCCCCAGCCTCGAGGGCAAACACGTAGCCGTCCCCGCTCATCTCCGGGGACACGGCCTGGTGCGAAAAGAGGGCGGCCGAGCCTCCGCAGGCGGCCACCACAGTCTTGGCCTCGTATACGGTCACGGTGTTGGACTTGGTGCTCAGCCCGACCGCGGCCAGCGATCCCTGAGATCCCGGAAAAAGCCTCGCCATCATGACTTCTTCCTCGGCCGCGATGCCTGCCTGCTTCAATTTCCCGACGAGGACCCAGAGGATCTCATACCCGGTCCTGCCGTCCACACGGCAGTTGCGAGGGTAGGTAGCATAGTCGCTCCGGGTTTGATGGAGCTTCTCCCCCTTCCGCTCAAACGGCACGCCCATGCGCATGAGGTTGTGAATCTCGCCGGGGATGTCCTCCACCAGAACCCGCACCAGGTCCGGGTGGCAGAACGGCCCGCCGGCGGTCACCGTGTCCTGATAGTGCACCTCCGGACAGTCACGCGGCTCCGCGTGACCCAACGCCGCCGCCACACCCATGATCTCGGAGCGCCCGACGGCCGAGGCCCCTCCCGTTAGCAGGCGGCGTTTCGTGACGAGCTGGACAGCCGCGCCCGCCTCACGGGCGGCCAGCGCCGCGCGGACGGCCGCAATGCCCCCGCCCACGACTAGCACATCGGCCGAAACAGTGTTCACCGCAAGATCATGACCCGCCATCTCCGCTCCCCACTACCTTCCCCCAGATGGCTCCGAGCCCCAATCGAAGCGGGGATTCCGCTTCTCAAAAAACGCCCGGACCCCCTCGCGTGCGTCGGGCGTCAGAAACATCTGCCAGAACGCTTCTTGCTCCTCGCCCAGGGAAGACGCACTCGGCCAGCCTTCGTGACTATTCATGATCGCCTTGGCCTGCAGAATAGCCCCAAAGGACACCGTCCGCAGCCGGGCGGCCAGCTCATAGGCCGCATCCAGCGCCTTCTGGTCCACCACCATGTTTACCAGGCCCCACGCCAGGGCGTCGCCGGCATCCAGCACCTTCCCCAGAAAGATCATCTCGCGAGCCCTGAACAGGCCAACCTTCTTGGGCAAAAGCTTCATCGCCCCGGTCCCCGGGAACAGGCCGCGCCTGGCCTCGGGGAGGCCAATTTTGACCGTCCGTTCGGCGATGACGAAATCGAACGGGAGCGTGAGCTCGCACCCTCCCCCTAGGGCAAGCCCGTTGAGTGCGGCAATGGTGATCTTCGGATATGAAAGGACGCAGTCGATCAGCCGGTTGCCGCGATCCCACACCGCCTTCAGGAGCGATGGATCGCCTGCCTCCTGCCACGAGCGCGATTCCTGCAGATTCCGCCCCGCGCAAAACGCCTTCTGCCCCGCCCCAGTCAGGATGATGACCCGCAGCCGCTCGTCGGCCTCGATCTGTGCCAGGATTCCGAGGAGTTCATCTTTCATCTCCTCGCACAGCAGGTTAAGGGGCGGCCGGTCCAGCCAGATGGTGGCGACGTACCCATCCTGGTGCCACCGGGTCCACTTGAGATCGCTCATCCTCCACCCCATGGCGCGCGGGCCCCGCCAGGGCCCGGCACGGACGTCTTCACAATTGCCACACGGTCTGCTCAGCAGAGGCGGGGAGTTACATCGCGCTCCGGCACGTCACCCCGCCAGGTCCTCGAAGGCGGAAAGAAGCCGCTCCCATCACGTCTGGAACAGCCCCCTGAGGCGCCTCCGGACCAGGGGGAGAAACAGGACGAGGACCGCCAGGACCAGGAGCGGCGCGGAGAGCGGCCTGGTGAGGAAAATCAAGGCGCTGCCGGTCGGAGACATGATGAGCGACTGGCGGAAGCTGGTTTCCATCATTGGCCCCAGCACGAAGGCCAGAACCAGAGGCGCGGGCTCGAGGTTGTAGCGCTTGATGACGTACCCAAGCAGACCGAACAGGATGGTGACCAGGACATCTGTCACGCTGTTGTTCAGGGCGTAGGCTCCCAACAGCACGAACATGATAATCAGCGGGGAGAGCAGGGTGTAGGGCACCTTCAGGAGCTGGACGAATACCCCGATGAGGGGAAGGTTGAGGACGAGCAGCATAATGTTTCCGATGTACATGCTGGCGATCACCCCCCAGAACACATCGGGGTACTTGAAGAGGAGGAGGGGGCCTGGTGTCACGCCGTGGAGCATCAGCGCGGCTAGGAGCAGCGCCAGGACGCTATTCGTGGGGATGCCCAGCGTGAGAAGGGGCACGAAGCCACCGGCCGTGGCCGCATTGTTCGCCGTCTCGGGGCCGGCCACCCCCTCGATGGCCCCCTTCCCGAATCGTTCTGGATGCTTGGCCACCCGCTTCTCCATGGCATAACTGATCAGGGATGAGATAGCGGGCATCCCCCCCGGCAGGATACCAATCCCAAAGCCCAGGAGGGACCCTCGCGCGATGGGGGCCGCCGATTCGCGCCAATCCTGCCACGTGGGGAGGAGATCCTTGGGGGTCTCCATGACCGAGAGCTGCCCCTCCCGCTGCTCGATGTTGTACAGGATTTCTCCCAAGCCGAACAGGCCCATGGCGAGGGGCACCAGCCCGATGCCGTCCCGAAGGTACAGGGTCCCAAACGTAAACCGATCCACCCCGTGAATATCATCCGTCCCGATGACGCCCAGGAGCAGGCCGACCACCCCCATGAGGAGGCCGCGCGCCATGGACTCACCGGCCAGATATCCGATCAGCGTGAAGGCAAAGAACAGGAGCGCGAACCGCTCGGGCGGTCCGAACTTGACGGCCGCTTCGGCCAGGAAGGGGGAGACGAGCATCACGACGACCACACCGAAGGTCCCCCCGATGAACGAGCCGAAAGCAGACACGCCCAGGGCCGGGCCGGCGCGGCCCTGCTTGGCCATCTGGTACCCGTCGATACAGGTGATGACCGACGCGGCCTCTCCGGGAATGTTGACGAGAATAGACGTGGTCGATCCCCCGTACATCGCCCCGTAGTACACCCCCGCCAGCATGATGATCGCAGAGATCATGTCCATGCCGATGGTCACGGGAAGGAGGAGGGCAATGGTTGCCGTCGGCCCGAGGCCGGGGAGGACCCCGATGACGGTGCCGAGCACCGCGCCCACGAGGCCGGCCAACAGATTCACCGGCTTCAGCGCGACGGCAAAGCCGCCCAGAAGGGGCTCGACGATACCCATCGGCTCCCCCTATTCAACCAGCTCGGATAGGGATGATCCCGGCGGGAAGTGGAACCTTCAACCACAGCCCGAACACGATAAAAGAGATGATCGCGCTCAGGAGGCCCGCCAGGGCGCTGCCCCCCCACCGGCGGCCCTCCACCCAGCGAAGCTGCACCAGCAGCAGGAGGAACATCGAAACCAAATACCCAAGCGGCACCATGCTCACTACGTACCCGACCATGCTCAGCAGCGCCAGGACGAGGCGTCCCCAACGGGGCTCCAGCTTGGCGGCCACCGTGACCGATGGGTCGGGGCGGAAGAAGAGCCAGCTCCCAAAAAGGGTCAGCGCCAGGGAGAGAAGGAAGGGCCACGCCCCCGGCCCCGGTTCCCGCCAGACCCCGAGCCCTAACCGCCAACTGGCCACGGTCAGGACGACGCCCATCACGATGGAGCCGCCGCCCACCACCTGATCGATGCGTTTGGTGCCGTGCCTTCTCTCCTCCATGGGATCACTTCTTCAGCGAGTCCCCGATCTGATTGTACATAAACAGCATGGCCTTTCCGAAATCCTCGCTGTTCAGGTAGGCCATTTCCATGTTCAGTTTCGCCAAGGCCTCTTTGAACGAGGCGTCGTCAGTGAGCTTCCGCAGGCTATCATGGAGCTTCTGGATGATCGGCTTGGGCGTCCCCTTCGGTGCCATAATCCCCTTCATGTTCTCCACGTAGATGTTATAGCCGACTTCCTTCAGGGTGGGGACGTTGGGGGCCATGGGCGATCGGGTATCGGAGAAGTGGGCGAGGGGCCGCACCTTTCCCGCTTCGATGAGGGCAAACGCCTCGTCGGGGGAGGAGATGGCCACGTCCACGTGGGCCCCGATAAGGGCTGTCAGGGTTTCGGCGCCACCCTTGAAGGGTACGTGGCGGAAGGTGATGCCGGCCTGCTTTTCCAGAACGATCATCGCAGCGTGGTAATGGCTCCCGATCCCGGAGGACGCATAGGAATACTTCCCGGGGTTCGCCTTGGCATTGGCGACCAGCTCCTGAATGGTCCGCCACGGGCTCTCCTTGCTGACGTTGATCATGATCGGAAGCCGGATGAAGCGGATAATGGGCTCGAAATCATTGACCGGGTGGAAGGGTAATTGCCGGAAGTGCCCAGCCGAGGTGGTCTCGCTTCCGCCCCCCATCAGCAACGTGTACCCGTCCGGCTTGGCGGCAGCCACGGCCTGAGACGCGATCGTGCCCGCGGCGCCCGGCTTGTTCACCGCGATCAGCGGCTGGCCGACATGCCTGGCCCCTTGATTAGCCACGGCCCTCGCCAGAAGATCGGTCGCTCCGCCGGCGGCGTAGCCGACGTAGATTTCGATCGGCCTTGTTGGGAACTCCTGCGCCTCCGCCAAGCTCGGAAGGCCCGCACCGAGCAGCGTAGCGACAAGTACCCCCACAGGTAAGCACACCCCCCGAACGCCTCCCCGCTCTCTCATGATCTGCCTCCTTTCTTTGGGATGGCCGACGGATGGCTCTCGTACCCTGCCTCCCGCCGGGCTCTGGATCCACCGTCAGGTTTCAGGCGACCTTCACCGTCCGCAGGCGTTAAATCTCATCGGGGGCAAGCCCCACCTCCCGCAAGATCTGCGATGTATGTTCCCCCAACGCCGGCGGCGGCAGCTCGTAGCGCACCGGCGTGCCCAGGAAGCGAATCGGATGGGCCGTGGTGCGGAAGGTTCCGTATGCCGGGCTTCCCATCTCGACCACCATCCGGTTGTGGATGACCTGAGGATCCTGCATGGCCATGGCCAGATCGTTCAGCGGCCCGCAGGGGACGTCGGCCGCCTGGATCTTCTCCAGCCACTCCGCCATCGTCTTCCGCTTGAACCGCTCTTCCAGGAGCGGGATGAGTTCTCGCCGATTCTTCACGCGCTCGGGATTCGTCGCAAACCGCGGATCCTTCTCCAGCTCCGGCAGCTCGAGCACCTGGCAGAGGTTGCTCCAGAACTTCGGCGTGAAGCAGGAGAGGAAGAGCCGCTTCCCATCCTTGGCCTCGAACGCTTGGTACGGCACGAACGAGGGGTGGGCCGTGCCGTAGCGCTCCAGTTCCTGCCCCGTCGTCAGGACCTCGCCTTCCCTTGGGATGAGAGAGTATAGCATGGCATCCAATAGGGGCACATCCACGTGCTGTCCCTGCCCCGTGCGCTCCCGGTGGAAGAGGGCTGCACAGGCCGCATACGCACCGACCGCCCCCCCGGCGAAATCGCTGGAGGGATTCCCGGTCAGCAGGGGTGGCCCCTGGTATTCCCCGGTGAGGGCCATCATCCCGGAATAGGCTTGGATCGTGGGATCGTTTGCCGGCCGCTCCGCGTGCGGACCGGTCTGCCCGTATCCGGAGAGGGACAGGTACACCAGGTCCTGGCGGGCCCGCCGGCAGGCCTCGTACTGGACCCCGAGCCGGCGGGTGGCCTTGGGCCCGAGGCCCTCGACGAAGAGGTCCACCGAGGGCAGCAGGCGGAAGAGCGCGGCGCGGCCCTCGTCGCGGGAGAGGTCTAGCGTCAGGCTCAGCTTGTTCCGGTTGGCAGATACGAATAAGACCGAGTCGCCCCCCAAGCGGGCCTCGCCCATCTTCCGCCAGATGTCTCCCGACGGGGGCTCGAGCTTGATGACGTCCGCCCCCATATCTGCCAGCAGCATCCCGCAAATCGCGCCGGCCATCAACGGAGAACATTCAAGGACGCGATAGCCGCGTAGCGGCCCTTCCCCGCTCGTGTTGGCGTTCATCGTCAGCCCCTTGCAGAAAACGCAATGACCAAATCCCAATGGCAAATGACCAATGGCGGATACCGATCACGGTGGACCAATTGGCGGTGCCCTCCGCGCCCACCACCATTGGTAATTGGTCATTGGTCATTTGGGACGATGAGCACGCGCCAGAACTTGCGAATCGCCCCGCTAGATCACTTTGCGTTCCCGCAGATTCGCAATCTGATCGTCCGCGTACCCCGCTTCCCGGAGCACGCTCTCCGTGTGCTCGCCGAGGCCGGGCGGAGGGAGCTGGTACTGCGCGGGCGCCTTCCCGAACTTGACGGGATGGCCCAGGAGCGTGATCTTCCCCGCTACCGGATGCTGCATATCGATGAGCATCCCGTTGTGGCGGGTCTGCGGATCGTGCAAGGCCTCCGTCACCGTGTGGATCGGAGCCCAGGGCACCTCGCAGCCATCCAATCGCTCGATCCAGTGTGCCAGCGGCTTCTGGCAGAGGCACGCCTGAATCTCCCCGGCGAGCGCCGCCCGGTGCGCCACCCGACCCGCATTGTCCCGGTAGCGGGGGTCGGTCTGCCAATGGGGCCGTTCCAGCGCCGCGCACAGACCGGCCCAGGGCTCCTCGGACAGGATCGAGAGGTAGATCCACTTCCCGTCGGCCGTCTCAAACGAGCCGGTTGGTGCAAAGTCCTTCCGCGCGCTCCCCATGCGCGGGGGGAGCTTCCCGGCCACGAAGTACTCGCCCTCCATCGGCACGAGGGAAAAGAGCGTGGTGTCCAGCAGGCTCAGTTCGAGCTTCTGCCCCTGGCCTGTCCGCTGTCGCCGAAGTAAAGCGGCCATGATTCCGGCCGCCACAAGCACCCCGGTGCCGAAATCGGGCGCCGGATTCCCGATGCGTACGGGACCCCCGCCCTCTTCCCCGGTCATGGACATCACCCCGCCGATGGCTTGCACCACCGGGTCGTTCGCCGGCAAGAGACTGTAGGGCCCGGTCTGCCCGAAGGCTGAGATGGACACGTAGATGATGTCCGGCTTCACACGCTTGAGGCTGTCGTAATCGACCCCCAGCTTCGCGACCGTGCCGGGCCGGAAGTTCTCCACCGCCACGTCCGCCGTAGGAACCAGCCGGAAGAAGACCTCCCGCCCCTCCGGGGTGTTCAGGTTGAGTGTCAGGCTCCGCTTGTTCCGGTTCTGGCTGAGAAACTGCGTGTTGATGCCGGCGATTTTCGTGAAACCGAGGCCCCGGGAATAGTCCCCCGAGCCGGGCTGCTCGATTTTGATCACGTCGGCCCCGAGATCCCCCAGGAGCTGGGTGCCGCACGGGCCCGCCGTCATGATGGACATGTCCAGGATGCGAATGCCGGAAAGGATTTGCATGGCTCGCTCCTCGTTCTTCACCTCACCCCGTGGCGCGCCGAACTGCTGCGGCCGGCGGCAGCTGAGTGGCCTACAATCCCAATTGTCTGCCCACCACCAAGCGCTGAATCTCGTTCGTGCCCCCGAAGATCTGGAAGAGCTTGGATTCGCGGAAGTGGCGCTGCATATCGAATTCCATCGAGTAGCCGAACCCACCGAGGACCTGGACCCCCTCGATGGCGACCTCCAGGTATGTATCCGAGGCGAAGATCTTTGCGGAACTGCACTCCCGGTCGGCTTGCTGTCCCTGGGAAAGGAGATAGCCCGCCTGGTAGGCCAGCAGCCGCGACGCGTCAACTTTGATCTGCATGTCCACGAGTTTGCTCTGGATCATCTGGAACTTCCCGATGGGCTGGCCGAACTGCCTGCGTTCCTTGGCGTACTTGAGGGCATCGTCCACCGCCGCCTGGGCCGCGCCCGTGCACATGGCGGACAGGGCGGCGCGCTCTTTGGTTAACGTCGGCAGGAGGTTGATCCATCCTTTGTGAAGCTCTCCGAGCAGCCGGTCGGCGGGAACCTTCACGTTGTCGAAGACCACTTCACAGGTGCGGAGCGCATGCCCCCCCAACAGGTCAATCGGGCGAACCTCCAGTCCGGGGAGCTCCCGGGGGATCAGGAGCAGGCTCATGCCCCTGTGCCGCTCGGACTTGGGGTCGGTCCGCGCCACGGTGAGAAAGTAGTCGGCGTTCAGCGCATTGGTGATCCAGAGCTTGGAGCCGTTGACGAGGAAGTGGTCCCCCTGCAGGATCGCCGTGGTGCGGACCGCAGAGGCATCGGAGCCGGCCTCGGCCTCGCTCAAGGCGAAGGCCAGGCCAACCTGACCCTGCGCCACCTTGGGGAGAATCTCCGCTTTTTGCTCGGGCGTACCGAACCGGGCGATCGCACCACCCACCATGTTCACATGGATGTTCCAGGCTCGGGCGAGGGCAATAGAATAGTAAGCCATGCCCTCCAGAAGGATCGCCATGTCCAGGTAATCGCCGGAGCCGCCGTACTCCTCGGGCAGAGTGAGCGTCCACCATCCCAGCTCCGCCGTCTTCTGGATCAGCTCGGCGGGATACCGCTTGTGCTCGTCGCACTCCCGCACGTACTCCCGGGGGCACTCGGCCTTCAGGACGTTATGGATACTCTGCTGGAGGAGTTGTCGTTGCTCATTGAGGTAGGGACTCGGCATGTCGCAGCACCTCTTTGCCAGGCGCGGACCATTTTTGCCGGCCTGGCCTGTGCATGGAGAGACGGGACCATGGCTGCACCGCCGAAGGCTAGGCCGATGGAGCGCATGAATCCACACGGATTAGGAGCGTACCAACAGCGGGCTCGGTCTGTCAATCCCGCCGCGGCGATCAGCGGCATCAGCACGGGCGTCGCCATGATGAGCACGGCCATTCATTCAAGAAAGCAACCCAGGATCAGCACGGCGATATTGAGGACCGGCAGGGCCCGCCACTGCTCCAACTGCAGCGTCCGGGGAAAACCGGCTTGGTTCCAAAAAAAGGCTTGTGTATTTGCTTCGTTACGAGTAGATTCCTACGAATCGCTAAACGTTCCCCGTAGGATTGTAGCAGTAGGTCGGCGTGGCGACGTGGCGTGGGATGCAATCGCAAGGCTCGTTCTGCGTCCCACCGGCAGTGCCTTCATAGGTCTGATAGCATCCAGCGGTAATCTCCCTCCAGAGCAACAAGAGTAGCAACGGTCAGGGCTTCTGTATGGCACGGGTGGAGACCAGGGCCATCAAGAAATATTTCGGCGAAGTCCGGGCCGTGGACGGGGTCGATTTGGCTCCCAAGGACGGAGAGTTCATAGCTCTCCTCGGCCCGTCCGGTTGTGGCAAGACCACCCTCCTGCGCATTATCGCTGGCCTAGAGACGCCTACGTTTGGCGAGGTCCTAATTGGCGAGCGCGTCGTCAACGACTTACCTCCTCGAGCCCGCGGTGTGGCGATGGTATTTCAGACCTATGGGCTGTATCCCCACATGAGCGTGTTTGACAACATCGCCTTCCCTCTGAAAACCCAGGGCGTGAGAAGGGAGCTGGTCAGAGGGAAGGTCCAGTGGGCCGCACGAATGCTTGGCATCGAGACACTCTTTCAGCGGAAGCCCCGGGAGCTCTCAGGAGGAGAGCGACAGCGGGTGGCTCTGGGCCGAGCGCTGGTGCGGGAGCCTTCGGTGCTCTTGCTGGACGAGCCTCTCTCTAATCTGGATGCCAAGCTGCGCGCCTCCGCCAGGGAGGAGCTTAAGCACTTCCAACGGCGTGTCGGCACCACCACCATCTATGTGACTCACGATCAGGTGGAAGCCATGGGCCTGGGGGACCGTATTGCAGTAATGGAGCAGGGCAAAGTGCGCCAGGTAGGTACCCCCGAGGAGGTCTATGACCAGCCCGCGGATACCTTTGTCGCCACCTTCTTGGGCACGCCACCGATGAATCTCGTGGAAAGGGCGGGAGAAATCCTGGGCTTCCGCCCCGAGAATTTCCTCCCCACGGAGTTCCATGACGTGCAAGACAACCTGGTGGAGTTTTGCCTCCGCTTGACCCGTGCAGAGTACCTCGGCTCCGAGCGAATTCTCTACGGCGTTCTGGAGGGCCGCGGTAGTGACGTGCGGGTGGCCGCCAAGCTGCCGTCCAACTTTACGAAACCCTTCCAGGAGGGCAATCGCTACCTTTTTGCGGTTCGCGCTAAGGACGTGAGTTGTTTTGACAAAGGCAGCGGTCGGCGCATCTCGCATCCCTAGGAGGTCTGGGTGGAATTTGCCCTCAAGCAAGCTCGGGCGGCGCGTTTCCGGTATGTCTTGGACCGGCGCCAGACTCTGGGCCCTTTGCTGATTGCCCCGGCCATTCTGTACGTGGCGGGACTCGTAGCGATCCCGTTCTTTCTGGCCCTCTACTACAGCGTGAGCGGGTTCGATATTGTGCACCTTCGCCTGTCGTTCGTAGGGGTCAGGAACTTTGTCGATATTGTCCAGAGCAGTATATTCCGGCAGGCCCTAGCGAATACCTTTGTTTTCACGATCGGCTCTCAGGTCCTGGCGATGATCCTGGGAAAGACCCTGGCGCTGCTACTGCTGCGGGATTTCCCGGGAAAGGCGATCGTGCGCGTCCTTGTGCTCCTTCCCTGGGCTGTGCCTGTGGCCCTGGGCACGATGGGCTGGAAGTGGATGTTCGATTCTCTTTACAGCGTCATTAACTGGACGCTCCAAGCGATCCACATCATCGGTCCCGAGAGCTGGCCGCAATGGCTTGGGGAAGAGAGCCTGGCGATGATCTCGATCATCGTCGTCCACGCCTGGCGCATGTTCCCCTTTGCAACCGTCATCTTCCTGGCTGGCCTGACGGCTGTACCCAGCGACGTGCTGGATGCAGCGGTCATCGATGGTGCGGGCTTCTGGCGACGCACCTTCCAGGTAATTCTGCCCATCATTGCGCCGATTGTCCTTGTCGCCCTGCTGTTTGGAACCGTCTTCACGTTCACCGACATGAGCGTCGTTTACCTGCTCACCAGGGGAGGGCCGACCAACAGCACGCATGTCCTGGGTTCGCTGGCCTTTCAGGTGGGCGTGCTCTCGGGGGATATCGGCCGGGGGGCGGCCATCTCCCTCTTCCTCTTCCCCATGCTTCTGGTCGCTGTGGTCGCGCTGTTGCGGGTGCTGCGACGGCGGGAGATCTAGCGTGGTCCATCTCCTCACGCGGCTCGGGAAAGAGGGGTCGCTCTCGGCGTAGCTGGC
>Ga0315314_1003903_pt1 | contig 11438 bp, 8 predicted proteins | sample TDP9_MG_FD_203631 | JGI IMG/M metagenome (GOLD analysis project Ga0315314, IMG submission 203631) | Freshwater sediment microbial communities from Lake Towuti, South Sulawesi, Indonesia - TDP9 | ecosystem: Environmental > Aquatic > Freshwater > Lake > Sediment | place: Indonesia: South Sulawesi...
GGCATATTTAGGCACAGGTGCTACCGTCATAGAAAAAGTAATACTTGAAAACCTAGAATTTCTTGGCCTAGAGGAAAACAAGGATGTTGATTTTTCTGAACGCCAAAAAATGTTAAAACTAGCATAAAACTGCACGACCATTTATTTTTCTTACGCATTGGGCTTTATTGCATGGTGTCTTTTGTCTTTCTGCGCTTCTTCTTTTCTTGAGGAAGAGGAACCGCATACATTTTTTCCAGTGTTTGTCTATGAAGTGTGTTCATGGTGCAGAAGGGCACTATTTTGCCACCAGGAAACCCGTAATTAATGGTGCAGCGTTCAACTCTAGCCAAGTCGAAGTTGTAGGCATCCATGAAATGCATCAAACCTATCATCAGAGTTTTGTGATGGAATGGACGTAACGATTCGTAGCTTCCGGTAAGAATGGCGGGCAAGACCTCCTTCAAAATCTTGGGTTTAACATTTCTTATGGCAGATAAGCCCACGCGCAGTTTGGCTCTAGTGCGCCTGCCTTTTCGTATGTCGACGGCTGCCCTGCTTAGGTCGTTGAAGAACGCGTCCACGTCTCCGAGTTTGGTTATCGGGATTATTCCGCCGTTTTCCACGTACAAATATGTTGACGCTCCACAGTGAGGATGACAAGTGAATTCCACGTGCGATTTGGATTTGTAAGCGTTTAAGAAATCTGATATGGGATACGTGCATGGAATCGGGTAGAAATCTTCGACCTTGACCACACCTTTAGTTTGGTCTTCAATTTTTTGCAAGGCCTCAGGTATGGTTATTCTACCCTGCTTCACTTCCCATTCTTCGGTTCGACCCGCAAAAGAAACTGGCTGGAAATTGACGCATCGCACAACATCTATGTTTTGGATGGCAAATCGGATTATGTCGCCTAATTGGTTGTCATTCATTCCTCGAACAACAACTGGAACCAAAACAACGCTTCTGTGCCCCGCCTTGCGACAGTTTTCAATGACCTTCTTTTTGACGTTAAAGAGCCATTTGGCGTATTCTAATTTTCCCTTCATGTCGAGATAACTTGGCGCTCGTCCTACATAGGCGTCTGGAGATACACCGTCAAACGAGAGATAAAACGTGTCTACGCCTGCTTTGCGAAGTTCACAGATGAATTCGACGCCGTTCTTCTCGTCGGCGATTTTAACGCCGTTGGTGTTAAGCTCTACGTGACGGAAGCCTTTGCGCTTAGCCATTTTAACGATTTCTATCAGGTCAGGATGTACGGTGGGTTCACCTCCTGATATTTGCAGTGCTGGAGGCGGAACGGGCAAATTGTTGCGGAGATTGTCTATAATGCCTTCTATGGTTTCTAAATCGGGCTTGTATAGGTAGCCGATTTTTCCTGCGTAAGCGAAACATATGGAGCATTGAAGGTTGCAGGCATTTGTGATGTCGATTATGGCTAGAACTGTGTGCGACTTGTGATTGGGGCAGAGTCCGCAGTCGTAGGGGCAACCTTTCACGGTTTTGGTTCGTGGATTCAGCACTCCCTTGCCTACTTTGCCGTATTTTTCGAAGCGTTGGTAGGTTTCGTAATCCGCCCAGTACATGTCTTCGAAGTGTCCGTGTTCTGGGCAGTCTTTGGTCAGTATGACTTGTCCGTTTCTTTCTATGATTGTTGCGTCGAGTCGTTGGAGACATTGTGGGCATAGGCTGAGGGTTTGTTTTAGAATGGAAGACTCGGTTTGTCTCAGCTCTTCTAACCTTTGCAATTTGACACCACTGAGAGTTGTAATATTTAACTATGAGGTCTAAGAAGTACACTATAAGAAGGTTTCCAAACCTTTCAGAAGGTGAAAAGGTTGACAGCACCGTCGGAAGTCATCAGCCAAGACGCTAGAAGAGCTTTGAGAGAACTCAGGCTCACTGACTATGAGACCCGCGCGTATGTTGCCCTGCTTGAGAGAGGAGTTTTGACTGCGAGCCAGGTTAGCGAAAATGCAAGTGTTCCATATTCAAAGGTCTATGAAATCTTGACCTCGCTTGAACGCAAGGGCTGGATAGAAACTGAAAAGGGCAGACCGGGGCGATACTATGCGAAGGCACCGTCTGAAGCCTTAGCAACGGCGAAACTGCAGCTTGAAGAAAAGGTGAAGGCGTGGGAGAAAGTCATCTCAAGTGAGTTGCAGCCCTTTTATGAGAGGAGAGAAATCAGAGAAAAACCCGACATATGGATTTTGAGAGGCGAGTTCAGTACAATAGCCAAACTCAGAGAGATGCTGGACAAAACAAAAAGTGAACTCATGGTTGCTGCGCCGATTTTTCCAAAGGTGTTAGCAGACTCGGTAATACCCTTTTTGCAGCGGTTGCAGAGCACCAACGTGAAAATTTTTTTCATGGTTTCGAAACAAGCAACTGCATGGAACTTAAAAGAACTTGAGAGCATTGCTGAAGTGCGGATTCGAGATCAAATGTTCGGCGGCGGCGTAATAGTCGACGGCAAAGAAGCCATTCTGTTTCTAGGCGAAGACAAACCAACTTTGGTCATCTGGTCCAATCATATAGGGCTTGTACAATTCGCAAAAGACTATTTCCAACACCTGTGGAATTCTTCTAAAAAGATGGTCTAAGCAAGGGATAAAATCAAAGAGTTGCTCAGTGCAAATCGTTAATAGGGCTTTCTGTTTCTAGTGATTGAGGTATTGCTGTTGAAATCTAAAGAGAAAGAGTTGGTCAGTTTCTTTCGAGAACAGGCTAAACTTGAGAGCGAAATAGTCAAGTCGATTAACAATGCACTCAAAAACTTGAAGAATCCTGTTGTTGTGTCGGTTTTGAAGGGCATGTCTCTCGACTCTATAAAACACGCAGATATGTACAAGGCGGCTGAAAGCGTGGTGTCGGTTGCTCCAGCCATATCAGAAGACGAACTTAACAGCCTCAATGAGGTTGTAAGTTGGCACATTAACAAAGAAGAGAAATTAATGAAACGACTCGAGGATGCCATAAAGAAAACCAGCGACAAAAAAGTTTTGTTCCTGCTCCAAAGCATAGCGGCAGACGAGAAAAGACATCACGAGCTCTTAAAGACCATAATGGACACGGTTGTACGTGGTGAAACCATTAGCGAGGACGAATGGTGGGAAATAATCTGGAAAAACGTGCCTTTTCATGGAGCGCCGGGCGGATAAAATACTAAGCATTCTTTTCCTTTTTTGGTAAATAAGCTCTTTTTAAATGTGAATTTTAGATTCGGACTCAGAATTCACAAGTTTTATTTCATAAGTTTCAAACTAAGCGTTTTCAGAGGATAGAATAAAATGTCCAGAAAAAACTATAAACTGTGCGCCTTAATGTTGCTCTTGCTAGTTCCATTGTTCCTCTCAACCCCAATAATGCCATCTGCGACTGCCCAACCTAGTAGCACCACAAAAAAGATACTGTTTTACCTGCACAACAACACAGCTACGCCCTACGTGAACGGTTACCAAACCTTCTATACAATGAACACCAGTCAGCAATGGTCAACCACTCCAACAATCGTAAAAAACATTCAAAAACTAAATCATTACTGGTATCTATACCCAACGCTTGCCTCCAACTATACACTAAGCGGAAAAATCTCTTTCGGCTTGTGGATCAACGCCACAGGAGTTACACCGTCAGGAACTCCGACATTAACCTTGTATGAACGCGACGCAAGTGGAACAGAAACCCAAGTCTATTCTTACACTTTCGGAAGCACAAGACTCTACAACGTACCAAGTTATCTGAACCTTACAGCCACCACAACCCCCGTAATATTTCGTGAAGGTTCATCAATTAAACTTGTCTTTGAAATAGTTGTGGGCGCCTCAAACTATGCCCAGATATGGTTTGACACTTACACTTACGACAGCAACCTAATTCTAGAAAGCGCCGACTATATGCTGGTGTCCTCAGTGAAGACTTATGATTTTAACGGTGCAGAAAGAACTATCTTCTCAGTCATTTGGAACACAACTGAACGGAATGTAACTATAAGAGCAAACGTAACCGACCCATTCGGCGGATATGATATATACCGAGTTCAAGTGACCGTGACGAACCCTTTGGGTACAGCAGTAGTCTTGAACCAAGCTATGAACAAGTTTTCGGGGACATCATTCAGTTTTCTAAACAACTATGAATTTGTCTGGGCTTACCCCACTGATGCTGTTTTGGGCAACTATTCAGTCACTGTTACAGCTATAGACAACACAGGCTATGCTTATTACAACGGTGCAATGGGTGTGTATGGAAGTTATGGACCCTATGAGGAGCATGGCTACACATCATTTTTCATGGGATCGCCCTTCTTCGTTCAAATCAGAACATTAGACACTCACGCGAACGTATTGAACAGCGCTTACATTGAAGCTGTTTCTTCAGGTGTAACTATTGAAAAGGGCTATACAAATGCATCTGGGTGGTGGACTGCAACCTTGTACAGTGGCTACTACAATGTTAAAGTGTATTGGCAAGGAACCAGTGTTGCCACTCAACCATTAAACGTTACCGAGTCAACCAGTCTGACCATAACATGTAGTGTTTATTATCCAGCGTTCAAGGTTGTCGACGATGTGGACAGTGCGCTGCCTGAAGCTCAACTCTATCTTACATCTCCCAACGGAACAACTAACATAGTGCCGTTTTACACTGACGCAAAAGGATTCTTCAACTTGACAAAGATTGCAGGTGGAAGCTACAAGTTCACGATACTTTGGAAAGGCGTGGTCGTGTATGACACAACTTTAACTGTGAACTCAGACGGGCCCTACACATTAAAAACTCACGTCTACAAGTTAACAGTGAAAGTTCTTGGAAACAATGCGGCTCCAGTTTATGGAGCATACGTAATAGTCTACACGCAATCTCTAGTAGGATACGGTTTAGAAACCACCGATGCCGCTGGAGAAGCTGTGTTCAGGTTACCAGAGGGAACATACAGAATTGATGCACGCTATAGTTCAGTGTATTGGCTCACCGTAGTAACAGCCAGCGCCACTGAATCAGCAATTTCAGTGACAACTTCAAACACGAAAACTATAATCCTTGCAGATTACCCACCGGCAATATGGTTAACAACTGCATTCTGGCTTCTCATGGCTTTGGTTGCGGTTTCGGCGTTTGCCGCCATCTACGTAGTGTTCCTCAGCCACAGGCGAATTCCACTACTGAGCAGAAGAAAAGCGTAAAGAGAAAACTTTTTTCTTTCTCTTTTTTTATTTAAGCAGTTCCTTTTCTAGTGGCGGCTTTTTTATTAAGCCTTTTTTCATTAGCAGTTTTACGGATTCTCTGGCGTTTTGGATAATTGCCACGGCTCTTTCGTATAGCTCTTGCCTACTTGGCTTGATTCTTGCTACTCCTTGTTCTATGGATTTTAATGCGCATGCCACTGCCTCTCGTGGGAAAACTTCCCATTCTTCCATTCTTGGTAGAATATCGTTTTCGTGCAATCCTCGTTCTTCTGCAAACTTTGCTAGTTCTTGGGCTGCTGCTATGCACATGTCGTCTGTTACAGTCTTCGCCTTCACGTCAAGGACGCCGCGAAAGATGGCTGGAAAGCCTAAACTGTTGTTGACTTGATTTGGAAAGTCGCTTCTCCCTGTGGCTACAATGCGGGCGCCAGCTTCCTTGGCTTCCCAAGGCCATATTTCAGGTATAGGGTTTGCACAGGCAAAGATAATTGAGTTGTCAGCCATCGTTGTTACCCACTCTTTCTTTATTGTACCTGGCCCTGGTTTCGATGCGGCAACAACGGCGTCCACACCCTTGAAGGCTTCAGATATGTCGCCTCTTCTGCCTTCTGCGTTTGTTTTTTGAGCCAGCTCATATTTCCATGGGTCTTCGTCTTTTGTTATGTCTTCTCTGCTAGGGTAAATTACGCCTTTAGTATCTACCATTATTATGTTGCCTGGTTTCATTCCCCATCTTATTAAGACGTAGGCTGTTCGAAGATTGGCTGCACCTGCCCCTACAAGTGTTATTAGGCTTTTTTTCGGGTTTTTGCTCACTATTTTGAAGGCGTTCATCAAACCAGCCAATATTACTGTAGCTGTTCCCTGCTGATCATCGTGCCAAACTGGAATCTTTAGGCGTTCTCTTGCATTTTCAAGAATTTGAAAGCATTTTGGTTTCTCTATATCCTCTAGGTTTATGCCTCCGAAGGAGGGTTCGATAAGCTCGCACGCTCTGATTATTTCTTCTGGATCTTTGGTTCTTAGACAAATTGGAAAGCCGTCCACACCACCCAAATACTTGAATAGAAGGGCTTTTCCTTCCATCACGGGCATCGCTGCTTCTGGACCTATGTCGCCTAAACCTAAAACACGTGTGCCGTCTGTTACTACGGCTACGTAGTTCCAACGGTTTGTAAGCTCGAATGATTTATCCGAGTTTGCCTGAATCTCCTTGCATGGGGCAGCTACACCAGGCGTGTACCATATTGCAAAGTCGTCAGGACTGGTTATGGCACATTTGGGCATCACTTGGACCTTGCCTTCATAAAACCTGTGAAGTGGTGGAGACAACTGAGCAGGCTTTTTGGCTTTCGCCAACAACTCATCCACCGTTGGTTTCCTTTCCTCTTTATGAGACGTTGCCAAACCTTACCATCTCTAACTCGTGTTTTTGAAATGGAAGGTGTCTGTTGTCTGATGCTTCATATAAAGATGGCTATGAGTTTCAGCACTATTTTTTATGAACATTCGATAATGCAATACGCAAAAGAACAAGGAAAACAGAGAACAACTCAAGATAAAAATAAAAAAAGTAAAATCTTAGACTTAATTCGAACTCCCGTTTCACTTTACTTCCTTTAGCTGTTTCAATGCGTCAGCCCTTGATACCCCTTTCGGGAAGTCTTTCTTGTGGATACGTTCCACGTGATACTGCACCATAGCTACCGCGTCATCTTCACCATGTGGGGTACTGAAGCTGAAGCCACAGGGGCATTCCGTCATCAATTTCTTGGCCATAATTCTCACCTCCTTCTTCACATCTACAATCTAGCAAAGGGAATCACAGAACTTAAAGGGAACGTCTACACTCGATTGCAAATCAAACCAACTGTGTACTTCTATTCCCATCCAAGAAGTAGGCTTAAACGCCTTAGCACCTACTACTTCTGAAAAGCTGCTAGCAAAAATCTGAAATTAGCTTTTTACAACAATTTTTATTTGTTTAGTATGTAATACCATTGTGCTTGGTGATTTGTTGGTAAGTGTTAGCAAGTTGATTGCTCTTGTTTCTTCTGGAGGAATGACAGATTGTTGATGGACTTAGCTGAAAAAGCTGTGAAATTAGCCATAGCCTCAGGCGCTGAATACGCTGACACCAGGGCTGAACAAATTCACTCAACATCTATACGATTAACCAACGAACGCTTTGAACAAGTTGTCTCAGGCGTGGATCAAGGCTTGGGCATAAGAGCCCTCTACAAAGGGGCATGGGGCTTCAGTTCAACCACCTCACTAGAACTGAAAGAAATCAAAACGACTGTAGAAAATGCCTTCAAAACAGCAAAGGCTACATCCAAGGCGGTGAAAGAAAAGGCAACACTGCACTACGTGAAATCCATAAGGGATCATGCTAAAGTAAAAACGCGCCAACCCTTGACCCAAACTGGAATCGACAAAAAAATGAAACTTTTACTTCATTTTTCAAAAATCGCCCGAGACTTCAGCCCAAAAATCGTGGGCGCCAACCTTGGCTACGACGACAGCGCGGAACAGAAAGCAATAGTAAGCAGCGACGGCGCCCACATACTGACCAACACCAGTCGAGTCTATGTGGCTATCAACGCAATAGCCAAAGAAGGGGAGAAAATCACATCCTGCCGAGAGCGGGTAGCCAAACGAGGAGGATTCGAACTTTTCGAGCAGGTTGACGCAGACGGGGTCTTTGAGTTGGCGGCTAAAAGAGCGGTAGGCTTACTCAAGGCGAAGCCTGCACCCAGCGGAAGATTCACTGTGATAGCTGACCCTAGACTGGCAGGGGTTTTTGTGCACGAGGCGGTTGGACACGGCTGCGAGGCGGACGCTGTGATCTTCGGGAAATCAATTCTTGAAGGTAAGCTTGGAAAGAAGGTTAGTTCTGACATAGTTTCAATTTTCGACGACTCCACTGTAGATGGAGGCTGGGGTAGCGAAAAATACGACGATGAAGGTGTGCCCACAAAGAAGAGATCACTTATAGAAAAGGGCATTTTAAAGGGTTACATAAACAACAAGGAATCCGCGGCGAAACTTGGTGTTGAGCCAAATGGCGGTGCAAGAGCGCAGAGTTTCTCTCATCGGCCGATTGTTCGAATGAGTAACACGTACATTGCTAAGGGTAATTTTTCTTTTGAAGAGATGTTGGAAGACATTGACTATGGAGTTTACCTCAAAGCAAGCAGAGGAGGCGAGGTGAACACAGCAAGGGGAACGTTCCAGTTCAATGCCGAAGAAGCCTACCTAATCAAAAAAGGAAAGTTGACAACGCCACTGCTTGATGTTTCCTTGTCCGGTTTAACACTCGAAACGTTGCACAGCATCGAAGCTGTCGGCAAAGACTTTAGATTAAATGTAGGTTTTTGCGGCAAAGGAGACCAAACCGTGCCCGTGGGAAACGCCAGCCCACATATACGAATCAGAAACGCGCTTGTAGGAGGCAGAGCTAAATGTTAGACCTTCTCGAATATGCTGTAAAACGAGCCGAGAAACAAGGCGCAAGCCAAGCGGAAGCATTTTACTTTGGCGAAAACAGATTGAGAACCTTCTTAGAAAAGAAGCAGGTGAAGACAAGCGAGAAAAAATACGACGCAGGCGTCGGCATCCGAGTGGCATTGAAAAAGACAGGTGGATTCTCCTTAGGATTCGCCTACATGAATAGCTTGACCAAGGAAGCGGTAGCCGAGACCCTGAAGCAGGCTTTGAAAGTAGCTTCGTTTAAGAAACCTGACAAAGACTTCAAGTCCTTCCAAGAACGCAAACCTGCCTCTGCAGAGAAGAAAATCTGCGACAAAACCATAACAAAAATCAGACCCGAAACTGTAGTTGACCTTGCAAATGACCTAATCAAAACCGCTTCTATTGACAAGAGAATATCAACTATAGCTGGAGGCATCGGTGTGGGCACTGGAAAGGTTGCCATAGCAAACTCTTTGGGCGTCTCCGACGAATTCAACATTTCTGGGTATGGACTGGGCGCTTACGTGGTGGCTAAAGAAGCCGACTCAGTCGCCGTGGGCTGGGACGATTACTCAAATTGTTTCTACAATGAAGATGAAGCTTACACTGCCTTTAAGAATGCGGCGAACAGCGCGTTGAAACAGCTTCATCCAAAGATAATCAAAAAAGAAACGATGGATTTGCTCATACAGCCACAAGCGTTAGCATACCTTTTGGCGTTCACGTTGATTCCTGAAGTGAGGGCCGACAACATACAAAAGCAGCAGTCGCCATTTGTGGGCAAGCTGAACGAGCCAATAGCATCAAATAATCTTTCAGTAACCGACGACGCTCATGTGCCTCAGGCTATTGGGTCGAGACCATTCGACGATGAGGGATGCCCAACTCAAGCGACAAGGATTATTGAGAAGGGCAAGTTGAAGAGCTTCCTCTACAACTCCTACACGGCAAACAAAGATAAAGTGAGATCTACAGGAAATTCCATTCGTTCGCTGGGTGGTTGGGGTGGAAAAGCGAGATATTGTGTGGAACCGCTAATAGGACCGAGCAACTTCCGCGTGTTTGCAGGCGTCAAGAGCGCAGAAGAGAGCTTAAAAGAAGTGGTGAGCGAGGTTAAAAACGGTGTCATAACCAAGGGGGTTATAGGCGCCCACACCGCAAATGCGCAGAGCGGCGAATTTTCAGTCGTCCTAGACATGGCTTTCAAAGTGGAGAAGGGCGAAATAACATATCCAATCAAGCAAGCTATGGTGGGCGGCAGCATTCAAGACTTTCTCAAAAACATATCCATGTTCGGTGATGATACAACCCATGTTGGATTAGAAAACAACACCGTGATATCGCCTACAATATTAGTGAGAAACGTAACCGTGTCAGGCTAGAAACAAAAAGAAAAAGGCGTTTATGGGCCTTTCTTTGTGATTTCCTTGACCACACCAGCTGCGATTGTTGTGCCCATGTCTCGTATGGCAAATCTTCCCAGCTCTGGAAACTCTGAATAGTTTTCGATGGCGATTGGATGCAAAGGCTCAAAGCGCACAACTGCGCCGTCACCAGTTTTCAGGAATGACGGTTTCTCTTCAACCGTTTGCCCAGTTCTTGGATCGAGCTTTTTGATTAACTCCGTGAAGCGCACAGCAACTTGACCTGTATGGTAGTGCAGCACAGGTGTGTAGCCTGCAGCTATGGCGGTTGGATGCAGTATTACTATGATTTGACCAATGAATTCTTTGGCAACTGTTGGTGGATTGTTAGTGTGACCTCCCACGTCTCCGCGTCGGATGTCAGTCTTGGATACGCCTCTCACGTTGAAGCCGATGTTGTCGCCTGGTTCAGCCTTTTGCACTGCAACATGGTGAGTTTCAATGGTTTTGACCTCTCCTTGAACGTTGGCGGGCATAAACATCAGAATGTCGCCTACCTTTAGCACGCCTGTTTCAACGCGTCCAACGGGAACTGTGCCGACGCCTGTGATTGTGTAAACATCCTGTATAGGCAGTCTTAGGGGCTTACCTGTTGGTTTGGGTGGAACCTCGAGGACATCTAGAGCTTGATAAAGCGTTGGTCCTTTATACCATGACATTTTGTCACTGGGCTTGACTAAGTTGTCACCTGTCCAACCAGAAGTGGGTACGAAGGGAATCTTCTCGACCTTGTAGCCAACGGTTTTGAGCAGCCTGCTAATCTCGTTTTTGATTTCTTCGTAGCGTTCTTTGCTCCAGTTTACCGAGATGTCATCCATTTTGTTAATGGCCACTACAAGTTGGTGCACGCCTAACGTGAATGCGAGGAAAGCGTGTTCTCTGGTCTGGCCGCCAGGTCCTATTCCTGCCTCAAACTCACCTCGCTTAGCCGAGACAAACAGCACGGCACCGTCGGCTTGGCTTGCCCCAGTTACCATGTTCTTCACAAAGTCCCTGTGCCCAGGTGCGTCGATGACGGTGAAGAAGTACTTTGGTGTTTCAAATTTCAGAAAAGCTAAGTCGATGGTTAAGCCTCGTTCACGTTCTTCCTTGAGTTTGTCGACCACCCAAGCGAATTTGAAGGTTTCTTTGCCCATCTTTTTGGCTTCTTCTTCGTAGGCTTTAACCTGCCGTTCGTCTATGGTACCTGTCAAATAGAACAGGTGACCCGTCGTGGTGGATTTTCCGTGGTCTACATGTCCCATTATGACTAGGTTCAGGTGAGGCTTTTCGGATTTGCTCATTTCGTTCTTTCTCCTCCCAGTTCTTTTATCGTTTCCTATTATTTGTAGTGAAATTCGAATAACAACAGTCGCTTCAATTA
>Ga0315314_1003904_pt1 | contig 11436 bp, 11 predicted proteins | sample TDP9_MG_FD_203631 | JGI IMG/M metagenome (GOLD analysis project Ga0315314, IMG submission 203631) | Freshwater sediment microbial communities from Lake Towuti, South Sulawesi, Indonesia - TDP9 | ecosystem: Environmental > Aquatic > Freshwater > Lake > Sediment | place: Indonesia: South Sulawesi...
ATCACCGGAAGAGCTTTCAGCTTTATCGTTCTTGTGCTTTCGTTCGTCTTCTTCTACATGGCGATACAACTAGCGAAGAAAGGGAAAGCACCGAAGATTCGCAGAATGACGGCAATGGACGCAATAGACGAGGCCGTTGGAAGAGCCACGGAAGAAGGAAAACCCGTGCACTACTCACCAGGCTACGCATACGCGAGCCTATCGTCTGAGCAGGGACCTCAAACACTTGCATCGATCGGAATCCTGAGCTACGTGGCATCCCTATGCGCCAGATTTGACGTTCCAATAATATACAATACGTGCATCGCGGACTCGTTGCCTCTAGTGGAGGAGACGCTTCGAGCAGCCTACAGGAACGAAGGAAAGCCAGAAGCATTCGATGCAAAGAGCATTAGGTACCAGCCTGACCAATCGACATACGTGAGCGCGGTCCTAGGGACCTTCCAACGAGAAAGACCAGCGGTCAATATGATGATCGGCGGCCTGTACTACGAGTGCGTCGTCATCGGAGAAGCCGCCAACGTGATTGGCGCTACACAGATCGGTGGATCTGCTAATATCCATCAGATGCCCTTCATCATAGCCACCTGTGACTACGGCATGATCGGAGAAGAGATCTTCGCGGGATCAGCGTACGTGACTAAAGACCCCTTAGTGACGAGTGGAATAGCGGGAGGAGACTGGATGAAGATGCTTCTAATCGTCGTGACAGTGGTTGGTGTCGTACTGGAGCTGGCCGGAGTGAAGGTCATCTCGCAGCTGTTGGGATGGTGAAAGTATGTCCAACGTTCTGAGAAGACGTGAGATCATACTTTTCATTACCGGCGTAGTGGGAGGACTGAACCTATTCGAGTACTTCTTCGCAGTCAAGGAAGTTGCGGCAGTGGCATCGACGATACGGACATGGGTAGTGATCATCTCAGCGTTCGCGCTCGGACTTGGAATAATAACTGCGTTCAGAGTCCACATCTCGCACGTGAAGCGTAAAACCAAGGGGCAGTGGCCCTTCAGCATTTGGCTAATGGGCTTCTTCGTGTTGCTGACGCTCATTGGCCTATGGAACACAAGGTTCATCGTCTATGATTGGACTTTCAAGTACGTCTACGTTGCGCTGTCAACAACGCTCTACGCGATCACGGGATTCTACATCTTTTCAGCCGCCTACAGAGCGTTCAGAGCCAGAAATATCGAAGCGGCCATTCTCATAGCCTCAGGGGTCCTCATCTTGCTGAGAAACGCCCCCATAGGTGAAGCGATCTGGAAAGGCTTCCCTATTCTAGGAGAATGGGTACTTATGAAAGGGCAAGTTGGCGGGATGAGAACACTGACATTCGTTGCGGCAGTGGGTCTAGTCGCATTCGGCATACGAACACTGCTCGGAATGGAGAGAGGCTACTACGGAGGAGAGTGAAATGAGCAAGAACATATGGTCGAAGATAGCAGAAGTCGACCGGCGGGTCCTATACTGGGTCATGTTCGTAGCGCTGGCAATTCCATTCCTGAGCCCACTTGGATTGCCGGTACCTGTTACCGAAACCACGAAGGCCGTGTACGACAAGATCGAAACCATGGGGCCAAAGAACATAGCACTCTTCTCTATCGCCGGAGGCGTAAGCGCGTGGCCGGAGATTGCGCCGAGTATGGTAGCGATCATGAGGCACCTCGTGAAGCGAGAAGTGAAGATCGTCGTCTGGGGCTTCTTCGTTGACCAAGACATAACCGTGGACATGATCTTGACAAATGTTCCGGAACTCAAGACCAAGTACAAGTACGGCGAAGACTGGGTGTACATGGGCTACATTGCCGGAGCGGAGACCGCTGTGGCACAGCTGGCCGCTGATGTCCACGCAGTCTTCAAGGCAGACAAGTACGGTACCACCACCGATAAGCTGCCGTTGATGCAGAGAGTGAAAACAGCGAAGGACATAGACCTTGTGCTTACTGTGGACACGGGCAGCTACATACTGTACTACATAAGACACTGGAACGTGGGGAAGGGCGTTCCCGTTGCGGAGATCGGAATTGCGATGCAGGCTGACATGATCGTATACTACCCCGTGAACCTAATCGGCGTCATGATTGGAGTTCGCGGAGGAGCAGAATACGAGAAACTGATAGGGCGCCTCGCGGAGGGAACTGTCAGAATGGACGCAATCAACGTTTCACACCTGCTCTTCGTCATAGCGATAATCATTGCTAACATTGGCTTTGTGATGGTCAGGAGGGCGAAGAAGTAATGCCATATCCGACTGATCCTCTAGTGTTGTCTGGCGCTTGGGCCTCCGTGATATTGACTCTCATGGTCTACAGCTACGTCCTGTTCAAGGAGACTCCTTTGTTCAGATTCGCAGAACACACGTACATATCAGCATCCCTAGCAATCTCAGTCATAGTTTCATATGACACACTGGTGAAGAACGCATTCACTCCGCTCTCAAAGGGAGATGTAGCATACTTGATCCCGATAGTCCTTGGTTTGCTGCTGTACACTCTACCGTTCAGACAGGTACGATGGGTAAGCAGGTACCCACTGGCATTCGTGGTAGGCGTCGGAACAGGTCTCGCCATGAGAGGTGCAGTGCACGCTCAGATGGTGGCCCAAGTTCTGGCGGCGATAACGCTTCCCAAAGCACCTCAACCAATCGACTGGTTCAACTTCTTCTTCACCCTAATCGCGTTTCTAACATCGACCAGCTACTTCATCTTCACACGAGAGCATGTGGGCCTACTCAAGATTCCAACGAAACTCGGACGCTACATGATAATGCTGGCGCTGGGATCATACTTCGGCAACACCATACTCTTCAGAATGGCGATGCTTTCGGGCAGAGTCGAAGAGATACTGAAAGTCTTCAAAATAATCCCCTGGCCCTAAGAAACCCCCTATCTCTTTTTTCTCATTTCTCCCACCCAGCGAGCAGCATCGCAGCTCACCGGCCTTACGGCAACAATAATAGCACTGGCTGCGGACATTACATTGGGCTCCACTGATGATAATGGACAGGCAGCAAACCGCTTCTGACCTGATCAATGAAAGGAACCTCAAGCCTCAAACGCTCCTCGAGGACTATCTGAGTGTGGCAGTGGATCTCCGCAAGTGCTCACTAATGACGGTTCCGGCCGAGTTTCCAGACGCTGAAGCCATAGCAAGGGCTATCGATCTGGCCTGCATCTCCGACTACCGTAAACTCGTTCAAGAGCCGGACATGAAAAAGAGAGCGAAAGTGATCGAAAGGTTCAAGCGGAAACTTCGCGAGGTCTACGAAGAAAAGACTAGGGATTCCTTCTCTTACAGAAGTCATGTCATGTGGACAGGTCACCTAAATCTTCAGGTCTTCGAAGTTGAAGTCAGACCCACTGTAAGAGAACTCTACATCTACAGGGACAAGGATGTGAAAAGCAGGCTTGAAGCGCTGTCAGCAAGCAGAGCCTCTTTTCGCGAAAGATTCCTTCGGACCGTACACCAACCCGTTTCACGTTCAGTCTTGGCCTATCCGGAGGAGTATTTTTCAGAATACGTCTTAGGAATCGGAGAACTATTAGGCTATCCAAGATGCTGCACCGAAGCTTACATTGAAGGAAGAACAAAGGGCAATGTTCCAGCCGAGGAAAGGGCGTCAAGACAAATCAAGACTGGACGCGCACAAGGCTATGCGCCGGAACCCTATGCCTACTTCGTAAGAGACTTTATTCCTTGTGTACCCACATGTGCAAGTGCTATTGCAGTTGGCCGGAGATTTTTCGAGGAGTTCGGTCGATTTGACAGTAGACTCAGCGAATACTACGATCAATGTCTGAAGGCGAATGTCGCCAATGTCGAGTCTTGCATAGAGACGATAGCTGCTCATAAAGAGAAGATGAAGATGCAAGCTCAGGAGCTTGGTATTCAAGGTCTGAGATGAACATGCGCGAAGAAGATTCTAAGTAGGCTGCTGAATGCCAGCGTCCCTAGGGCTCCTGCGTTTCGTGCCAACATAGGCGCCTATTGGTCCGCCTAGAAAGAACCCAACCAAGATCAAAGTCAAAACATGCGCATAATCGATTGAGAATGTTCCTATGCCGAAGAAAACGTTGACAAGAGAGGCAGCCAAGGCAGCTTTCACACCAATGTGCCACCCGATGCCATCCAACCGGCTTGTCAAGAATTGTCCTCCAGCCATCCCTCCGAGCAGGACTGAGACGAAGAGAAGAATGACATATATGGGTCCCTCCAACTGTAACATTGCTAGCATGCCAGTGAAGATCCAGAACGGAATGTTAGCGAGCGCAGCAGCGGCAAAGTATAGACCAAAACTTGGGCGGTCGCCCTGCAAATCTTAAATCCTCGCCTCGAATCTATGCACGGCAACAATATATCATGTTTCGCCAAATCGGCAAGGTGAGCAGACACGTCAGATTCGCAAGCATCTTTCGATCTTGAGAAGATCAAAGTGATCTTGGCAACCGATTGTGGAAGCACAACTAGCAAGGCGAGGTTCTTCATGAAGCGGGGCAATGAGTATAGGTTCGTGGCCAGCGGAGAAGCTCCCACAACTGTCGAGGCGCCCTACGAAGATGTAACTCTTGGAGTACGCAATGCCGTAAGGGAGGTCGAGGAACTGACGGGGCACACGCTCCTCAGCGACGATGGCATAGTCTTGCCCTCGAAGGGCAATGTTGGCACAGATCTCTACGTCACGACAAGTAGCGCCGGCGGAGGCCTACAAATGATGGTGACCGGGGTCATCAAGACTATGACCGCTGAAAGCGCGGAGAGGGCAGCTCTTGGAGCGGGCGCCATCGTGATGGACGTCATATCTGTGGACGACGGCAGACGCACCTTTCAGAAGATTGACAGGATCCGCCACCTCAGGCCTGACATGATTCTATTCTCCGGAGGTACAGATGGAGGAACTGTGAGACATGTCCTAGGGATTGCCGAACTCATCTCCACTGCTGAACCCAAAGCCAGGTTGGGTGCAGGATACGAACTGCCCATTGTCTACGCAGGGAACAAGGACGCCCGGCAACAAATCAACAAGATTCTGGGAAAGAAGTTTGCGTTGAAGGTTGTAGACAACATTCGCCCTGTACTATCTCAAGAGAACCCTGAACCTGCTCGTGAAGCAGTCCACGAGCTGTTCATGGAACACGTCATGTCCCATGCACCTGGATACAACAGGCTGATGAAATGGACATCTGTGCCAATAATGCCGACCCCTGCAGGTGAGGGAAGGATGTTTCGAACTCTAGCCGAGATGAGAGGCGTGAACGTGATAGGAGTAGGTCTCGGCGGAGCGACCACAAACGTCTACTCCGTCTACGACGGGAAGTTCGTGCGGACCGTGAGTGCTAACCTTGGCATGAGCTACAGCATCTGCAATGTTCTGAAAGAGGCTGGCATTCAGAACATTATGAGGTGGCTGCCGTTCGAGATGGATGAGGTTGCGGTTAGAAATCGCCTCAGGAACAAGATGATAAGACCGACAATAATCCCTCAATTGATTGACGCACTTGTCGTCGAGCACGCGGTCGCCAGAGAGGCGCTTAGGTTAGGATTCGCTCATCATAAGTCTTTGGCGAGAGGGCTTCGAGGAGTCCAAAGACAACGAACCGTGAGCGACCTCTTCGAGCAGTCTTTGGAGGAAGAGACGTACATAGACATGATCAGAATCAGCATGATCGCGGGGACAGGAGGTCTGCTGTCTCACGCACCAAGAAGAGCGCAAACAGCCTTGATGCTCATCGACGCCTTTCAACCGGAGGGAGTGACGAAGCTTGCTCAAGACAGCGTTTTCATGATGCCACACCTGGGCGTTCTTTCTACCGTTCATGCTCCCGCCGCGCTTGAGATATTCGAGAAGGATTGCCTTGTCCGCATAGGAACTTGCATAGCGCCTCGAGGACCGATGGAGGCACAGGGAAGCCTAGCAGCAGTCCATCTTAGTATGCCTGATGGTGGTAGCCGAGACGATGAGATTACTCAAGGGGAGCTGAAGCTGATCTCCTTGGGAGAGGGTGAGTTCGCTGAGGCCGTCATTGCCCCGAGATCTGGTCTAGATGTTGGCGCTGGACTAGGACATGAGTTGAAGACCAAGATTGAGGGCGGTGTAGTCGGCATAGTACTGGACGGTCGTGGAAGACCTCTAGTCCCGCCGGATGACCCCATGAGGAGACGCAAGGATCTGATCAGATGGTTCAGAGCCGTCGACGCCTATCCACAGGGGGCTCTGGAACGATACGAGAAGGCGCTTAGCTAGGTGAAAGAGAGTTGGCATTGGCCTATACGCCAGGACTCAAGGTGAAGCGGGAGATCGTCCTCCAAAAGACGCGTAGGCTCCCGATCCCCGGAGAAGTGCTCGTCTCGAAAGGAGACAAGGTAGGTTTTGAGACAATTGTCGCGAGGACCAAGGTTCCGGGAGATGTTGAAACAATAAGGGCTTCTCAGATCTTGGGCATAGAGGCCGACGACGTTGAAGAGTTAGGACAATACCTGCTGAAGAAGGTGGGGGATCGGGTTGGCAAAGGCGAGATCGTCGCTAAGCGAATCTCATTCTTTGGGTTGTCCAAGGCCTTCGTTGAATCTCCTGTAGAAGGAACAATAGAGCATGTGTCTGACATCACAGGCCAGGTGACGATTCGGGAAGATCCGGTTCCTGTCGAGGTGAAGGCATACATTCCAGGAAGGATAGTTGATGTCATTCAGAAGGAAGGTGTGGTCGTAGAGACAACAGCTTCCTTCATACAGGGCATATTTGGCATAGGCGGAGAAACGCATGGTCAAGTCAGAATGGCTGTCAAATCGCCTGAGGACTCTCTAACTGCAGACATGTTGGATTCGAGCGACAAGGGCAAGATTCTGATTGGAGGAGCAATGGTCACAGGAGACACCCTGAAGAAAGCGGTCGACATAGGGGTCAAAGGGATAGTCTCAGGAGGAGTCGAGGACAAAGACCTCAGAGATCTCCTAGGATACGAGATTGGAGTTGCGATCACTGGACAGGAGGAGTCTACTGTGACTCTGATAATCACTGAGGGGTTTGGGAAGATGCGCATGTCAGGCAAGACGTTTGAGCTGCTGAAGTCATGTGAAGGAATAGAGGCCGCCTTGAACGGGGCCACTCAGATCCGGGCAGGCGTAATCAGGCCCGAGATCATCGTCCCGAGAGGCAAGACTTCTGCTGGTGAATCAAGGGATGATCGTGCAGTCTTCAGCAAAGGAATGCAGCCAGGCATGATGGTAAGAGTCATCGCTGAGCCCTTCTTCGGCGCGATAGGAACAATCCTGTCCTTGCCTGTCGAACTCCAAGATGTCGAATCTGAGTCAGCGGTCAGGATCCTAGAGGTGCAGTTGGAAGACGGGAGAAAGGCTGTAGTTCCAAGAGCGAACGTCGAGATAATAGAGCTCTAGCTCAGCCTGGTTGAAAGACCTCCGACTGTGCGAGGCCCCCAGGTCACTCGGGCAACTTGACCTACAAACATCGTGCATATGTTCGCAACTCCGCAGTGACGCTCGTCAATCCTGATAGTACAGAGTAATGCCTAAGAGAAGCCAGACGTCTCAACTGATCAGTTAGTCAGTAGAGGAATTCAAGTGTACGGCGCTCAGTCTGAATACAGGCCGCTGAGAAAGGTCCTGATGCATACTCCGCGAGAATCGATTGAACGCGTCAACGAGAGCAATTATGAACGCTACCTATTCATGACTCCTGTATTCAAGAGAAGATTCATTCAAGAGCATGAGGCGTTTGTCGATCTTCTAAGAGCAGAAGGAGTAGAAGTCCTCCTAGTCGAGGATCTCCTGAGAGAGAACGAGGCTGTCCTCGCTCAGATTCGAGATCAACCGAATCTCACGTACATGAGGGACACGATATCCATAACGAAGGATGGATATGTCAGGATGAAGATGGCGGCTAAGGTCAGAAAGCCCGAACCTCAGATATCTGAACAGGCAGTCCGGAAGCTAGGAATCCCTTGCCTACTTGGAGTCAGAGACACGGCGTTGCTGGAGGGAGGAGACTTCGTCTACCTCGATGAAGAAACGCTGATGATCGGAGTAGGAAGGAGGTCGAACCGGCAGGGAGCAATTCAGTTTGCCAACAGAGCCCTAGAAAAGAGCCTGACTCAGGTTATTATGGTGCCGCTTTTTCCATGGAACGTGCATCTGGACGGCGCCTTGATGATCATTGACAAGGATCTAGCTCTAGGTCATATCGACTCTCTCAGAAAACCGGCCACAATGCTCCGGAGGGAACGGTCTCCTGAAAGGATTGACCTACTAGCTTGGCTGAGAGGGAAACAAATCGAGGTCATCGAAGTAGACGCTTATGAGAGGTTCATGAAAGGAACGAATGTCCTATGTCTTACTCCACGTAAGTGCGTCATGTACAAGTGGATTGCTGATGCCACCAAGAAGCTGAGGAACCATGGCGTTGAGGTCCTGGAGATCGAGGGAACCGAGCTTCTGCGAGGAGGAGGCGGTCCTCACTGCATGACTGCACCTGTACTTCGATCATGACTCGTCCCGGAGAACCAATCGAATGTATTCCACAATCGAAGACCCTATCCGCGACATGCGATCTCTGAGACGGTGGATGCAAGACTTAGAGGAGGATGAAGGATTGCGCATCGTAGGAAACGTGCAAAGATTCACTGGAGGGGGCTTCCTGTTCGTAGGTATCCGTCAAGGCAAGTATCACGTCAACATATGCGATAGGATTCATGATAGGAAGGAGCGGGCTTACAAGGCGAGTAAAGAGGGGGAGTGGCGTGAATTCGATTCCTTTGAGGAAGCTTGGAGCTTCGTCAGGCCCTTGGTGGGGCGACCCATTCAAGCATGGATCTACTGACATCGTCAGTCCCGGTGCATGTCATCAGGCCAATCTACAGTATGCCTAGGATGCCGGACAGCTTCGTCAGTGAACGCAAAGCTCCTAAAAGGCTTGTAGGACTATGCCTCTTGAGGCGCTGGCCCCTTGCCGAATAGCGAGCAAGGTCCAGAAGTTCCTTCACGGCGCTTTCTGTGTCAAAGTCATTGTCCATCGCTTCGATGAAGCGGCCTTCGCACCTCGTGACCACCCTATCAAGATTGATGTCTCTTTCCTTTCCGCCAAAGGAGGCCACGACGTCTTTCATCTTCTCGACTGAGTTGTGGAACGAACGGGACAGTCTGAACGCTTTCTCTAAGTCTGAGTGCCTGAAGTCGAGTGGCTTCCTGTAGTGCGTCAACGAGAAGTAGAGTCGAAGGGCATGTACGCCATATCGAGACAGAGCTTCCCGAATCGTTATGAAGTTCCTCAACGACTTGCTCATCTTTCTTCTTCTGACCTGCAGAAGGCCGGTGTGCAACCAGTATCGGCATACAGGCCTTCCGGTAACAGCCTCAACCTGGGCCTTTGTCGCCTCATGATGTGGAAAGACCAGCTCGTCACCGCCGCCGTTGATATGGTACGATGTACCGAAATACTTGGTACAGGCGGCAGCATCCTCGATATGTTGTCCCGGGCGCCCCTTACCCCAAGGAGAATCCCAAGCGCTTCGTTCGGATCGCGTGTAGGTCCACAGCAAGAAGTCTTCAGGATTTTTCTTGGTTGGACTCAAATCCAGTCTTCTCAACGCCAATTCTCCTTTTGACTGATGAGAGAGTGATCCGTACCCTTTACTCGTATCCAAGAATACTCCTTCATCAGTGATGTATGCTGCGCCCCTCTCCAGGAGCTTCTCAATCCATCCTATCATCTCTGGCACGTTGTGTGATGCGCGAACAACTTCATCGATTGTGTTCACTTCAAGAGCTTTCAAGTCTTCAAGCAGGGATTGAAAGTACTTGGTCGAATATTCATCTGGGTCCTGGCCATTTCTCTCTGCGTTCTCAATGATCTCTTTCGAGATGTCGGAAACATTCATGACAACCTTGGTCCTATGGCCTCGAAATCTCAGGTACCTCGCGATCGTGTCAAAGGCTACAAAAGTTCGAGCATGACCTAGATGGCAGTAGTCGTATACCGTGGGACCGCATAGAAATATCCTGACAACTCTTCCCTCGGCACGAAAGGCCTTCTTCTTGAGAGTCAATGTGTCAAATATCCGAAGTGTCATTTCTCGGCAAGCCTTGACAATTGGATTGAAGGTTCAATTACTTCTTCTGAGGCCTCTGGGCCTCAAAAGGGTTCTTTCGCGGAATGATCGATGTCGCTCACAAGAATGACCTGACAGACTATTGAGTATACCGGCCGGAGTCTCGGGCTACGTCTTGAGTTTCATTTCGCTTAGGGTGGCTACTATGTGATCGACCAAGTTCTGGATGATCTTCTCGCCGGCCTCACTTGACGATGTCCTAGGGTCACCTAGGACTCCATTCTTCGTGAACGCTGTCATTCCTCTCTTGATTATCTCTCGGCTTATCTTCTTGTTGAAGGGGCCCACGTAGCCCGGCGCTGCCGACGACATATCGACAAGATCACTTCTTACGGACAAGACGCATGATGTCTCGGCGAAGCCTGAATGTGCTCCTGCAGCTTCCGGGGACACTCCATACTGGGCTGCCACTTCATTCATAGCTTCAACGAAGCGCTGCAAGTCGAAATATCCGTAGATCTTCGCCTTTCGATACTTTCTCTTGAGAGCCGGGAGTCCCTTTCTTAAGGGTTCGAAGTTTCCTCCATGTGTCGGAATCAGCACGTAGTTCTTGAATCCTGCTCTCATCAGAGATCCCACATAAGTATCAACGAGTGTCTGAAGCGTTCTGGGCGAGATTGAGATAGTTCCTGGAAACGCTAAGTGGTGTTCAGAACAGCCTGGCCTGATGACGGGCGCGACAAGTGTTCTATCTAGTTTCCTTGCGAGCCTTTCGCAGAGGTCGTATGCGAGAAGTGAATCCGTGAACGTTGGGAGGTGAGGTCCATGCTGCTCTATTGAGCCCACCGGTATGAGAACCGTCTTGAAGCCCGAGTCAATTGCCCTCTTGATCGAGGGCCAGTTCATCTCTTCCATCTGAACCTTCACTTTCATCACCGATCGCTTATCGGGCAAGAACTTTGGCCACAGGTTGTTGGCTCTGTGCCTTTCCTGCTCCTTAGCCCATTGATGGCCTTGGTTCACGATTTATTGTTTGAGTTGTTTGCTCGACGCCCTCTTACTTGATTCGGGATCGCCTGGGTTTGAATAGTTGGCTAAGACTGTGGTCTGGTTTCTTGAAGAAGATCAGACTCGAAATCACTCCATCCTACGCGTGATGCGAGATTTGTGTGATCCTTTCCTCGTCGCGTATCCTTGGTCTCTGTGGGCTTTGTGGATGACGCGTCGCCATATACGCTCGTAAGCCAATGATTATATCTCGGCTCCTTTCCTCGAACAATCATCCCATAGAGATCGATGAGTCTCTTCGTCATTGGGCCCGCCTTGCCATCTGAAACCGCTCTTCCGTCTATTGCCAGAATTGGCTCTATCTCTGCTGCC
>Ga0315314_1003905_pt1 | contig 11431 bp, 11 predicted proteins | sample TDP9_MG_FD_203631 | JGI IMG/M metagenome (GOLD analysis project Ga0315314, IMG submission 203631) | Freshwater sediment microbial communities from Lake Towuti, South Sulawesi, Indonesia - TDP9 | ecosystem: Environmental > Aquatic > Freshwater > Lake > Sediment | place: Indonesia: South Sulawesi...
ATCAGCATCAGGGATCTTTTGGCAAAGGTTTGCTATACTGTTAATAAAGCTCACCTTTGTAGCTAAAAATGCGTTGTTTGTATACTTAATTAGCTCAGCATTTGCTAGGTTTGTCCTGATAAGAGGAGACATCTTATACTCATAAAACTCCTCATATAATTTCTCCAGCATATCTCCTGAAGCCTTATCATATTCTCCTATTATGATTCGATCTGGCTTTAGAGTATCTTTTATGGCTGAACCTTCTCGGAGAAACTCTGGGTTCATGCATAGTCCCCATTCTGAACCGCATTGCTTACCAGAAGCCATCTCTATAGTAGGCTTTACGAGTTGATTAGTTGTGCCAGGGGGGACTGTGCTCTTCACTACCACGAGATAGTAACTTTCCTTATCCTTTAATGAGCTACCTATCATTCTTGATGATTCTTCGACGTGCCGCAAGTCAGCATTGCCATCCTCTTTGCTGGGTGTGCCTACGGTGATGAACGTAGCCTCCGATTCGGTTACTGCATGCTTGGGGTCGTGCACAGGATGGAAGCATCCATTCTTTACGGCTTTTAGGAGCAAATTCTTTAACCTAGGCTCATAGACATAAGTTTCGCCTTTTCTTAACGCATCAATCTTTCTTCTATCTATATCCACACCGAGCACTTTGAAACCTTTACTGGCAAAGCAAACAGCGGTGGAAAGGCCTACATATCCTAATCCAAATATCGAGATGGATTTGACTTTCTTCATTGCTAGATTCTACCTTTGAGTTATTCATCAGTCTTGGATATAACTTTCTTTAACACGCAATCACTTCTTACAGTAATTGTAGGAAAGGCTTAACGCTTCCCAATATGTTTCAGCGGTGCCTATATCTAGTCTGATTTCATCCTCCTTGAGCTTAATCGCATTGACCTTTAAGCCCCATTCTATCAGTTTCTGGATACCATCGGTAAGCTGAATCTCTCCCCCTTTGCCAGGTTGAATGGCTTCTAGTGACCTGAAAATTATTGGCTCGAATATGTAGATGGGCATTATCGCTAAGTTCGTCTTAGGTCTCTCAGGCTTCTCCTCTACTCCTTTAACTATAAGCTCTCCATTTTTTTCTTCCATTACCTCAGCAACTCCATATTGCCTTGCGTCACGTACTTCTTGAAGCACGATTGTAGCATCCGCCCTAGCCCTATTATGCTCCTCGATCATTCTCTTCAAGTGATCATTTCTTCTGGATATAATGTGTGTGTCACCGGCATGAACAAGAATAGAATAGGCTCCAATGAATGGTTTGGTCAAAAGGACAGCATGTCCAAAGCCCATGGGCTCAGGCTGGTTGATCCACACTATTGTCGAGGACTCAACCTTTCTATAGAAGCTTTCAAGAAGTAATGCTTGTCTATTCTTACCCTTATTGTTCAGTTGTTCAACGTATCTATGATCGGGTGTGAAGTAGTCCTCTACGGCCCTCTTGTTCCTACCCACTACGAAGCAAAACTCTCTATAACCTGAATCGAAGAGCTGTTCGAAGACAAGCTGAACGAGTGGCTTCAAGCATAAGCATCCATCACCGTCGTTAGCAAAAACTGGCAACATCTCCTTAGGTTGCTCTTTTGTAGCAGGCAAGAGTCTTGTTCCTAAGCCAGCAGTAGGTATGACTGTCTTCATAAAATCAAGACTCCCGTAAAGATTAGGGAACACTTAGGATTATATTCATATCTATTGCCAAAACTCCCCACCCTTATGAACTAGCTCTTGCCTCACCCACTCTACCTCCTTCTTCAATCCTTCTTCCAAGGAGATTTGAGGCTCCCAGCCAAGAATCTCTTTAGCTTTCTTGTAGCTACCAACAAAACGCATAATATCTCCTTTACGTGGTGGAAGGTACTTCTTCTGTGACTTACTGTTGGCTAACCTAATGATAATGTTTGCAAGTTCATTCAAGGTTACACCTCTACCTGTAGGCAAAAGGAAGACTTCGCCTATAGCCCTTGAACTCTCTAAGGCAAGAGAGTAGGCTCTTGCAGTATCATCTACATATGTATAATCTCTTATTTGTTCTCCGCTACCGTAGATAGGTATAGGCTCGTTTTCCAATGCTAGCTTAATCCAGAAGCTAATGAAATTATACCAGCCTTCCATCCAGTAAGGCTGTCTTGGACCATATACGTTACTTGGCCTTAATATGATGAACCTCATGCCGTACAAATGTGAGTAAATTTCACAGAGTAGTTCGCCATAGATCTTGTGAACGTTGTAGAATGTGCTGGGTTTAAAAGGAAAAGATTCATCTGCAAGGCTCGGCTCAGGTATATCTCCATGGACACTTCTGCTACTCGTGAAGATTATTAGGGCGTCGTCATTATATCTTCTACAGGTTTCAAAGAGGTGAAAGGTGGAAAGAGCATTCCTCTTGAAGTCCTCTTCAGGGTAATCAACAGACCAAAATGTGGAGACTTGGGCAGCACAATGAATAATAAAGTCAAATCCTTCTACATCTTCTTTAACAATGTCAGTTACAGACTTTACTTTTAATTGCATGTCAGATGGAAGATTGTCCCTCCTACCTGCTGAGAGGTCGTCTAAAGCAGCAACATTGTATCCCTCGGTCTTCAATTGATCCACTACATGAGAACCAATAAATCCTGCCCCACCGGTCACAAGAACCCTCAATTACAACCATCTACGCTAGTTATCGATCATACCAATGCTAATAAATGATTGTTCAACAAAAATGTTTAACTAAACAGGTAGCTATTCTCGGAGACTCATTTAACAAGCCTTCTTTTAGTTCTATTTTGGGTGCGAGGTCCAAAAGCTCTTAAACCTTTTTAGTCTATTAAAGAATAAATTTAGGCAATATTCAAAATTCGGGTAAATGAGTATCAAAGAAGAACCTTTGATAGCAATAGCAATGCTGTACCATGCGAGTAGAGGGGTCCTGAGCAAGGTATTAGGGGCAATAGATACTTTGGATTATCCAAAGCGAAGGATTTGCTTGATCCTCATAGATAATATGTCTATTGACAGTTCTTCAGATCTAGTTAGTAAGTGGTTGAAGGATAAAGGACAGAAGTATTTGGAGATTGAACATCGACGGGAGCCAGGAAACGTCCCTCGCCTCAGGAATATCTGCTTGAATCTTGCCTTAAAGAAAGGTTGCGATTATTTGATGTTTGTAGATTCTGATGTTCTGACAACCCCTGAATCCGTAAAAAGACTTCTTAAGTTATTTAAGCTTGGAGAGGATGTATTCATAGGTTATTTACCTTGTTACGTTCCAATCGAGAGAGATAATCTATTTACGAGGGTGCGTATGAAGTATGGCAAGGGTGCTTTAGGACCACTGGTCAACAAGGGTCCTGTAAGTATGGCGACCGCAGGCATGGGTGCCACTATGATCAAACTGTCTTTTGTTCCTAAGGTTGGGTTCTTCGATGAACAGATTCCATTGATCGAGGACTTGAATTATACTCGTCGTGCAACTTCGATGGGCTATAAGATAATGTACGATACTTCGGTATCTCTCGTTCATGATAGAGATTTTAGAAACTTACCTTACCTTAAGTTAATGATCACAAAATTCGGAAAATCTGAGGCAAGGAACATCATCAAGAATAAGCTATGGAGATATGAGATAAAAGGGCTCATCTATTGGTCAAGCTTGATGGTATCTATTCCCCTAATGTTTATAAGCCCTCTACCATTTCTTGTGCTCTTTACACCAGGTTATATATTGTATTCAACAAGAATGAAGGGTTGGGGAAAGATCATAGGTTTCCCTATCATAGCAATATATAGGATGGCAAGGACCTTGGGCATCTTTCATGGTTTTCTAGATTACGTAATAAGGAGGAGTTGACCTAACTTCAAGATAGCCATCTTCAGACCTTTCTCCGCCCCATGGGAAATCAAACCGTTAGAGTTGCTAAGCAAGTACTTTGAAATCCATTTGAACATAACATCTGGAGAGGTAGGGGGATACGAGCACTTTATAAGGCAAGTCAAGGAGCCTATCAATATCAACAACCTCAAATTTAGTCGATTTACTAAGTTACTTACAAAACAAAAATTCATTCGAAAGCTAGTCTTCTTTCGCCTTATCTGGCCGGATACGGATCTTGTTTTTCCTAGAATTCTTTTTAAGTTATTAAAGGAGAATTATGACGTAGTAGACGTCTTAGAGAATTATAATTATTCATCTTTTCAAGCGGTTTTAGCCAAACCCTTGGTAGATACCAAAGTCGCAGTGATGAATTGGGAGAATATCGTGATGCCAGCATGGAGATTCAGCCTAAGAATACTTGTGAATAAAAGAGCGGATGCCTTCCGTGTCCCTTCTATCTCTGCAAAACGTAAATTGATATCAGAAGGTGTGGATGAAGCCAAGATTTCCTATATACCTCCGTGTGTAGATGTAGATGTCTTCCGCCCCGAAAAATCGAATGTTAAGGAAATGAGAGGGCTATCTGATAATCAAGTTATACTCTTCGTTGGTCGCTTAGTGCGCCAGAAAGGCTTAGAGTATCTGATAAAATCTTTACCTCAAATAATAAAAACAGTGCCCAAAGCGATGCTTGTTGTCGTAGGTGATGGACCATTCAAAGCTGAACTCATAAGATTATCCCAAGAGCTTGGTGTAACGAAGCATGTAAGATTTCTTGGAACCTATCCTTATGATCGTATTCAAGAGGTGTATCAGATGGCGGATGTTGTAGTTCTGCCATCAATCCCTACAAAGGTCTGGTCAGAGCAGTTTGGGTATGTTCTGATCGAAGCTATGGCATGTGGTAAAGCAGTTGTAGGTACTAGGATTGGAGCGATACCTGAAATTATAATCGATGATGTAAATGGCTACTTAGTGCCACCCTACAGCTCTGACTCGCTAGCCCTTAGCATATCAAAGCTTCTACTGGATCCTGATAAAGCAAAGGATATGGGTAAAAGAGGCCGAGAGATGGTTATTAAGAAGTTCAGTTCCAGCGTAGTTACGGGGATTTTATCTCAGTTCTATAAGGATTTAGTTTACTAGGAAATTAAATCATCCTATTGAATCATATTCTCTTATGGTTAGCATTTTACTTAATATAGACTTATCAGATACTCTTCTTATAAGTAACTGGACTTTCGCCCGTTTTCTCAACGTCTTTTTAATATTCTTGATGTTCCACCAAATGGCTCTCCAGATAGAATAGGCAAGCCTAATTCTCCTGCTAAAGACAAGCCGAATTGAATATAAGATAGATTTTCCAAGAAAAAGAGAAAGATACTTTACTAAATTGCCCAACTCATAATTCTTTATCAAGGTAGCAATCTGGTTTCTCCTCCTCATGAAAAGAATCCTCTCATTAATTTGCTCCCCCATCGTTGCACTACTTCTATGATATACCATCGATGATGGAATTAGGACTACTCTATACCCTTTAAGATGAGCCCTCCAGCATAGGTCTGTCTCTTCATAGTAGATGAAATAGTCTGGGTCTAGGAGCCCAATTTCATTAAGAATACTTCTTCTCATGATTATGGCTGCACCCTTCGCATAGAAGACTTCATCTTTCACATCGTATTGACCAAATTCCTTTTTGCCTGAGCCTCTATCATACGCTCTGCCCATTTTATCGATGAATCCTCCCGTTGAGTCTATGATTGATCTATCACTATCTCTTAGAATTTTTGGTTGAGCCATAGCTATGGATTGATCTTGATCCAGTTTTTCTATGATCTCCTTAAGCCAGGAGGTCTGAACCTCTATATCATTATTGAGCAAGACTATATATTCAGCCTTCTGGTTAGCATTGGCTATCCCCACGTTATTACCTTGGGCAAAGCCTAGGTTTCTCCCAATTTTAATGACTCTTAGCCTAGAATCATTGTATATGCTGGTAACATGGTGAACGCTATCATCTTCTGAACCATTGTCAACGAATAACAACTCAAAGTCAGGGTAATCTGTTTGTAGCACTGATTTAAGATATCTATCAAAGTCTTTACCAAGGATAGTCCTTCCGTTATAGTTTAATATTGCAATGGAGACAAATGGATAATCCATAGCTTAATATTGATTAATAAATCTCAATTTTTATTTAAGCATTCTTCATATATTCTCAAGTATTCATTGATGGCGTGCTTCCAATCGTATTGTCTTTTCACCTTTTCTCTTGCTTTATATATTATTGATTTGCGGAGTTCTTTGTCTTGTAATACTTGCTCTATCAATCTTGAAAGTCCGGTATAATCGCCAGCCTCAAACAAGAGTCCATTCACTCCGTCTTCGATCAACTCTGTAATTCCTCCTATTCTTGATGCTATGACAGCTGTCCCAGAAGCAAAGGCTTCTAGAATTACTGTGGGTAATCCTTCCATCAGACTAGGCACTATCAACAATTCTGATGACGCTATAAGCCTTATAGCCTCTTCCCAAGGCCTGCCATAAACTGTTATCAGTTCATAATCTGGGGAGAGCAAAAAAGCCTTCATCAGGACACCGTATCCCTTCTCCTTCGTCCTCCTACCTACATAGACTACCCTTCTTGGTTTTCGCTCTACACCTTTACATATCTCCTCAATTCTTGATGTGTCAACAGCATTCGGTACATACTCGACATCAAAGCCCATATTACGATAGACATTTGTGGTGTCCTTGCTTACACATGTAATGCGATCTACCCAGCTTAAGGCTTTCTTCTCATAGAACCTTATCATTCTCCCCAAAGCTTTGCCATGTAAAAGCTCGACTTGTGACGAATAGTAACCATGAATGGATAGCACCTTTTTACCCCTCATAGTCCTTGATGGGATCATGCTGGGCAAGTTATGGGCGTGAATTATGTCCGCTTTCTCTCTCTTCAAGCATGCAGACAATGCCCAACTCAGGTTCTTAAGATTCTTGATGGGAAGGTATGGCGTGTTGTTTGTGGATACGATGAGGACTTCGTATCCCCTCTCCATCAACTTCTCTGAAAGGGTTTTGACATGCCTACCGACACCCGATGTGCCTCCAAATGTAGGAGAGATAAGCTTGATCTTCATTAAATCACTAGTCCGTTTATTAGTTAATGCTAGATAACCTTTTAAAAGTAGCTAGAATATTTGGTAGAATATGATCGAATTCACGAGCTTCTTCCTTGGCTTTATCTTCGCTTTTATCTTAGGTTTGATCATTTTATATGGTTTAGGTTTTGATTATAAATATATGTACTATAGATTCATCGCCAAAGAAGAGCCAAGTGAGATACATATTGAAGCAATATTCATCGATAAGGTCTATGAAAAACTGATCAAATATGTGAAGACTCATAATGTAATGTGCATGGTAACAACTATGAATGAATACGAACTCTTTAGGGTTACTTATGGCTTTGGTTACACCTTAGATGGATTTTCGAGAATTCTTCGTGACAGATATAAGGTCTTAGCCGAATATGCCAAGATAGGTCTTCACACTCATGTAGCACCCAATGAAGTTATAGATTCATTTAGTTATGAAGACCAGTACCTTAAACTCGTTAAAGGTTATAACTTTCTTAAATCGATGAATATAATCGTGAAAGATTTTGCGCCTGGATGGTGGAGCTATAATGACATCACAATTGATGTATGTGAAGATATTGGTATTAAAAATTTTCACGTTAACATTAATGAGCTAAAAGGATGTGAAAAATCGAATAAACTAAATTTCATTCATGTTCGAAAGTTTATTCATGATTATGAATTCGTAAAGTAATCTAAGGCTTAATTTAAGGTCTTGAGAAAGAATGAGGGTACTTTTCCTAACTCCCACGAAGTATAGTGTAGGAGGTTTCCCAGTATATTATGAACAAATTGTAAAGGCTCTAAAAAAGCTGGGTGTAAATCTCTATATCGAAAATATCCGTCTTAGTGGGAAGTATTTGTGGGATGAGGTAAAAAGCGCCAAGTTTTTTGGCTCAAGGCTAGCTGAGAAATACAGAGGAAAGGTAGAATTGGTTCATGCAAGTTCCATTGTTTATGAGGCTTTTGCAGCTCTTGAAGTTGCAAAGATATTGAGGATACCATCAATTGCATCTGTTCATGGACCTCTGATTAAATTCTTTAAGCCTACTTTTAAGGAGTTCAAGTCTTGGCTTATACACAAATATTGTACATTACTTGAACGAAAGATAATAAACGATATTGATTACATAATAGCATTTTCTAGGATGGAAAGGGAATTGCTTTATAGATTCTATAGGAGAAGGCACAATATCTTTGTCATACCCCATGGCTCGGACCATACCCTTGAATTTGAATGCTCTGAGAGGGTTGGTGTTAGCTCTAGCAAACCAAATTATGTAAAGGGAGGGGATATTGTCCTAAAGATTGCAGAAAGGTTACCTCATATCCCATTTATAATGCTAGGTCCAAAAGATGGATTTGTAGCTAAAGTATCTATGACTAAAAACGTCAGATACCTAGGCACTGTAGATTTTGAACTTCATTGCCAAGAAATGGGGAAGACTAAGCTCTTCATATTGCCATCTAGGTACGATTCCTTTCCTATAACTGTATTAGAAGCCATGAGATTAGGAGTTGTGCCTATTATCAGTGATAGGGTTGGCACGAAGGATATAATACGTGAAAAGAGCGCGGGTTATGTTCTGCCCCTTGATCTTGATTTATGGACCGAAGCTATCAATGAGTTATATGCCTCAGACATACCGAGCCTCTCGAAGAAGGCGAGAGAAGTCGCCTTAGAGTATACGTGGGAGAAAAGTGCTAATGAGCACCTAAAGGCTTATGAATTCGCGTTCAGAAATAGCAGGACAGTGTAGATATAGATAAAACGAGGTTAAGAAAAAGTTAAGAAACTTCTGTTCTTTAGGCAAGTATTCAAATCCTAGAGGAGTTCTTGATCAAGATTATGACAGATAAATGGGTATGTTTTAACTGAATGACTTTACATTAGCTAATGCTTATCTTTATTTAAAGTGCTCTATTCGAGGCCTTCCCCTTTCTTTTTCGTCTTTCTCAGTGACTTTTTGATCAAAATCAAGAAAATCCATAGCGAACTGCTTCAGCCTATCGAAGAAGGTCTTAAGCTCCTCTTCATCAAATTTACCCATCTTCATAGGGTTAGATAGCCATTGCATCCACCCGTTAACACTTTGGTTTAGTGCTAATAGAGACTGAATGCAACCCTCCACGTATCCAAGGCGATCCTTTGGTGTCATAACCTCTAGCGATTTTCTACGCTCTCTAATGATCGCTGCCCAACTTTGCTCTGCCATACTTTCAAATTCATCCTCCTAACTTATAATATTATCGTTTAAGATATTTAATGCACCATGATGATAATGATAAATAAGCCTTTATGAGAATGTTTCACCTTACGTATTTTGAAGTGAAGTTTTGGTAAGCATCTTTTAGCTTTATAGTCTTTGGAGCATGTTTGAAACCATAGCCACATATATCTAAAGGCGCACCAAAATCCCCTTCATCCTTGGCTACTTTTACAGCCCTTATCACATCGAGTAAAATATTTCCAGCGTTAGGACCATCGGATGTGCGCAAATATATATCAAACCTTACCGATGAACCCAAAAAACTCTCCCCTTGTATCCAGTAATAGCTAGTCCTATCGTTCTGCATATAGTCAACGTAATCAGTAGTCCCTGCCACAGTTTCAAACTCGTAAGGTAATTCAATAGATATGGCTTTGGTCTTCATATTTCTTTTCATGAACTTTACATCCTCATTTAAAGTATTGAGAGTCTCTGTTCCTCCACCAACATCTAATTGATAACTTTTCATGATCTTTATTCCTCTATTGTGCATGAAGTCAAGGATGCCTTTATGAAAAGCGGTTCCTCCAAACTGGCTCATAAGATCATCACCAGCTACAACCAAATTCGCCTCTTTGAACCTTTTTACTGTATTTTCATCGCATGTTATCAAAGATGGAGTTGCATTTATGAAGCAAAATCCCGATTTGATGGCAACTTCAGAGTAAGATTTTGATGTTTTATCTAAACCAGATGATATTAGATTTACTAAAACATCCACTTTGCTATTTTTTAATGCATCTATCATATCATAAGGCTCACCATTTTCAACATCAAAAGAATTTCTTAGACGATGTGAAAGATCATCATATAAGAAACCCCTCTTAACCTTTACATCTAAAGGGCTCAAATCAAAGTACTTTTTTGCTACATTAGGTTTTGAGAAGATGGCTTCAGAAAGGTCTAAACCTATCTTTTTAGCATCTATGTCGAAGGCTTCAACTATTTCTAAATCACTGACTCTATACTTTCCAACTAATCTATGCCATAGACCATTTCTAGAATCGTCCTCACCATAGTAACTTATCCCTTGAACTAAGCTACATGCGCAATTACCTATGCCTATCAGAGCGATCCTTATCTTGCCACTCATGGTCTTAAAGCGATGTAGGTTTGCTTTTTAATGTTATTGTTGATTATTTTGATTAATCTAGTTTTGAAATTAGAGCAATAAAACCAGAGATGATGAAGAGGATCGAGATGAAGTAGTATATAGGCGATATCTGAGGAATGAGAGGAGTATTTGCTGTAAAGTATGCTATTGATAAGCCTAGAATCAAGAATATGAGACCTATAAGGCGAACGAATATATCAACCCTTTCAGCAAGTTTAGAGCCCTTCAAATCAGTCTTTTTATTCTATCTGTCCACTAAATAAGTTTACTGCACAAAATCCAGACATTAAATCCTCTAACCTCATAAGAGCAGGGATTAAGCTCACTTCACCCTATTTTTTAAGCGAAACTACTCTTACTCTATCTCGATTCCGAAAGATCCTTATGATTCTACCGATAGGCTCAACAATCAATCTGCGTGAAAATGTTTGAAGCTTAATGTAAGTAGTTATTATTCTAGCAATAGAAGGGCTTATGGTGTAGTACGCTTTTATGAATACATGACCTATCCGATTCTTCGCCAGAACGGTGTCACGGAACCAATAGAAGTCTCCAAGCCTCTCTTGAGCAGAGTAGCCAAGCGTGGCTGTTACTATGAAGCATCCTTTCTTAGGAGGCGGTGGGGGGACATCCTGTTGACAATACCAAATTCCCTGTTGAATTGTTGCGTGTTGTTGACAAAGCGTTCGTCCACACTTTGAGCACATTCCACCGCACTTCTTGCATGCGAGTTTGCCACACACGATGCATCTGCCAACCATCTCTTGCCTGCCTATAGGTTTTCCACAGACGTCACAAAAGAAAAGAGGTTCGGTCAAACTTTTACACCATTGGTTGTTCAATAAGGCTTTAATTATATTTATAGTTTGAGCCCTTCAAATCGAGTTTTTGTTTTATCTGTCCACTAAATAAGTTTATCATCTTTAGCAAATTAGAGGGTTTTAGCGATATCTAACTTCTCTGGAAGATACTTATCAGTTATCGTTGTTAGACCATACTTGGCAAAGGCTTCGAGCTCGCTCTTCTTCTTTATCTT
>Ga0315314_1003906_pt1 | contig 11429 bp, 15 predicted proteins | sample TDP9_MG_FD_203631 | JGI IMG/M metagenome (GOLD analysis project Ga0315314, IMG submission 203631) | Freshwater sediment microbial communities from Lake Towuti, South Sulawesi, Indonesia - TDP9 | ecosystem: Environmental > Aquatic > Freshwater > Lake > Sediment | place: Indonesia: South Sulawesi...
TCAGAAAATTCGCCTTCGATAAGATGATCGAGCTGGAGATCCCCGAAAGCGTCGCGGACTTCATCCAGGGCAGGGTTCCAAAGAAGATCGGAGCCAAACATTACATGGCCTTAAGAAAGCAAGCCGGTAAATTCTACCCGAGATACGGAGAGTACATCACGGAGTTGAGGCAGAAAGCCCTCAACTAACCCTCTATTTTTTATTGGAGGCACAGCAGATGTCACGAGATAAACAGAATCATAGCCAAAAACATTGGCGTTAATACCAGACCAGTGAAGAAAACCTTTAGTTTTCATTTAACCTACTCACTTTTTAGATGTTCCAGAATGGGAGCCCATAAAGCCACTTATTATGGATATTAACCCAACGACTGCTAACCCTCCGATTATAAGATTTCTCAAAGAGTTCCAGAATTCCTGTTTTCTCCTGGTTTCAGTCCATCCTCTGAATCCAGGCATTACTGTAGAGAGATCTCTTCTAAGTTTCTCCATGTCATATTCGTCGAATTCTATAACCGGGGCCAGCTTCAATTCAGCGAGATAAGATGGTAGTCCGGCCAAGGAGACCCTTCTATCTTTTAATATTAGGAGAGGTTTATCGATGCCAAACCCTATCCCAACTTCACCGTGAAGCCACTCTAAAGTTTTCCACAAACCCGTCAGGGCATCCATAAAACGTGGAGTAGCGATGGCTATTACGGCGTCAGAGCTTTTAATCTCCTCTTTAACTCTGGTAGGTACAAGTGCCTCGGGAACCTGTACCTCGATACCAACAGTGACTGTTTGGAAACCCCACTCTCTTATCATTTCAGCTATCGGATCTCCCATCGCCCTATCTTCAAGGAGTAGGCCTCTCGATACGAAGACTTTGTAAAGTGGAGTCGGGTATATGCTTATGAAATATTGTTTATCGGACGTATAGGAACCCAGGTCAACCCAGGCGCCACTGATGTACTCATGTATGTGGTAGTCTAATGTGAAAATTCTTCTACCAACAAGGTTTTTAGGCAATTGAAGACTTGTATTACCTAAGAATTTACAGTTTCCCGGAGGAATCATACCGCTAATAGTTTCAAGTTCATATGTTCCAAAATCGAAATTTAGTTTAAAATCCGAAAGATAAAGATGTGTATCACCTGTATTTTCAAGCCAAAGGCTCAAGTAAGCATTCTCTCCTGGCGAATATGTTGCTTTGTTAAAGTTCCATCTTATAGTCCAGTTACCCAATAAAAATCACCTGTACATTTCGCAGAGGTTTTATCTGGTTTACAGCTTTTTTAAAGCCTCTTTCGCAGCGTCTCGATCTTTTAAAAGGTAACACGTGGAGCTGCGGGATTTGAAATTAACTTTTATGATGCCATTTATGACGAGACGTTGAAGTTTTGCACCTAATGTTTCAACGTCATACCATTCCCATCCTAAGTAATGAGGATTCATTGCGTTTTGTTCTTCATGTTCGACAGCTTTCCCAAGTGTTTTAACGTACTCTGGATGCTCTCGCAGAAAGACCAGAATCTCCTCCACAGTAACCATATATATCCCTAACTATAACCCTATAAAATACTATATAATATTTCCGTTGTTTTGCGTTATGAAGTGTAGTAATTCGTGGAGTATGGCGTACTCAGCGACTTCTTTTGGTAATCGTGTTAGCTCGCTGTTTAGGGTTATATTACCCTTTGATGAGTAAGAGAAAGTTTAAGGCTTGGTTCAAGACTACAGATAGCTAAAAATCGGTCACTTTTTAATTTTCTTTCTTCGTGCTATTCCTCCGTTATGAGCGCTCAGCATAAATCGCAGGTTACCTTCTCTAAAGTATTCTCTGAACTCGTTGCCACATGGGCATTTATACATTTTTACTGTAAAAACTCCGTACTTCCAGTCTTTGGTCAACTTAGTAACTTCTGCTTTGCATTTTGGGCATTTCACCATTTTACGATCCCTAAGTGAATTTAATTTAAAAGCTATTTATGGTTTTTCACTTTGCGGCTTCAAGATAGTTTATCCCATATTTTGACGTAATCGCCAGCATGCGCGTAAACAGCTTCCTACTTTTGAATGATGACTTCTATGGGTTTGTTGATTAGTGGTTTCAAAATTTCTGGTGCATAACTGTGCACTACATAGACTTTTTTTGGTTTTACAGTATTGACGAAATCCGCTATCTGATGAATGGGAGCATGCCCGCTTGCATGAATGTGATATACAGGAACTCGCAGTTTTTCAGTAACCCAGTTGGCGAGGTCTACCAACCCTCTTGCACTATCTTCGTCATAAGGTTCGCTCAGGCTGGAAATCACGATGTCCCCCGGCCTAACGAGGATTGAATCTCCCGTCTCTTCTCTCCAGAGATACAATTTCTGTATCTCTGGAAGCACGACTACGACATCCCCATGTGCTTCGTTTACTTCATGTAGTGTCATGACTCGGGCGCCCCTCGGAATCTTCTCTTTCTCCTTTATCTGAATGACAAAAACGTTAGGGTTACTCAGCAGGGTCGGGTCTGCCGCCTCGAGCATGGCTGCAACTTTTGAGTGAAGCACGACCTTACGACCACCAGCGGCCTCGATTATTGTGTTCACTCTTCTCGTGTACGTATACTATCCTACAATGAATATTACGGTGGAATTGAAGAATCTTGTCAAAAGCATTTTGATTTGGTTTTTCACGTCCTCCTCTGTTTGTAAACCATGATCAACGATGCGCGTGCCTTCTGTAACCAAGACATCCAAGTCTTCAAATGCCTTTGTCATTGTCTTAAACTCATTTTCACTCGTAAAGCGAAAGTCTCCGGTATAACCGATTCTCGATTGCCGAGACGTGACAATGTAACCGCGGGCGGCATCCATGCTATGGTCAACTCTTACTGGATTCACATTGAACCCTTCCGCCTCGGCTTCTTCCGGTTTTCTAAAATCGAGATTAGTCAGAACTTTCTTAAGATTGCCAAGTTCCAGACGTGCCTGTAACGTTCGGAATGTATCGATGGGAGAGTATAACCTTAGGTTGATTTTTGCTTCTTCCCAAGCACGAAAATAAGTCATCAAACCATAGTGATCTGCATGGGCATGTGATAACAGGACGTTAATATATCGTAGACCATTTTCTTTCTTCGCAGAAGCCATGATGTCCTCCTGAGGAAAATATCCCATAGAGACAATCTTCTGAAGCGAGAAGCCTCTCATAATGTTGTATTCAGGAAGCTTAAGTCTGCGATCATAGGATATCCCCATATCAAACCACATGTATCTCCCATCAAAATTTACGAGAATCTTATTTCCACCGACTGTTCGGCCACCGCCTAAGACTTTGATTTCCACACTAAAACCTCTAAACTTTCACAATAAAGTCAGAGAGTTTTTCATCAGGATTGTATTTCCGAAAGGCTTCAACGACCTTCTGATATTCTGTATAGGGCACGGCTATCAATCTTGCAGGAATCACCACATTCGCTAAAGTTGAAAGCTGGCCTTGAATCAGGGAGTAGTACAGGAATACAACATCTGTATCCTTTTTCTCCTCTGCCAATGAGCCGGCTCCGAAGCGCCTTACACCGGGTTCGTCGTTGACGTTAATGAGATATCTCTTGCCTCGAACTTCAATCAAAAGTTGGAAGTTGTACTGCAGTTCTTTGACCGTGTGCCCGCCGTACTTCTTCGCTGCTTCCTCTACTTTGAGGACTACCTCTTGCGGCACTAAAAGCGGCGGAGCCGCAGCCTTCTCTACTTCTGGGAACCAGCGCTCAAGTGTCTTTATCCTGCGACCTTTGAATATATACTTGTTACCTATAGGGTCGTAGGTAAAGAGCTGTTTGAGAATGAGTGTTCGCGTCTTATTATTGATCCTGCCATCCATCGTTGGAAGTATTTTGTACTCCATCTCAGCGCGAGATATTTCTTTATGTCCCTCTCCACATATGGCCAGCGCCCTTGTAAGCAAAGTTTTCGGAGCAATCTTTCCGTAAACAGCCCCATACAGGTCTTCCCCTATCTTATCTCTCGCGAACATCCTTGCACTCCCAGCCAATTGAATCGTGACGTTCTCAAAGAAGTCCTTGTAACTTTTGGTGTCGCTGAAGAGATCTCCATGTTTAAGGACCACTGCCGGGAAGTGAGTCTGAAACATTTCCCAGTCCACGATACCACGGTTGCGAATAATTTCCTTCTTCATCTTTTTGAGAATAAGCTCCAAGAACTCATGTTCTGTAAGTTTTGCTTTCGGCGTTGGCTTTGGAGCTACTCCTTTCTGCTTTTTGAGAACGATGTACGCGTCTTCTCCTATGCTACCAAAGCGTGTTACGTAAAAAGTTCCTACGCCTTTTGCCCTGATTTTGTGTGTCTGGACTTGCTCGTAGGTTGGAGGTTTAAGACCAGTCGAGGTTATGAGAACGTTCCTCACCCCTTCCCAAACTTCTCTGTTTGGGCTGTGATAGGTTATGATCCAAGTGGCGCCTTCTTTGACGATGGCCTCTGTTGAGGCAAATGATTGACGAAGTAGACTGTAGTAAGAAAGCATATCTTTGCCTTGTTCTTCGTTCTCGATGACTTCATCTCTCCACCAATCAAAATCACCGTATCTTGCAACCCAGTCTTTATCTTGTGATAGCCAACCTGCGTAAAAGGTGGTAAGCTCGAAGTATTGGACAGACTCTGCCTCTCCTCTGTAAGGCGGGTCAGTAAATACGACATCGACGATTTTACGACCTATATAGTTGTTTAACTTTCCAGAGTCCACTCTCAGCCACAAGACATTCTTCTTGTTCTGTTCATTGAGTGACTCAAGGAATTCCTTAACATCCCAACTCTCGTCGAAAACATACTTTTCCACGCCAGAGTTTTGTTGCCAAATTGCTTCCTTCGCTACTTTTATGTCTCGCCAACCGTTCAACATTTGATTTAAGACATTGTTCTCTTTGAAGTCATCCAAGGAAGCATAATATCCGGTAGCCCATCTGCCGTAGTTACCGAGCCTGTCAAACTTGGCATCCATATGAAGGTTGGAAACGAAGACCAAGTATAGTTGCTCTCGAAGCTCTTGGTCCTTAACGGACAGGAAGCTCCAGAAGAGCGCGGTGAGTGCTATCAAATTCCTCTTTGTGAAGAAATGCTTCAGTTTGGGCAATCGCGCTTGAAACTCGCTTTCTTCTATTGTTGACATCAACTCTTTGACAAATATCTGCTCGGGCCTCGTTTGGTGAAAGAGTACAATATTACCATTTCTTTCATATGTCAACTGGACTTTGGGTATCAAGCTTGGCCAAGGGTATTTTAGCTTCTCAATTACCTCGATTTTCTTGTAATCTTCATCGTCTACTGGCTGGAGAGAATCGCCGTGGATAGGACATTTTACCCTTTTAAGAATTGGATATCTTCTAAGCCGCGAAAATACTTTCCTTATTAGGACAGCCCGAACTTGATTAACAGCACCTTGCTCTCTCTTGCCACGTTCTCTCTTCTTTAGCCATGCTTCTGGGTCCTTATCGAATGCCATTTCCCATTTATCGTTAACATCCTTTGTAGTAAACGTATAGCTGGAGGTTTCTTTTCCTCCAATCTTGATCATCGAAGTATTGCAGAGTGTATCAATGAACAGCCTGTAGCGTCGGTCATTATGGGAGGCTTTCTTATCGGCGTAGTCGTCGGCTGACGATTTGGGTGCTCCATACTCAGTATCCCAGAGAAAGTATTCCGCAATTACTTCGCGGCCACATCTTCCCTTTTCTTTGTCTACGACATCGCAAGTTGTTACGTATAACCATTTAACCACATCTTCAACAGTTGTTCCCTTATGCACAACTACACTGCCATCCTGCGACACAATGTTAATGTCGATGGGTCTTCTGAGAACCTCATCGAGCGCGTCTTGGAGACTCTTCGGGTATATAGGGAACATGGCGTTACGGGCAAGGAAAAGCGCGTATGGGCATAGATCATTGTAAATGGCTTTTAGGCCATGTAGAAGGGCGGCGTAGATGAAGACTCCACTACCAGCAAAGGGATCCAGAAGGACACCAGGCTTTTTGGCATATTTGTCGAGATATGCGATGGCTGTATCAAGCGGTTTGCTTGCCCAGAACTTGAACGGCTCAAAGGGGTTCGTTAGTTTAGGTCTCATGATTTCTCCGAGCCCGTCTTTACATACTTTCTATGTAAACTTTGGCTATTTAACTTAAGCCTACTAACAGCCACTCTTAGCACCCTTTATTTTAATTAACGCATGTTGTCTTTAAACTTCCCATTTTCTTATGTTATTTACGTTTTCTCAGTTGTTCTTTCAAGTGTATTTCTCTAACACGCTTTTAGACGACTCCTGCGATGGTTTCCTCTTTCTTTCTTTGCTTTCTTTTAAGCCAAGCTTTTATGAATTCTTCGATTTCTTGTTTGTTGTATGGGTCTTTCCACGCGGATTCGAGGGCTTGGCATACGTTTGATGCGCCTACGAGTCCGAAGTAGGCGAGCAACTCCTTGTAGAGCTGTTCGGTTTCGGGCTCGTTTAACCAGACGCGCATGTCAGATAAAATGCCCATTAGTATAGTTCTGCTCACCCAAACACCCGCTTTTTGCTGTTAGTATGGCCTTCGTATGATTTTTCATTCTTTATTTTCCAGCCTTTTTCATCGTAAATTACCTTCAGCTCTTTCTTTATCCCATCTATCATGTAGGGACTTACAGACCCTTCCGTCACCAAGTCTACCTTTGCATCCAGAATCTCGGAGAGCCGCCTCTCAATCCTTACCAAATCCAAGAGGCTCTTTCTTCGGGAAAATTTCACCAAAATGTCTATATCACTCTTTTCTTTCTGCTCACCCCGAGAATAAGAACCAAATACGCCAAGAAAGATTATGTCATTCTCTCTACACGCATCAAGCAGTTCACCTTCATTCCTTTTATCGATTGCTTTATCCCTCATACAATCCCCTTTAGTAAATGTTTGTTTTGGGTTCAATTCTTCCATCTGGTTTAACTGTTAAGCCCTTTTTCTCCAGTGTTCTCTGCACCTTTGGAATCTGTATGGCGTATCTTACGTGTTCGCAGTTTCGTTCTCCGCACAGTTGGCAGTGCACGACGTTGTTGCGGAAGTAGACATCTACAAGTCTTTCCCTTTTACGGTCGATGATGGTGACATGGTCCTCGTAGACGTTGAAATGTTCAAGGACTGGGTGAACGATTGGTTTTGGTCCAAGAATTTGGAGCTCCTCGCACCTTTTTCTAACGGCCTCTGTTACGAAGTCTGCCAGGCTTTTGTAGCCTGCTTCCGGGTGATCCTTGATGTATTGCTCGATTTCGTCTACGAGTTCTCTTTGAAGGCTTATCCCCCTATACTTTTCCACAGGCAAAGCGATTACCTCATATTTGCTTCATATGTAAAGTAGACAAACCTTAATAAATTTTATTTAACCGATTGAGGCGATTTTTACTTTATTCATACCGCAAATTTTAAAGCAATTTACTTCACTTATACCATATAGATAAGGTTTAAGTGGGGTAGAAATTTGCCTAATTACCGGAGCATATCGATCCAGGACGAGCTTGTCCAGCAAGTGGAGCGACTCATTCGCAGGCTTGGAACCTACAGAAGCATCGCGGAGTTTGTTTCTGAGGCTGTGCGTTTGAGGCTTGAGGCTCTTGAGAAACAGCAAAAGGCGGAGGGAGAAAATGAATAAGCGTAGGTTTAAGCCTTCGCCTGAACTTCGCGAGTGCAGTGTCTGCGGTAGGGCTGAGAGCCGCATACGCTATTTCGTGGCTGTTCCATTGCCAAAAATAATGTTTCTTTGCCAGAACGACTACGAACGGGTCAAGGAAGAGGCAAAAAATTTTGTAAAGGAGTTTCTGGAGTGATATTCATACAGACACGCCGCCCAGTGGGGAAGGGATTCTATAGATTTCCTCAATCTATGTTAATTGAGGAAATTTTCTGGTCAAAAATTTCAGCAATTTCTTTACGGTTGCTGACATGCCGGCTCATTGTGGATGTGTTGGGTAAGGGTTGATGCAAGTTGGTGGGTGAAAATGAGGTTGCAACTGATAGCCAGAGTTAGCGAAGAGCAGCTATTCTTAAAGTGCATCCATGAGATGGGAACCATATTTTATACTGTAGGCTCTAACGGCGTTATTGATGAAGTCGCCTACTTCAGTGGCAGCAGAATTGTTGTGCTTCAACAGCCAAACGGCTTAAGCGAGCAGCTGGCTCAACGGATCAAGGCTGAAGGCTTCAAAGTTGACCGTTTAGAGATCGATGAAGTGCAAGGCTACGTCAAGATTTTGCAAGGCTCCGGACAATGAGGCTGAAGGCGGTTGTGATTATTTTGCGTAAAAACCAGGTCTTCCATACTGGAGACGCTATCATATACCGTAGTTATGGCGGTTTCTCCGGTTTCCCAGTTGTCTCCGTGCCCGCCTACTATCGCAAAAGCGACCCTATTGACGGCTATGGGGTGGCGTTGATCCTGGAGCCAAGCCCAGCCGACCAAGACTTCGGCGTTTCAATACTGTTCCTCAGCGAGGATGAGGTCGGCGTGATAAGGGAAGCCTTTGAAAAAAGCGATGAGCTAACGGAGAAGCTGCTTGGCCGAGGATGGGCTGGAAAACGACCCTACCTAAAAATCCACCATTTCATGTAAAGGTGAAGAAAGTGCCGGAGTGCGCTTTGTGTGGCAAGAATCATGCCGAGGCTGGGGTTCACACCTTAAGTGGTTTTAGATATGTTTGCCACAGATGCGCCGAACGAGTTGCCGAACTGTACGAGCGGCGCTACAAATAGGGAGAAAACCAGCATGACTGATTTTCTTTTTACGGTGCCATCCGGTGAACCTGTCACCCTCGAGCCTTTCCACTTTGCCATAACCGGTCAAACTCAATTCAGTGGCAAAACCACGCTGGTGAAGTCTCTGGCCGAGTGGGCGGCCGAGCTGGGCTATAAGGTGCTCATTTTTGACACGAAGGAGACCGCTGAGGACTACGCCGGCTTTGGCCATGAGGCCCCTGTTTGTCTGCGTGAAACCACGGACAGCTTCGTGTTGATTGGGCTCCTTGAATCCATGTTCCGACGGAGACTAACCCCTTACTACGCCACTCTCAGCAGGATCTCCGAGGGCGCCCAAGGCTTTGACGACATCATAAGCCGAGCCAAACAATACGAGCAGAAAACCCGTAGCGGCTGGTTGAAGGACGCCTGCCGGATACTGTATGATCTCCTTGAGCGCTTGAAGGCTCAGACCGTAAGGGTTGAAACCGTTCCTCAGCTGCAACTTGACTATGACATCAACCGCATGGTGATCAACGAGTTCAGCCTTGAAGCGCAACAGCTCATCGTGAAAAACGCCTATGAGGACCTCCTTCGCATCTACAAGCGCAAAACAATCCCGGTAATCGATGAAGCCTTCAAGTTTATCCCACAGGGCTACAGCAGCGCAGCAACCAGGGCCATCATGAACGTGATAACACAGGGAGCCAAAACCGGCCTCTACTGCTGGATCTCCACACAATTTCTGGCCGTCACGGACAAGGATCCCCTCAAAGCCTGCGCCTTCAAGTTCCTCGGAACCCAAGATCACCCCACCGAACAAAAACACACTCTGGAGCTCATCCCAAGAGGGAGGGGCAAGTATACGGCGGATGACGTGGCGAATCTGAAGCTTGGCCACTTCATTTTAGTCAGAAAACGCCCGCGAGACGTGAGAGTGGTTTACGCTTTACCACACGGCGTTCCCGAGCACACGGGGCGTGAAGTCGCAACCGGCAAGTTGACGCCTGAACATGTCCAGGATCAGTACCTGATTTCACGGTTAAAGGAGGAAGATGAAATGGCTTGGAAAGGAAAATATGATGAACTGAAAAGGGAGTTTGACACACTTGCCAAAGACCATGAGCTTTCCGAAAAAAGGCTTGTGGAACTTGAGGCTGAGAGAGAAACACTTGAGAAGAAGATTCCGAAGGACATAGACGATTTAAAGGAAAGCTATGAAAAGAAGATTCAGAGGCTTAAGGACGATCTGAAAACCGCTGACGCGCTCAAATTTCAAAAGGACGAGGAAATTGCAGAACTGAGAAAAGAACTTGAAGATTTTCGAGAGTTGAAGGCTGCTTTCACTAAGCTTCTACCTACGCCGATATCTACCGCTATACCCACGAAGAGTCCTTCTGAGGTTACGGTGCACGTTGAGCAGCCGGTTATCACCATCGTGAAAGAGAGACAGCCTTTCACGCTGAAGCAAGCCGACTTGGAGGGGCGCATCGCCATCATCTACGCTGAAAACCTGCTTCCCAGCGACAAGACATTCTCCACTAAGCAGCTCAACACAATCATGGAAAGCCGCTTCGGCACCAAAGAGTTTCCAGGACACTTTGCGAAGGTGCTGGCCAAGTTTGTGGCTTGGGGCTACATGGAGAAAGTGAGGGCTGGAACCCGCTGGGACTACCGGGTGAAAATGGCGCCGAAAGAAGCGAAGGAGAAGGGTCTGCTAAAGGAGGCTGAAACCACATGACTTGTTTTATCTATGAGGGGGACCTTCGCTACACGCGATCGTTCGCCTCAGATGGGAAAGCTCTTTTGAAGGCTCTGTGGCGGATTAAGTGTTTAGGCAGGCAGAAGCTGATTTTCTCAGAACAGTTGGAGTTGTCACATTGAAAGCAGGCGAAAGAAGGGAAATAGAGAAAATGAGCCTTTTGGGGCGGAAAGGGGAAAGAAGACAAATAACCTTCAGAATAACTCCTTTGGCGGAAGAGAGGCTGAAGCAAGCCGCTTTCCTATTCCACCTTACACCGGCTCAGTACGCGAAGGCAGTCCTCTACAAGGACCTGGGGCTCTTCCAAGAGCCGATTGACCGCCGCAAGACCAGACCCAAACATCGTCGCGGAGTGTTAACCTGGGAGCGCCATCCCAACGAAGAAGAAGAGGAGATAGACTGATTGTTTCATCCAAAAAGCAGGGCATATCTCCAATGCGTGGAGATCATGCGTTTTCTGGTTGAAGCAGGCTTCACCTATCAGGTTCATGTTGAAGCCATGAAGGTTGCCATAACGGCGGTGAGAGGTGAAGATCCTCGTACCCTGAATAACTGGACTCAGACCTTGGAGAGGCTTGGTTTTATCGAGAAGGCGAACCCACGTGTCTACAAGATGAATCTTGAAAGTATCCCTGAACTGCTGAATATTGTGGTTAAGAGTGGTCAAAAGAAATTGATGTAATGTGCGTGTGCGCGTGTGCATGCAGAGGATTCAGGTGCACGCTTAGTTAGTGGAGAGGCTATTATTCATAATAAATGAATAAGGAGATAGTCAAAGAGATTAAAAGAGAGGCTTAGCAGCACACGCACTCACACACAAAAAACATGTTATGCTCCAAATATGCTAAAGCGATGAAACGTAAACCATTTCCCCTGGGACTATTTATATCAAGAAACAGAAAATCACAGTGCGCGCCGGAGCGAGG
>Ga0315314_1003907_pt1 | contig 11429 bp, 12 predicted proteins | sample TDP9_MG_FD_203631 | JGI IMG/M metagenome (GOLD analysis project Ga0315314, IMG submission 203631) | Freshwater sediment microbial communities from Lake Towuti, South Sulawesi, Indonesia - TDP9 | ecosystem: Environmental > Aquatic > Freshwater > Lake > Sediment | place: Indonesia: South Sulawesi...
ATCTCTCCGGAACCCGCCCACTGTCCCGCCGTACTGGGGAACCAAAATCAATTCGTCCCGTGCTTGCTGGTCGACCCTGTAGCCGCCAATCCTCTCCAACGTTACTATCTTCGAGACGAGTGAGTCTTCTTCGTTCATGACTGTGACTCTGCCCTGAACAGCTCCCACCTCTGGATCAGCGAAGGGGGCAACTAGCTTCTCTATTATGTCCAGCTGAGGATAGTAGTCCGCGTCGAAGGTCAAGATTACGTCGCCATTTGAGGACTTGACGCCTTCGTTCAAGGCAGCCGGTTTTCCCCCTCCTCCATTGGCCCTATGGATGACTCTGATGTAGTTGTATCTCGTTGCGTAGCTGTTCGCTATCTCACCGGTCCTGTCTGTCGATCGATCGTCTATCACCACGACCTCAAGCCTATCCTTCGGATAAGTCAGCCCTGTCATCCGCTCCAGCAGGTTGCCTATCACGTATTCTTCGTTGTGAGCTGGTATGAGCACCGTGACCTTTGGCGTGTAAACCCCGACGATTCTCTTGAAGGATCTTACAAACTGCCGAGGTCTCCAGAAGAGGGCTGAGTAGGTGAAGATCAAATGCCTCGCCATGTACGCAACCATCACAAGGCAGAGAGCGAATATGATAATGCTGAAAATCACGTGGGACCCTCCTTCTTAAGCCACGACATGCCGACTGCCCACAACGAGACAATCCAGACGAAATCAACTGCCGGAGCCAGAATATAGTGGACAAAAGAGAAGGCGGGGAGGCCGAAATGGTATGCTACTGCTATAACAGAAATTAACCTCCCCAAGTTCCACAGGATACCCGCTCCTAGGCTGAGGATGAACCAGATCAGCTTTGTTGCGAGAGCCCCTCTCAGGAGGCCTATTGTGAAAGCGGAGATGAAAGAGAAAACCAATAGGCTTATGAGGCCTGAACATTCCACGAGAACCTCGAAGCCGACAACCGTCCCGTCAAGCAACCTGACATAGATCAAGTAAAGCGGACTCACATACTCATTCTGGATGCCTGCATAGTCCAGTGCAGCTGTGCATATTCTGGCCATCAAATCCCAAGCTTGGCCTGAGACTAGAAACAGGGCAAAGACTAGTGCTAGGGAAACTTGGATGGCAGCGTGGTGAAACGCCGGTTTTTCTTTGCCTGTGTCTCCGTAGGTCATCTGTCATTCCACGCCATTGGGCTGGGTTCGGTCAACCTCTTTCCTTGATGGATTCCTGATACTTGTTTTGAAACCGTATTTCAGCTATTATGTTTCAGCTCGGTCTTGTATATCTAGGTTTTCGGGAGATGTGAAGGCGCCCGACGTCTCCTTCTTGTAAAGCACAAGTTTACAATTGTAAACACGGCTCCCAATTGACAGGAATATGTATAAAGACATCCGCCCATAATGCGGGGAAAGCCGGAAGTGCAGGCATGCTAAGCCATGGAAGACATTTCATAGAGCAAAGGATGAAAGCCAGAAGGAAGGAAAGGTAATGTTGCGCAGCTTCAATCACTCTATCTAGCCAAGCCTAGCGCTTTTTACATTTATATAAACCCCCAGCACTTCTCTATATGGACAGGAAACTGTGTTGCCAAGGGTTTCAAACCCGGTGAGTTGATGATCATCCAGCGCATCCCGACCGGGATTCCTAAGTTCGACGAACTGCTAGAAGGAGGGTTTCCCACCAACAGCATGATGCTTCTAGTCGGATACCCCGGCGCAGGCAAGACCACGTTTGCCGCTCAGTTTGTCTACAACGGGGCCATAAGGCACCGCGCCAGAGGTGTCTACGTCTGTTTTGCCGAGACGAAGGAAACCTTTCTGCGGAACATGCTGAGGTTTGGGTGGGATTTTGAAAGATTGGAGCAGGAGGGCTTGGTAGCCATATTGGACCTGTCCGTGACCCGAGAGGCAGGGCTTCAGAAGAATCTTGACAGGATCATGGAAACCATGGCCTCGCTCAACGCCAGCAGACTTGTCGTTGACTCCTTCTCGGCTGTGAGTATGGGGTTGAAGGAACCCATAGACGTCAGAGTCATGGTCCACCTCTTGTACAAGTTTCTGAAGAAGGCGAACTGCGTGTCCATTTTGGTAATCGATCAACCCTGGGGCTCACTCTCGATAGGCGAAGGGGTCTCGGAGTTCCTAGCTGATGGGATCATTCATCTCGAGACTTACTTCGATCGCGTTGAAATGTTCTGCCGAAGGTTAAGAATACTCAAAATGAGGGGAACAAACCATGCAAAGCTGCCTTGCGCATACAATATCACTTCCCGGGGCTTTGTCATTCTAAGTATGGAGGGGCGTAAACCCGGAAAGCGAACGCGCAGGAAAACAACGAAAAAGACGAGTGAAATGCCAGCCCATGCCAAGGGCTCAGAGCCGGAGCTCCCCTAAGACCAGAACGAGGTTCCCTGAAAGAGACTACAAAACTGAAAGCTGGCTGAGAGCGCGGTCTCTTCCTAGTATGGTTTCCCAGATTACGGGATACTCTGGCTACGGTATGCATTTTCGCGATTGTGTCGCCGGTATTCTGCCTCACGATCCGGCGTGGATGCCTTCAGCCTTATGATACTTACGCGACGACGAGATATAGTGTTCGTCCATGTCGTAGATTCCGACATGGTTTCTGACTATAGTTTGTACATATATTACTAAAAAATGCCTGGAGATTCCATGTTTTTTCTTCACAATTGTTTTAATGTTCAGCAGTGAAGGGGGTTCATGCCTTGTGAAGGCTGGATCGGCGAGCCACGAGCATCCGCTCCGTCAAGCCAGATCGGCCAAATCCTACGCTTCAAGGATGAACACCATCGATGTCCACAATGCGGCTTTATGACACCAAAGCATACTGCAAAGACTTCTGGCTATGATTCGGAACATTCGCTTCGTCACATCCACTGCCCCAGATGCGGCAGGACTGTGGCGTGGCCTTCTGAAGGTAGTAGGTTGAAGGGCGTGATTGAGGGAACGTTCTTAACCGTTGCTGGGTGTGCATCAGCTCTTCTGTTGTATCCGTTACTTAACGTGTATGGGTTGCAGGCAGGTCTACTCACGTCATCGTACGGCATCTTAAAGATTTTGATCTTGTGAGCTTTCTCCGAAGCCCACTGTCAAGAGCATTGGGGCACGACGATACAGAAAGATCAAGAGCAAGTGTTTTTAGTTGGCTGATAGTGTCTAGTATCTTGAGGCGATGAGACATGCCGAAGATTGAAGGAGATTCAAAGGAGGAACTTCTCTGTACCCGTGTAACCTCCGTCATAAAGGAGGCAGTCATCCACGAGTCGCAGGTTGAGGGTCTGACAGCCTCAGAATGGTTGCGCAACCTTATCGTAAAAGAACTGAAGGAGCGCGGAGCCCTTCGAAGTATCTACAGATTCCCTGATCTGGAGAAACCAAGAGGAGAATCCTAACCCCGCCTGCTTGTGGGGGGGGAGCTGGAGAGCGTGTTTCCACAAGCATTTTGAATGTTGCCTTCCAATGGCATGAGAGGTTGCTGCTTTGGAGGATTTGGTTGAGTTCGCGGTGGACTTTGTACAAGGTCTGCGCGTAGATTATGCTGAGGTTAGGTTCCAGTCAGACACCCGTGAAACTATGATGTTGAAGAGGGGGAGCCTAGAAGCCTGTATGCGGGAGGAAAGCAAGGGCATTAGTGTGAGAGTGTTAGTTGGCGGTTCTCTTGGATTCGCGTCGACAAACGTTCTCACGAAAAGGTCTGCTAAGAAAGCCGCCGAGTGGACATGTACACTTGCTCAAGCTGCCTCGAAAATATCACAAGGCGGGGTCTCAATGGCAAAGGGCGAACTCGGCAACGAGAAGGTGGAGCTCAAACCGCGTATCAGATTCGGAAACATAGACCTAGAATCCAAGGCTCAGCTATTGAAGGAGGCTGATGAGCAGACAGAGGCAGCGGCTGCTGAGACTGGAGCCAAGATAGCCGATCGCGTCCTAACTCTAGACACATGGACCACCGAAAAAACAGTCATCACGACGGATGGTGCTAAGGTCTCCAGCTGCATACCTAGGGCCGCCATCCACATCCTTCTAACAGCCTACCATCCGCAGAAGGGCTCAGTTCAAAGATCCTTCGATCTGGGAGGGACTGGCGGATGGGAGACGGTGGAAGAATGGAACCTTACCCAGCTTCTCGGTGCTGAAGCCAGATCGCTTTCGAAGATTCTCCTTGAAGCCAAGAAAACGCCTAGACGAGAAGCGGATCTGGTCTTGGGACCTGAGGTTGTAGGCATCGTCTGTCACGAGTCTTCTGGGCATCCTGGCGAGGCTGATAGAATCTTGGGGAGAGAAGCTGCGCAGGCAGGGGAGACTTATCTGAAGGCGGACTCTGTTGGTCTTCGTGTCGGCTCAAGGTGTGTGAATGTCGTCGACGACCCGACCGTGAAAGGTTCGTTTGGGTTCTACAAGTATGATGAAGAGGGGGTGAAGGCTAGAAAGCGCACCTTGATAAAGGAAGGCGTCATCAACGAATTCCTCCATAACAGGGAGACGGCCAGTGTATTCGGAGTAGAGAGCAATGGATCGTCTAGGGCTGTGGCCTACAACCGTGAGCCGATTGTAAGGATGGCGAATACCTTTCTCGAACCCGGCGATCACTCGCAAGAAGAACTCTTCGAAGACATCAAAGAGGGCGTCTACATCAAAAACTTCATGGAGTGGAATATTGATGATAGACGTTTCAACCAACGCTACGTTGGACTGGAAGCCTATCGCATAGAAGACGGCGAGCTGAAGGATATGCTGAGAAACCCGGTCCTTGAGGTGACAACTGTAGGTCTGTGGTCTGCTGTTGACGCTGTGGGGGGCGATCCGCAGTTTCAGGCCGCCTACTGCGGGAAGGGGGACCCGATGCAAGCCATACCTGTCTGGACTGGGGGCCCTCACGTACGCCTTAGGAAAGTCAGGCTTGGGGGCGCGTAATGTGAAGGCTGAAGAGATGCCGGATTATCTTGTCAACTCTGCATTGAAGGAGGGCGCGACCGACGTTGCTGTCAAGGTTGTCGATGAAGATGAGGTGATGATCCGCTTCGCGAACAACGAAGTGACTGTATCCAAAGCCTTCAGGGAAGTCCTTTTCGACATTTTCTTATTAATTGAGAAACATCGTGCTTCAACCACTGTGCCTCTGTCTCCAAAGGAAAACTTGGAGACAGAAGTCCGAAACCTCGTCAAGACAGCTAAGATCACGCCGCCTGCAGAAGTCTACGCTCCCCTTCCACAGGGACCATTCGAATACGATTCGAGGTTGACCAGAGGCTCAGAGATTAGCCTCGATCCGGACAGGCTGACGGGTTATGTTGAGGAGGCAATTAGTGGTGCTCTAGACGCGGGTGTCAAGAAGGTGGCAGGAACGCTTGTCGCAACAAGAGCAACGATATCCCTTTCAACCTCAGGTCAGGTGCACGTGACCGAGGAAAAGGCTGGGTTGGAGATGTCGGTCAGGGCTTTTGTCTCGGACATAGCTTCTGGGCACTGGGTTTCGATCAGCAGAGGTGAAAAAGGGCTTGGGCCTGGCGAAGCGGGAAGAAAGGCGGGAGAGATAGCTAAGGCAGCTTCAGATCCTAAGCGGGGAGAGCCCGGCAAGTTCACTGCGCTCATGGGTCCAATGATCTTCGCAGATTTGGTCAACGAGGTGGGAATGGCTTCTTCAGCCTTTCTGGTCGATATCGGTCAATCCTTCCTCGGGGAGAAGATGGATTCCGAAGTTGCCTCCTCCGAGTTCACACTGATAGACGATCCTACGGTTGCTGATTCCTTTGGGGCAGAAGCCTTTGACGACGAAGGCGTCCCAACGAAGGGAAACACAATCGTTGACGGAGGAGTCCTGAAGACTTACCTGCACAATAGCACCACCGCAAAGAAGTTCGGGACGGAGACAACGGGCAACGCTGGGCTGATCTCACCGCATCCCTGGAACCTCTTGGTTGGATCTGGCGAGAAGTCGTTCGAGGAGCTTCTAGCAGAGATGGATAAGGGAATCTACGTCACGAACAACTGGTACCTCAGGTATCAGAATCACAGAACCGGCGACTTCTCGACGATACCGAGAGATGCGATGTTCCTCATCAGGAGAGGAGAAATCTCCTCATGCATAAGAGAACTAAGAATAAGCGATAACATGCTGCGGATCATGAGAAGCATAACGGAACTGGGCAGGTCTCGTTCATGGATCAAGTGGTGGGAAGTCGATGTCCCGACGCTCGCGCCCTGCGCCGTTGTCGAAGATGTGAGCTTCACCAAGTCAAGCATGTGAACTAAAGGTAGATCGCCTCATATGTAATTCACACTGATCTTGGACTGCTTGAATGTGCAAATGTTAAGAAGCTTGATTAGCCAGTCATAGAGAAAAACTGAACGGCGTTGGCCCATCTTGCTTCTTCTACTGGTACTGAATGTAGACTTCGGATGGGAGCATCTTCTTTCTGTGGTAGAGTTCGCCCTCGATCTTCTTGAAGTATCCTATGACTTCCTTTCCCTTCTGAGTTAGGGAGAAAGCGGCTGCACCCTCGTTAGCCTCCTCATTCAGAAGATCCTGGCTCATGAGGAAATCCAGATACCTCTTCAGCCGCGTCCAAGAAAGGTTGGCGCGGTACATGATATGTGTCGGTTTCTTCTTGCCGTCAGCAACCGCCTTGAGTATGTCTATGTAAATCTCCATCTGGGATCTTCGGGTCATTGCGAGTTCGCCGAAGACTAATTTTCAGTATCTACTTATAAGCTTTATGAACCCTCAGTTTGAAGGATACTTACCTGCCATGCTTGATTGCAGTACGGACCTAGAATCCATGCAAGGTAGGACGGCCTGCCCATTGCATACAGGACTCGCTTCGTCATTTCTTCAGAGACTCAACTATCCTGATGGTCTCGTCGATTGGACGGCCCAGAGGGATTCTGATATAGACGAGCGCGTCTTGGTCAGATACAGCGGTTCCGGCTCTCTTCTTCTCGGTAGCTTCCTTTTTCTCCCTTGTGGCTGCCTCTTCGCGGATTGCGGAAAGCTCTCCGGCAATCTTCTCCAGTCTGTTTACAAGGTTGTCCATGTTCTTCTCGTGTTCCATAAGCGTGGTTACTAGAAGATCCAAGTAGCTTGATCTTCCTCTCTCTTCGGCGCTCATCAGCCATCCATCTCGATCTCTCAGTGTTGTCTGCGGTCGAGATTTCTATCTCCCTTTGCTTTTAAACCCTTTGTGAACGAACAAACTTGATGGCAAACTGTGTCGAATACTGCGTAAGCGACATACTTATTAAAAGTTTTCTCTCCACATCCCTATAGGCAAACAGTATTCAATTTCCATCTCAACAGAACTATGAGATCTCGGACTCCATACCAACATGCCAAACTGATCTCTGTTTTGTCCAGACAAACAGAAATGGATTGTCAGACAAAAGTGCTCTTGCCGTCGAATCCTTCGGCATGGCTGCCGGTATGGATTCTTCTTTTAGTATGCGAATTCACTAACCTTATTCTAGAGGTGTTCTTCCAAAGGCATTTAATCCGACAGAAGCGAGAAGACGCTATGAAAGCAGAGACCAGACTCAAAGGCGCAAGCCCGCTACTCTTGTTCGGAGCTATGTGGATGGTTCCGCTCTTCTTTGACCTTGGCTCTCTGATCAGATACGCCTTCGAGGAGTTGAGAGTCCTAGTCGTCGGAGTGCTTCTGGGGTATTGCAGACGCGAGCAGAAACCAAAGGAGACATCCTAACCTCATCCGATCTGCAGATCAAGAAAAGCAAGTCCACACCGTTAGCCTTAAGTTTCGCTGGAGTATTGATAGCATTAGCCCCCGGCACTTGATCACCGTCCATTTCGAAGAGGGGGCCGTGGTCTAGCTTGGTCTAAGATTCGCGCCTGGGGCGTGCGAGGTCCTGGGTTCAAATCCCAGCGGCCCCACTCACTTCATTATGAGATGAATTAATGTTTATCTGTCTGAACAAAGTCAATATTGAATCATGAGAGAAGAAGCGAGGAGATGGTGGAGCCAAGCACTAGAGGATTTAAGAGCTGCTGAGCAAAATCTTAAGGCTAAACTGTACTTTGTCTGTGCGTTCTTTTCTCAACAAGCTGCAGAAAAAGCCTTGAAAGCCCTTTACATCGAGGTTAAACGAGAACCTCAACCAAGAACGCACGATTTGACCGAGCTGGGGAAAATTCTCAATGTGCCAGCAGATATAATGGACAGTTTGATCGAGCTTAACCCTGGGTTTGTGGTAGCGCGTTATCCGGACGCAGCCAACGGGATTCCAGCCAATATGTACAACGAAAGAATCGCGTCTTCTCATCTCGAGAAGGCGGAAAAAGTGATAGAATGGGCAAGAGAAAAGTTGGAGATAAGATCGTAGCAGAATTCGTCAAGAGAGTGCGAAAGAAATTTGATGCCGAGATGATTTTGTGGTTCGGGAGCAGAGCTAAGGGAGAAGCGTTAAAAACAAGTGATTATGACTTTCTCGTTGTTTCAAAGATTTTCAAGGGAGTCTTTTTCCCACAGAGGACATCGATGGTCTACAGGGAAGTCCTCGACCTTCCAGCTTCGTTCGACATTCTTTGTTACACACCTGAAGAATTCGACAGAAAGAAGAATGAGTTATGCCTTGTCAAAGAAGCAGTTAGAGAAGGAATGACGGTCTTCAAGGCTTGATATTCTTGCCCTGGTTACCTGATTCTTGCGTAATCAATATGTACACACTTCAGGGACGGAAGGAATCTGGGGGTGATATCTCCACCTAGGACTGAGCTAAAATTCGAGCGGGCCCGCCAGTCCGTGGGAAACCGCCCCTGTCGTTTGATGAAAGTGTCACTAAGAAAATCCAAAGTGACACCAATCAGAAAGGCTGACACGGAGACCGCTAGACATCTGCATATGCGTGACCCTTAAGTCGACTCCTGAGGGAAGCATCCGTCCGTGAGCCGTTAGGAAGCTTTGCGCGGTGGAAGAAACGAGCGGAACCCCAAACGGCCGAGATCATATCTTGGGTCGACGATGTCTGATCCAGCCGAAAAGCATTAACGGCTAGACATTCTTACCTTCTCTCCAGTCTCATCCAGGAATCTGATGGGTGTCCAGGTCAAGTTGAAAGCCTGCATAACCTACCACGAGAATTTCGTCCAGTATGACCTCGGCGTCAACCATCCGTTTAGGGGAGACAGATTCGTAAAAGCCAAGAATTTCTTCGACGAGAAGGGGTTGTCCAAGTCGCAAAGTGTGTTCTACATAAGTCCGAAGCCTGCCACGCGGGAAGATCTGCTCAAAGTGCATGCCGAAGAATATGTGAACTTGATCTTTCGTTTGGCTGAACTTGGCAGGCCCTATGACATAGACACGCCGGTTTCCAAGAGCATGCTTGAGGCTCTGATGTTGATAATTGGCGGGGTAGAGGAGGCAGGTACAGCCATTTTCGAGGGCAGAGCTGACAGGGCTGTGGCTCTCGGAGGAGGCTTTCATCACGCGGGCAGAGATTATGGGGGCGGCTTCTGCCTCTTCAACGATATCGCCATCTTGGTTGAGCATCTACGCGAAAGGTTCAGCCTCAAACGAGCGCTAATTCTAGACTATGATGTCCATTTCGGAAACGGGACAAGCGATATCTACTATTCGGATCCCGATGTGCTCTTCATCTCGCTTCATCAGGACCCCCGAACAATCTTCCCAGGAAGAGGGTTCATAGACGAGATTGGAGAAGGCGAAGGCGAAGGGTATACCATTAACGTCCCGCTTCCGATTAGAACTGGCGAAGAGTCATACTTGTACGCCTTAAGAGAGATTTTTCCGCCCCTCGCCGAGGAGTTCAAGCCAGAGATCATCATAGGCAACGGCGGAAGCGACGCACACTTCGCAGACCACCTCGGAAGCCTCGGCTTGACCGCAAGAGGATTCTTCGAAATATCGCGGACAATAAGCGAAACATCTGAAAAGATCTGTGATGGCAAGGTTGCACTCCTCATTGCCAGCGGATACAACGTCACAGTTCTCCCCTACTGCTGGTATGCGCTTGCAGCAGGCATCGCTGAACCCGAAAAGACTGAAGACGCAATAGAAGACTATTATCCACCACCTCCTGACCCGTGGCAGAACCAGCAGCAGGTTGAGAGCACAGTGAAGAGTTTGAAAAGAGTCTTGAAACCATACTGGAAATGTTTCTAGGGTAACAATCGGAATTTTGGACTGCTATCTCACCAGCTCAAGAGCTTTCTTGAATTCTGGTGTTCCAGCTTTCTTGAGAAGCTCGCACATAAGCATCTCAGTTGAAACTACCGCGACGCCGTAATGTCTCAGCCTTTCTAGGCTGATGGCTTTATCCTCGAGATTCCTCGAAGAGACGGCGTCGCTGACGACACAGACTCTAAACCCGGCGTCCAGAGCCTCAATGGCAGTCTGGGTTACGCAGATGTGGGCTTCGATTCCAGTGATGATCAACGTTTTTGCTCCCAGTTTGGCTAAGGGTTCCTTGAACTTTTCAGATTCTAGGCAGCTGAACTCCACCTTTTCAATGGGCTGAATCTGTGGGATAATCTTCCTTATCTCGGGAATGGTTTCTCCCAAGCCTTTGGAGTACTGCTCAGTCAGAAGGATAGGGATCTTCATGATCTCTGCGAAGCGGATCATCTTCGCTAGGTTTTCGAGCAGTCGTTCTTTCTCTGCCATGTGGGAAAAGAGTCTTTCTTGGACGTCGATGATGACTAGAACAGCCCTTTCCTTTGATATGAGTCCTGCTACCGACATACGGTTCACCACGACGCAGTACTAGCTAATCAGGACGCTCGGATAAATAGACTTTTGGGGAACTTGTCATCAACTCTGAGACTCGGTAGCCGGGAAGACGGATATTCTCAAACCGAAAGCCTTGGCGAAGAGGGCTTTCTTTATGACTAGCTTTAGAAACGGTATTATCCCTTCAGTGATGGCTGGAAGTTCAAGATGAAGACCTTTCCTGTTGACCCATAGCGAGCTTCACAGATTTTTGACATCGGACAGTTCCCACTAGGTGTCGACCTCCCGCCATGTTTCCTTGAACTGACAGAAAAGGCGGTCGACAGATAATATAAGACAAGGAAGGGTCCTAGGCTGGGGTTTAGATGCATTCCAGTGGCTTTTGACCTTCGGCGAAATATTCTCCCTTATCTGTTACTGGAATGAGCGTCGTTCCTGTTTCGGTTCATGCTTGTATCTGTTAGCTGAAAACACCCTTCACGTAAGCTTGTGTGACAGTATTCTCTGGATTCCTGAAAACTTTCTCAGCCGATCCATGTTCAATAAGTTTGCCTAGGTATAGGAAAACCACGTGATCGGCAAGTCTCATCGCCTGTCGGAGAACGTGCGTGACAATCACGACTGTATAGTTTTTCTTAAGGTTGATAAGCAGCTCTTCTATACGCTGTGCGGATATTGGGTCGAGAGCCGATGTAGGTTCATCGCA
>Ga0315314_1003908_pt1 | contig 11428 bp, 11 predicted proteins | sample TDP9_MG_FD_203631 | JGI IMG/M metagenome (GOLD analysis project Ga0315314, IMG submission 203631) | Freshwater sediment microbial communities from Lake Towuti, South Sulawesi, Indonesia - TDP9 | ecosystem: Environmental > Aquatic > Freshwater > Lake > Sediment | place: Indonesia: South Sulawesi...
AACAGGACCTCAAAAGCTGGGGCGCCATAGTAGCCCTAATACAAACCGCCCTAGCAGGACAACCCCTAACCTCAGTAATCATCCGCGAAGGCCCACTACCAGGAATGCTCGGCCTCTTTACCACAATCATAGTTTTCCTAATCGTCATATACATAGAAGGCGTACGCGTAGAACTGCCCATCTCATACGCAGGCTACCGCGGATACCGCGGACGGTACCCGATCAAACTGCTCTACGTGTCCAACTTACCCGTAATCTTTGCCTCGGCTCTCTTCGCCAACGTATACTTCATCTCTCAACTTGTTTGGCACAACTACAACCAAGCCAACAGCAACGTCTGGCTCAACCTCCTTGGACAGTACCGAAGTGAGCAAAGTGGCCCCGTGCCCATCGGCGGCTTAGTTTACTACGTAATCTCACCCAGAAGCCCCACCGATGTGGCTACAGACCCAATTCGAGCCTTAGCCTACACAGGCATTCTAGTGTCCTTCTCAATCGTATTCTCTCTCACATGGTTGGAAGTAGGCGGCCTTGGGCCTTCCACGGTTGCCAAACAACTCGTGGATTCAGGCATGCAGATCCCTGGGTTCCGACGCTCAGAAAGACCCATTGAACAGGTTCTGAAACGTTACATTCCAACGGTCACCATACTGGGCGGCGCCATTGTTGGCTTAATCGCGTCGGTTGCCGACTTCTTCCAAGTATTTGGAACAGGCATGGGCGTGCTATTATCTGTGGGCATACTGTATCAGTACTACCAGATCTTGGTGCAAGAGCGCGTTTCAGAAATGTATCCCGCATTAAGACGATTCTTCGGAGGATGAGACAAACCAATGGCTGTCCCATGGCTAAACTCAATCCCAAACTCCACCTTCCTAATCCTACTCATGTCATTCGGAATTTCCTTCGCAACATCGTTGAGCAATCGACTCTTAACCAACAGAGAACAACTCAGAGAATGGAACAAAGAGATCAGCCAATGGAGAAGCGAATCCTTGAAAGCCACACGTTCAGGCGACAAGAAACTCATGGCAAAAGTAAAGAAACAAGAGAAACACGTAATGCAGCTACAGTCGAAGATGATGTGGCAATCCATGAAGACAACGTTCCTGTGGTTCATTCCCATGCTGCTTCTCTGGTACGTGCTATTACCTCAACTCATCGAAGTAGGCACTATAGTGGCTTATCTTCCTTGGTTGAGCCCGCAACCCTTTCCGTTGAATGTGATTCTTTGGTACCTGCTATGTTCGTTTTTGGCAGGCATGATCTTCAATCGCCTATTCGGCTTGGGACTCGGAGGAGACTGACAAGTGCCCAAACCACACGAGAGAACCAAAGCCATGAAGCGGCACCTAGCGAAGTTACCTAGTGGAAGCGGCTTAACCACTCATTACGGAAAGCGCAGAGCCAAAACTCCACATTGCTCCAGGTGTGGACGAATCATCTTTGGCGTTCCGCTTCAAGACAATTTTGAAATCAGTCGTTTGCCTCTGAGCAAGAAAAGACCCCAACGCGCATTTGGCGGACAGCTCTGCCACTTCTGTTTGCGTGAGTCTCTGAAGTACGCTGTTCGAGGCAGTATTCAGGCATGACTACGGGAAAGCCAAAAGCCGTCATCTGTTTGGCCGGCTTGACTGCCTGCGGGAAAAGCACGGCTGCTAAGCGTATTGCTGAAAGATTTAGGCTTAGATACGTTTCTGGCGGAGCCGCCCTTATGGAACTAGCCTTAAAACAGGGATACAAGGCGAAGGGAAGAGGGTGGTGGGAAAGCGCTGAAGGCATTCGCTTTCTTAAACAACGGACGAGCGACCCGCAGTTTGATAAACAGATTGACGCTGAACTGCTGACTTGGGCGGCGCAAGGCAACGTCATATTAGACAGTTGGACAATGCCTTGGCTATCAAAGGCTGGGTTCAAGATCTGGCTTGAAGTCTCAGCTGAGGAAAGAGCCCGACGGTTGACTTTGCGAGACGGGATCAGCTTAAAAGAGGCTAGACTGGTCGTCAAAGAAAAAGACAGCAGAACCAAGCAGATTTATCAACGCTTGTATGGCTTCAATTTAGGCGAAGATTATTCACCTTTCGATCTCATTCTTGACAGCGAACGCCTGTCATCAGATGAAGTTTTTGACGTTTTGAATTATGTTGTTGAGCGTTTTGTGTTCAGGCAGAGTCGATGAGGTTATAAATGCGTTCTGTCATGAGTGATAAAAGCACACTGATCTGGGAGATGTCCTGTAATGCCCGCTATTGATGTCGGCAGAATATGCGTCAAACTTTCTGGTCGCGAAGCTGGAAGGAAATGCGTAGTCGTCGAAGTTATAGACAAGAATTTCGTTCTGATTACTGGTCCCAAGCAACTCAATGGCGTTAAACGAAGACGAGTTAATGCCAGCCACATCGAGCCGACTGAGAAACGAATAGACATTCGGCGTGGCGAGTCTGACGCAGAATTAATGAAGGCGCTGAACGAAGATACTCAAAGCTTCCTGCGTGAAAGCTTAAAACCAAAATCATGAGAAGCAACGTGCGTTCATCTCCTTTTGAAACGCCTAAAAAACAGAATCGTCATCATAACACATATTTGGTCTAGGCAGGCAATTAGTGGAAAGTGGGCGAGTTTCCTCCATGACTGAGAAAATCAAGATGAAGATCGGAAGGGCGAGTTACATTCAGCGAATAGGGGAAAGGGACTACTTGAAAACAAGAAGCCGCATTGAGAGTGTGCCTATGCGGAGGTTAGTGAAGCTGGCTAGAATGAGCGGCAGGACTTGGCGGTTGCATCAGGAAGGAAATGAGTTATTTCTAATGTTAGAGGCAATAAGGTGGGAAATGGAAGACAGAGCCGTCAAGAAAGGAAAAAAACCCTAAAATCACGGTTATGGCTGTGAAAGCACCGCACATCGACATAGCCCACCAACTAGCCACAACCATGGAAAAAACAGCAAGTCCAAAACGCACTAAACCGATGCAAAGAAGCGCGGCGACAGGGCTACGGCGACCACATCTAAGAATAGAATCTTTTTATATGAAGAGCTTTATTGATTAAGAAGTTTACTTGGGAGTTGAAGCAACATGCGCTTAACTTGTGGTACCAAGGGCGTCTCTCGTCTCATCCTAATCTTGCTATTGCTGCTCTTCTTCGTGGTTGGCGCACTTTTCTCGTATGTCTACACAATGGGTTTCTACGCGCCCTCAGAATTCAGGCTCCCTAGTAAATCTACAATAGCCATTGAAAGCGTAGAATTTAACAATCAAGACACGTCATTCTTCAATGTCACTGTACTCAACCCTTCATACTCATTATCGACCGTGAGCGTAACAAGAATCGAGGCAAGAACACCTTCTGACAACAGGATACACGTGATCACGGACACGCAGCCTGCCCTCCCCCACCCGTTAATAAGAGGGGAAATCCAAACGTTCCACGCCAAGTGGAACTGGGCGAACTACACAGGCATAAAAGTTCCGTACACCGATCAGCCCATTGAAATCCGCGTGTTCATACAAGACGAGGTAGGCGAAATATTCGAGGCACACAGACCTCTGACAACGCTTACAGTTACAGATCTTACCTTTAACCCTTCAATCAGCGTAAACCACTTCAACGTGACTGTTCAGAATCTAGAGTCGTCACAAACATACGTTAACATCACGGCAATAAGCATACGAGGAACCGCTGTGCCGTTGAATTTGGTGTCTCCGAGCTTGTCATATACACTGAAGCCTGGCGACAATCCGGTGCAGTTTCAATGCTTCTATAACTGGCTCAACCTTCAAGGGCAAAACGTCACTGTTAGAATAGGCACGCTGCAAGGCTACATCGCAGAGCGCACTCAAATTCTCCCTGAACCTGTCGCCTTGGAAATATCCCAAATCATCTTTGACGCAAACGTAAGCACTAACCATTTCAACATCACAGTGTTTAACGCGGCGAATTCATCAACTTACGTTGACCTAAGTCGAATAACAGTGGCAGTAGGCAACGGGGCTCCAATCAATGTTTCTTCATGGACTGCTAATCCGTCGCCGAGACTCGAAAAAAATTCTTCTGTTTTCATTATGTGCATGTGGGATTGGAGTGGGCTCAAGGGTCAATCGTTGACGGCCAAAGTTACGGTCTACACCTATCAAGGATTTGCTGCAACTAAAGAAAGCCAGATTCCATAGATCGATTGCTTTTTACTACACAAGTGTTATCATTTGTCCTAGGCCATGCGCCATGGCTTTCTTGTATGCAATGTTCGCTGTAACCGCGGCTTGTATAGCTAAACCTGTTGAAACGAATACTGTAATCTCTTCGTTGCTCGTTCTTCCTTGCTTCAGTCCCGACACGATTTGACCAAGCTCCGCCCAAACATCCTCATGCTTGAGGAGACCCTGTGATAAAGGAAGGCTTAGCTCACCGCTCTGAGACGCTTGTTCCCAGTCGTCAACCACGGTCTTCGCTCGTTTTAGTATCGCTGGATCCAGTTCCTGTTTGCCGGGAGCGTCTGCACCAATGCAGTTTATGTGCATGCCGGGTTTAATCCAATCATCTAGTAGAATTGGCGCTTTTGATGGAGTGGTTGTAGCAATTATGTCAGCGCCTCGAACTGCATCCTCTGCGCCTTCTGCAGGGATTAAGCGACCTATTTGCTTGCCGTGTTTTTTCTTAGAATGCTCTAGAAACTCTTCGCGAGTATGCTTCGATCTACTCCAGACTCTAACTTCCTCAAGGTTGCCATAGAGGCTGAGCAATGCCATTAACTGCGTCTTGGCTTGTGCGCCTGCCCCGATCAAACCAACGATTTTAGAGTCTTTCCGAGCCAGATGCTTAGCAGCCACCCCGCCTACAGCGCCGGTTCTCATGTCAACTATGCAAGTGCCGCCTATGATAGCTATGGGCGATCCGTTCTTGGGCTCTATCATTGTGACCGTCGCCACAGCTGTGGGAAGTTTAAACTTGCTCCTATTATTCTCATGAATATTCAGGATCTCAACAGCGGAGATGTCGAGTCCTTCGAGATAAGACGGCATAGCTCTCATGTTGCCGTTGTATTTTTGATAGAAAATTTGGGCTCTAAGAGGCATCTGCGTACGATTCATCCCTTTCTCTGCAAAAGCCAGCTCGACGGCTTCCATGACTTCTTCCATGGACAATAACTTTTTCACATCATCGTCTGCTAGAATCAGCGTCTTCATAATAATCATCTCTTGAACAATGTTTGTCAAACCTAAGTTAAGTTTTTGCTTTGTAAAATGCCTGCGGGGCGGAAAGCCTTTAAAAAAGGGTGGGTACAAAAAGGGCGGAGGCATGAGGGATGTTTAAGGCAACGGAGCGTACACGTTCAGTTGAGTATGCCATTCGTGACGTGTTGGCATTTGCGAAAAAGCTGGAGAAGAAAGGCAAAAAGATCATTTATCTTAACATAGGCGACCCATGTAAGTATGACTTTGACACGCCTAAGCATATTAAGAAGGCTTTGACGAAGGCGGTTGAGGAAGGCAACAATTGGTATGCGCCTTCAGAAGGTTTGCCTGAACTCAGAGAGGCCATCTGTGAAAAAGAGAGAAGAGTCAACGGAGTGAACGTTCAGGCTGAGGACGTAATTGTAACTCAGGGCATATCTGAGGGTATCCAAATGCTTATGGCTGCGATTGTGGACTCTGGCGACGAGGTCTTGGTTCCGGGTCCAACCTATCCACCTTACATGTCGTACGTGAAGTTCTTCAGTGGAAAAGCAGTCTCGTACGAAACCCTTGAAGAAGAGAACTGGCAACCCAATGTCGAGGACCTTGAACATAAGATAACCTCCAAAACCCGTGCTATAGTGATTGTTAACCCAAACAATCCAACCGGAGCGCTGTACGATGAGAATGTCATAAGAACTCTCATAAACCTGGCTGGCGAACACGATCTTCCAATAGTCTCCGATGAGATCTATGACAGAATAGTGTTCAAGAGAGGTTTCGTAAGTTCAGCGCACATAGCTGGAGACGTGCCTGTGATCGGAATGAACGGTTTCTCCAAAACATATTTGATGACGGGATGGCGACTCGGTTACATGTATTTTCATGATACAGAAGGAAAATTAGCAGAGCTAAAGGAATGCGTGGCAAAGGAAACTAGGATACGCCTAAGCGCAAACACACCTGTTCAAAAGGCAGGAGTTGCAGCGCTTAAAGGCTCGCAGCATCATATTACTGAAATGAATGAGAAACTTGAGCAGAGACGTGACTTCGCTTGGAAACGCCTAAATCAGATAGAAGGGATAAGTTGCGCTAAACCAGAAGGCGCGTTTTACGTGTTCCCAAGAGTTGACGGTGTTGGTACGCGATGGAGGACTGACAGCGAATTCGCGCGGCAGCTGCTAGAGAGAACTGGTGTTCTGATAGTTCATGGTTCAGGGTTTGACGAGGACTATGGATCTGGGCACTTCAGAGCGGTGATATTGCCACCGTCAGAGATCTTAGAAGAAGCATTCGACTATTTAGAGGATTTTATGGCAAAAAAGAAATGACGCGATGAAATTCTAGCGGATCTTCGTTCCATGCTTTGGGTCTCTCACTATCTTATCGAACTCTACTAGTAGCTTCTTGGTGATTGGGCCAACCTTGCCGTCGCCTATTATTCTTTTGTTTACCTCTTTTACAGGTGTGATCTCCGCAGCTGTCCCAGTCAGCAAGACCTCGTCAGCCGTGAATAGTTCGTTCAGGGTGACATTTCTTTCGATTGCTGGGTGACCAAGTTTCTCTGCTAGTTCCATGACCACATTTCGTGTTATTCCCCGCAACGCTCCAGTCGAGGTGGGGGGCGTGATAACTTTGTCGTCTTTTACAATGAAGATGTTCTCCGCGACTCCTTCGCACACGAACCCCGTTTTGTCGAGACATATGGCCTCATCAACGCCTGCGGCATTGGATTCGAGTTTGGCAAGGACGCTATTCAAGTAGTTCAATGATTTGACTTCGTGGCTCGTAGCGTCTACCGGGTCTCGTTTCACCCAGGTTACCATTGCGGTTATGCCTTTTTCCTTCTTCTCCTTTGCGTGAAGGGTCATTACGGGTTCAGTGATTATGATAACTGTGGCTTTGGGGCATTTTCTGGGATCCACGCCCAAGTCACCTACACCGCGGGTGACCACCAGACGGATATATGCGTCTTTAAGCTTGTTTTTCTTGAGCGTGTTCAAAACTGCGTCGGTCATCTGCTCTTGATTAATGGGTATCTGCAACATTATGCTGTGTGCGGACTTGTAAAGTCTTTCAATATGCTCCTTAAGTTTAAAAACCGAGTTATTGTAGGCTCGTATACCTTCGAAGACTCCGTCGCCGTACAGAAGTCCATGATCGTAGACGGAAACCTTCGCTTCCGATTTAGGATGGAATTTGCCATCTATGTATACAATCAACTCCTCCACGGTTTTCCCCTCGCTTATGGTAGAATAGGTATGCAACTTTCGCTAGACATTTATGTTTTTTGCAGGCGAAAGAGACTGTTCTAATTGAGCTTTGATAGTTCGCGCCCGACGCAGACGAATCCTAGACACGCCATTGCAACGAGTAATATGCCTCCGATGTCCATGAGAACAAGGCTGGCGCTCCAAAAAACTATCATGTTCGTGGACCACTCGGGCAGGCTGAAGAAAGGTCCAGTCCAAGGTGATTTCCATATCCAATTCCAAAAGCTCATCGAGAGAACGATTGAGCCCACAAATGCTCCTAGCCCGTACACCAACGCGATCAGCAGCGTGAAAACGTATGAAATCGGGCGTTCTTCCTTAAAATGACTAACTGCCGTGTGTACTGCAGCTGCTATTGGAGCAAGAACAACAACGGCGCCTTCTAAAACAGCTAGCGATAAAAAGGGTCCAGTGAAGGGGATGTCCCATGCAAAGACCAAGTCGAGTACTGGCAGGTTGAGTATTGCATATGCCAAGGCAATGCCCCCCGCAGTGCCCGCTATGGTGCCTAGCAGCCTGAAGCTTTGATTCGATGACGTGTAAAGTGCGGTGCTTGCGATTACAATCATCGGCGCAACTGTAAGAGCCAATGTAGCCAGATTGGTTTCATGGAGGAGCAGTGCAGAGCCTACGCCAAGACAGAGCAAATAGAAAGAAGCCAGTGATATTCCTAGAAAAGCTATGCCTTTTAGTCTGCCTCGCTCGTAAAACTGAACCGCGCCGAAGATGAAGAGTATGCCAAGGGAAATCGAAATTGACGAAGCCATAAGGAACAGAACTCTGCCAGCTATGGCGTTTACATCCGCTTGAGAAGCGATGGAAATGGCAGAAACCGAGTAGCCTATTAGCATAGCCACTGGAGCATTAACTAGAACGTAGCCTATCCCAAGCATTGTTAATGCTGCAAGAGCGATTTTTCTGAAAAGAACCTCTAGACGGCTTTCTCGGGGTTCCTCCGCTTGAATAGGCGTGAATCTAGGTTTCTGCTCTTGAATAACAACCTGTTGGCGTTTGCCCATGACTCCGTGTTGCACGAATCTGTCTATATAACATATATGGATGCTCAATATGAATCGGTCGTAAGCTTTGTACGCGCGTATGACGCGTCGGTCAGAACTGAGGTCTGCTAGACAATTTCTGAGGAAAGGTTAACGGTCGAAACGGTTTGCCAGAATTCTTCTCCTTGATTTCCTTTATAAGTTGTTGGAGGTTTATCTTTCTGATTTCCTTTCGTTCTCTATCTCGAACTGCCAAAATGCCTGAATCGATCTCTTTCTGACCTATAACTAGAACGTAGCTTATCCATTCCATCTCTGCCTCTCTAATCTTTCTCTGCATGGTAATGGGTCGATCGTCAATGTCAACCCGAATACACTGCGCTTGGATTTCATCTGCGACCTTTATGGCGGCATCAATGAATTTGTCTGAGATTGGCACGATTCTAACTTGCGTGGGCGAAAGCCAAAGTGGCACAGTTGGAATCTCCTTCTTGAGTGCTGAATCGAAGACTGTGTAAATGTAACGCTCTATTCCACCGAGCACAGCGGTGTGAAGAATGGGAGGAAAGGATTCTTCCTTCTTTTCATTTATGTATTTGATTTCGAATCGTTTCGCGTTTCCAATATCGATTTGAACGGTTGCTATCTCTCTCGATCTTTTTAGTTCATCGGTTATGTGGTGTTCCACGTTGATGACCCAATAGTATTTTCCTTCAGGAACGAAGCGCAAAAGGGCAGGTCTCCTATCAACCCTAACCAGTTCTCTCATGAAATTCCTGTTCTTTTCAAAGAAACTCTTAGTTAGATTGTATAATGAAACATAATGGCTCCCAAGTTCTCGGACTTTCTCATGTATTTTTCTATGAACTTTAATCGTCATATCCTTGGCTTGTTCGAGGTCTTTGCAGAAGACGTGATAATCTGGCATGTAGAATCTTCGCAGCCTGAATCCGAGCAACGTTTCGCCTGATTGTTCTAATCGGTAGCTATCCGCGATTTCAAACATTCCGAAGGGTATCTGCTTGTAGCTGACCATCCAGTCTTTTAGCATGGCGAACTGCTGAAAACAAGCAGCGTATTTCAGAACGAACTCGTCATTGGCAACTCGTATCGTGTAAAGCCTTTCACCGAATAGGTCAGCATGCTCTTTTATTGCGGGAACGTTCAAGTTAAACAGGTTTGTGCCTTTTATGAAGAAGCTCGGGATTCCCAACTCGTTTACGCTTTGCCACGCGTAATCCCCAGCCAAGTCAACCATCAACGCCGCTTTAGGACCATAGCGCATGTGGCCTGAATCAGAGCTGGGCTCCCACTCAAATCCGAATTTCTTCAAAACTGAAATGATGCGCGGCTCGCCGCCTGGGGCTTCCTTCTTGAAAACCTCCTTATTGACCAGTGTTTCAATGTCTTCTTCGTCTCTTTGAAATCTGTATTCTTTTGGATCCACGGTTTCGCCGTCTAACTTCAACAGCAAATACTCAGGTTTTGGAGTTCTCCATTTCCTTACCTTTCTCTCTTCTTCGGCTTTTTTCGCTGGAACGATGACTTTGGATTGCTCAGCCAAGGGGTGTCCTTTAATGGAGATTGTGAACTGCTTATTCCAGCCAAAAGGGCTTCGATAAGTCTCAAGGTTGATGTCTTCGGCATGCTTTTCCATAGCCTTAAGAACTCTCAAGGCGTCAGCAGGCTTTGCTAGGTTCGTGCTCAAGTGCGCGTAAGGGTAAATCAGAATTTTGTTCGACTTTAGAGTCTTAAGCGAAGCTTTGACCTCGTCTATTGCCCGCTTGGCAACTGTTGCGTCGTCGCCTTGCTCGACGCATGTGAACAAGACAACTAGGTCATTCAGTTTGGTAGGCTTCTTTTCAGCTTCTTCAGCTATGGCTACTTCCTTTTTTATCGGCCTGTACTCAATGAAGTCTGAGTGCAGTTGCAGGATTCTCAAATGGGTTCACCCCGTTTCTTTGACGTGACCCAATGATAAATAAGGTCTCATCAAATTAGTCTTGTGTTCATCTTTGTCGGTGCTGGTCTCATGGAATCTCATGTTTCATGTTCAGGTTCTTCCCAGTACTCCGTGTCTCCATTTTTCCAGTGTCCGGTCTCCCTTGGTTTCTTTCTTGAATTCTTTGTAGTGTATTTTGCACAAATACGTTCGTCGGGATTCGCCGACTTTAAGGCCTGCCTTTTTGACTTTGTCCGTTTGGAGTGATCGAACAGCGTCATTGCTGCATCCTGATACGCTGCATTTCACACCTTTCGCAACTCGACCCAAGCATTTGCACCGCCTAATTCATTTTTCATGCATGTTTCTGATATATCTTCCTAGCTCTCTCATAGGTTTCTTCTCTATTACCGAAGCGATCAGATCCGACTCCTTCCACAACAAAAGATGCAGCAGCAGATCCTACACATGCGCACCAACATGGTTCTTCTTCTCTCACGTATTCCGCCAAGAACGCACCAATGTAGGCATCACCTGCGCCAGTCGGATCGAGAATGATTCGAGGTTTGCAGGCTGGCACGTTGTAGAAGGCGTTTTCGACAAGAAGCATAGATCCAAGCAGACCCTTCGTAGCGATGACTATCTTGGCTCCATAGTCTTGAATCCTTCTTGCGGCATGGTTCAGATCAGCTATGCCGGTGACTGTTTTCATTTCCTCCTGAGACGACTTGTAGATGTCAATAAGCTCCAAGACTCTTTCTCCCTTCCAAGGTTTCGCCTGTGCATATCCATGAGAATCGAAGTCGCGTACAAATCCTTGGGGATCAAGTGACAAGATGCGGCATCGCTTGCGCAGCTTCTGGATAACGTTTATTGTTAGCTCGTTAGCAATTGGGGCGACATGAATGGCTTTGGTTTGGAGTGTATTCGGAATGTCGCATGTCCGTATTGAAGGTGCAAGAGCCTTCAGGCAAAGCTTTCTTCTGTATTTGTGATCATATCGCAGATTGAATCTTGTGGTGACGCCGCTTTTGGTTCGTTTTA